>Ga0316197_10001234_pt1 | contig 18393 bp, 15 predicted proteins | sample OudBiesiAoxic_MG_FD_204939 | JGI IMG/M metagenome (GOLD analysis project Ga0316197, IMG submission 204939) | Coastal sediment microbial communities from Oude Bieten Haven, Netherlands - site A oxic | ecosystem: Environmental > Aquatic > Marine > Coastal > Sediment | place: Netherlands... | reverse complement strand
GCTTGTAGCGCGCGAGATCAGCGTTTGCTTCCAGCAGATTGGCCAGATGGTCATCTTCCAGCCGGTTCAGTTCCAGCGTGAAGAAGACCAGCGGTGTAGTGAAGATCGTGATCTTCTCCTGCATGTCGGACATGAACTTTGCCCGACCCGCATCCGTGGTCAGCTGATAATAGCGCAGGCCAGCATAGGACATGATACGTCCGGCGATCTGGCTGATCTTTTCGTTGCGCAACACGCATTCAAGCATCTCGTCTGCGTCGAGCTCTGCCAGCTTCCCATCGTAGTCCGTTGCGAAACTCGCGCAGGCCTGCTCGAGCCAATCGAGATCGCGTTTTAGCTCTGGCGCATCTTCACCGGTGTAAAGATCGCTCAGATCCCACTCAGGCAGATCGCCGAGATCTTTGTTGCCGGACGTGGCATTTGCATCGCGAACAGGAAAGGGGAGTTGGAACATGGAATACCTCGATTTGTTTCGCCTTACCTAAGCTGCCGCCATCCCCGCGACAAGGCGGGCATCAGGCGGTTCAGCCATAAATTCTTAGCATTTCGTTCAGATCGTCGAGGGTATTGGCCTCTTGCACTGGTTTGTCCTGCCGCCAGCGCGACATTCTGGGAAAACGCAACGCGACGCCCGACTTGTGCCTCGGGCTGGGCTGGATGCCTTCAAAGGCGATCTCGAACACATGATGCGGTGTCACTCGGCGCACAGGGCCAAACCGTTCGAGCGTGTTTTTGCGGACCCATGCGGTAATTTGACGGAACTCGGCATCGGTCAGCCCTGAATAGGCTTTGGTGAACGGGATCAGATTATCGCCGTTCCAGACCGCGAAGGTGAAATCGGTAAACAGGTTCGCCCGGCGGCCAGAGCCCGCCTGAGCATAGATCATCACCGCGTCGATGGTCAGCGCATCCAGCTTCCACTTCCACCAGTCGCCTTTTTTGCGGCCTGCCAGATAGGGGCTATCGGCGCGTTTGAGCATCAACCCTTCGGCCTGTGCTTCGCGGGCAGCATCGCGCTGCTCTGCCAATGTCTTCCAGTTGTCAAATGTCAGTTGGGGAGACAGCCGGATCGGGGCTTGTGGGGGCAGATCAGCGCAGGCGGTTTCCAACAGTGCCCGCCGCTCGGCAAACGCGGTTTCGCGCAGGTCAGTGCCCTGCCATTCCAACAAATCATAGGCGTGCAGGATCACCGGAGCGTCTGCCAGCAGCTTTTTCGGCACTGTCTTGCGTCCGATCCGGGATTGCAGGGCATTGAAAGAGGAGGGGCTGTCCGCACCCTCCTTCCAGACCAGCAACTCACCATCGAGCACTGTGCCCGGTGGCATGAAATCGACGGCGCGGGCGAGTTCGGGAAAACGGTCCGTCATCAGTTCTTCCCCACGCGACCAGACAAAATGGCTGCCGTCCCGCAAGATCAGCTGCCCCCGGATTCCGTCCCATTTCCACTCAGCACGCCAGTCTGCCGGGTCGCCCAACTGCGCCGGGCCATCCTCCAACCCGTAGGCGAGGTAAAACGGATAGGGGCGAGACGCATCCGCAGTGGCATCTTCAGCCACCACCAGTGTATGCCAAGTCGTGTCATCGGGGTGCCAGTTGCCCATCAGCCGATGCGCCAGCTCCGCTTCCGGTCTGTCGGTGGCGCGGGCCAGTGCGCGGGTCATCAGCTTCTGGCTGATACCAACACGAAAACCACCAGTGATCAGTTTGTTGAAGATAAACCTCTCTGTGCCGCCCAGCTGGTCCCAGGCATTCAGCACAAACTCTTTGCGTTGCGGTTCGTCCGCTTGCGCAAGTGCGCGCAACGCATTGATCCAGAACGTGAGGCTCTGGCTTTTCCCGGTTTCGTTCGGCGGAAGGACAAGGGCGATGGTTTCTGCCAGATCACCGACAACCCCATAGCTGTCTTCGAACAACCAAAGTGGGATGTCAGCAACCTCAGCGGCCCATTCGCGCAGTTTGGTTGTTGTCACCGCACGTTTGGGGCGGCGGCCCGAAAAAAGCGCGATTGTCCACAGCCGATCATCATCCGGGGCCGATGCAAAGTAATCGGCCAGTGCCGCGACCTTGACAGTTGTTTTGGTGCTTTGATCAATGGCGTTGAACAGGGCGGCAAAGCGTTTCATTCAGCCTCTCCCTGATCCAGTGCTTCGCCTTCGAACTGGGTCGGGACAACCTTGGCTTGCCATCCTTCTTCATTCAGAAACCGCGTAAATATATCGGTGTAACCATGTGTCACATATATATTTTCAGCCTGCGTCTCTTTGATGGCCCAAAGCAAACCACCCCAATCCGCGTGATCGGAGATGACAAATCCCCGATCGCCCGCACGCCGCCGCCGGACCCCGCGCAGCGCCATCCAACCGCTGGCAAATGCAGTTTCCTGCGCGCCGAATTTTCGCGCCCATGCGCTGCCTAAGGCGGAAGGTGGCGCCAGCACCAGCGCGCCGGGATACTCTTTGGGGTTCAGTTCGGTATCGGCGCGTACCGTCGCGGGGAGGGGGATACCCTGTGCACGCAAAACCTCGTTTGTATTCTCAACTGCTGAATGGGTCAGGATGGGGCCGATGGACGGGTCAAGCATCGTTAGAAGGCGCTGGGCCTTGCCCAAAGCGTAAGCGCCCAGAAAGGCGGTCTTACCGGCCGCCGCGCATGCAGCCCACCAGCCATCCAGGTCAGCTGCGACATCTTCTTGGTCAGACCAGCGAAAGACCGGCAGACCAAATGTACTTTCGGTGATGAAATGATGACAGCGAATGGGCTCGAAGCCTTCTGACAACCTGTCATCAACAACCTTGTAGTCGCCGGATGCGACCCAGATCTCGCCCTTGACCTCAACCCGTATCTGGGCCGAGCCCGGCACATGACCTGCTGGGTGAAACGACACAGTGGCAGTGCCGATCTGGCGCCTTTCACCGAAATCGATTCCGTCAGCGCGAATATCCCCAAGCCGGTGTCGCATGACGGGCAGGGCCGCGTAGGTAGCGAGATAAGATGTCATGCCGGATCGGGCGTGATCGGCATGACCATGCGTAATCAGCGCACGGTCGACTGGGCGCCACGGATCAATATAGAAATCACCGGCAGCGCAATAGATGCCTTTTTCGGTGAAACTGAGAACAGGGTCTTTGGTCATCCTGTAAATCTAGTCGACGAACGCGGTTTGCACAGACGTGAATCATGCAAAGACGTTGGAAGGTGGTTGCTATGATCGCGATACTGCGCGGTTGCGCTTTACTTTATCTGCCTGTCGGTGTGCCCAGAAACAACTTGGCCACCCCGTCGAAAACTGGTCGACGCAAATGCTCGGCTTCCATCAGCACTTCATGCTCGCCGCCCTCGACCATTTCCAAACGGCCGCCTTTCCAATTCTCCATACGCTCTTCTACGCGTGCAACCTGCACGATCCGCTCGTTAGTTCCCATATAGGAAAGGCATGGCATATTGGGTGCGGACCGCGACGCAAGATGGTTGGTCTCTTCGAGCGCTTCACGAAGCCATACATAGCTCGGACCGCCCAGGGCAAGCTCAGGATGGGCCTTGGTCTGATCGCGCATCATGTCGAACATTTCTCGATCTGTGGTGAGCAGATTGTTTTCGAATGGCTCCGCCAGCACGTAGGGTTCGGCCTTGGTGGTGGGCGGCAAGCGGTGGCCCTGACCAAAACGTGGCATCGCCCGCGATAGAAACCATGCAGCCGCCCGCAAATGAGGGGCAATACTAATGCCCCACATCGGGCCGGTGAAGGCGACCGCCTGAACAGGCAACCCCTCCATCACGGCGCGCAGCCCGATACAAGCGCCCATCGAATGGGCGAGCAGAAAATAGGGCCGGGGCAAGGACAGTGCGCGTGCCGCGCGGACCATCGTCGCAAGATCTTTCTGATAGTCGGCAAAGATATCGACATGACCAACCCGCCCATCCGGCAACAGCCGTTCGGCAAGCCCCTGTCCACGCCAGTCAATGGTTATCGCTGCAAGCCCGCGCGCGGCAAGCTCTGCCGCACTCGGCGCATATTTCTCGACATATTCGGTGCGACCGGGCAGCAGCAGCACAGTGCCCCTTGCTCCGGCACATGGCCAATGCCCTATTCTGATCCGTTTCTTATCCGACGTCTCGGCCCAATGGGCAACGCCGCCCTCCGGACCGGGATGGACGTCAGTAAAAAGCGGGGCAGGCTCGAGATGCATTAGGCCAGTGCAGACGCCAGTTGCATCGCCATCCCCATGTCACCGTCGACTTTGAGTTTGCCGGACATAAATGCGCTTGTGGGGTTGGTCTCGCCTTCGAGGATCGATCTGAACGTATCTGCATCAGCGCTGAGGGTCACATCTGCCGGCTCATCTGCGGCGCGTGCGCCGTTGCCGTCCATCATGACGGCACCTTCGCCTTCAATGTCGAATTTGGCTGTGCCGCCAAAATCGGTCCCCGCCAGCTTTTCATTCAGCACCACAACAGCTTCGGTCACAATATCACTCATCTTCGGCCCTTTTTTGGCAATTGGTGCCGTCACATCTGGAATTGTGGCGGCAGCCTGTTACATTCACCCTTGTTATGGGTCTCCGCATCGTCAACCTCAAACATATCGTTACGGCACTTGGTTTCGTGCTGTTGCTCTGTGGCCAAACTCTGGCGCAGCGCGCGCCAGCGGAGCTGTTCGAGCAATTGCAAACCGCGCCGCCGATCGAGGCCAAGCGGATTGAGCGGGAGATTGAAACCGCATGGTCGCGGTCTGGATCTCCTACGATGGATTTGTTGCTTAAGCGCGGGCGTGAGGCTCTGGAAGAAGATGATATTCCGCTCGCCATCGAACATCTGACCGCTTTGACGGATCATGCGCCAGATTTCGCCGAGGGGTTTCACCTTCGCGCGCTTGCCTATTACCGGGCAGAGCTTTACGGGCCTGCCATGGATGATCTGGAAATGACTCTCGCGCTCAACCCTGAACAATACAACGCAATCTTTGGCTTTGCCGCGATGGTGCAGGAGTTTGGCGATCTGGCCGCTGCATCGAAGCTCTACCGCCGGGTTCTTGAGCTCAACCCTCATCACGAGAACGCGCAAAAGGCGCTGGACGCGCTGCGGCGTGACGGCATCGGACGCACGCTTTAACCGGGAGCATTTTGGTGGCAGGCGATGCGCAGGTTGTGGCCGTTCTGGGCCCGACCAACACGGGTAAAACAACCTATGCAATTGAACGGATGCTGGCGCATCGCACCGGGGTGATCGGCCTGCCGCTGCGCCTGCTGGCGCGCGAGGTATATGATCGAATTGTCGCACTGCGGGGACCATCCGTTGTTGCACTTGTTACGGGGGAAGAACGGATTGTCCCGCCCCGAACACAATATTGGGTGTGCACTGTCGAGGCGATGCCCGAAGGGATGGGCGCTGATCTGGTTGCTGTGGACGAAATTCAGCTTTGCGCTGATCCGGAGCGGGGCCACGTTTTTACCGACCGGTTGATGCGCAGCAGAGGGCAGCACGAGACCCTTTTTATGGGATCTGACACCATGCGTGGCACGATCGCGGCGTTGGTGCCCGAGGCGCAGTTCATGCGCCGCGACCGAATGTCTGAATTGACCTATTCAGGTGCGAAAAAGATAAGCAGGATGCGTCCCCGCAGTGCAATAGTTGGATTTTCGGTTGAGAATGTGTATGCAATCGCGGAGCTCATTCGACGACAGAAGGGCGGTGCTGCGGTTGTCATGGGGGCGCTTTCGCCCCGGACCCGCAACGCACAGGTTGCCATGTATCAAAATGGTGAAGTTGATTACCTTGTGGCAACTGATGCCATCGGCATGGGGCTCAACCTTGACGTGGATCACGTCGCCTTTTCGGCGCTGAGCAAGTTTGACGGCAGACGGATGCGGCCCCTCGGGCCCAATGAGCTGGCGCAGATCGCGGGACGCGCCGGGCGGGGCCTCAAAAGCGGAACATTCGGCGTCACCGGGGAGGCGGGTCCGCTCGATGATGGGGTCGCGCGGGCCATCATGGACCATCAGTTCACGCCGCAGAACAAAATCAACTGGCGCAATTCGTCGCTGCAATTTGGCAGCATCGACAGGTTGATCAAAACACTCGAACAAGCGCCAAACGATGAACGCTTGGTCAAAGCGCGCGAGGCTGATGACCTGCGCGCCCTCAAAGCGCTGGCCGAAGATGCTGAGATTGCGGCGCGCTGCACCGATGGCCCATCCGTCCGGCTATTGTGGGATGTGTGCCGGATCCCAGACTTTCGCGGCATCAGCCATGCGGAGCATGCGGGTCTGTTGGAGCAGATATTCAACTATCTTCATCAACGACAAGGCATTCCCGATGACTGGCTTGCCCGGCAAATAAAGCGGATCGACCGAACCGATGGCGACATTGATGCGTTATCCAAAAGGTTGGCATTTATCCGCACATGGACGTATGTGACACAGCGCAAAGGCTGGACCAGCGATGAAAGCCATTGGCGCGCGCGAGCGCGTGTCGTAGAAGACAGACTGTCGGACGCGCTGCACGAGCGTTTGACCCAAAGATTTGTAGACCGGCGCACATCCGTGCTTTTGCGCCGGCTAGGACAGAAGGAAGCCATGGTGGCCGATGTAAACGAGACCGGGGAAGTCACCGTTGAGGGTGAATTTGTGGGCAAGCTGGACGGGTTCCGCTTCAGGGCGGACAAGGGGGCAGGTGCCGCCGAGGATAAGACGATCAAGACGGCAGCCCTGCAAGCGCTCGCGCCTCAGTTTCATCTGCGCGCAGATCGCTTCTACAATGCGCCGGATACGGAGATCGACTTCACCGAACAGGGCGGCCTGATGTGGGGCACGTCAGCCGTCGGCAAGCTTGTGGCGGGCGCGGACCCGCTCAAGCCGCAGGTTTCCGTTTTTGTGGACGATGTTGCCGGCGCGGATGTGGCGGAAAAGGTCCAGCGCAGGCTGCAACATTACATCGATCGCAAGATCGCCGCCCTATTTGAGCCGCTGCTGGCCCTCAGCCGCGACGAAGAACTGACAGGATTGGCGCGCGGCTTTGCATTCCGGATGGTCGAGAACTTTGGCTTGCTGCCACGTGCGTCCGTGGCCGATGAAGTCAAATCGCTGGATCAGGACGCACGCGCCGCACTGCGCAAGCACGGCATTCGCTTTGGCCAGTTCACGATCTTTATGCCGCTGTTGCTGAAACCCGCACCGACCAGGCTGCGTCTTGTGCTCTGGTCGATCAGCAAAGGTCTGACCGAGTTTCCTGAAGCGCCGCCTCCCGGTCTGGTCACCATTCCCGTTGAGAAAGGCGCGCCCGAAGGGGCCGACACCATGTCAGGCTATCGCAATGCGGGCGAGCGGGCGATCCGGATCGATATGCTGGAGCGACTGGCAGATATGCTGCGCGCCGAAGACTCGCGCGGCGGATTCGAGGCCAAAGCTGACATGCTGTCAATCACCGGGATGACGCTGGAGCAGTTTGCGGTGTTGATGGAGGGTCTGGGGTACAAAGCCGTGAAGGCTGAACGCGCCAAAGTGAAACCCGTCGACGCTGTTGTGACCGTGGAGGGGGCGGAGAAGGCGAACGAGGCTGGCTCTGAAACCACAATCCCTGAAACGGGCGATGCCGCTGCTGCGGTTCAGGCGCCCGATCAACCTCTGATGGATGTGGCTGCGCAGGCGTCTGCAGGAGGCATTGTTGAGACACCGGCGCCAACACCCCCTGCGAATGTACCTGAAGACGCCGCGCAAATACCCGATGAAGGCATTGCCCCCATTGCCGCAGAAGCAGCAGAAATGCCGAAGGTAGACAGAAATACCCCTGATCAAACCGCTGACGAAGTGCCGCAGGGCACCGCGCCAGCTACCGATATTGCAGGGCCCGAGATGGAGGTATTCTATACGTTCTCATGGGCGCGCAAACCGCGCAGCAATGCCGGTCCGCGTCGCGGTGGCGGTGACCGCCCACAAGGCAAGGGCAAGCCGAACAAAGGCAAGAAAGGTGGCGCTCGCGGTAATGATCGTGGGGGCAAGGCGCAAAACTATAGCGCCCGGCCACCGAAACCCGAGAAAAAGATCGACCCCGACAATCCGTTTGCGGCAGCCCTGATGGGACTGAAAGACAACAAGTAGGTGGCGGGCGGCGCGGCAAAACTGAGGCTCGACAAATGGCTTTGGTACGCCCGATTTTTTAAAACCCGGTCGCTGGCCGCGGCACGAGTGTTGTCTGGGTCCGTGCGGATCAATGGCGAGATCACTCAGAAGCGCGCAGCGTCTGTCGGGCCAGGCGACGTCTTAACCTTTGCCATCGGCGATCACATCCGCGTTATACAGATCGATGCGCTGGGCACGCGGCGCGGACCCGCTCCCGAGGCGCAAGCGCTTTATACCGATTTGTCCCCGCAAAAGCCCCGTTCAGAGGACAAGCCACCTGATAACCCCGCGTTTGATGGAAAAGGTCGCCCAACCAAGCGCGACCGCCGACTGCTCGATCTTTCTAAGGCGCGCCACCTTGAATGATGCGCCGCGCTGATCTAGCTAGACGCTGATATGTTCCGACAAAAGATGACCCCATGACCTATATCGTCAATGACAGCTGTATCTCCTGCAAATACACCGACTGCGTCGAGGTGTGCCCGGTGGACTGCTTCTATGAAGGCGAAAACATGCTCGTCATCCATCCTGATGAATGTATCGACTGCGGCGTGTGTGAACCGGAATGTCCCGCTGATGCGATCCGGCCCGATACCGAACCGGATATGGAGAAGTGGGTCGAATTCAATCGCAAATATTCCGAGCTTTGGCCCGTCATCATCACCAAGAAGGAACCGCTGCCAAATGCGGAAGAGCGGGACGGTGAGGAAGGCAAGCTCGAGAAGTATTTCTCGGAAGCACCGGGCGAGGGCGGCTGAGATACGAATCGCTTAGTCCCCGCCGCTATGGGGTGACAATTCAGATTCCGCGGATAACCGCCTGCTTTGACACAACTTAGTGAAGGCTGACGCTGGGGAAGCTTTCGGTCATCCGCTTTTTATGTTATACTAGTTAAGAACTTGCACATTCGGACTGCCTGTCAACGTGCTTTTGTAGTTGGCCCGGATATCTGAAGATGAGTCAAACCCGGACGCGGCCAGTAGGCTTGCGCCCGCCTGTGTTTATGAGCATAGGTCCACATGATACAACCCCTGCGGGCAATCCCGCGCCGAAGGAGCCTCTTGAATGACCAAATCGAAAAAGCTTGATTTCCGCCCGAATGAGTTTGTTGTCTACCCCGCCCATGGTGTGGGTCAGATCGTCTCGATCGAAGAGCAGGAAGTCGCGGGCATTTCGCTGGAACTGTTTGTTATCTCATTCGAAAAAGATAAGATGACATTGCGTGTACCGACCCACAAAGCAACCGAGATCGGCATGCGTGCCCTGTCGAGCCCGGACGTGATCACCCATGCCATGAAGACGCTCAGAGGCAAGGCAAAGGTCAAGCGGGCCATGTGGTCACGCCGTGCACAGGAATATGAGCAGAAGATCAACTCGGGCGACCTGATCGCCATTGCAGAAGTCGTCCGCGACCTGCACCGCACCGATGATCAGCGCGAGCAGAGCTATTCTGAGCGTCAGCTCTATGAAGCGGCTCTTGAACGTCTGACCCGCGAAGTTGGCGCTGTCAGCGGCGGCGACGAACTTGCTGCTGCCAAGCAGGTGAGCGAAGTGCTGGAAAGTCGCGTCGCCGCTTAAGAATCTGCAATAGACCAAAAACAGCGCGTCTGATCAGTGTCAGGCGCGCTTTTTTTTCGTCATGAGGCTCCCGGTTCCGTGACCTTGGCGTCCGGAATGCCCCCAAATTGTCGCCACCAGACCCCGACTTTGTTTACGGAGAGCCAGTGAAGGCCTAAGCTATGCTGCATCTTTCGCACAGGAGCTTGTACATATGTCTCCCGGAACCATCGACATTCTCATTGGCACGACCAAGGGCGCTTTTGTTTTGTCTGGCGGTCCAGATTGCAGCGGCTGGAAAATCAAGGGACCGTTCTGTGATGGCTGGCCCATCAACCACATAATCGGCGACCCCGAAACGGGCGCAATCTGGGCCGGCGGTGGCGGTGACTGGCACGGGGCTGGTGTCTGGCACTCGACGGATGGTGGAAACACATGGGCTGTCAAAAGATTGACCAAGGGCAGCATGGATGACTGGGCGGCCAATGATCCGGGTTTTGCGGCGCTGATTGGCTGGGAGGACACCCCGCTGCCTTTTGACACGACTTTTTCGCAGGTATGGTCGCTCGGATATGGGCATGGCAAGTTATACGCCGGTACCAAGCCTGCGGGCCTGATCGCGAGTCAGGATCACGGTAAGACATGGGCGAAGGTCGATGCCCTGACCGATCACCCATCGGCGAAAAACTGGGCACCCGGCGGGGCGGGGCTGACCCTGCACACGATCGTGTTTCATCCCGACGACCCACAAAAGCTCTGGATCGGTATTTCATCAGCAGGCGTGTTTGCGACGGAGGACGGCGGCGCGTCGTGGGAGCGGCGTAACCGTTTGTCGAACGCCGAAGCCTGCCCGCCCCACGATCACCCTGCAGCGCCAAGAGATGGGGAAACGGGGCATTGCGTCCATAATATGGTCTTTGCCCCCGGTACGGATGCGCAGCTTTATCAGCAAAACCATCATGGCGTATGGCGGTCAGCTGACGGCGGTCGCAGTTGGGATGACATCACAGCAGGCCTACCTTCAACTTTCGGGTTTCCTGTCCGAGTCCATCCACGTGACCCGGATACAATCTGGACAATCCCGCTGAACGGCGACAGCGCAGGGCGGTTTCCGCCCGATGCGGCCGCGGCGGTGTGGCGGTCGCGCGATGGGGGGCAAAGCTGGCAGGATATGCGAAAGGGCCTGCCACAGGAGGGATGTTTCTTTACGGTACTCCGTCAGGCGATGGCGGGCGATGGGCGGGATCCGGCAGGGCTCTATTTTGGTACAAACAGTGGCTCGATCTTTGCGAGCATGGATGAAGGCGACAGCTGGGATGAAATAGCGCGCCATCTGCCTACAATCCTGTCTGTCGAAACGCTTGAGAATGCGCCGGTCACCGCAAGCTGAGTGGCGCGTTGCTCAAATTGACGCGACCAGAAACACGACCAAAACTGCGGCCTCGCCAAGTTGTTGCGACGCCCCAAGCACATCGCCGGTTTGGCCACCGATCTTGCGTAACGCCACCAGTCGCAGAGCAGCGACCGCCAACCCTGCGAGGACCAGCGCACCGAAGGCAACACTGCCTCCACATAGCAAGGCAACCAAAAGACCGGCCAATAACGCTAGAGCGGCCATTGCAGGTGTTGGCTGCCCAACGCTGTGGGACAGACCGCTGTCTCTGGCATGCTGCGTTGTTGCCATGACCATCGGCAGCAGCGACCGTGAGAGGGCGGCGGCCGCGATCAATGCCGCAGGTGCTGTGACAAGCAGACCCGCCACTGCAATCCAGCGCAATCCTACGGAGATGATCAGTCCCAGAACGCCATATGTGCCGATCTGGCTGTCTTTCATGATCTCCAACCGGCGCGCGCGTTCGGTTGCGCCCCAGAACCCGTCACAGGTGTCGGCAAGGCCATCTTCGTGCATGGCCCCGGTCACGAGCATATACACCGCGAGAGCAATTCCGGCGGCTATGTTCGGCGGCAGGCCCAAGGCAATCGCAAACAGACCGGCCAGCGCTGCCATACCCCCCAAAAGCGCGCCCACCAGTGGGTAGGCCCAGACCATTTCAGGCGCGGCGGCATAGGCCTTTGGGCGCAGTGCAGGCAAGGGCAGGCGGGTCAGAAGACTCATGCTGGCCAGAAACCCTTCAAGCAAGGTCACGGGGGCATCATCTTTAATCATCCGGCAGCCCTTTCTGGACTTGTGAGGCGCGCCCTATTGGGTAAACAGGCGCATCACGTGTTGCAATGAGGTAGGCCATGATCCCCCCCTTTTCTGACCTTGCCGGGTTCCGCGCGGCACTGGCTGACATGCCGCAGCTGGATGCGCAGGCAGCGCTTGCTGCGCGCGACCACAATGGCCAGCTGACCAAGCCCCCCGGCGCGCTCGGGCGGTTAGAAGACCTTGGCATCTGGTACGCTGGTTGGCGCGGCTCTCCGAAAGCAAAGATCGACGCGCCGCAGGTCATTGTCTTTGCAGGTAATCACGGTGTTGCAGCGCAGGGCGTATCGGCCTTTCCACCGGAAGTCACGGAGCAGATGGTTTTCAACTTTCAGCTTGGCGGGGCGGCGATCAACCAGATCGCGCGTAGTGTTGGCGCAAAGCTTGATGTAGTCCCGTTGGACTTGATGAACCCGACGCAGGATTTCACCCAAGAACCGGCAATGTCTGAGGATGAACTCGTCGCCGCCCTCAGGGCTGGGTGGGAGGCGGTCGATGCCGAGACCGACCTGCTGGTGGTAGGCGAAATGGGCATTGGTAACACAACAGCCGCAGCGGCTCTTGCGCATGCGATGCTAGGCGGACACGCGGCGGATTGGACCGGGCGCGGCACCGGCGTTGATGACACCGCACTTGCGCATAAGACCCGCGTGGTCGCCGATGCGGTGGCGCTACATGGCGGGCAGGGTGACGGGCTTGAGTGTCTGCGCCGGCTGGGCGGGCGCGAACTGGCTGGCATGGTCGGGGGCATTGCCGCTGCGCGCAGCAAGCGCGTACCTGTCATCCTTGACGGCTTTATCTGCTGCGCTGCCGCGTTGACATTGATGCAGACAGAGCGGAGCGCGCTCGACCATACGGTGGCCGGGCATTTGAGCGCCGAGGGTGGTCACGCCAAGCTTCTTGAGGCGCTTTGCAAAGAGCCTCTGTTAGACCTGAGCTTGCGTCTGGGCGAAGCCTCAGGGGCCGCGCTGGCTATCTCCGTGTTGAAAGCTGCAGCAGCCTGTCAGAGTGGGATGGCTACCTTTGCCGAAGCTGGCGTATCTGGCGCCTGAGGCCTTCAGAACAGACACATTCAGACGCTGTACATCCTGCTGACTCGCACGAGTTTGATCGCGCAAAGCGCTGTTAATAGGCCTGAAGAAGGATCTCGTCGCTTTGCTTGTCATCCTTTAGGCTCGTTTTTTCTCATTCTCTTCACCGAGGTTCAGGAACGCTGTTTCCAAGTCTTTCTGCAATTCTATGGCGCGCTCGACGTAGGCCTTGTTCTCTGACGGCGGAATATCGGGCCGCCACAGCGCCGCAAGTTCGCGGACTGAAGTTCGGTCGTGGGAGTAAAACACCCTGTATGCTTCCGCAGCTTCGTATTCCGACAGACCCATTTGCTCGAGCACATATCGTCCGGCGCGCAGTGAGCTGTCGAACATCTCACGCACAATGTCGTCTGCTCCGGCCTGATACTGCCGGTACACATCAGTCCGATCGTAAGCCCGCGAGATAATGCGTATGTCGGGCCGCTGTTTGCGCACGTAAGCGATAAGTTGAACGGTTGCTTTTTTGTCGTCAAGCGCCACCACAAGAACCCGTGCATCCGCCAGTCCGGCTTTGCGCAGGATGTCTGGCCGGGTTGGATCACCCAGAAATGCCTTGTAGCCAAATCGCCGCATGACGGCGATTGTCTCTGGGTTGTGGTCAAGAACCACGGTTCGGAATCCGCTTGCTTGCACCATGCGGTTGACGATCTGGCCGAACCGCCCAACGCCTGCAATGATAACCGGGCCCTCTTCGTCGATCTCGTCGGGCTCGATCGGCCCCCCCGCATCTTCCATACGCTTGCTGATTGAGTCATAGAGGATAAAGAGCAGCGGCGTGATCAGCATCGACAGCGCGATTACCAGCAAGAGCGTTTCCGCGACTTCATTGGGCATGACACCTGTTGCCACCGAAAAGCTGACCAGCACAAATCCGAATTCGCCAGCCTGAGCGAGGCCAAGTGCGAACAGCCACTGGTCGCGGCCTTTCAGCTGGAACATCCGACCAAGCACGAACAGGATCAGTCCTTTGACCAGGATGACCAACAGTGCCATGCCAAGGATGATGATTGTATCGGCATAGAGCAGTTCAAAATTGATCCCGGCGCCCACAGTGATAAAGAAAAGCCCCAGCAAAAGTCCCTTGAACGGTTCGAGGTCGGTTTCAAGCTCGTGGCGGAATTCGCTGCTGGCCAGCACAACCCCAGCCAGAAATGCACCTAGGGCAGGCGACAGGCCAACCAGCATCATGACAAAAGAAATACCAACCACGATTAGCAGGGCAAGGGCAGTATACATCTCACGCAGCTTGGCGGCGTGGATATATCGAAACACCGGCCGCGTGAAAAACACGCCCATGATGATGATCGCCGCCACCGCCCCAATGGTGACCAACGTGATGCCCCATCCCGGCAATCCCTGGACCAGCGAAATCGCAGCCTGTGCCGTTTCAGCGCCGTGGCCCCCGTCTCCAACGCCGTGACCTGCATCCCCGTGGGCAGCGTCGACCGTACCAGTCTCAACTGTGATTGATCCGTCGGCACTCATCTGGGCTACTTGCATTGTGACACCCGATGCGAGCAAAGGCAGAAACGCAAGGATCGGGATGACTGCGATATCCTGCGTCAGCAATACCGAAAACACCGATCGGCCACCCGCCGTCTGCATGAGGCCCTTTTCGGACAGGGTTTGCAGCACGATTGCTGTCGACGACAAAGCCAGCGTCAGTCCAATAGCAAGCGACGTTGCGATTGGCTGATCGTATGCCATGGCGATGCCCATCAAGGCCGCCGCACTGACTGTTACCTGTAATCCGCCCAAACCAAGCAACCTGTGGCGCATGTTCCATAATGCGCGGGGTTCCAACTCGAGCCCGATCAAAAACAACATCATCACGACGCCGAATTCGGCAAAGTGCTGCAGGTCTTTTGTTTCAGACCCCACTAAGCCAAAAGCGGGCCCGATAAGAATTCCGGCCGCCAGATATCCGAGCACAGAACCAAGCCCCATGCGCGAAGCGATCGGCACCGCGATCACCGCAGCAGCCAGATAGATCGTGGCTTGGAACAGGAAGCTTTCCATAATTGGACTGTCGCTTTCTCCGGTCGGTTTGATCCGGGATCAGGTGGGCAAAGGCCCGTCGTGTTTCAATTGATCCATTACAATTTGGCTTTGGACCCGTGCCACTGCTTTGTGCGGCAACAGAACCTCATGAATGAGCCGGTTCAGGCTGGGTAAATCTGCACAGTAAACACGTAACAGATAATCCGCATCCCCTGTCATTGTCCATGCGCTCACGATCTCGTCGCGGGTGGCGAGAAGACGCGCAAAGCTGCCCGAATGTTCAGGTCCGTGGGTGGAAAGATGCACCTGCACAAAGCCCTGAACGGCAAGTCCCAGACGCAGCGGGTCCAGTCGTGCCGTGTAGCTTTGAATATATCCGTCGGACTCCAGCCGTTGCCGTCGTCTCCCTGCCTGTGACGGCGACAAATGCAATATGTCGCCCAACTGCTGCGCTGTCAGATGGGCATCTTTTTGAAGGGCCGCCAGCAGGCGATTATCAATTTTGTCCAACACCGTGCGTGGTTCTCGCGTTTTTCTCTAGAATTATGCGCCATTTGTGCAAAAATTTCCATGGTAACTGATCATTTTGCGCAGAATCCGCGGCTGTTTGCCTATATATCAAGCATGATAGAATTCTTGTTCCACAAAAGGAGACATCTGATGGGTCCTTTCCCGCATGACGCCCCGAAATCGCAGATCACAGAAGACAACCCGGCAGGGACCGACGGATTCGAGTTTGTCGAGTTTGCCAGTACCGAGCCGCAGGAACTGCGCGACCTCTTCACGCGCATGGGGTATGCCCATGTCGCCAACCACAGGTCCAAGCAAATCGAACTTTGGCAGCAAGGCGACATTACCTATGTGCTGAACGCCGACCCGAATACCTTTGGGGCGAGATTTGTTGACTCACATGGCCCTTGTGCGCCGTCAATGGGTTGGCGTGTCGTGGATGCGGCGCAAGCACTGGCGCATGCCGTTGCCAACGGTGCCGAGGAATATACGGGCAATGGTAAGGTTCTGGACGTGCCAGCCATTGTCGGGATCGGTGGTTCGCTGATCTACTTTGTGGACCAGTATTACGACACGTCGCCGTATAATTTCGAATATGACTGGATCGCGCAGTCAAAACCCGAAGGCGTCGGTTTCTACTATCTCGATCACCTCACCCACAATGTCTTCAAGGGCAACATGGATGTATGGTTCAAGTTCTACGGGGATCTGTTTAACTTCCGCGAGATCCGTTTCTTCGACATTCAGGGGAAATACACCGGGCTGACAAGCCGCGCGCTGACCTCACCCTGCGGGCGCATCCGCATCCCGATCAACGAGGATCGTGACGAGAAGGGCCAGATCGTGGCCTACCTCAAGAAGTACAAAGGCGAAGGCATCCAGCACATCGCTGTTGGCGCGCGCAACATCTATGACGCGACAGACGCCATTGCCGCGAACGGGCTGGAATTCATGCCGGGCCCGCCTGATAGCTATTACGACCTGAGCCGCGACCGCGTGAAGGGCCATTCGGAACCGCTTGACCGGATGAAGAAGCACGGGATCCTCATTGACGGGGAAGGTGTGGTTGATGGCGGCGAGACACGCATTCTGCTGCAGATTTTCTCAAAAACCGTGATCGGACCGATCTTTTTCGAGTTCATCGAGCGTAAGGGCGATGACGGCTTTGGCGAAGGCAACTTCAAAGCCTTGTTTGAGAGCATCGAACAAGAGCAGATCAACAGCGGCGAACTGGCCGAAAGCTGATCTGACCCTGTCGGCAGACGAAAGACGGGCGGTGTCTTAACCGCACCGCCCGCCTTGCATTCTATCGGACTAACCTGGCGGCGGGCTAATACCCAATTAGCTCACCTGCCTAGCTGCGTGGCATTTTCAGGATCACGTCGCGCCCGCGCTTGGTATAACGCAACTCGCTGTCGCCAATCGCCGATACCCGCCCGCCATCAATCCGGTCGCCCACGACGACTTTGCGATATCTGCCATTGCTCAGCCGCACTAGTGCGCGGCGGCTTGATGGTTTGCCATAGACGCCGATCAAGTTGACCCGATTAAGCTTTATGGCGTTTTTGACCGTTGCTTGCTTGGCGACCGAGGTCTTTGACGGAATGGATGGTTTGACGGTACGCGGCGCGACACTTGCGGTGCTGGCCACGCGCGTTGTCGGCTGTGGGGCCGTGCGCTGGACCCGCTTTACCACCTGTGCAAAATTCCTTGGGCGGGTGTCTGGCCGCACGGAGGCTTTCACGGCAAGACGGGTGGCGTTCTGAAACGCTGGCGGCGGGACGAGGAGCGCTTCGGCCACGGCAGCGCTGGCATCAAGCGGGGCGTCGGTTGGTGCCACGGCTTGTTCCTGCACCGACGGTGCGCGCAGTTGCGGTCTGTAGGCGGCCAGTTCGATGCGGGTCAGCCCTCCCAGTACCGCACGTTCGTTTGTCTCAGCCAAGTTGCTGGGCCGCGCTTTGGGCCGCTGGCCGACAATCTGCGGGCGGTTCGGATCAACAGTAGGAGCGGCCGCAAATCGCGTTGGCGTTTTCGGGGGTTTCGCAGGAGGTGCCCCAAGATAGACCAGTACCCCGTCCGGGCTGAGCGCGCCTGCCGCGGTCGGCACAACCAGTCCACGGTCGTCAAGACTGAAATCAGTTCCGGCGGCAGCCGGGGACGGCAGGCTCGCAAATGCTTGATCGGCGCTGAAACCGGCCGCATCCGGTATTGCCACGGCATCGTTGGATGTGCTCACCGGGTCGATGCTGGTGATATAAAGATCATCGAGGGGGATGATCGCAGGTGCTTTCGGAACCTCAGGCGCACGCGGCCAGATGCCGCTTGTGGCATAGTCTGCCTCTGCCTGTTGCTCCGTCAGCGGCGTTGGTTCGGAATTTTCAGGCGCGCGCAAGGCATCAAGAACAGCGCCATCAACATCGCTCAGGCCCGGATCCAGCGAAGCAGTCACCGTAAGGTCCTGAACATCCTCAGCCGGCGGCGGCAGCAACGCAACGGCTTCCAGAACAGGATCAGTGGCAGGCTCTTCGACCACGGCAGTTGCCGGTTTTGAGCGCTCACCAAAAAGCCGCGACAGTATCATGTTGTCGTCGAGAAACACCGATGCCCATGCTGCGACACCGGCGAGGAATACCAGCAAAGCTGCAGTGAGAATCAATCCGAGAAAACGAGGTTTGCCGCCGACATCTGGTCCTTTGCGCGCGCCGAAAACCGTCAGACGGTCAGCTTCGTCCGTTGGCTCTGCCACCACGGCAGATGCAGTGGCCACCGCCGCCATGCGCGGTGGTGCGGTCGGCACATTCCCGGGTTTGCGGCGGCTCAGAAAACGGCTTGCAGCATTTGATTTGGACGCCGCTTTTTCCGTATCGGGCGACAGCGAACTACTGTCGGGCACGATATCGGCCTCGGCCACTGG
>Ga0316197_10001233_pt1 | contig 18417 bp, 14 predicted proteins | sample OudBiesiAoxic_MG_FD_204939 | JGI IMG/M metagenome (GOLD analysis project Ga0316197, IMG submission 204939) | Coastal sediment microbial communities from Oude Bieten Haven, Netherlands - site A oxic | ecosystem: Environmental > Aquatic > Marine > Coastal > Sediment | place: Netherlands... | reverse complement strand
CACGCACTCGAAGTCAACTACCGATGCCCGCAGCCGGTCGTCGCTGCCGCCGGCCATCTCCTCTCGTACAACCGCCGACGCATCGACAAGACCATCCGCGCCGCGGCTACCGACCACGACCCGGGACTTCTCAACGTGCAGCACGTTGCGGGGCCGGAGCTAGCTGCCGCATGCCGCGACCAGATCGAGCAGTGGATCGCCGCCGGGGCTGAGGCGGGCTCCATTGCCGTCCTGGCCCGAGTGAACGCCTCGCTGATTCCCGTGAAAGCCGCGCTGAGCGACGCCCAGGTGCCGAGCAACGACCTCCTGAACGCACAATCCTTGCGCCGCACGACCCTGCGCGCCCTATTCGCCTGGCTGCGCATCGCCCAAAGACCGGAACGGATAGAACGCAACGACGCGCTCGAGGCGATTCGGCGACCGTCGCGTGGCCTGACCCGACTCTCACGCGAACTGATCCGGCGCCGCACCACCTCGTTGGAGGAACTCGCGGGGCTCGGCATGCAGCTCGACGGAAAGCAAGCTGCTCGTTGGGACGACTTCGTCGACGACATCACTGTCGCGGCCGAGACTGCCTCAGCCGGCGAGGCCCCGAAACTGCTGGCGCTGCTGATCGACCGGATTGGGCTTGGCTCCTCAGCCAGGACCCTCGACTCGGGGCGCGGTAATGCCTCCCGCTCCAGCCATCTCGACGATCTCGTCGCGGTGCAACGGGCCGCCGCAATCCACCCCAGCCTCGACGACTTCGTAGCTTGGCTGCGCACCGCGACGGATCAACCGTCGAAACGAGACGGCGTGACACTGTCGTCGGTGCACCGGGTCAAGGGGATGGAGTGGGATCACGTCATCGTGTTCGGAGCCGACCGTGGCGCGATGCCTCACGACCTGGCGACCGACCTCGAGGAGGAGCGCAGAGTCTTCCACGTTGCGCTCACCAGGGCCCGGGAGCAGGCAGTAGTGCTGGTTGACGCCGCTCGCCCCTCACCGTTCCTCGCCGAGCTCGATGGCTCAGCCTCGCACGAACCGGCGCCGCCGCCCCCGCCGCCAAGACGCTGGAGCAAGCCGCCGCGGCTCAAGCCCGTTCCCCTCGTCGGCGACCACGTGACATTGGCGGGCGGGTTCGCCGGAACGGTTTCAAGCGTTGGGCGAGGTCTGGTTGCCGTGGTGCTCGATACCGGAGCCGAACTCGAAGTTCCGGTCGCCGATGTCACCACCGCGACCAGCGCAGGCCCGGCGTCGCCCGCCCTGGTCGAGGCCTTGAAGGCTTGGAGGCTCGACGCCTCAAAACGCCTCGGGGTGCCCGCCTATGTCATCCTTCACGACCGCACCATCGAGGAGATCGCCGCAGCCCGTCCGGAGACGGAACGGGCCCTGATCAGCATCTCCGGCATCGGCGCCCGCAAGCTCGAGGACTACGGCGACGACATCCTGGAGATCGTCGCCGCCCGCCAGGAGTGAGCTCCCTCAATCGGATCCAGCCAGCAGATCCTGGATGCCGTCGAGATCGTTGACTTGCGCCAGTTTGAGCGCTTCCTCAACGGTCAACCCGAGCAGTTCGATCGGGATCTCGCGCCGAACCGAACCGTCGCGGAATCGCTCGATGAACTCGTCCACCGTGAGGTGACGACGCTCGAACACCAAGCTATCGATCTTCACTCCCATCTCGCGAGCGACCTTCGCCATACGAGGATCGGTGATGGCACCGACCTCGTCGGCCAACCGCAGGCTCACCACCTGACGGACCCGGGCCACGAAGTCGTCGATGTGGGTGATGATGTATTGCGCCCGCCGCCCGAGACGTCCGGCCGCAGCCAGCCGCCCGGCGGCCCCTCCCCCAACCAGGCTGAGCACTACGGTCGGAACGATGCCGCCGATCCAAAATGCCGGATTGTGGATCAGACCATCGAGATCGATCATCGCCTTGATGAAGGACAAGGGATCGTTGAACAGGGACTGCCACGCCTGACCAAGCTGAGACCAGCTGCGTCGAAACGCGTGGTGGTCCCACAGGCCCTGGACGGTTAGCCCGCCGAGCACCTTGATCGGCGCCCACAGCCCGTCGAGTAGGCCCTCGAGCATCTCGACGGGGATCGGATCGTCGCGCTCTCCGACGAGGCGACGCATCAGACCGTCTACCACCTCGAGCAGCCGACCAAGGAGACCGGCATCGGCCAGGACCACCAGGGCCACCTGCTGGTCCGCCGGCGCCAGACGGTCAAGCCCAACCAGGGCCGCGGCAGCGGCCTCGTCCGACTCTGTCGCCATCTCGGCGCAGCGGGTGACGAATGGAATGGCCGCTTCCGGTGGGGCCAGCCGAGTGACCGCGTCTGCGATCTCGACGAATCGTTCGCCGAACTCGGCATTCGCAAGGCGCCACAGGGTGTCGCCGTCGCCCAGCCTCGCTATCGTCTCGAACAAATGCAGCTCCTCGTCGAGGTCGAGATTGCCGCCGCGAATTCCGTCAAGCTCGTGGAACCAGCGGTAGAGCTCGTCGTCATTGAGCCGCTCGATCACTGCATTGAACTCGGGAGGGTCGAGCGACCCGAGGATGTGCTCGATCTCGAGCAGCTCGAGGCGGGAGACATCTCCAAAGAAGGACTCGTTGAGCAGCGATCGAACCTCGTCGGTCGCCCCGATCACGATGGCAAGGTCGAAGTGAGCGCTCGGGGCGGTCGCTGCCAGTTCGTGCGTGAGGTAGGCAATCATCGAGTCGAATTCGGCTGCCGCCTCGTCGGCCCCGGGGGCACCGGCGAGCGCGATCAGACCTCGCTGGATACGTAGCTCCTCGATGGCCAACTCGGCGAGACGCCGCTCGAGTGCAACGATCGCCGCGGCGGCCCCTTCGGCTTCCGACTCCCACCAATACGCGAGGTCGGCGGCAACGTGCTCCTTCTCGGCTCGAATCCTGTTCAGCTGATCGAGAAGAAGGTCCTCGAGAGTCCAGCCGAAATCGAACCCCGCGTCCCAGACTGCGCCAGGCAAATCTGGGTTGGGGCAGGCGAGGCCAAGTGCCTCCAGGGTGATCTCCGCCTGGTCGAGATCGTCGGCGCGACGAACCAAGTCGGCAGCTGCCGCCGCGGACCAGCCGGCAGCCTCGGCCGTGCCGCCAAGAGGCGGGGGTATCCGACCAACCGGTTGCATGTCTCGAGCCACCAACGCCGGAACCCTGTCGAGATCGGCCGCCACGCTGCGCATCACATCGGCCAGCGACCGCATCGCCTCCGTATCCCAGCGAACCAACAACCTCGAAGCCTCTCTTGTGGGCTACCAAATAACGTTAGACACTGTTATAATTCATCAGGAGACGCGGAGCAAGGGGGCCGTTCGATGTCGATGACGAGCACGAACCGACGGGGACCCTCGCCGCGCTACCTCGCAACCCGGCCCGACGACAACCCATCGTGGTTGGGCATTTGTACCACCGGTGGCGTACCATTCGGGCGGGCATCCACCACCATCAGGGGGAAGGCGGAGTGAACCGGATCTGGCTCGGCGTGGGCGTCGCTGCGGCCCTTCTCATTGCACTCGTCGTCGCGCTCGCCACCGGCAGCAACAGCACCGCCACGAACACCACCGCCGTGGCCATCGCCACCACCACAGCCGCGACCCCCACGACGACGACCACCGCCGCGCCGACCACCACAACGACCGCGCCACCGACCACAACAACAACGGAAGAACCCTCGACGACCACCGCCCTGTCGTTAGAAGAGCGAGAAGCCGAAGTGCTGGCGTTGGTCGGCGAACTCGAGCTACGGATGTATCGGGCCGTCTGGGGCGGCGATGTAGAGGAACTCGCTGATCTCGTCGCCGCCGAGCTTCTTTTCGACGCTTTGGTAGCCACCGCTCTTGAGCCCGAAGCAGTCTTCACGAACGAGCCCACGACAGACACGTACAAGGTGGAACTCTACGAAATCAAGCTCGATAGACCCGATTGTCTTGTCGTGGACGTCACAGAAGACGGGACCGCCTTTCGAGTCGATGGCGGCGAGGAGGACTTGATCCTGGTTCTGTGGCCGTTCGAAGACGCTGAGCTTGGCTGGCGACTCGCGGCCCGATATGGCGGGGGCACACCCGAGAGTTCGTGGCTGCCAGAGTGCGACCTACAAGATCGAGAGTGGCGCCCGTGAAGCAAGCTACGGCCATTCTCACCATTTGCCTCGCAATCCTGGTCAACGCCGCACCGACGGCTACGGCGGATGAGATCGCACACTGCTGGTACGAGATCGATGCCTTCGGCGTCCAACAACTTCACTGCCGCCTCGCCGGGGGTGACACGGTGGTCTACCGCGATCGCGGTGAGGTGCCGGGGCCGCTCTATCCGGCGATTGGCGACGACGGCAATGGCGTGTGTTGGTATCACCGGTCGGTCTACACCGGGTGGGAGTCGTTCGGAATCGACGGGACCCGCAACCTGCTCTACTTCAACCCCGATGGGGTGCCGGGCGGACCGTTCATCGCAGAGTCTTGGTTCGAGCGATGTGAGGGTGAACCCTGGGAGATCGAAATCGTCTTCGATCTCGTCTGGGAGGTGATGGAGTCGTTCGACTTCGCCGAGCCCGACCCCGAGTTCAACCCCACCATTGGAATCACCGGACTCCCCACCTACATCGCGGCACAACCACCCGATCCGGTCATCGAAACCATCGTCTCACCGGTCACCGGACGAGTCGTTGATGTCGAGTTCGTCGTGACCACCGTCACGATCGAATGGGGCGACGGAGCAGAAACCGAAGTCACGTCCGACCTGTACCGAGAGCTGGTCGGCTACCCCAACGGTGACATCACCCACACCTACGAAACCAGCGAATTCGTCGATCCCGTGGTGTCGTACAACTGGCGGGTGCGCTTCCGCGTCGACCAAGGCGCCTGGCAACCCGTCAACGGCGTCGAACCCACCACATGGACCAATCCCTACCAGGTCGACGAAATCGTCGGTAGGGTCACTGGGTGATCGGATCACACAAATGACCCACGACCCGGCCCAAGCTGTCGCCGAGTCGGTGCTCCCCGAAGATGAGCGGCTCCGATTCCTCGAGCTTTGCCGCGCTCGACCGGCGAACCAACTCCACGCAGACGCCGCCAGAGTCGAGGCCCACCTTCGAGTCATCGAACTCGGGGCGAGAACGTCGCCCCTCCTGAACGTCGAACTGGCTCGATCGATCGCCGGCGCCCTTGCCGCGCTGATCGCCGACGCCGACAACTACACCTTCCAGGAGCGGCGTCTGCTCTCTGGTGCCATCGAGTATTTCGTGGCGAAGGGTGACCTTGCCGACGACTATGCCGAGCCCTCCGGCCTGGACGACGACGCCCGCGTCACCCGAGCGGTCTGCCGTTTCCTCGACCGAACCGACCTCGCCGAAGGCTGGTAGCCGGCCGGGCCGGAGCAGGCTTGGGCACCGCTTCAACGGCCTCAGGCGCGGACGTACGGCGGCGCGCCCCTGGATACCTTCCCCGCCGCACCGCCGTCGTCGTTAGATCACTTGGAGGTAGACCTCCAATACTTGATTCTCTCAGCGATCGCTTCCGCCGCCAAGGGACCAAAGGCCCGAAAATGGCTCCTGAAATGGGACTTTCAGAAATCACCGTCCTGCAATGGCGACGCCGTCAAGCGGAATCTCGATCGGTTCTCCGGACACGATGTCCTGAACCGAGATCGTCAGTAGCACCACGACGGATGAGATCACGTCTTCGGCTTCGACCTCGTTGCCAACCCGGCGAATCACTTCGACCGCTCCCCGGGAGTGACCCAACGCAGGTTCGTGGGGAACACCGGTGAGGAACGGCCGCCCCGCGCCCTCCGACACAAGCTGCGTCGCCGGATCGTCCTCGCCGCCGGCCGTGTCGGGCAGCATCACCACTGCTTCGACGCGGGCCCGCACCGTGTCGGGACCCACGACATGCCAGTCGACGACGCCAACGTTGGCGTCGAACGCAATCCGGTCAACCACGATTGCCGCGTCGCCATAATCGACATCGAACCGCACAGGTTCGACCGTCTCGAATGGCAGTCCGTCCGTCGTGTACTCCAACTCATGGTCATAGGTGACTCGCGGTGTGGCCGGCGAGAGGAGGAGCGACGTGGCCTGACCCGGCGGAACGGCTCCGGCCGAGAATCGCACCGTGACGACCCCGAGCGACCGTGGGTTGGAGAACTCTGCGGTTGCAGCCACGGGAGCAGCGCCGCCCGTCACAATCCATTCTCCGCCCTTGAAGGTCTCCGCGGCGGCAGGGTCCACGTCGCTGCGCACCATCGTGCTCAGCACAACGTAGAGGTCAGACCCCTGCACATACATCAGTTCGGGGCGAGCCCCCACACCGTCGCCGACCTCCACGTATCCGACCGGATACCCCTCGGTGACCGGCTCTGTCACTCCGGTGACTGTGGTGGTGACGACAGCCTCGGCCTCGACGCCAGCACCGTCGTCGGTCAGCCACAACCAGCCTCCAGCGAGCAACACACCGGTCGCCAGCCCAATCGCGGCAAACCGAATACCCCGGCCGTTGCCACCCCCGTCGTCGTTCCGACTCGACGAGTCCTCGTCGAATGGGGACTGGAGCAGTTCGCGCCACACCTCGTCCGTCATCCGCCAACCTCCGGCGTGACCAAGACGACTTCGGCGGCAGGCAGCCACACGAACCCACGTGCCCGCAACAACAACGGACCAGAACGGTCTGCACCTCCCAAGCGAAGGTTGTAGCGAGGCCTACCCTCGGCCTCGCGCACCGCGCTCCGCCACTCCGGACCAACCCCTCCGATCGCGATACTTTCGAGGTTGAGGCCGTCTTCGCTCACGACCTCAACCTGGACGATCGCCTGCTCACCCTGTTCAGCCACCGAGATGAGCGACACGATGACCCCCGGTGCCACCTCGACGCGCGGTGCCCCCTCAGATAGCTCGAACTCGACATCAACCGGCACGGGAATGCGGTACTCGTCGATCCGTACCGCCTCGATCGAATCCAACTGGAAGCCCTCACCGACCTCAAATCTGGCGGCACGGGCACTCGGATTGCTGATCGCCCCGGCGATGTCACCACCGGCCGTCACCAGTGACCACCGCGCCGGATAGATGGGGTTCAAATCTCCAGGATCTGCCGGAACGAAGCCAGTCTGCGGCGAGACAAACTCCCAAGCAGGTTCGACATCGGCAAGTGGTGCCACCGTTGCGAGTTCATAGCGGAACACCACCTCGTCGCCCTCTCGTGACACGCCTTCCGGGATCACCACTGCAGGGCCAACAACAGTTTCGGAGGGTTCGACCCAGACGCGTCCTATCAGGGTCGTCGAAGTCTCGGCCACCTCCGGCGCGGTGGTCGCCACTGCGGAGTCCGAGTCGCCCGCCAGCGCCTCGATTCCGACAATGCCTCCGACGCCTATCAGTAGCCCTACGACCAGGCCAACCCAAGCGCTTCGATTCACCTTGCGAGGCTAGTGGGAGGTGTCACTACCGGGTACCCGTGGTGAGGGTCTGGCCGGGGACGCGACCCGGCAGATTGCTCCGGCAGCCCTACACTCGCGGCCAGATGGCGACCACGACGGCACCCACCAACGTGTCGCGCTCTTCCTATTGGCGTGAGCTATGGGAGCGGCGTGACTTCACCCTGCACCTGGCCCGCGGCGCCCTCGCCTCCCGAGTGGCGGGCACAACCCTCGGCCGGGTGTGGTGGCTGATCAATCCACTCCTGATGTCCGGGGTCTACTTCCTGGTGTTCGGGGTGATCATCAAAGGAACGTCACGGTCCAACTCGAGCTTTCTCGCCTACCTCATCGTCGGTGTGCTGGTCTTCCGCTTCCTGAGCGTCGGGCTCATCGGCTCGGGGGCGATCATCATCAGCAACACCAAGTTGATCGCCAACTTGCGCTTCCCGCGCATGGTGCTTCCGCTGGCCGCAGTCATCGACGCCCTGGTCACCTTCCTCGCCGGACTCGCCGTCTTTTATCTACTGGTCACCCCGATCAGTTGCATCCAGGCGGCCGGCAACTCCAACATCACCTGCATCACGCCGACCTACCGCCTTGCGCTGCTTCCCGTCGCCGTGGTCATCCAGTTTGCGTTCACGCTCGGTATCGGCGCCTGGGTGGCCAGGATCATCATCCCCAATCGGGACGCCCGAAACCTCATCCCCCACCTGACGCGCATCTGGTTCTATCTATCGCCGATCCTCTGGGGAGTCGAGCGGCTGGCCAATCAGACCGAGCTCCTCCAGGCAATCATCAAGACCAACCCCATGTTCTCAATGCTCTCGATCTATCGCACAGCCCTGATCAACGACCCGTTTGAGCCCGCGATGCTCGCCCTTGCCGCAGCCTGGGCGGTCGTCATGCTCACCTTCGGAGTGTGGTCGTTCCGGCGCCACGAAGCGGCAATGGCCAGGTACGTATGACCACCGACCTAGGAGCCCCTGCCCCGCCACGAGTTGGCCCCCCATTGCCCTATCACCGGCCGGGGTGGAGCAGTGCCCGGCCCGTCGACCGAATCGCCGAGGGCTTGCTCGATGCCGGACTGGTCCGCGCCGGCGAACCCGACCCCATCCCCCTCATCCGGCCCTTCCGCTGGCGGACCGATCCGAGCCTGCCGACCCCCACCGACCTCGCGGCCTGGGGCTTCCTCGATCCGCTCCTCGAGATCTACTCCGAAACGAGCGATCAGCGCTACCTCGAGCCGGCGGTTGATCTCGCTCGGGATTGGATCCGCGCCCACCGCGACGACGCCGACGCCGACGCCGACACGATCAACATCCAAGCGGGGCGGGCATGGCGCCTTGCCTACATCCTCGCCGAGGCGGAGCGGTATGGCGGGTTCGGCCCGAACGAACTCAAGCCACTGTGGGACCTGGCCTCGCGATGTGAAACGGCCCTCGACGGAAACGCCGGAGTACCCGCCGCCTGTGGACGGCTGGCCCTCGCCACCCGCCTCTCCGGTAACGACCACCATCGCGAAGTCGAAGCCCAGGCCGCCGCTCTCGAAGCCTTCCGCGCCGCATTCGGCCCCGACGGCGTCCACCGCAGCCACGACCCGGCACGACACGACGCCGAACTGGGTCTCCTGACTGCGGTCCTGCGCAGCAAGATGCTTGACGATCCGGACCTCGACGCCTTACAGGAGCGGGCTGAGGAAGCACTGGCGTGGTTTGTGCTTCCCGACGGAACGCTCGCAACATTCGGCGACACCGGCGAGCAGTACATCTCGCCGGCGTGGGATGGCCCACAAATCGCCCTTCGCTTCGTGGTCGACCGCTACCGCACCGAGACCCTCCGTCATCTCGCCAGCATGGGCCGGATCGGCGCCCCACCACAGGCGAGCTTCAAAGTGTTCCCAGATTCCGGCTACCTGGTTATGCGCCCGGCACGTCGCTTCACCCCGGACCGTGATCCCGGGGCCAGCTATGTGGCGCTTCAGGCGGGCAGCGACCGTCGCCGCCATCCCCAGCGCGACGACTTGGCCGTGGTGTGGTTCGACCGGGGTCGCCGCATGCTCGTCAACGGCGGGGCCCGCCCTCCGGCGCCACCCGACGCAGCCGCCGTCAAGTACTTCGTCTCCCCAAGGGCTCACAACACCGTCACCGTCGATGGCAGCCGACCTACCGGAGAGGCGACGCTCGAGCGGTGGGGCGAATTGCGTGGTGTCGTGTTTACCGATGCCCGCGCTGAGATCGGCACCGTCACCCACCGCCGCAGCGTGATGACCAAGCCAACCGAGTGGCTGCTCATCGTCGACATGCTGTATGACAGCGTCGGGGCGACGCACAACTACCGTCAATGGTTCCACGCCGCCGAAGAATTTGATCTAGTCAAGGACGGGCGCCGCTACATGCTCACCGAACTCGGCAATCCGCTGGCCTTCGCCGTGCCGTTGCGCGGTAGCCAACAACCGCTGACTCCGTTGCGCTCCAAAACCGCGCCGCGGCTCAACGGTTGGTGGGCACCGCGACCTGGAGTCATGGTGCCGAACTGGGCATTCGGCTGGGAACTCAGCGGTGCCCAGGCCCTGTTCGCCACGCTGTTCACGTTCGATCGTCCGGCGAACCCAACCCTCAACCCGGAGGGATCCATCGGCTGGGTGCACAACGGCGTCGAAACCGAAGTCGCCGTGCGCGATGTCGGGCTGGTCGACATCAATGAGCGACCCGCAGACCGAACAACGGAAATGGCATGACGGGCAATCTCCCAGCTCCCGGCACCCTCTCGTTCCTCATCGTTGGCACGTCGCGATCGGGTACCACCCTGGTACAGCGACTCTGCTCGGAGCTTCCCGGGGTGTGGGTGCCTGCCGAGACGCACTTTTGGGCGCTGGCCGATCGCTCCCGCTATCGCTATGACTTCCCACTGCGCGGCGCCGACCGCTCCGCCATGGTCAACTGGGCGGTGAAGGAACTCGACGAGAAGACCCTCGGAGTCAACTCGGGCGACATTCTGCGCGAGACCCGCGTCCGGGATCGACGCATCGGACTCTTCCACGTGTTCGAATCGATGGTTGCCGCAATGAGCCCACCCGCATTGGTCCTCGGCGAGAAAACTCCCGGACACATTGCCTACTGGGAGCACCTGACCCAGGCCCAGCCCCACCTCAAGCTGGTGGCGGTCGTGCGCGACCCACGGGCCGTCTACCGCTCCCACCTCGGCGTCCCCTGGGGCGAACGTGACGCCTACTCGCTCGCGGAACGCTGGCTCTTGCACCAACGATCGATCCAGGACGCCGAACGGATCCTCGGCCCGCAGCGGTGTTTGGTCGCCAGGTACGAGGACATCGTCGCCGACACCGCGCCGTACCAGGAACACCTCGCTCACTTCCTCGAGGTTCCGTACGAACCGCAACCGCTCGACGACGACCTCGTCGCCCGTTACCCCCTGTTCGCTGAACGCGAGTCGTGGAAGACCGGGGCAATGGGCGCCGTCACCACGGACCGAGTTGCGACCTGGAAGGGCGAATTGACCGATGAGGATCGGGCCATCATCGAGCACACCTGTGGCGACATGATGGCCGACTACGGCTACGAGCCATCCAGCACCGCGCCGGTCCCGGCGCCATCGGAAGACTCTCGCCTCCGCATCGACGCTTACCGTCACTGGTACGCCACAGTCGCCGCGCTCTCCGACCTCCCCCTGTATTGAGATGACCGCACAACCACGCACGATTCCCGACGGCCTTGCGTCACTCATCGAACGCTTCGAGCCGCCGACGCTGCCGCCCGGCAACGCCCCGGTGTTCCTCTTCGCCTCCGCCTGGCGCTCCGGTTCGACCCTGGTGCAGCGCCTCCTGGTCTCGAGCGGGGAACTCCTGATGTGGGGAGAACCGTATGACCACTCCGCGCTGGTGCGGCGCATGGCCGAATCGCTGGCTCCGTTCAGCGACAAGTGGCCGCCGATGAACTACATCGTGAACCCGGAGGACCCCCCGACGGCCGAGCGATGGATCGCCAATGCCTATCCGAGCCCCACGGATCTGCTGGCAGCTCACCGTGCCTTCTTCGATCGACTGTTCAGCGAACCGGCCGAAGCCTCCGGTTTCTCGCGTTGGGGCTTCAAGGGTGTACGCCTGGGCGGTGAGCACGCCCTGTATCTCAAGCGGATCTACCCGGACGCCCGGTTCATCTTCCTCCACCGCAACCCGTACGATGCCTTCCTGTCGTACCGAATGTTGCACGAGATCAGGACCCACAGCTACTGGTGGTATCACCGCTGGCCCGACGATCAGGTGGCTACCGCCGAGCACTTCGGTGCGATTTGGAATCGCCTCACCGAGTCGTTCATCCGATGGGCGCCCGAGGTGGGGGGCGCGATCGTGGCCTATGAAGACCTCACCCGGGGCTCGAAGTTCGCCACCATCTCCGACGCTGCCGGCGTGCCCATCGACGAATCGATTCTCGAGAACCGGGTCGGAGGCACCGGCCAGCAGCGGGGCGAGTGGGATCGGGCCCAGCACCACCTCACGCCGGCCGAACTGGCCGGATTGCGTGAGACGGCCGGACGACTCGGTCGAACGTTAGGGTACGTTGGCCCGTCGACAGGTGGGGTTCGAACCTGATGGCACTCGGTGGTGTGAAGAAATACGTCCCCGGTCCGGTCAAGCGTGGAGTGAAGTTCTTCGTGCTGCGACCCGACGTCGAGGCTACGCACTACGAGTTTGTCGAACTCGAAGGCTCGACTCCCGATCCCGCAGCGACTGCCGCCACGGGATCGCCGCCCGGCAGCAAGCTCACTAAGGAACAGGAAGCGGCGCAGCGCGCCGAACGCGACAGGATCGAACTCCTCAAAGAACGGGCCAAGAAGCAGCAGGTCCGCCTGCGCGGCCTCGAGGAGCAGACCCAGTCACAGCTGGCCCAGACCAAGGGGCTCAAATCACAGCTCAATCGGGCTCGCCAACTGAACGAGGAAGCCAAACGCCAGCGCGACCGCAGCAAGAGTCTGGTCGGGCAGTTGCGAGAGGAACGCGACAAGGCTCGCAAGCAGCTTCGCCTCACCAGGGAGCAGCGCGACACGGCACGCGAGGATCTGCGTGGTGCCCGGCGCCGGTTCGCCGACCTGCAGCGCGAGATTCGCTTCCCGGAGGAGGCATGGTGGGAGCAGCGGACCGCGCTGGCCGCCCCCGCCGGGCTCGGACTCCACGACCTGTCGTACTTCCCCGGAGGCACCCAGAACCCATACCTGCGCCTGCTCTACGCTCGGTGTCCCGAGGTCGGGTTCGATGCCCGTCCGCTCGGCTCCCTCGACCATCTCTATCGCTTGCCTGCCGACTCGGCGTTCCACCTGCATTGGACACGAATCGCTCAGCTCGGAGCGATCACAGAGGAGCAGGCAAGAGAACGAACGGCCGAGTTCATCGCCCCGATCGAGTCGTTCGTCGAACGCGGCGGCACCTTCCTGTGGAGCATCCACGAACCGCTCCCCCACGATTGTCCGTTCCCGAACGTCGAGATCGAACTGCGACGCCGACTGATCGAAATCGCCCACGGTGTTCACGTGCTGCACGCCAGAACGGTCGAAGAGGTGGAGCCGTACTACACGATTGACCCCGCCAAGCTGTTCGTCGTCGATCACCCGCTCTACCAGGGCATCTACGAGGAGTACATGACTCGTGAGGCCGCCCGGAAATTGATCGGCCTCGACGATGACGAGGTAATGCTGCTCGCCTTCGGCGCCATCCGCCCCTACAAGGGTTTCGACCGATTGGTGCGGCTGCTGCCCAAACTCAAGGCCGACACAGGCCTGCGCCTCCGGGTCATGGTTGCCGGCCCGACCATGGGCGCGATCGACAACTCGGAGCTATTCGAAGCGGTAGAGGTCACCGAGGGTGCCAGCATCACCGCCAGCCCCATCCCCGACGAACACGTGCAGGTGATGTTCAAGAGTGCCGACGTCGTGGTACTCCCCTACCGACAAGTCTTGAACTCGGGCGTCCTCATGCTGGGGCTCACGTTCGGATGCCGCTCGGTCGCCCCCGACAACAGTGTCACCCGTGACGCACTCGACTCGGGACTGGTGCACCTCTTCGAGCGGTCCTCGGAAGAAGACCTGTTCCGCGCCATCAAAGAAGCCATCGCAGCCCGAGGCGACCAGGGTGAGCTACCGGCACCGTTCCGCAACCGGTACGATGCCACCGTCATCGCCGGGCAATTCGCCGCCCATCTCGAACGGCTCATCGTCCATGACTGACCGTCGAACCGCGATGTGCCCCACCGCAACGATCCCTACCCCGGAGAAACCGTGAAGAGTGTCTTCATCTGTACCTTGCCGCGAACCGGAAGCAGCCTGCTCGCCGCCGACATGCGCAGTACCAACGCGCTCGGCGCTCCCCGAGAGTTCTTCAACCGACCGCGCTATGAACGCCTCACCGAGCGATGGAACGTTCCGCGTGGGGATTTGGATGCCTACATCTCGAAGCTGTTGGAGAAGACTGCGTCTCCCAATGGTGTCCTCGGCGTCAAGCTGATGGTGCGTCACCTCGACATCCTCACCAAGGAAGGGATGCTGCCGCCCGAGCCGGGCCGGCTTCGCAATCTGACCAAGCACTTCGGGGACGTCGTGGTGGTCAAACTGCTCCGCAAGGACAAGCTTCGCCAGGCCATCTCGCTGACGAAGGCGCAGCAGACCGGCAAGTGGGGGGTGTTGAAGGAGCAGACTGCCGAGCCCTTCTTCGACCGGGAGGCGCTGATCGCCAACCTGGTGCGCATCGTCGAGGACGAGGCCATGTGGGAGCGCGAGTTGGAGGCATCCGAGCTCACCCCATCGATCACCATCGACTACGAGGACATCCCTCCTGCCCGCGAGGAGCTCTTGCTCGAGATCGCCGAGTTGCTCGAACTGCCCGACGCGGCCGAGATCGTAGCCAATCGCGATCGTGAGGACGTCAAGCTCCAGAAACAGTCCGATTCCCTCACCGAAGAGTGGTATGACCGTTTCATCAACGGCTGACATGAGCGCCACGCGGAGTCGCCTCATCCACATTGTCGGTGCCCGACCCAACTTCATGAAGGCTGCGCCGGTGGTGGCGGCGGCCCAAGCCCTTGGGTCGGATCCCGTGCTGGTCCACACCGGCCAGCACTACGACCGGCAACTCTCCGAGGTGTTCTTCGAACAGCTCGGGCTGCCGGAGCCGGACATCAATCTCGGCGTGGGATCCGGTTCCCACGCCACCCAGACGGCCGCGCTGCTGACGGCGCTCGAGGCCACAATGCTCGACCTTCAGCCCAAGGCAGTCGTCGTCTACGGCGACGTCAACTCGACGCTGGCGGCTGTGCTCGTGGCGTCCAAATTGCTCATCCCCCTTGCGCACGTTGAGGCCGGGCTGCGCAGCTTCGACCGGACCATGCCCGAGGAAGTCAATCGAGTCGTCACCGACGCTCTGGCAGACCTCCTCCTGATCACCTCCCCCGAAGCTGCCGACCACCTGGCCGCTGAGGGCGTAGCGGCCGAGCGGATTCGCGCCGTCGGCAATCCCATGATCGATACGTTGCTGCGCTTCCGGGACCGGCTTGACTCGACGCCGATCCGAACCCAGCACAACATCGGCGATAGGTTCGGTGTCGTGACGTTGCATCGCCCGGCCAACGTCGATCATCCCGACCGGGCCCGCGCCATCGTGGACGCAATGGCCGTCGTGGCAGCCGAGCTTCCCCTTGTCATCCCGTTGCATCCGCGCGGCCGCGCCGTGTTGGGGGCGGCAGGCCTGTTCGACCACCCTGGGCTGTTGGTGATCGACCCGCTCGGCTACACCGACTTCATGTCGCTGGTGGCCGATTCCTCTCTCGTTCTCACCGACTCAGGCGGGATCCAGGAGGAAACCTCCATCCTCGGCGTCCCCTGTCTCACCGTTCGCCCGAACACAGAACGTCCCATCACGGTGACGATGGGAACCAACCGACTGGTTGAGCCTGAGGACATCGCCGTCGCGGCCCACGATGCTCTGGCCCGTGCCTGGGTTCCAGCCGAGATCCCGCTGTGGGATGGCCATGCCGGCGTCAGGATCGCCGAGATCCTCGCAGAGCGCTACGGAGCCTGACGGCCACCAGGAATATCGGCAACCCGGGACCCCAAGAACTGCGAACCCGGTCAGCCGAGAACGCCCAAGTCGCGATATATCTCTAGATATCGATCCGCGTTGGTGTCCCAAGTTCGGTGGGCACGGACCCAGGTTGCTCCTTGCTCGGCGAGCTCAGAGCGTGCCGCTTCATCACCCACAAGCCGGCCGAGCACCCGGGCGAGATCAGCGGCGTTCTCCGGTTCGAAGGTCGCCGCGGCGCCGGACTCGGCCGCGATGTCGGCCAGAGCCGGGACCGACGACATCACCAAGGTCCGCCCGGTGCTCATCGCCTCGAAGGGCTTGAGTGGCGTCACCAACCGACACACCCGGTCGTTGCGGCGCGGCACAACAAACACATCGATGAGGCTGTAGTAGTCGAGGACCTGATCGTGCGGCACCCTGCCGGTGAAGGTCACCACATCGTTAAGCCCACGCGCCGCGGTCAGCTGCTCGAGACTCTCACGCTGGTCGCCGTCGCCAACGATGAGACCACGAACGGGCAGGCCAGAATCACGAGCCAGCCGCAGCGCCTGGATCAGGGTATCAACGCCTTCGTACGACACCAGGCTCGAGATGTAGCCGACGGTGACCTCAGACGGTGCGATGCCCAGGCTCTGCGCCAATTCCTCGTTGCGGGTCATCACCGGGAAGGCGCCGGGGTCGACGGCATTCGGGATGATCGTCACCCGGGCGGGATCCACCCCGTCTGCGGCCATCCGGTTGCGCATGGTTTCAGCGAGGGTCACGACATGATCCACCCGCTGGATGCACGCCAGTTCGCGCTCGTGGCGCCAGCGGAAGCGGTCGGCCGTCGGAGTGCGTTCCGGAGACTTCGAGAGCCAGGTTTCCTCCCAGAAGCCTCGTACCTCATAGACCACCGGCAGGTCGAACTGCTCACCGATGGCAAGCGCCAGCAGCGGGTTCTCGAAATCAGAGTGGGCATGCAGCACCTGGGGCCTGACCTGTTCGACGACGGGGCGGAGCGCCGCCAGGTTTGCGTCCAGCCGGTCGTCCCAGCGACGCGGCAATGTGGCGCTGCCGATGCGGTAGTGGGGAATGCCGTCGACGTACTCGATCGCGGCGTCGGCATCGCCCCCGACGTACCAAGGGAATCCATACTTCGTGACGACCACCGGGTCGAGGCCGACCGATCGTTGCGCCGAAACGACGGCCTGGGTTCTGATGGTGTAGCCGGCCAGCGTTTGCGGGAGGGACTTGCCGACCACGTGGAGTACCCGCCGCGGGGCACGATCGACCACCGTTGCCGTCCCCTTCTCCGCCGGCGGGCGCCAGCCTCCGGAGAGGACAACGCGTTCCCCCTCCACAACGTCGGCTGCCGCTGCCAGTCGCTCATCAGCGCCGAACCAGCCGACCCCGCGTTCCAACACCCACTTGGCGTCCGCAACGTTGCCCTGCCGCAACAGACCCAGCCCGAACTGGGTGATGAACACGGCCGACCGGCTCCTCTTCTGCGGTTCCGCCGGTTCGCCGGCCGTCACGTCCGCCACGATTGCAGAATCGCGGTACTGATCGATGCTGGATTTGCCGAAGAATGTCTGCAACGTGTCGCGAGCCAGGTACGCAAGGTACCTCGGGCCTCGCCGCACTTGGCCGTAGACGAGAACCGCGCCGAGACGGGTGAATTGAATGAGCCGTGCTAACAGAGACATGCCAGCGGCGATGGTAGGGCGAGAAACACGTACGCAATCCTCCTTGGGTTGCTCTGATCCAGCGGTACCATGTGAAGGAAGGGGTATGGAATATCTCCGTGCGTTCATCGTGCTGTCGGTGGCTCTCGCCACGTTTCTATCGCCGGGCCTGAGCGCGGCGCAGATCGACGCGGGCGCCGAGCCCGGATCGATCAACGCTCCCGCCGCAGAAACTGCCGGCGCTCCCGTCCCCGCCACGGTCACATTCATCGGTGGCGGCTTCGGCCACGCCGTCGGGATGAGTCAGTACGGCGCCCAGGGTCGTGCCCTCAGCGGCTTCACCGGTGAAGAGATCGTGACCGCCTACTACACCGGCACCGAGGTGGAACCAACGTCCGCATTGTCGCTCGATCCCGAGGTCCTCGGAATCGAGCGTCCGCTGTGGGTGGGATTGTCCCAGAGCCACCACTCACTCCCGCTGGAAGTCACCTCGGGCAACCTGACCATCTGCTTCGGAGCCACGTGCGCTGATTCGCTGCCCGCCAACCAAGGAGAGTCGTGGGTCATCACCTACGACGGCAGTCGGGCCGGATGTACGTTCACTCGTGACGGTGACCCGGTCATGGTGCCGCCGCCACCCAATTCTCCACCGCCGGATGATGTCGTCATCGACAAGCCCGAATCGCCTCCTCTCGATGATGACGCGGTCGGCGCCGGCATAGCCGACAGTGCCAACTCGGCAGACGAAAATTCGCCACCAACCGACCCGCCACCACATGAAGATCCCCCCGCGGAAGAGAACCCGCCCCTCGACGGCGTCGAAGAGGAAGAGCCACCGCCACCCCCGGAACCCGTCGTTGCTCCAAACTGTCGGCTCACCATCGAACTCGACCCTGGACGGGTGTCAACCTTGGATCAGCAGTACGGACGCGGCGCTCTCGAGTTGCGCAAGGTGCCCGGTTCCCCCCGCTTCCACGTGTCCGCCTCCCTCGACCTCGACGACTACGTCTATGGGATCGTCGAAGTGCCCACGAGCTGGCACCCGGAGGCACTCGCCGCCCAAACACTTGCGGCCCGCACCTATGCCCTCCATCGCTTCCTGACCTACGAGAATGTGGCACTCCGGTACCCCGGGCAACCCGGTCTCACGACGGAGCGAAGGGCTCAATGCTGGTGTCACCTCGTCGACACCACGGCCGATCAGGTCTACAAGGGCCTAGCGGGAGGAGCCGCTTCGTGGGTCG
>Ga0316197_10001232_pt1 | contig 18422 bp, 15 predicted proteins | sample OudBiesiAoxic_MG_FD_204939 | JGI IMG/M metagenome (GOLD analysis project Ga0316197, IMG submission 204939) | Coastal sediment microbial communities from Oude Bieten Haven, Netherlands - site A oxic | ecosystem: Environmental > Aquatic > Marine > Coastal > Sediment | place: Netherlands... | reverse complement strand
GAAAGTGTGGCTCCAGGCGGCTGCGCAACGCGGTGAGTGACAGGGCGTTCGCGGCAGCCTGTGCTTCGACCAGCGCCACGGCTTGTTCCTGACGGGAGATCACAACGAGGGCAACATTGATGAATAGCGCAACGCCAACGGCGACCCCTGCGAGCTGAGCGGCGAGGGATGGAAGTGCGTGGAGGGGATCCGAGCCCGAAAGCGCCATTCCAGCGGCTGTCACCGTCAGGCCCGGGATTTGAACGACCGCCGCCGAGCCCAGCACGCGCCAGCCGACGAACATCTGTTCCCGCCGAACCGACATTCGGCCGGCCAACCAGCCGTCGAGGAACGACGCGATCAGGGCCCAGGGGAATGCCTCCGGAGCAACGCGGGTGACGTAAAACCCACCTCCGAGCATCCCCGTCAGCGCGCCAGCGCGGGGACCCCCCAGAACGCCCGCGATCATGATCCCAATTGCGCGGAGATTGAGATGATAGCCCAGCCACTCGAACCCCATCGTCGAGCCCCAGAGCGAAAACAGCAGCCCAAAGATGATGACGACCGCAATATCGCGTGGCTGGCCTACGCCCAGAAGGCGGTTGCGCAGCGGCGGGACGAGCACTCCAAGAAGGCCTGCGGTTGCGATGAGGCTGAGCTTCTCGAAGAGCTCCGGAATCAGCAGCCGGATGTCCACCGCCGGAGCCTAGCAGCGTTTGCGAGTGCAGGCGTGGTCTAGAATCGAGGCCTGCGCTATCTTCACTCCAATGAAGTGCCGACTTTGCTGGCTGCCGTTCTGCCTGTTCTTGATCGGGTGCGGGAATGACATTCGCCCCAAACAGCTGGACGAGCCATGCACGCGAACTGCGCAATGTGACGTGGGACTGTCCTGCCTTGCGGGTGTCTGCACGCCGACACCCGACGCGGCGGTGGACGCCGACCCGTGAGGGTTACGGCTCTTGCGGCCTTTCCAAGAGTTGGCCTCTCTGGTTGATATATTCGAAGCCTTTGTGGATCACGAAGACCGATCCGTTGTCCGCGCGGATGGTCACGTCGACCGTCCCAGGGGTCCATTGCCGCGGCGTAACCGCAAGCAGCGCTTTGTCGTTCTGAATCGACACCTGCGGAGAGCGCAGCTGGCCAAAATAGACGGCGTAGCCAATGTCCAATCGAAGGTTCTCGCCAACGACCCGGATCGTCTTGCCACCCTGCAGGCCTCCAAAATTCGGATCCGTACGCTGGAAGTCCATCGCGGGCTGCGGTTTCTCGCAGGCGGCCAGCACGACTACTGCGCCGATGATCACGCCTGCGATGCCTCCGAGCTTTCTCATCGAATCCATGTCAATTTATCACGTTGGGCATCGGAAGGCATGCTTGACATGCGACTGTGCCCATTCGCACACTCACGCTGAACAAGGCTTGCAGTGACCAAGCAGAACCTCCTCGTTGTCGATGCCGATCCCCGAAGTCTCCGGGTGCTCGAAGTGAGCCTACGGAATGCAGGCTACAACGTGGCCGGCTGTCCGAGTGTTGGCAAGGCGTTCGAGATCCTGCACGCCAACAAGCCGGACTTGATCCTCTCGGACACGACATTCAACGACATGAACGGCTTCGAGTTCGTCGAGCAGCTGCGGCAGAACGCGGATTGGGCCGAAATCCCATTCATGTTCCTATCCAGCGACGGGTCGATCGAAAGCAAGATCCGAGGCCTGGAGCTCGGAATCGAAGACTATCTGACCAAGCCGATCTACATCCGTGAGGTGATCGCAAGAGTCGGCATCGAGCTTGCGCGTCAGGCGCGCGCAGGGTTGGCGCACCGGAGCAGCGACTCGAGGACCCGATTCAGCGGCTCACTTATCGAAATGAGCGTCGTCGACCTGCTGCAAACGATCGACGTGAGCCGCAAGTCCGGCGTGCTCACGCTCGTGGCCGACGACGGGCAAGAAGGCATGATCTCCTTCGATTCCGGCGCAGTCATCAACGCCACCGTCGAAGATCTCGTCGGCGAGGGCGCAGTCTACCGGCACCTGCTCTGGCGGGAGGGGACTTTCGACCTCGAGTTCAGACGCGTGAGTCTGAGTGAGCGCACCGTTCACCGAACGACGCAGGCTCTTCTGATGGAAGGGATGCGAAGGCTCGATGAGTGGAGCCGCCTATCGGAGCTCTTGCCTCCATTCGACACTGTCCTCGAGGTCGACGCCGAAGTGCTCCGCGAGGGGCTGCAGGAAATGCCCGATGAGCAGAATGAAATGCTGCGGCTGATCGACGGAAAGCGGACGATCGATGAAATCCTGCTCGCACACCGAGGAGACCACGTCGAAGCGCTCAGAAAGGTCGTGGACCTGTACTTCGAAGGAATGGTCCGGGAGGTTGGGCGAGATCAAGGCAGCATTCCGGTCCTCACCGAGGTATCGGTCCACTCGTCGCCGCCGCCACCCAAAGAAGCGATGCAGACGATTCCTGGGCCTGCGGGATTGCCGCGGGCTCCCATCGCCGTGCCTGCTTCGCCCCCCCTGCCGCGCCACTCGGGCACCGAGGCGGCGGCAGGAACGGTTGTCGAGCCAGCGCCGGGGCGCCGGCCTGACCGAATGTCCACACCCGTTTCCTTTCCCTCGCCGGTCGCCAGCCACGGACTGCCTTCGGTGGATGAGGAGATCATTACCCCGTCGGACCCGCCGATCTCCGCTGCGCCGGCGGGCGAGACGCCGTTCGAAGTCGGATCGGGATGGCAGCCGGCGCCGCCGCCGCTGCCGCCTCGGTCACGGCGGAATACGCTTGGCGGGTTCCAGGCAGCGCGGCCGGAAAGCTCGATGTACAAGGGCGGAACGAATCTCGATTGGTCCGGTCGTGTTCCGGAAATCAAAACGATCGAAGAGATATCGGGTCGCGAGACCGTTGAAGTCGGGCGGTGGGATCATTCGCTCGAGGAGCTGCGGCAAGACCCCGAGGTCGAAGAGGCGATCGTCGCGATCGACTCCGATCCGCCCCCGGCTGCGTTTGTGCGCTCATCCCCACCCGGCGCCGGCCTCATCGTCCAAGCGGCGTTGCCGGACGTGGAGCAGCACCGAGATGCCATCGTCGACTACCACGAGCCTCCCGAAGTCGACCCGCCGCCGCTCACGTACGAGCAGGTCTTCGAGGAGGATGCCGTCGAGGCGAACCTCCAAGCGCCTGCCGCAACTTCGCCAAGCGGGGTCGTTTCAGCGGATTCTCGGCCGTCGATGTTGCCTTGGGCCCTATTGATCTTGGTGCTGGGCGGCGGTGCGGTCGCTCTCGCGTATTGGAAGTCGGTGGGGGAACCCGCCCCGGTGGCGGTGACAGCTCCAGTGACGGCGCCGGTGTCCGTTTCAGCGCCAGTGGCAGCGCCGGCACCGGTGGCAGCGCCAGTGGCAGCGCCAGTGACAGCGCCAGCTGCAGAACCCGTTCCTGTCCCGGAACCGTCGACCGCCGACCCACCTAGCCGGATCTACCCTCCAACCGGGGCGCTCGACACATACGAGGCACAGCTCGAGTTGGCTCGTCGTCTCAAGCGGGGCGCGAGGGCTGTGGCTGCGTATCGACGCGCCATCGAGATCCAGCCCAACTCGAGCCCTGCGCTGGCCGAGCTCGCTCGCCTCATGTTGGCCAGGAGCCACACGCGAGAGGCGTCTGAGCTTGCCGAACGCGCGACCGCTGTGGATCCATCGAATGCGCTAGCCTGGGTCACGCTCGGCGCCGCCCGGCAGATGCGGGGCGATCGGCAAGGCGCACGGCAGGCCTATCAGAACTGTGTGAAGCTCGGCGAGGGGCAATACGTGTCGGAATGCCGCGCGATGCTGCGCTGACGCTCCGTAGTTCCGGCACAAGTTTCGGAGTAGAGCACTCGTCCTGCTACGCTGACCCGATGAAGCGGGGGGTCGCCTGAGTCGATCAGAAGCAGTAGGGGTCGCCGTCGTGGGGGCAGGCGGTTGGGGCAAGAACCACGTTCGCAACTACGCGGCCATTCCGGACGCCGATCTTCGGGTCATCCTGGAGGACCCAGCGGTGGCCGCCATCGTCGTGGCCACGCACGCGCCTTTCCCCAAAGCCGTCAGCGCCACCGGTTCCTCCTACCTCCAGTCGGAGCGCGCCGTCTCGGGTCTTCAGGTCGTTCGAGCGCTCGAGGGTGGCTCAGCGTCTCAAGCCCAGGGAGGCGTGCGCATAGAGCTCCGAGGTGGACACTGATGAGCGCTCCATTCATTCATGCAACGGCGATCGTCGACGACGGCGCGCAACTCGGCAACGATACGCGAGTCTGGCATTTCACGCACGTGTCGGCCGGCGCGGTCGTTGGCGCACGCTGCGTCTTGGGGCAGAACGTCTTCGTAGGGCCTGGCGTCGAGATTGGCGACGGCGTCAAAATTCAAAACAATGTGTCGGTGTATGCTGGCGTCGTGCTCGCAGATGACGTCTTCCTCGGACCGAGCTGCGTATTCACAAACGTCCTGACGCCGCGGGCGCACGTCGAGCGCAAAGACGAGTTCGCGCCCACGCCGGTGGGTAAGGGCGTCACCGTGGGCGCCAACGCGACGATTGTATGTGGTCACTCCCTCGGCGACTACGCGCTCATCGGAGCTGGGAGTGTGGTGACCAAAGATGTCCCCGCGCACGCGGTGGTGGTGGGCAACCCAGCGCGCCGAACTGCCTGGGCATGCCGCTGTGGTGAAATTCTGCTCGCCGATGGAGCTTGCGCCCGCTGCGGCGACCAATATGAATTGACGGCTGAAGGCTGTCGATGGGTGAAAAGCCGTGAGTGAAGAAGCCATTCCAATGCTTGACGTCAGTGGCCAGAACGAGCCGCTGGTCGATCGATTGACCGCGAAGGCGGCCGAGGTGATTCGATCCGGCCGCTACATCCTTGGCCCGGAGGTCACGGCTTTCGAGCAGGAGGTTGCCGAATACATCGGCGTCGAGCATGCGATCGGTGTTTCGAGCGGAACGGATGCCCTGATGGTGGCTTTGATGGCCCTCGGAATCGGGAGGGGTGACGAAGTCATCACAACTCCATTCACTTTCTTTGCCACCGGCGGGTGCATCGCACGCGTCGGAGCGACGCCGGTTTTCGTCGATATCCGACCAGACACCTTCAACATCGACGTCGAGCAGACCGCCGCTGCCGTCACGGAGCGAACGCGCGCAATTCTTCCTGTCCACTTGTATGGTCAGGCCTGCGACATGGAGGGCCTGGTCGAGGTGGCGCGAAAGCACGACCTGCCGATCATCGAAGATGCCGCGCAGTCCATTGGTACGCAAAGCCCGCTAGGACCCGTGGGCAGCGTAGGAGCGTACGGTTGTTTTTCGTTTTTCCCGTCCAAGAACCTGGGCGGCTTTGGTGACGCCGGACTCGTCACCACGCAGGATTCGGGTCTAGCGGAAAAGGCTCGCGTCATGCGCGCGCATGGAAGCAAGCCGAAATACCATCACGCGGTCGTTGGCGGCAATTTCCGAATCGATGCCCTGCAGGCGGCGCTCTTGCGCGTGAAGCTTCCCGAGCTCCGTGGCTGGACCGAGGGACGTCAACAGAACGCCGCGCGCTACGACGCCGCGTTTTTCGAGTCCGGTCTCGACGAAAGCTTCCTGCGCACTCCACGGAAGCGATTCGACGGTCACATCTACAATCAGTATGTGATCCGGAGCTCGAGGCGGGACGAGCTACTCGCACATCTTCAGGAGCAGAAGATCGCGACGACGATCTATTACCCCGTGCCTCTTCATCGACAGGAATGTTTTGCATCGCTTGGATACAAGGAGGGCTCTCTCCCGGTTTCGGAGCACGCCAGTCGCGAAGTTCTAGCGCTTCCGATCTTTGCGGGCCTCGGTGAAGCGCGTCAGAGCCGCATCATCGACGCCGTAATTGCGTTCCTCGAGCGATAGAAGTGGCCATCGCGGCGCCCCCGCTCTAAAGTCCTCAGCAGTCGATGATTGCTCGCTACCATGCACCCTTCGCCGAACAGGGGTCACATACAATCGATGCGGACATCGCCAATCGGCTGTTGAAGATCGCCCTCGGCAAGGGCGGCGACTACGCCGACTTATTTTTCGAGTACTCGGTCAGCGGTAGCTACATCTATGACGAGCAGATTCTGAAATCGGCTAGGCGCGCCGTGTCGATGGGCCTCGGAGTTCGCGTGATGAAGGGCGATGCAACAGGGTATGCTTACTGTGAAGATTTTTCGTTCGATGCGATGAAGCAGGCGGCTGAGACCGCGGCACAGATCGCTGCCGGCGGCAAGCCCGTTGCGCCGCTCGGGGTGTCGATGCGTGACATCCCAAGCCGCTATCCCGTGCCGGTCGAGTCACTCGACGTTGACGGCGAAGCGAAGAAGGCCCTACTCGAACGAGCCGATCGGGCCGCTCGCGCGTCCGACCCTCGTGTGATTCGAGTCGATGCCTCGTTTGCCGAAAGCCTCCGCGAGATCCTGATCGCCAACAGCCTCGGGCACATGGCGCGGGACCGCCAGCCGCTGATCCGATTTGGTGTTCGCGTCATCGCAGAGGATGGCGGAAATCGTCAGTCGGGGTCCTCCGGTGGCGGCGGCCGTATGGGGCTCCATTATTTCGACGAGAAGACGCCCGAGGCGCACGCCGAGCAAGCTGTGCGGCAGGCGTTGATCATGCTCGACGCCCGAGAGGCTCCGGCCGGCGAGATGGACGTCGTCCTAGGTCCTGGGGACAGCGGAATCCTCTTGCACGAAGCCGTGGGCCACGGGCTCGAGGCTGACTTCAATCGCAAAAAGACGAGCAACTACTCGGACCGCATCGGCGAGGAAGTCGCAAGCGAGCTTTGTACGGTCGTCGATGACGCGTCGCTGCACGGCTCGCGAGGTTCGATCAACGTCGACGACGAGGGACAGCTTCCCGCGCGCTCGGTTCTTATCGAGGGCGGCGTCCTGAATGGGTACATGCAGGACCGGCACAGCGCCGACTTCTTTGGGACGAGTACCGATGGGCATGGCCGCCGGCAGAGTTTCCGCTCCCATCCCATGCCTCGGATGACCAACACGATGCTCCTCGGCGGAACGGACGCGCCGGAGGATGTCATTCGCAGCGTGAACCGCGGCGTTTACGCCAAGAAATTTGGCGGCGGTCAGGTCGACATCTCCAACGGAGATTTCGTGTTCTCGCTGACCGAGGGCTACCTGATCGAAGACGGCAGGGTCACCGCCCCGCTCAAAGGGGTGAACTTGATAGGCAATGGACCTGATGCCATGCGCAGGGTCGTCATGCTGGGCCATGACTTCGAGGTGTCCGACGGAATTTGGACCTGCGGCAAGGACGGTCAGTCTGTTCCTGTCGGAGTAGGCTGCCCCACCATCAAGATTGCCGGCATGACCGTCGGCGGAACGCAGATGGCGGGTCGATGACCAAAGCCGAGGACGATGCGAGAGCCCTCCTCGACCTCGGGCAGTCGGTGGTGGAACGCGCAACGGCGGCGGGCGCCGATGTTGCCGAGGCGGGCGTACACAGCGGATCTCATCTTTCTGTGAAGGTCCGCAAAGGCAAGCCCGAGCTCGTGGAAGAGGCTGGCTCGCGGGCGCTCGGACTGCGTGTGATGGTCGGAAAGCGCGTCGCTTCGACCTACACGAGCGACCTGAGCGAAGCGGGTAAGCGCACATTGATCGAAGACGCGCTCGAGTTGGCGCGGCTGAGCGAGTCAGACGCATTCGCAGGTCCGCCCGATCGGTCAGAGCTGTCCTCGCCGTCGGAGTGGAAGGACTTGGATACCTTTGATGAGGGCGTCAGCCAGATTTCCGCCGACGAAGCCCTCGCGCGTGCACTGCAAGGCGAGCGCGCCGCGTTTGCTTTCGATCCTCGCATCAGCAACAGCGAGGGCGCTTCGTTCACCCGCGCACGAGGCGTCAGCGCGCTCGTCACAAGCAGCGGGTTCATGGGAAGCGACTGCGGGACCTACGCGTCGATGGTCGTCAATCCGGTCGCCGATGATGAAGGCGGGAAAAAGCGCAGCGGCTATCACTGGACCGCGGCCCGACACTATGCAGACCTCGAAGAAGGCCAGGCCGTCGGGGAGGAAGCGGCCCGCCGCACGATTGCCCAACTTGGCGCGAAAAAACTTCCCACCCAAGAGCTCCCGGTCGTTTTTGACAAAGATGCCGCGCGGTCGATCTTGGGTCTTTTCGCGGGCTGCATTCTCGGCGGCTCGATATGGCGGAAGAGCTCATATCTGGTCGATCGCGTCGGTACCCGGGTTGCGAGCGGCCTGGTGGACATCGTCGATGACCCGCTGCTTCTGAGAGCGCCGGGCTCGCGCGCGTTCGATGGAGAGGGATTGCTATCGCGCCACAACGTCGTCGTCGAGGCCGGCGTTCTCAAGAGCTATCTGACGGACACCTACAGCGCCCGTAAGCTGGGGTTGAAGAGCACGGCAAGCGCGGCTCGCTCCCCCTCCGGCGGCGTCTCCCCGTCGAGCAGCAACCTCATGTTGAAAGCGACCAGTCAGTCACGCGCCGAGCTTCTCGCCGACACCAAACATGGCTTGTACGTCACCGGCATGATGGGATTCGGATTCAATGCGGTGACGGGCGACTTCAGCAGAGGAGCCTCGGGGTTCTTGATCGAAGACGGCAAGCTGAGCCACCCCGTCTCCGAAATCACCATCTCGCTCAACCTCGATCAGCTCCTCCAACGAATCGACGCAGTCGCCAACGATCTCGATCACCGTACCGCCGTCGCCTCACCAACGTTCAGAGTCTCCTCCATGACCTTGGCAGGCTCTTAGCGAGATCAGCGACCGTGACTCGTGGACGTCCAGGGGTTAGTCCCGCTGCGCCCTCGCTACCATGGCGTCGACGTAGCTCTCGAGCTCTGGGCATTGGATTCCGGTTCCTGCGAGGAGCTCGCGCGCGTTCCGGTCGTCGTAGATCACGTCTGTCTTCAAGTGGTCGAGGAACGCGCGGGTCGTATTTTGGAAGCGTTGCAGACCCGGCGCTCGCATCAGAGCGGTTGCGAGATTGAGCGGGTCGTGCTCGCGTGGACTAGGTCGGCCGGTCGCTTCGGCGAAGAGGCGCAGGGCCTGCTGTACGGTGACCGGCTTCGGGTCGACGACGTGGAACGTGCGCCCGACGGACTGCTCGTCTTCGGCGATGCGCAATCCGGCGCGGACCGCGTAGTCGACAGGCACGGCGCTAATTCGTACCCCGGTTTGGCTCGGCTTAGGGATCCGATAATCGTCGGGCGCGCTCAGCAGAAACCGGATCAATAGATACAGGCCGTTGAGGTCTTCGAGCTCGCCGGTGAGTGAATCACCAACCATGACCGCGGGCCGCAAAATGACGATCGGCAGCTCCTCGGCCGACTCGCGAAGCATACGCTCCATGTCGTACAAGGACTCCTCGACGGGACTTCGAAAGCCCATCGTGTCGTCCAGCTCGGTCTCCTTGACGAAGCCTTCGCGATTGCCCGACACCGTGGCGCTCGACCAACAGACGAGACGTTTCAATCGCGGAGCCGCCTCGGCGAGCTCGAGGATTTCCGCGGCAGCGCGCACGTTGCCAGCTGCCTCTTCCTTGGTTGCCGCCGGATCGGTGATCGACGCGCAGTGGTGAATGACTTCGACACTTTGGGCCAGCACGGCGAACTCTTCGCCGCTCAATCCGAGGTCCATCGATCGAGGATCCCCGAGCCAAATCGAAACACGCTCTCGCGCAGCTTCGGGAAACGCGTCGAGCAATTCCATCGCGCGCTCCTGTCGGCCTTCGGTCACGAGGCAACACACCGAGCGGTCGCCGCGATTCGCGAGCTCTCGCACGAGGTGGACGGCAGGTTGCCGTCCAGGAAAGCCGGTGACGAGAACCGCGCGCACCAGCCTGCCCACTAGGCCCACTCCTTTGACGTAAACCTCGCAACGAGCTTCTCGTGAATCGCGGCCACCTGCGCTCGCGTCGATTTGAGGTCGCCATTATTCGTGACGACATAATCCGCCACGGCGACTTTTCGCTCGAGCGGTAGCTGAGAGTCGATTCGAGCATTGGCCTCGGCGGCCGTATAGCCGTCCCGCGCGATCAGCCGCAGCCGCTGGAGTGATTCTTCGGCGCTGACCACGATGAGCGCGGAAAACGCCTCGTAAGCGCGCGTTTCTACCAGGAGCGCGGCCTCGTAGAGCAAGTACGGCGCGGCGCTGTCTTGCTGCGCCTTGATGTGTTCGGCGCCCGCTGCGCCGATCAGGGGGTGCATGATCGCGTTGAGCGTTTCCCGAGCTTCCTCGTCCCCGAAGACGATCTCAGCGACCTTCTTGCGATCCAGGCCGCCCGCTTCGTCGAGCACCCCTTTGCCGAACTCGTCCACGATCATTTGCAAACCCGGTGTCCCCGGCTCGACCACTTCGCGCGCCAAGTCGTCAGCGTCGATGACCGAAACACCCAGGTCAGCAAACATGCTCGCAACGGTCGACTTCCCGCATGCGATTCCCCCCGTAAGGCCCACAACCGGTTTCATTGCCGCCCAGTATTGAGCATCGTCTGCTTCGGGCAAGAGGATTCGCCCTGTGCTAGGCAAGCCGCATGCGGGCCGTCGTTCAGCGGGTCAACGAAGCCAGTGTCACTGTCGACGGGAAGCGGGTTGCAGGCATTGGGCGAGGCTTATTGGTGTATCTCGGCGCCGCGCGAGGCGATGAGCCCAAGGACGCACAGTACATCGCCGAGAAGATTTCCGGTCTTCGTGTGTTCCCCAACGACGACGGACGCATGTCTCTGTCCGTCGGCGACGTCGGAGGCGCCGTACTGGTGGTTTCCCAGTTCACCCTCTTTGGCGACGTGAGGCGAGGCAGGCGTCCCTCGTTCGATGGCGCAGCAGACCCCGGAGACGCCGAGCGTCTCTACTTGGAGCTGGTTCGGCGTTTGCGTGACAAGGGGGTGCCAGTCGAAACAGGCACGTTTCGCGCCATGATGCTCGTTCGATCCACGGTCGATGGGCCCGTCACGATCCAAATCGACAGCCGAAAGCTTTATTAGGCTTCGCGTTTTAGACGCGGCATAATCCCATCTCGATGCTGCGGTTCCTCAGCGAGCGACGCGTATGGGTGGTCGCGGCCTTCGTCGCTTTGGCCCTCGTGCTTGGCCTTTGGCGCTGGGGGATGCACCAGGTTCCTGGCCGTGCCGCGGACCTGATCGAGGGGCGCCTCGGCGTCGATGCGCAGATCGAAGAGGCGCATTGGTCGTTCGGCGCTGTCGAGCTCCGGGGTGTCGAGCTGCGAGGTCGCCACGGCGGCCTCGTCGCTCGCATCGAGCGTGTAGAGGCGCGAATGAGTCTCCTAGGCGCAGTCTTGTACGGTGCGCAGTCCGTTCGCGCAGTGTCTGCGCGCGGCCTCGAAGTGACCATGGACCTCAGTGACGAAGGGTTCCGCGACTCCATCGCGCAGTTTCGACGAGAGGAGCCCAGTTCCAAGTCTCCGCAGGAATCCACCGGAAGCAACGGCAAGCGAAGAACGTACGCAGTCGACGGCTTGACCCTTCGTGTGAGCGACGCAAACGGGCAGCTCGTGTCAATGAGCGATGTGAGCCTCCAAAAGAACGGTGATGAGATGACGGGGCGCTTTGGGGGAGCGCTGCTCGGCGAGCAAAGCTCGGACCACGCAAATATAGGACCCGCCAAGCTGGAGCTGAGGCACAGTGAGGGAGCCTGGAAACTCCGCGAGCTCGAGATCCAAGGCGCGAGCGTACGCTCTCTTCGCAACGGCAATGAGGAAACGCGGGCGCTCGCGACCCGGCTGCGAGACGCCCTGAACCAGCTTCGCGCCTCGCCCAGCGTTGCCGAGACCGAGACCGAAACCGAGAACGAGAACGAGAACGAGAACGAGAACGAGAACGGGACCGAGATCCTCCGATCCGTCGCCCCTCCGACCGGCGCCCGGCTGTTCGCACGCCTGACCCCGGATGTCCGCGTCGCCGTTTCCGGCGTTCAAATCGAAAGCAGAACCCCCGCAGGCCACGTCGAAAGAATTCGCGACTTCGGCTGGTCCCTGAACGGAGCAGGCAACGGCTGGTACCGCGTCGTGGTCAGCGGGCAGACCTCAAACGATGGCACCCTGAAAGTCGACCTCAGCGTCATGCCCAGGGAGGCTCGCGCCGAGGGAAGAATCGAGCTTCGCAGAATCTCACTCGCGGTCGTCGCGCCCTTTGTTCCCGAGGTTCCCTTCTACGACGACGAGGTAGGCACACTGAACGCCGAGCTCGAGCTCACCGCCAGCTCTCCTGAACAGATCAGCATCGAAGGACGCCTGCGGCTGCGAGAGCTTGCGCTCGATTCCGATCGAATCGCAGCGGAGCCTGTCGACAACATCAACGTGGATATCAAAGGAAAAGGCAGCTGGTACCCCGTCGAGCGCCTCCTCGAAGTAGAGCGGGGCGAGGTCCGCATGGGCAAGGTAGGCGTGCTGATCGACGGCGAGCTCGAACGAAGCCCGGAGCACTACCGAGTCGACCTCACCGCGAAGCTTCCACCCACGCCGTGCAATGACGTGATCGCAGGCATCCCCGAGGACGTCTTGGGATCGCTTGCCCGTTTCCAATGGTCCGGCAATTGGAGCGCGCTGGCGCACGTTTCGCTCGATTCGAGAGAGCTCGAAGCTGCGGAGCTTTCGATTCGGGTTCGAAATCTCTGCCAGTTCGAGAAAACGCCGCGTTGGGTAAGGGTCGAACGCTTTCAGGGCCCTTTCCGGCACCGCGCGATTGAACCGGACGATACCGTGTTTGAAATGCGCACCGGGCCCGGAACTCCGAACTGGGTCGCGTTCTCAGACATCAGCCCGTTCATGCCCGCAGCGGCGATCAGCCACGAGGACGGGGCATTCTACGAGCACGGTGGGTTTGCACCCTGGGCGATTCGCGATGCGCTCGTGCGAAATCTGCAGGAGGGCCGCTACGTCGTAGGCGCCAGCACGATTTCGATGCAGCTCGCCAAGAACCTCTACCTGCAGCGCGAGAGAACCATTGCGCGCAAAGTCCAAGAAGTGATCCTCACTTGGTGGCTCGAGAACGCGCTCAACAAGGACGAGATCCTCGAGCTCTATCTCAACGTGATCGAGTACGGACCGGCTGTATACGGGTTGAGGAACGCCGCTGCCTACTACTTCGGCCGGAATCCGATCGATCTAAGCCCAGCAGAGGCCGCCTTTCTTGCCTGCATGTTGCCGTCGCCGAAGCGCTATCACGTTTCGTACGAGCGCGGCGCGCTTAGCCGTTCGATGAAGAGCAAAATGCGGCGGCTCCTCGAGCACATGGCAAAGCGGGAACGCATCGGCCCCGAGGCGCTCGAGTACGGCTTGGCGGAGCTGGAGGACTTCCGGTTTCGTCGCAAGGGAGACCCCCTGCCAGCCGCTCGAATACTCCCGCCGCTCGGCGCGCCCCAGTTTCCCGATCCTGAGGCGCTCGATCCATTTGAAAGCCTATTCGTAGTCCCCTAGCCGCGCCCGCGTTTGAAAATTCTCGCCTCACGGGAGACGCGAACGGTCATTTATTGGGCTGACCCCAACGCTAGGGGTAAACACGTTCGGGGCGCTTGGGTCGTCGATGAATCGACCCTATTCCGGAGCGTCCGAGGGATTATGCAAGGGTTGCTTGGCGTTGGTCGCTTCGTGCGGCTTGTCTTGGTGCTTGGTCTGATCGTCGTGTCTTCCGAGGCGGCGGCGCAGGAGGACTCTCCGGGCGTCATCGTGATCACCGCGAGCGACGACGCGACCTCGGGAGCGGCGATTCGCATCGACGGTGAGCCATCGGGCACCGTGCCCCTCCGAAAGACGCTCACGCCGGGACGGCACCTGGTTCAGGTCGGGAAGCGCGACTTCGCGACCTTCTCAAAATGGGTTGATCTGGTCGCGGGGCAGGTGTTGACCATTCCGGTGACACTCGAGCCTTCCTCGGTGAAGACGGGTTCCCTCTTGATCACAGCCGACGTCACCGGCCTGCCCGTCTACATCGACGGACAGCGGCGAGGCGGCACGCCTCTAGTCGTCGACGGCCTCGCCGAGGGCGAGCACGTCGTGGAAATTAAGAGCCCAGGAGAGGGTTACCAACCCTTTTCCCAGGTCGTCAGCATCAAGCCTGACCAGCGAACGACAATCGATGCCACGATCCGACTTGCTCCCGACCTCGGCAGTCTCCGGGTGATCGCAAACGTGCCGGGTTCGATCATTCGTCTCGACGGCGTCGAGATCGGCGTCGCCCCTGCTGCCAAGGGCGGCCTCTCGCCGGGCGAGCATATCGTCACCGCTGAGGCGAGCGGATACGAAAGCGTCACGCAAACCGTCACGGTAATCGCCGGGCGCGAGCGAGTGGTTTCACTGAGATTCACAACCCCGAGCACCGAGATCCCCCGCATCCTCGTTCGCGCCAGTGTTCCGAATGCGACCGTCACGATCGACGGAGAGGAATATGGCAACCCGCCGATCACAATCGAGCCTGCCGACCTAGGAACCCACTCCGTCGTCGTGCGCGCGCCGGGTTATCGCGAGGTGCGCCGTACCTGCTCCGTTGGCCCGAGCCGGAACTGCGAGATCTACGCTGAGCTCAATGCGCTTGGCGTTCCGGTTCGAGTCGAGGCCAACGTGTCCAACGCACAGCTCTACGTGGACGGCGAGCTTCTTGGCCCCATGCCTTGGGAAGGAGATCTGGCGGCCGGCATCCATCAGCTGGAAGTTCGAGCCGAAGGCCACGGGAACCACGCCGAGCAGATTCGGCTCGAGAAGTCGCCGCGCGTCCGTCTGATCCAGGTGATACTCACCCCGGTGGCCATCACCGTCGCGTCGACGGGCAATGACAAGACGACGGAGCGTAACGACCCGCTGCGCAACACGGTCACGCACGCCGGCGCGCCCGTTCCGCCGGGTGTGGCCACCCTGGATTTCTCGACGGGCTGGCCCTGGCTCGCTTGGGTGGGCTTGCGCGCCGGGCTGACGGATTTCCTCGATGTCGGCATCTCGGTGCAAACCTTTGGGCGCCTCACGGATTTCACGCTGAGTACGAAAGCAGGATGGCGCGTATCGCCCTACTTCTCCGTAGGCGGAGATCTCCAGATCGGCGGCGGGATAGGGCCCGCGCGGCGGGACCAAAACGGGAACAGGCGTCCGACCAACAATTTCTTCATCAGCCTGGACGCGATCTTCAGCGTTCACTTCCCGCCTCGTGGCGCCTTCTCGGTCTGGATCGCCGGGGACTTCAATAGCGATCGATGGGACTTCGACGGTCGCAATAGCAGCTTGGCTGTGAGAAACTCCCGAGAGAATTTCTTGCGCGCCCGGCTCGGCGGCTCACTGGAAATCGTCGTGACGAAGAAGTGGAACGTTTGGATTGAAGTAGAGGGCATCGTGGCCGGCAAGCGCCGGCCGATTCTCGGTGACATCTTCGGAGGCAGCCACCCGGACTCGCTCGTCTATGGGCAGTTCGGCGCGACCTTCAAGTTCGGCAGTCCGAAGGAGGGTTCGTGATCGACGGTCACTTCATCGTGATCGAAGGCATCGACGGGTCGGGTACGACGACGCAGTGCTCCATCCTGGCAGACCGCCTCACCGAGAAAGGCCTCCCCGTTCACACCACACGCGAGCCAAGCGATGGACCCGTTGGCGTCCTCATTCGTCAAGTATTGACGGGGCGGGTCGTCGTCTCGGGCCGCCAAGGCGCGCGGCCGTTCAACTGGGCGACGATGGCCACGTTGTTCGCAGCTGATCGTCTCGATCATCTCGAGGCTGAGGTGATCCCGAACCTCACCGATGGGGTCACGGTCATCTGCGATCGCTACGACTATTCTTCGGTCGCCTACCAGACTGTGAGTGGCGGAGGCGGCGAAGACATCTCCAGCTGGGTGCGCGAGCTCAATCGCCACGCCAAGCGTCCCGACTTGACGCTCGTGCTCGATGTCGACCCTAAACGAGCGGCAAGCCGCCGCGAGACGCGATCCGGCAGCCCGGAGCTATACGAGGTCGAGGAGATGCAAGTCGACCTCGCCAATTTTTACGGGAAAATCGACGAACATTTTCCAAATGATACCATTCGACACATCGATGCGAACCGCGACGTCGCAGCAGTGGCCACGGCGATCTGGGCCGAGGTGATGGCACTGCGAGGAGAATCCATATGAGCCGTTACCTATTTTCATCATTCGCCGTTCTCTTGGTCGCCGGCGTCTCGGGCTGCGAAACCACGAAGCTGCAGCGAGACATGCTGGAGGACTCCACCTGGGAGACCTCCGAGGGCGAGGAGGACTGGAACGCCGAGGGCAAACGTCCGAGTCGCAAAGAGAGGAAGCAAAACGAGGCGTGGGAGAAGAAGAACGCTCCCATGGAGGAGGTGCCAGCCGCCCAACAGTCGCAGCCCGAGAGCAATCTCGACCAGCCGTATCGACGAGTGTCCGAAGGCGTCATCGCGCGAACCGAGCTGTTGCCTGTCCTCGACGATGGCCTCGGCCGCTTCCTCCAAAATGTTCAGACCGAGCCCGCGTTTCACAAGGGCGCCTTCGTGGGCTTCCGCATCGTCAGCCTCTTTCCTGGCGAGCCCGCGTTCGCATCGCTCGACCTTCGTCCTGGTGACACCGTCACGCGCATCAACGGCAAGCCAATCGAGCGGCCGGAGCAGGCTATTGCGGTCTGGGAAGAGCTGCGGACCGCTTCCGATCTCATCGTCGACTATCGGCGAGAAGGCGAAGCCCACGCGTTGCGCTTTGCTATCGTTGACGAGGGCTGAGTTCGACTCCATCGTTCCGCGGTGCGGTCCGCCCATCCTCTTGCCGTCCATCGTCGTTTCGCCATCGCGGCCTCCGCGCTGCTGGTCTACACCGTTGTGGTCGTACTCTGGGGCGCCTACGTCCGTGCGACCCTATCCGGTGACGGCTGCGGCGACCATTGGCCCTTGTGCAACGGGGTCGCCATCCCGGTCGACCCTTCACTCAAGACGATCATAGAGCTCACCCATCGAGTGACGTCTGGTCTATGCTGGATTTGGACCTTCGCGATGTGGGTCGTCGCGCTGCGCGTCTTCGAGCGCGGCCATGCGACCCGTTCCGCCGCGGGCTGGAGTCTATTTTTCATGACGACCGAAGCTCTGGTGGGCGCCGGCCTCGTTTTGTTTCGCATGGTGGCCGACAATCCGTCGACAGCACGCGGAGCTTGGATGGCGGCTCACCTGATCAATACGTTCTTGCTGCTCTCGGCGCTCACTTGGATGGCCTACAGCGCCTGGCGCGATGACGGCGCGCGTTTCCCGAGCGACACACGTTCCCGTTGGGTGCTTGGCGGCGCGGCGGCAGTCGTCCTGTTGGTGGGCGTCAGTGGCGCGATTGCAGCGCTCGGCGACACCCTATTTCCGGCATCGAGCCTGACGGCTGGGCTCCGTGAGGATTTCTCGCCCACGGCGCACATCTTCTTGCGCCTTCGCCTCTGGCATCCGGTGATTGCGGTATTCGGCTCCGGCTATTTGGTTTGGCTGGCGGCGGACTTGCTTCGCCGCAGGCCCCATCCGCCGGTTCCGAAGTTGGCGATCATGTTGGGTGGGTTGGTGCTGATCCAAATAGCAGTGGGGCTGCTCAACGTTGCTTTTCTCGCGCCAGTGCCGATGCAGCTCGCGCATCTTCTCATCGCCGATGCTACGTGGATTACCTTAACCCTCCTTGCACTTTCCTCACTGCCCCCCAACTCCGGTGCTAACCTGATGCCGTGAGCGATCCATATCTCGGCAAAGAGGTGGCTGGGCAGTTCCGCATCGTCGAGAAGATCGGCAAGGGCGGCATGGGCGCGGTCTACAAGGCCGAGCAGCCCGACATGAATCGCTACGTCGCCATCAAGATTCTTCACTCCCGCTATCTCACGCGAAGCGATTTGGTTTCTCGATTTCGTCGCGAAGCGCGGGCCATGAGCCAGCTCTCGCATCCAAACACGGCGCGCGTGTTTCTCTACGGACAGCTCGACGACGGTGCTTGCTACTTCGTGATGGAGCACCTCGTCGGCCAAAACCTCGCCCAACTCGTCCGTGCGGAAGGCGCGATGGAGCCCAAGCGCGCCGTTCGCATCATGACGCAGGTCTGCGGTGCACTCGAAGAAGCACATCAGGCGGGGATCATCCATCGTGATCTCAAGCCGGAGAACGTCTTCGTGACCAGTCAAGGGGGCATACGCGACTTCCCGAAGGTGCTGGACTTCGGCCTCGCAAAGGTCACAGAACGGCAGATGCGGCCGGGGTCCATGGTGCTGACGCAGCAAGGCATGGTCTTCGGCACGCCGGAGTTCATGAGCCCCGAACAGGCCCACGGGAAGACCCTCGATGCTCGCTCGGACATCTACTCGCTGGGGGTCATCCTTTACGAGCTTCTGACCGGGAAGCTGCCGTTCGATGCGAAGCAGCCGATCGAGTTCATCCAGCTTCACGTCAACGCGACGCCCATTCCGTTTTCGCAGCGCCTCCCCGACGCGACTTTTCCGCCGGGTC
>Ga0316197_10001231_pt1 | contig 18427 bp, 19 predicted proteins | sample OudBiesiAoxic_MG_FD_204939 | JGI IMG/M metagenome (GOLD analysis project Ga0316197, IMG submission 204939) | Coastal sediment microbial communities from Oude Bieten Haven, Netherlands - site A oxic | ecosystem: Environmental > Aquatic > Marine > Coastal > Sediment | place: Netherlands... | reverse complement strand
CTGATTTGCCGCAAAGTGGGACTGAAGCCGGGCATGCGGGTGCTCGACCTCGGTTGCGGCTGGGGCAGCTTTGCCGGTTTTGCGGCCGAGCATTACGGGGTTGAGGTGGTCGGCGTCACGGTTTCAAAGGAACAGATCGAGTATGGCCAGCAACGCTACAAGGACCTGAATGTCGATCTGCGCTTCCAGGACTACCGGGATGTCAAAGAGCGCTTTGACCGCATCGTCTCAATCGGCATACTGGAACACGTTGGCCCGAAAAACTACAAAACCTTTATGGAAGTTGTCGAACGCAACCTGTCAGACGATGGCCTGTACCTGTTGCATACCATCGGCACCAACACCAGGGCCCTGTCAGTCGACCCCTGGACCGACAAATACATCTTTCCTGGTGGCGTGTTACCTGTACTGCAGCAGATAGATGCAGTCACCGAAGACGTTTTTATCCTTGAGGACCTGCACAATATCGGCACCCACTACGATCCGACGCTGATGGCCTGGATGGCCAACGTGGACAAACACCGTCAGGAGCTGAAAGATCTTGGTTATGACGAACGTTTTTACCGCATGTGGCGCTATTACCTGCTGGGTGCCGCAGGTTCCGACCGCGCCCGTCGCAACCAGTTGTGGCAAATCGTCTACAGCAAAAAGGGTCTTGACGGCGGATACGAATCCATCCGTTGATACTAAACTTATACAAACACCTGAATAACTAAGGATCTGGTCATGATAAAATTTATCTGGAATCTTCTGGCACTCCTGGGTCTGGCCATTGCGGCAATCCTGATCGCAGGATTCGTCAAATATCCGTCCGAGATGAAATCACTGATGGAATATGACAATCAGGCCTTGAGCACCTACGCGGCTATCGGCAAGAGGCTACTGGAAACCGGTGATGGTGCCGAGGCGACCGTCTGGAAAATACCTGTACAGGACGGACTGTCCGCACAAGATGTCGAAGACACCATGAAGTTCGTTGCCAACGAGCACAACTTCAAGAATGTTGGTGAGCTCCCTCTCTACAAAGAGATCGAGGCCATGAGCGGCGAACCCTCACGCTTCATCAAGATTTTCATGTTCTGCAACGCCATGACCGCGGCCAGAATGATGGACTATAACGATGCCTATTCCGCCTACCTGCCCTGCCGTATCACGCTGGTCGAAGACAGCAGTGGCAAGCTATGGCTGTATACGTTGAACATGGACCTCATGATTCACGGCGGCAAAGAACTCCCGCCAGAACTGAAGGAAGAAGCCCTGCAGGTCAGGAAAATCATCCTCGATATCATAAATCGTGGCGCCGAAGGTGATTTTTAAAGCCTAGCGTAACCGACGGTACGCAGGCATGAAAAGCGCAGACGTCATCATCGTCGGAGGTGGACCTGCGGGCTCGAGCTGTGCCTGGAGCCTCAAACGGCAAGGTGTGGATTGCCTGGTGCTTGACAAGGAAGCGTTTCCGCGCGCCAAGCTGTGCGCCGGATGGATAACGCCGGAAGTGGTCGAGGACCTGGAACTGGACATCGCCGCTTATCCGCATCGTTTCCTGTCTTTTAAAAAGCTCCACTTCCACTTCCCTGTGATCGGACTCAGCCCGCCGACCGTGCAACACTCCATTCGCCGTTACGAGTTCGACGCCTGGCTGCTGGAACGTTCCGCTGCGCCGGTTGATACCCATAAGGTGCAGACCATCCGCCAAACAGGTGACGAGTACATCATTGATGAGCAGTACCGCTGCAGGTACCTGATTGGCGCCGGTGGTACGCGCTGCCCGGTGTACCGCTCACTTTTCCGGCAGCTGAGCCCTCGCGCCGGTAAAAAACAGGTGGTGGCACTGGAGGAGGAATTTCCCTACGACTACCGCGACAGTAAATGCCACCTGTGGTTCTTTGACAAGGAACTGCCGGGTTATTCCTGGTACGTACCCAAGGCCGATGGCTATATCAACATCGGCATCGGTGCGATGGCTGAAAAGTTGAAAACACGAGGTGGCGACATCAGGTCACACTGGAATCATCTGACCAGTAAACTGGAGCGCAAGCGCCTGGTCAGGGGGCACGATTTCAAACCGAAAGGCTACAGTTACTACGTGCGCGGCAAGGCAGAGATTTTCCGCACTGGCAACGCCTTCATCGCCGGCGATGCTGCCGGTCTGTCGACAAAAGACATGGCCGAAGGTATCGGGCCGGCGGTCAAAAGCGGCCTCATAGCAGCCGATGCTATTGTCAATGGCATCATCTACGACCTCAGTGGAATCAGCAGCAAGTCATTTGATGCGAAACGGCTCATGCTTTCCTGGCTGTTCCGCCGGCAGTACTCGTCCGGTTAACAACACTGCCGCGCCGGAACGAAGTGGCGTGTTGTGGGCCCGGCCTGTTATATTTCCTATTCTTCAGCATCATTAAAACAGGCCTGCAATGAAGCCTGCATCTTATCCCGTCCCAGGCTATTCAGCAGCTCTATATTGCGCTCGGGAATCTGATCCGAATCCGGATAATTGGCGATGCTCCGTTCCAGACTCTCCTCGCGAATCAGGTGCAACATGGGATAGGGGGACCTGTTGGTATAATTCTCCACGTCATCTGGTTCAGTACCACCAAACTGATAATCCGGATGAAAACTGGCTATCTGATAAACACCGTTCAGCCCCATCTGCGCCAGCAAGCTATCAGCATAGCTCAGAAACTGATTGTAATCGTAAAATTCCTGCAGCACCTTGGGGTGAATCAGTAAGGTGGTTTCAATTGCTTCGTCGCTATTGAGCAATTCCAACTCGGCTTGTAGATCCGCCAACAGCTGCTCTTCAGTTACCGCTTCTGTCACAGAAAAGCGTACCCGGTTCTTCACCAATTCACGCTTGGCAAAAGGGCAGAGGTTCAGACCCACCACCAGGGATTCCACCCAATGCCGTACCGGTCCAACTGTATTTTCGTATTCCAAAATCTCGTCCGATTTCCAACCCGTCAGAGTTCATTGCTTCTATTCATATAACACCGCAGTTTACCCGCAGCGAGTGCCAAGGCGCTGACGTCGTCTCCGCAAATTCGAGCCGGCTTTTCGTACCGCGTAAAAGCGAGGGCCTGCCGAGTTAAGATCAGACGACGCTCGTCTCATCGGCGCTCGGCTGAGGCGGATCCTCCGGAGGCCGTTCGCCCTGTGTCCCGCTTTTCCGCTGCCGCTTTTCTTCCTTCTTCTTTTTCTTGGCGAGATCTCTCTGACGCTTCTCGTACGTGTAGTTTGGTTTGGCCATTTCAATCCTGTTCAAGTAGATTTGAAGTTCAGACAAAATATAAGAGCACGTCCTCTCGCCATGATTTTCCCCAGCGAGTCACAATGACCGGAACGCAATCACATGGACAGGCTAACGGCCAACGTTTGCTGTTGATCCATTATCCATCCGCTACAGCGCCGCCATCTTGCAAACGACCAACTCTATAGGAGTCGACAATACCAATTAGCCAGGCAATGATCAAAGCAGCCATAGCGATATTCGTTAGTTGAGCTTCCGTGCCAATTGGTTGCTTTGCTATTAATTCCGCAATTACAGCAACATCCGGTTGAATTTCACCACTCTGAATTTTATCGACTATTTGCAGAGCCCGCTCTACCGCTGTGGAAATCACAAAATAAAGCGCTATAAAAGCGGTGCCAGCTAATAAGGCACCGGAAATATACCTCTTTAAGTAAATATGCCCAACGCCAGGAAATATAAACGCTGATAGCAGGACCGATTTCATTGATCTGTTCATTAAATGTACCAACGTTTAAAACACTGTGCCTTGAAGAATGATATTACTTTTTGGATCACCGGCGTTCACCATTAAAAGCTGGCCTTCCTTCCCCTGACCTGATGATTGTTCAACATACTAACTAATGAGCACATTGGATAGCCGACATATCTTGACGGGGCCGTCGGCAGCAGGGATGCTGCCGTCGAGCGTACAGGGAGGTATTCACAAGGTGAATTGCCTCGCAAGACAAGGTGAATCGCCGCCAGGCGAGAGAAGGTCCTCTGGAGGAGAGGGTGCCCTGGGGTACAGCGTGTCCCTTCAAGGTATGTCGGCTATCCAATGTTCGGCTTAGTAGTTTAATAGCGGCCGGTTGGCTAAATCTGTACACCTCACCGGCTTATGGGACATCAGCAAAAAAGGCTGCTGGTACGATATGCTCCTAACCTGATCTGACAGGCTTTGCATTCTGCGGGCGGAATATTTCTTTCCCGCGCACGATGCCCGTTTCAGGGTTCCATTCCTAACTCTCTGAAATCACTGTAACAACAATGCTGCGATCGGTGCGCGGCCCGTCGAATTCGCAAAAAAATATGTTCTGCCAGGTTGAAAGACCCAACTTTCCATCGATTAGCGGGATGGTTTCGGACGGCCCGACCATTCCCGACTTGAGATGGGCATCGCCATTGCCATCCTGCGCATCGTGCAACCAGACGCCTTTGGGTATCAGTCTGCCAAGAAAATTCACCACATCGGTCTGTACACTTTCATCCCAGTTTTCCTGGATCATGATGGCTGCGGTCGCGCCCTGGGCGTACAGGGATACCAGACCATCACTGATTCCACTGTGTCCCACCACTGCCCGTACCTGATCAGTGATATCGACCAGTGTCTCGCGCACCGCTGTCTCCAGGTGGATAATTTCGCGCATGGCTAGTACTCCTTCAAGGTGATATTGCCGGGTTCAGCAAGGCGAGAAGCGGTCAGCTGCTACGACTGCATGGATGCAGGAGGTAGAGCAACGCATGGAGCAGTTGCCGAGGCGCTTGCCCGCCGGGGTAGCCATTCTACCTCAAGGGCAAGCAACACCGCAGATGGCCGCTTATCGCCGTGCCCGGAGGGAGTCACCGAGCCGCGCCATTGCTGCGTTGCCGCTCTTGACAAGGGTCATGCCATTGCCTGCGAGCTGCGCCTCGCCTAAAGCGCCTACTGTTGGTGCCCTGACACGGCTCGGTGGCTCTGAACCCGGCAATATCACCTTGAAGGAGTACTAGCCTCCGTACAAACCCAAGGGGTCGTCCGGATTGATGCCCTGCATAAATGGAAGACGACGATCCCTGTGGGTTATTTGATACACCAGCCCCATCCAGTTACCGACCACGGCCTCGGCCGTATCATGCCAGGTATTGTCGAGTCGCCCCTCGATCAGCCGTTCCGGAAATTCCGGCAATTCAGACCCGTCAGCCAGCGCCGCTTCAATTTGCCCACGGTATTCGTTGAGCACGGCTTTTTCGCGGGTATGGAAATAGTTGGCGGGAAACGGGGGGTAGTCATCCCGCTTTCTATTGGCATACAGCATGACTTCACGTTTGTATTCCTTTAACAGGGAAATTGTGTCGTACTCGGGGTGGCCCTGAAAAAATACTACGCGCAAGCCGTCAGCACTGGTTGCCAGATGCACACCAATATCCTCATTATCCACCAGCACATGCAAACCGGCTGCTTCGAACTGTTGGCGGGTCACTGCATTCCAGCGCGAATGCGGCACATCGAAACGTGTGTTCACATCATTGACAAGTGGATGTGACTTATCGAGCACGCGGTGAGGAAAGACACCCCAGATCTTGTGCGGCTGGGGAGCACGCTTTTTAGCATAGCGGAACTGCAACATGGCGTGCGTAGCCAGACAGGAACACAAGGTCGATGTCACATTGTCCATCGCCCAGTCAATGACAGCAATCAGCGGTTCCCAGAACGGCTGACTGGCCAGTTCAGGTCCGATGACATTCGCACCAGTGACAATCAGGGCATCCAGACCCTGTTCGCGAATCCTGTCGAACGGTTCGTAATATTCATCGATATGTGCTTGTGCCTCGGACCCGCGCTCAAGCTCTGGCAGGGTAAAGGGATGCACATAAAACTGGGCGATCGGGTTACTCTCACCGACCAGTCGGAAGAACTGTCGTTCGGTCGCCGCCAGGGCTGCATCCGGCATCACGTTCAGCAAACCAACGTGCAGCTCACGGATATCCTGCTGTGATGCACGACCCGGAGGCAATACGCTGGTGCCTTCGGCACGCAGGCGTTCGAACGTCGGCAACTTGTTATGAGCGACCAGCGGCATTCGAATACCCCAGACTAAGCGGTACGTGATATCACGGTTTCAAGAAGTTGGAGAAAATCCGCTTCATCGCGCACTTCGGAGACTTCCCGCGACGTCACTGTATAACCATGCGGTTCTGCAATCGCCTCGTAACGTGGAATGCGCGAATGGAACAAACGCGGAAATATCCAGCGCGTAAATTCGTCCGGCTCCATTTCCGCCGCATAGCTCATGCCATTTTCCTCCAGATAAATATCGAGTTGTTGCTTGAGAAAATCCGGACGATAGTACAAAGGCTTTGGATCACTCTGCGCCCTTTCGATCAGCTTCTGTTCTTCTTCCTTATCGGTAACCTGGATATAAAGAATCAGCGTGTGCGTCACCAGCAGATCGATCACTGATGGCTCATCCAGTTCACAAAGACTGCCGCCCACGTCATTCACAAAATGCCGGTAACCGTAAATCTCCTGTGACTTGCGGATAAATTCCGGCACATCGTGCATTGCGGCAATCTCGGCTTCCCGGTACTGCGCCTGGCGGTGTACGAAGTCTTCCAGTGCGACACCACCCTGCTCCGGATTACCCAGTTTACCGACAAAACTCAACACCGGTCCCAGATCATCGACCTTGATGTTGTTGCGGATATAGATCCAGTCGCGTCTTAGCAGGTCATGTAAAAACGGTACCTGCATGGCCTGCTGCTTGATAATATCCAGAATCGGCTCATCCAGATAACGGGTACCGATACGGTAATCGCCTGAATAATGGAACCAGTTATGGCCGCACAGCAATGTCGAGAGATAGGTCTTGCCGACCCCGGACATACCGAGCAACGTCACCTTCTTGTTTTCCCAGGCCCGGAATTGTTCGATGCTGAACTTCACTGCCGATACTCCAGATGGCCGGAAATCGCTTGATTATGCAGCATTTACGACGAAGCTGGAATAGCCAATCCGGGCAGCCCCATTTCCATTGACAGATGTTTTCCTGTATGGTGCCCGGCCTTTACCACAAACGAAACCCACCATACGCGGTTCAAGGAAGCGTTATGCAAGTAGAATCCCAAAAGGTCGTCATCCTCAATTACACCCTGACCGATAACGACGGCAACGTCATTGATCAATCGACTGACAGCAGCTTTGCCTATCTGCACGGTGCCAATAACATTATTCCTGGCCTGGAAAATGCGCTGCACGGCAAAAAGGCGGGCGACGAGATGAATGTCTCGGTATCGCCGCAGGAAGGCTATGGCGAACGAGATGATTCCAAAACCCAGAGTGTACCGAAAGAGATGTTCCCCGAGGACGCTGAAATAGAACCGGGTATGCAGTTTCATGCGCAGGGTCCAAACGGTGAAACGATTGTTGTCAGCGTCACCACCGTCGAGGATGATGCGGTCACCGTTGACGGTAATCATCCTCTGGCCGGTGTCCATCTGAATTTCGCCGTTGAAGTTATCGAGGTTCGTGATGCCTCGCAGGAAGAAATCGAACACGGACACGTGCACGGCGCTGGCGGGCATCACCACGAACACTAGTTATTAAACTGGCAATAAAATACCCGGCGTAGGAGAGAGCCGTCCTTCGGCGCGATATCGCGGCCAGGCGGCCGCTCCTATGCTGTATGTTTAGTTGCCAGGTTAATAGCAAGCCGAACGACCGCGATCATTCCCTGGCCGGCACCGCCTCCGAGAGCTCTTCGTGCAGGTAGGTATCCCCCTTATAGAATCGTGCTCCCAGCACGAACAAGGTTGCCGTCACCAGCATTAACAGTGTAAAAAATTCGTAGTACTCGGCACCGGCCAGCTTACTGCCGCCGTCCTCCTGCTGGATAAAGAAATTCACCGCACTGGTAAACAGGTTTCCGGCCGCGATCGACATCATAAAAAAAGCCATAACGAAGGACTTCATGGTTCTGGGCGCCTGGGTGTAGGAAAATTGCAGACAGGTGATGGCGACCATCACCTCGGCTGAAGTCAGCACCACATAGGCAAGCAATTGCCACACTATGGATGGGGTGCCGCCCTGGTCAATCTGCACCTGAAGCCAGGTCGGGATGGCAAAAGCCAGCACTGTCAAAAACATTCCGATAGCTATTTTTCGCAACTCGGTCAACCGCCAGATCCGGTCAATGGCGGGATAGACCGCATAGGAAAACAGCGGGATCAATAACATCACCAATAGCGGATTGGCCGCTTGAATCTGAGCAGGTAACACCTCCACGCCAAACAGATATCGATCCATGTTCTGCGCTTGCAATACCCAGGCCGATCCAGTCTGATCGAACAAGGCCCAGAACACGGCGACAAACAGATAGATCAGCGACAGGCGCCCGAGAATACGCAAACCGTCGCCACTGAATACCTCCCGAACGAAGCCCATGCCTGCCGGCGGAATATGCACGAAGCGGTAACGGCCCGACCAGAACACCAGCGTTGCGATCAACATCAACACACCGGGTACGGCGAACGCCAAAGACGCTCCGTAGTTTTCCATCACCCAGGGTGTCGCCAGCATCGACGCAAACGCCCCCAGATTGATGGCGAAATAGAACCAGCTGAATACGCGCGACAGAAGGAACCCGTTACTTCTGCCAAACTGGTCACCGACATGCGCCGAGACGCAGGGCTTGATACCGCCCGCTCCCAATGCGATCAAACCGAGACCTATCGCCAGCCCCACGCGGGTATGGTCGACAGCCAGCACCAAGTGGCCCAGGCAGTAAACCAGGGAGAGGACAATGATGGTGCGATACTTGCCCAGAATCCCATCAGAAAGCAAGGCACCGAGCAACGGCGTGAAATACACCGCCGAGACAAACAAATGAAACCAGCCTTTTGCTTCCGCCTGCCCCATCGTGTCCGGCGTCCCGGCGGGGCCCAGCAGATACTGGGTCATAAACACCACCAGAATGGCGCGCATACCGTAGAAACTAAAACGTTCGGCCCCTTCATTAGCGATGATGAAAGGTATACCTGTCGGTAGACGGGATGTCGCAACAGGCGCTGTACGATAGACTGATCCGCTCATACTAAGCCGAACATTGGATAGCCGACATACCTTGACGGGACCGTCGGCAGCAAGGATGCTGCCGTCGAGCGTACAGGGAGGTATTCACACGGTGAATTGCCTCGCAAGAGAGGGTGCCCTGGGGTACAGCGTGTTCCTTCAAGGTATGTCGGCTATCTTAATGTACTCATTAGTATGTGCGCTGATGCACCGTTTCCGCCGGAACGCTTCAGCCACTGCAGCCGTTGCGGCAAAACAGCGCCAACACGTCCCGACGGTGTGTTTTCATACGTCACCCACGGTGCAATAGCTGTTGGCTGGCGTCCGTCGCCGTGAGCCGGCAGTTGTCAAGACCTGTGGCCGCACCCGTCAGCTGAAGCCCGAGGCAGACTACAGGGACTGCATACCCGACCCGCCATCTTCGGTCAGCGCGGCATGAGCGGCCGCCAGGCGCGCAATAGGAACCCGTGGACCGGAACAGGAAACGTAACTCAGACCGATGCTGTGACAGAAACGAATCGAATCGGGGTGCCCGCCGTGCTCGCCACAGATACCCATCTTCATATCCGGGCGGGTCTCCCGGCCCCAGCCAACAGCCAGCTCCATCAGTTTTCCCACCCCTTTGACATCCAGCACCTCGAAGGGATTATCCTGCAGAATGCCTCTTTCGTTGTACATGGGTAAGAACTTGTTCTCGGCATCCTCCCGGGAAAAGGAGAACGTGGCCTGCGTCAGGTCGTTGGTGCCGAAGGAAAAGAACTCGGCCTCCTCGGCAAGATTGCCGGCTCGCATGCAGGAACGCACTACTTCCAGCATGGAACCGAATTTGAAGTCAACATTTATGCCGTACTTATCCTCTACCACGGTGTGCACTGCGTCGGCGTAACTCTTGACTCGATTCAGTTCCTGGGCGGTACAGACCTGAGGCACCATGATTTCAGGATGGACGTCAAAGCCCTCCTTTACGCACTCGGCAGCCGCTTCCAGAGCCGCACTGATCTGCATGGAATAGATCTCCGGGAACGAAATACCGAGACGCACACCGCGGTGCCCCAGCATGGGGTTGACCTCGTACAGGATGCGCACCTTTTTCAACATGGCTTCCTTTCTCTCGATGGCTTCGTCGACCAGGCGCGGGTCGGTCAGGCACTGAACATCGGGTTGCTGCCCCTCCTCCTCCCGATACATCACTGCCACCGCCTCCGACAGGACGTTCATGCCCAGAACGGTGTCCTTGAGATGGCTCAATTGTTCCAGTTCAGCCACCAGCTGTTGTTCGCTGGGCAGGAACTCATGAATAGGTGGATCGAGCAGGCGGATAGTCACCGGCCGTGGTGCCATGACTTTGAAAATCCCCTTGAAGTCTTCGCGTTGAATCGGCAACAGCTTGTCCAGCGCTGCCTGCCGGTCCTCGGTTGTCTCGGCAACGATCATTTCGATAACCACCGGTAATCGGTCTTTTGAATTGAACATGCGTTCGGTACGGCACAGACCGATACCCATAGCGCCATACTTGAGCGCGCGTTCGGCATCGTGCGGCGTATCGGCATTGGCGAATACCTTTAGCCTGGCGGTTTCGTCGGCCCAGTGCAGCAGGGTCTCCAGTTCCGAGGTGAAATCGGCTTCTATCATTGCCACTTCACCGAGGTAGACATCGCCCGTTGTACCATCGATGGTGATCAGATCGCCCTCACTGATGGCGTGCTCGCCTATGAATGCCTTGCGCATCTGGACATCGACATGGATACCCTCGGCACCTGCCACACAGGGTTTACCCATGCCGCGGGCAACTACCGCCGCGTGGGATGTCTTGCCGCCGCGCGCGGTCAGGATACCCTGTGAAGCAAAGAAGCCATGGATATCCTCGGGTTTGGTCTCTTCGCGCACCAGGATGACGCGATGCCCACCGCGGCCCTGTTGCTCCGCACGGTCAGCGTCGAATACCGCGTGGCCAACCGCGGCACCCGGTGAGGCCGGCAAACCACGCGCCACCGGAGCCGCAGTAGAGGCCGGATCAAGGCGTGGAAACAGCAGTTGCTCCAGCATCTCGGGCGGGATACGCAACAAGGCCTGATCCTTGCTGATCAATCCCTCGCGCACCATATCCACCGAGGTACGTACCAGCGCCGCGGTATTCATCTTGCCGTTGCGCGTCTGCAGGCAATAGAACCGCCCGTTTTCAATGGTAAATTCGAAGTCCTGCACTTCCTTGTAGTGGGACTCCAGCCGGTCGCGCAACTCCTGCAAATCCCGGTACATATCCGGCATTTCTGTCTGCAGTTCCTCGATCGGCCTGGGGGTACGGATACCGGCGACAACATCCTCGCCCTGTGCATTGACCAGGTATTCGCCGAACAGATTGTTGACACCGGTATCAGGGTAACGGGTAAAGCCCACACCGGTTGCACAATCATCGCCCAGGTTGCCAAACACCATGGTTACCACGTTGACCGCGGTGCCATTGGCCATTTCCGGGGTAATATTGAACTCACGCCGGTAGTCCACCGCGCGTTTGCCCCCCCAGGATTTGAACACCGCCTTGATGGCGATCTCCAGCTGCTCCATCGGATCGTCCGGAAACGATTTACCGGTTACCTGCTCCACCACATCCAGGAAGCGGTCGGAAATTTCGTGTAAATCGCGGGCGGACAGCGCCATGTCTTCCTTGACTCCGGCCTTCTCCTTGACGGCATCGAACTCGGCATCGAATGCCTCATCCGGCACGCCCAGCGCCACCTTGCCGAACAACTGTATGAAACGGCGATAGGCGTCCCAGCCGAAGCGCTCGTTGCCGGTCTGTGCGATGAGCGCCTTCAGGGTATCAATGTTCAGCCCAAGATTGAGGATGGTGTCCATCATGCCCGGCATCGACATAGCCGAACCGGACCGTACAGATACCAGCAAAGGATTCTCACTGCCGCCAAAGGTCTTGCCGGTTTTTTCTTCCAGCGCCCTCATATCCTCGCGCACTTCATCCATCAACCCCATCGGCAGATCGTGCGCGGCATTATCGAGGTAAGACAGGCAGGCCTGTGTCGAAATAACAAAACCGGGAGGGACGTTGAGACCAATCTGGGTCATCTCGCAAAGGTTGGCACCCTTGCCCCCCAGCAGCATCTTGTCCTTGCCGTCACCCGCTTCGAATGCGAACACATACTTACTGGTACTGCTCATCTAGCCTCTCCTAAAAATAGAATATTTTGTTGAATTCGCCTGCGCAAACGCGCTATGGGGAAATACTAATCCAGAAAATCCAACTGCTCCTGGACTCTATTGACACCGGCTTTGGCACAAGCCTCGTCCTTGTCACCACCTGGTGCACCGCTCACACCGACAGCCCCGAGCAGCGCACCGCCCGCCCTGATCGGCACCGCGCCATCCAGCACCAGGATGCCATCGACCTCGTTCATTTCCGCGAGTATTTCGGCACGATTGACCCGGAACTCCGACGAGCTGACGCCGGCCAGAATGACTGCATTGGCCTTGCGTTCTGCAATCTCGATAGTAAAGCGGCTGGCGAAGACATCACGCATGACCACTTGCGGCGCACCGCTGCGGTCCACCACCACGGCACTGACCTGATAACCCGTGTCAGCGCAGGATGCTACCGCCGCGCGAGCAATGGTACTGGCGAGCTCCAGCGTCATCAAGCGGGCATCCACTACAGAACTGCCGGAAATCGCCGTAGATGATAACAGAATTCCACTACAGACTGCCGAACTTAAACCAGCCGACAAACGCATGCTCACACTCTCCTAATCAGGACTGATAAAAATTTCATTGCATTCCGAGTCGATGAGCCGCTCCTTGGCGGGACGCTGCATCTTTTTTATGGCCGCCTCGCGTCTACTCGCGGTACTGCGACTGTGGCCGCTTTCAAGATAGACCAGCCGTTTCGGCCGACGGGCGCGAAAGTACTTGGCTCCACGTTGACTGGCATGTTGCAACACACGTCGATCGACGTCATTGCTTATCCCGGTGTACAGCGTGTTATCGCTGCACAGAATGATGTAGACATGCCAGTTCATTCGCCGGTGGTTCGATGAATCACCGAACCACACCGCCGGCAAAGATAACTCGACTGTCCACGCTGGATTTTGTTATGCCGGCAGCTACTGAGCTGATGCGTGCTGCACTCACAGCGATAGCTGAAGCGCCGCTGGCGCCGCACAGGCACACCGCTCAGGTCATAACGGGCTGTCACCCGCGGATCGGCGCCCAATGACCGCATTACCGTCTTCCATTCCGCACCATGGGGCTGAATGTTGCGCAATCCGTACAAGCGGTCCGTCACGTAATGCGCCACTTCGTGTGGCACAGTCTCAGCCAGGTTGTTTGCAAAATACTTGGCAAAAATATACGGATTGTAGCGAATGACGCGTTCCCCGCCGCGAACCCGGTACATACCGGCAGCACTGCCGGTCAAATCGAATGTCACAGCAACGGACTCCGGTGTAAACCGGAACATCTGTCGGGCCTGCTGAAGACAGTCAACTGTTGCACGACACACCTGCTCGTGCTGTTGTTCGTCGAGAGGCCGAATGATCACCGGGAGATCAGCAGCATACTATCGAGCCAACGTTAACATTGCTTACCGGGTCAACTGGTAAAACTGCCGATTCAGATAATCGGTGATATCATCAACTTCGTCGTCACTCCAGCCCAGTCCGGTGTGAATGCTCCATGCCGCCACCCGCTTGCGGAGTACATCGAGCGAAGTTACGTGCCGCCCATCGCGCGTATGGGCCCAGCTTTCATGGCACTCCATGCAGTGATTCTCATACAGTGCCTGACCGCGGTCAAACTCTGCCAGGCTCGCCGGCGAAGAAAAAGCCAGCCCAACGCATACGCCCGCGACGATACCAGGAATCTTCTTTTGCCGTGACAAAACTGCCATTGATCTGTTCTCCCTATCCAACAAAGCGCCGACACCTGCGCTATTATTGTAATAGAAATTAATGTCCAAACCCATCCCGGATTCATGGGCACGATACTTTCAGCACCGCCTCTGGAATCACATAACCGACACCCTGCATAGCAAAGAAGATACTCTCTACTATGGTCTCCACGTCAAAACGATCCGAATTCAGGACCAGATCGTAAAAACCGGCATCCTCGATGTCGACATCATAGAGTTCACGGATATACTCGGATCGTTCCCCGTCAACGTCCAGCACACGCTGGCGGGCGGCTGCGATACCAAGATGTTCCCGCGCGGCGATCCGCTCCGCGCAACGGGGCAAGGTACCGACAATCCGGACACGGAAAGCCCTCTGCGGTCCCAGTATCAGATGGGCGCCACGGCCAACGATGACCCCGCCATTCCGGGAGATGCTCAATACAACCTTGACCAGGTGATGAAAGTACTGTTCACGGGAGAAACTTTTGCCGTTGATGAGGCCACGCCACCAGTCGCCTTTAATCCGTTTAACATGTTCATCCAGTGTTTTGACCAGATCGACATCAACATTGGCGCGACGTGCAACCCCCTGAAGAATTTCGCGGTCACAGCAGCGCACCCCCAGGCGGTCGGCGAGAAGCTGGGCAACCGCCTTACCCTGCGCCCCATAGTTGCGGGAAACGGTGACGACATAGGTCTGACGTTTCTGCTCGGCAGACTTATTGCCGTTCTTGCGGTCGGCCATCACCGCAGCGCCGACCAGCGCGTCGATCAGTCGTTCCACGTTGCATTTCATAGTCACTATTATGACAGCCTGCGGTCCCATAACAACGGCAACCATCTACCGGGACAGGTTTGTTGTTCCTGTCCATTGGCGGCGAATCGACCGGTGTCAACGCCATACTGCTGTTTTACTTGCAAAAGTGATGATTAACCTTGGGATGCAACAAGGAAATGACAGCGTGGCATGCAGACACCGAGGCCAAAGCAGCGCTTTTCAGAGTTTCCACCGGCTCAATGACCGCCATCCTGACAACACCCCTAACGACTTCCTGAACATGGCTTGAAAAAGCCCGCGTCGCTGAGCGCCTCCACGCATTGAGGCTCGGTTGGATTCACCCCTGAGCCGGTTCCGCCCCCCTGGTCAACGGATGTTTCCCGGGCCATTTGCAGCAGTTGTTGTGCGGCGTGACAGGCCGTCTGAGCACTGCAGCCACCCTGCAGACCACAGACCTTATCCACCAACAGCTCACACGCCGAAGGCGGCCGATGGCCGGCGACTTCACCCGTCTGCCCCGGCGACAAAACAGCCTGACCCGGTATGGCTTGACCACAACTGACAAAGAATGCCTTGTCCTGATCAGCTTCCTGGCACTGCCCGCTGGCGTGAGTCATGTAGTTGGGGTTGTCGTTTGCTTTGCGCTCCTGCTGCTCCATCTCGAGCAGTTGCCGCGCGGGTTCGCAGGCCTGTACACTGCTGCACTCCTGGCTCAGGCCGCACACCCGGCGCACCAGCCGCTCACAGGGGGAATAGCCGACAATCGGAACACCCACCCATTGCTCCGCCCGGGGCCGTTCCTGTTGACCGGGAAGCCGGCGGGAACCCAGAATGGCGGCATTGGGAACCGCCTGCCCTGAACGGATAATGAGTGTGGAACCATCCTGCAGTCTGTGTGAACCGTCCCAGAGCTGCGTCTCCACACCGCCCCTCAGGACGGTCGCCCGGTTGGTACGTGGATCGACCCTGACCTCGCCGCCACCCGCCAGCGGAGCCGACCACCCGGCCGCCTGCGACCACTGCGGCGCTACTGTGAACAACAGACAGACAGCCAATACCATGAAGCCGATCAAACGATGAAATATTGACATTTCCAGGCACTCCAAACCGTTTGATCAAGAGTGTAGCAAGCCCACTACCCGTCCAGCACCTGAATTTTTGGTGTAAAAGTGGTAACATGCTGATTGTGTTGTCATTTTCATTGCAATAACCGAGGTAACATGACATGTATTCTGTGGACGAGCTGAAAAAACAGAATGAAGATATTTCTGAGTTATGCGACGTGTTGTCGGTGCTTATTGGACACAGATCGCTGCATAACAACAGCTACGTCTGCGAACTCATGGCGCGCTTCAGGGAGAAGGTGTGGATGCACCTGGTGTTCGAGGACAACACCATCTACGCAGAGCTTACCCGCCACAATGACAAATCCGTCAGTGACACCGCCCGCGCCTTTCACGACAGCGCCAGGGAAATCAGGCGATGTTTTTCACACTATGTAAGACACTGGTGTGGACCTGCAGTCGATGATGCCGACCACGATGCACTGCTTAAGGAAAGCAGTGAACTTTTCCGCCTGGTCAAAGAACGGATTCATTACGAAAACGCACACATGTTCCCGCTGATCGAGAAACAGCAGTAATACGGCAATCAAACAAACCGGAGCGGCCTCCTGGCCGCGATATCGCCCCGAAGGACGGCGCTGCCACGTTGCCTCTTTACGTATCAGTTCCCGATAAAGCCTCCCAGTTCCCGTTCGTAGCGAGGCTGGCTTTGCAGGAAGCCGCCATTGTGGTCACCCTCCATTTTCACGAACACCTTCGGCACAGCGGCAGCCTGATAGACCTTTTCACCCAGGTAAAACGGGATGATGTCATCCTCCGGACTGTGCAGCACCAGTACCGGGCAGACCACACCTTTGAGGCATTCCGCCGTATCAAAGCCATAACGCAGCACTATAAGCCGTGACAGAATCGGGAACAGGGATCTCGCGACGTCTCTTGCCGAACTGAAAGTTGATTCCAGGATCACGCCCCCCGCCTGCACTTCTGAAGCCAGTTTGGCAGCCACAGCGCCGCCCAGGGAACGCCCGAACAGAATGATATCTTCGCTGTCGAATCCCCGCATCTCGATCAGATAATGCCAGGCAGCGGCTGCATCCTGGTAGAGTCCCTGTTCACTGGGCGAACCCCGGCTCTGGCCGTAGCCACGGTAGTCGAATATCAGCACGTTCAATCCAAGCCGGTGAAATATAGCGATCGACTCACCACGATGAGAGATATTGCCGGCATTACCGTGCAGAAACAGCAGCACCCGCTTCGATCCCTGCCGTGGAATATACCAGCCATGCAACTTGACACCGTCTTCCGCACTCAGAAAAACGTCTTCATACGCCAGGCCCCAGCTTGCCGGCGTGGCGCTGAGCAGGCGGTCCGGAAAGAAAATCATGGCTGCTTGCTGCAGATACATCCAGCCGTTCAGGACGAGCAGGCCAAGGAGTATCACAGCAAAGCTGCCAGCTATATTTCCGTTCACTCAACCACACCCCTTCCGGTCAATAAAGTCAGTAAGCTGCCCCTATACTACAACGGCAACTGCAGCGATTAGTATCCAGCAGCGAACAATCTGTTCAGGGGCAGGCGTGGCGGAGTAATGTATGCCAGTAACAATGGGAACGTGCTATCTTTGACGTCTTCTCATGTAGGCCGGACCAGATGCACCGGCACAGGGGCAAGTCGATGAATCGATTCAATATCCCGGCTATTGTCAAGTTTGCAATGGGCATATTGCTGGTGCAGGGGGCGACTGCCCTGCTGGTAATTACGGCGCTGCAGGCCAACCTCAGCGAAACCTGGCTGCTGATGCTCTGTCTCGCGCTGCTGATCGGACTACTGGCGGCGCTCTGGTTCTCCTCGATCGCCAGTCACTGCAACCAGCAGACACTGACCAGGGCCAGTGAAAAGTTCAGCAGGGAGCGTGACCGGATTCGCAGGCAGAGTGAAAAAGAGAAGACCAAAGAGATCAAGGACAGTCACCGCCAGCTTCTGCGTGAAACCAGGCGCGTACAAAACCGCTCAAATGTGAAACTCGGTGCCGCACTGGCCGGACTGGCGACCGTGGGCGTCGCCCTGTTTTTTACCCAGTTCATGACGCTGGGAGTACTTGCCCTGTCCCTGACCGGCGGCGCACTGGTCGGTTATGGCGTACGGGCGCGCCAGAACCATCTGCCCGGAAGACGTAAGACTATCAACGGGGGCACTATAGAAAAGATGCCTGACGCTGAAAAAGCGGAGATACTCCTGCCAGCGGCAAAGGAAACGCAACACAAGAGTCCCTGGTGAACGTGCACGCTGGCTGATGCTGTTTACCACGGCGCAGGCAAGTTAGCCGGTATAAGCTTTCGGGACCGTCGGCCGCACGAGCCCAGGGACGGGCGAAGGTAGAGCAATGCAGGAGCAATTGCCGAGGGACGCGGCCGTCGAGCTTACAGGGAGGTATTCACAAGGTGAATCGCCTTCAGGCGAGAGAGGGTGCCCTGGGGTACAGCGTGTTCCAAAAGCTTATGCCGGCTAACTTGTGTACTCATTAGTAAGCGAATCTTAGCCGAGCAACCAACCATACCAGAGGGGCAATGTCACCAGGCTTAATACCGTGGTCACCGTCACCGTAGTGGCATACAGCCCCACATCCAGG
>Ga0316197_10001230_pt1 | contig 18435 bp, 12 predicted proteins | sample OudBiesiAoxic_MG_FD_204939 | JGI IMG/M metagenome (GOLD analysis project Ga0316197, IMG submission 204939) | Coastal sediment microbial communities from Oude Bieten Haven, Netherlands - site A oxic | ecosystem: Environmental > Aquatic > Marine > Coastal > Sediment | place: Netherlands... | reverse complement strand
CCAATGGCGCTCTCGGCATCCTGAAGGATTGGGAGAATGAAGTCGGCAACCTGCTGCGGGAACTCGCTGGTGACGGTCTGTTCGATCTTGTCCAGACCGTCGGCACCGGACCCCACCATCGAGAGGCCTCCAACGACCGCGAACGAAATCGGGACGAGCGCGAATACGGCGTTGTACGCGATCGCCGCGGCCATGAGGAATGGATCGGCCGCCATGATTCGCTTGAGCGCTGCGACCAGCGGATCGAGACGCGGAGGGAGTGAGATCAACTGGCGCATGCCCTGAGGATACGGGCGATCAGTGACGAGCAGAAAACCGACCCGTTCCTACACTCGCACCCAATGCGTCGTTTGATCACCACCGCCGTCGCCATGGCCATGATCGCAACCGCCTGTGTCGCGGGTGCCGACATCGTTCCCGCGGACCCCGACGGCACGACCACCACCACCGTCGGAGAGACAACGACAGTGGCTGGCACCGACACCACGGCGCCGGTTGATTCGACGGACCCGACCGACCCGACGGCGTCGTCGACGACCACGACGACGGTTCCTTCCCGCCTGCCCGGCGTGGTCCCACCCGAGAGCGTCGGAGAGCCGTGGGGCGAGGTTGTGGGCCTCACCATGTTCCGCGGCAACCCGACACGTACCTTCTTCGGTTCGGGTCCGGTATCCAGGCAATCACCGGAGACTGTGTGGAAGTTCCCGGACGACGCGATGTGCGGACAGTCCCCCGTCGGCCAAGAGAACAAGGTCTGGTGCGGGAGCGGTTGGACGGGACAGCCCGTCGTATGGGAACGGCCGGACGGCATCACCGAAGTCATCTTCGGCGCATATGACAAGCAGATCCACTTCCTCAACGCAGACACCGGGGAGCGGACACGCCCCGACTTCGACATGGGCGACATCATCAAGGGATCCGTCACCCTCGACCCCGATGGGTATCCCCTGCTCTACACGGGTTCGCGAGACCCGCGTTTCCGGATCATCGCCCTCGACGCCGATGAGCCATATGAGGTCTGGTCACTCCACGCGAAGTCAGTCGACGGGATTTGGAACGATGACTGGGACTCGAACCCCGTGATCGTCGACGACATGATGTACGAGGGCGGAGAGAATTCGTGGTGGTTCGCCGTCAAACTGAACCGGGGCTACGACGCGGACGGCAAGGTGACCATCGACCCTCAAGTCGTCTATCAGATCCCTGCGTGGACCGACGATCTCACGGAGATCTTCGGCCGACAGCACTCGGTCGAGAACTCAACCGCCGTGTTCGAGCAACGCGCCTATTTCACAACGTCGGCCGGTCGCGTCGTGGGCATCGATCTCACCGACATCGAGGCCGGCAACGGCGAGATCTTCTTCGACTTCTGGAACGGGGATGACACCGACTCGACGATCAGTATCGACGCCGAGGGGTACCTCTACGTCGTGTCGCACGCCGACACGGCGAAGAGCAACAACACGGCCGCCCGCCGCGTACGGGAGGTCGGGGACCTCGCGAAGTTGGACCCGGACAACCCGGACGACCCGGTGGTGTGGTCGGTTCATCTCTCCGCTGCCCGGGGTCAGGATGCGGGCGCCTGGGCGACGCCGGCGCTCCACGCCGAAGCCGGGTTGCTGTTCGTTGCCACCGATGCCGGTGACCTGCTGGCGATCGACACGGCGACCGGCGAGACCGTTTGGGAGGACTTCATCGGCGGCAACGCGTGGTCCTCGCCGGTCATCGCCGATGACATGCTGGTGGTCGGCGTCGACTGCCTCACCGGTTCGGCCGGATTCCGTGCGTATGACCTCACCAATCCTCGCTCACCCCTCCGCATGTGGGACAAGACGGTCGGATCCGGTCAGTGCATCGAGTCGACGCCCGCGATCTGGAACGGGCGGATCTATGTCGGCTCACGCGATGGCTTCTTCTACGCCCTCTCCGGGGAATGAGCAACCGCGGCACCGTCGACCCCGGGACCGGTAGGAAGCTCTCTGCTGCGGTCCTGTTCGCCGTCGGAACGGCGGGAACGCTCGCAACGGTGCTCGGGTTCTTCGGGGCCACGTGGTGGGGTTGGGATCGCATCGCAGATTGGCGCTTCCCCCTCATGGTCGTCCTCGGTGTCACCGCCATCATCTACGGCCTGGCGTTCCGCCGCGGTTTGTCTGCCGTGTTCCTGGCCGCAGCCATCGTCAACGGGGTGCTCCTCGCACCGATGTGGTTGTCAACCCAGGCCGAGGCCGCGTCCAACGAGCGGATCCGTGTGGTGAGCCTCGATACCAGCGGATCAGGCGACTACCGCCATGCCACCATTGCGTGGCTCGACAGCGTTGAGGCCGATCTGGCGGTGCTGTACCGAACGACCGGTAACTGGGAGGAGGCGCTTGCAACTGCGAACGTCCCGTACCGGATCGTGCCGGCGTCGGTCGGAGATGCGGCGTTCGGCCAGGCGCTTGTTCTGGTGCGCGGCGACGCGGTGGCCACACCGATGCCGCCGGTGCCTGGATCGGACGTCACCGTTCATATCAGCCTCGGATCTACGGATGCGACGGTGATCGGTCTCGCCGTCCAGAATCCGGGCTCCCCCGTCGAGGCGGAGTCACGACTCGCCCGGTTTGCGACGGTCAACGAAGCAGTGCTTGGCGTCTCAGGAACCGTCGTCGTCACCGGCAACCTCGAAACGTCGCGGTGGTCCCACGCCTTCGATGTGATCACGAGCGGCTTGGTGAACTCGGAAAATGGGTTCGGCTACGCCGCGACCTGGCCGTCATCGGACTGGCCCCTCATCGGTGATTACACCGGACTCCCGGTCGACCACGCGGTATACCGGGGTGATGTCACGGTGCCAATCCGCACGGTCGGCCCCGACGTGGGACCCTCACATCGGCCGCTGCTCTTCGACCTCTCACCGGCCGCCGGGTAGGACCGGAACTCGCCGTCCCCGGTAGCCTGCAGCGCATGCTTCACGACTACACCACTGTTACCGCACCATCCGTCTCCGACGTCACCGAGCAGGCGATCGCGACCTCCGAATCGCTGATCGACGACCTCGTCGGTGTCGATGCTCCGCGCACGTATTCCAACACCATGGCGCCGCTCGACACGGTCGCCGTTCTCATCTCGGATGCCTCGGGGAGCGGTTCGTTCATGGCACGCGTTCATCCCGATGCAGATGTCCGATCCGCCGGCGTCGCGGCGGGTGAGCGCTCATCGAAGTGGGCGACCGATCTCGTGATGCGGTCAGACCTCGCCTCCGCCGTTCGAGCGTATGGCGCCACCGATGATGCAGCGAACCTCGACGGCCTCCAAGCCCGCAATCTGGCCTTCTGGCTGCGAGACCTCAAGAGAGCGGGCCACGATCTCAGCGAGGCCGATCGGGCCCGATTGCGCGAGCTGCGACAGCGCCTCATCGAGGTACAGGTGGCCTTCAACAGCAACCTCGACGAGTGGGATGACGCCATCGAGATGACCAACGAAGACCTCGCCGGTCTGCCGGACGCGTACATCGAACGACTCGCTCCCGGCGAATCCGAGGGGACGTATCGCGTCTCGATGGCCTACCCGGACTACATCCCGTTCATCGAGGAGTCGGAGAACCGGGACCTGCGGCGACAGATGCAGTTCAAGTTCTGGAATCGGGCGGCGGTGGACAACACGCCGCTGCTCGCCGAAGCAGTCGCGATCCGGCACGAGATCGCTTCGCTCCTCGGCTATCGCACCTGGGCCGAGTACGCCATGGAAGTCAAGATGGCGAGTCCCGACGCCGTCGACGCCCTGTATGCGTCGATCGTCCCGGGTCTCACAACCCGTGCATCGCAAGAGTTGGAGACCCTCCGAAATCTGGCGAGCAACGATCTCGACGGCGGTCCGATCCTCTCGTGGGATTGGATGTACTACCACACGATGCAGCAGAAGCAGGACTTCGGGATCGATCAGAACGAGGTCGCCGAGTTCTTCCCACTCGAGACCGTCATCGACGGCATGTTCGACATCACCGGTGAAGTGTTCGGACTCGAGTATCGCGAGATCGCAGACACGAACGCGTGGCACGCAGACGTGAAACTGTTCGAGATCCGGAATCAGGGCGGCGACGAACCGATCGCCTACTTCTACGCCGATCTCTTCCCCCGTGACGGCAAGTACGGACACGCGGCGTGTTTCTCGATCACGGGCGGCATGCGAGAGACCGACGGGCGGTACCGCGCCCCGGTCGCTGCGATCGTCGCGAACTTCACGAAGCCGGGGCCGGATTCGCCCTCCCTCCTCAAGCATGACGAGGCGCTGACCCTCTTCCACGAATTCGGGCACGTTCTCCACTTCTGCCTGACCACGATCGACCACCCCCGGTTCGCGGGATACGACACCGAGTGGGACTTCGTCGAGGCTCCGTCGCAGATCATGGAGCACTGGATGTGGCAGCCGGAGGTACTCCAGCGATTCGCGCGCCACTACGAGACCGGCCAGGTCATCCCAACTGATCTCGTCAAGCGCCTCGTCGCCGGCCGCGACCAGAACATAGGGCTCACCACGCTCCGCCAGGTCTTCCTCGGAGAGTTCGACCTCGCCATCCACACCGGCGCCGAGGACATCGATCTTGAGCAAGCCACCCGGGATGCGTTCGCCCTGACGTTGATCCCGTATCACGAGGGCACCCACTTCGCGGCGTCGTTCGGGCACCTCATGGGTGGATACGATGCCGGCTACTACGGGTACCAGTGGGCGAAGGTCTACGGAGACGACATGTTCTCCGTGTTCGCGGACGAGGGCATTCTCAGCCCCGCGGTCGGCGCTCGATACCGTGACGAGGTGCTCTCGCGCGGCTACTCGCGTGACGCCATCGAGCACCTGCGAGCATTCCTCAGGCGCGAACCGTCCTCCGATGCCTATCTCAAGAACTTGGGCCTCGACGGATGAGGAGATGGGCCGCTGTGCTGGCCGTCGCTCTCCTCGCCGCGGCGTGCGCACCGGAGGCCGAGGACACGACCACCACCTCCACGGTCGCTGAACCGATCGAGGATACGACGACGACCAGCACCGTCGCGACCCGCCCACCCCTCGACGATGACAGTCTGTTCCTCGTCCTGATGTGGCACCAACACCAACCGCTCTACCCGAAGGACGAGAACGGTACCGTCACCCGGCCATGGGTCCGACTCCATGCCGCCAAGGACTACTGGGATATGGCGGCGCTCGTTGAGCGGTACCCGGATCTACACATCTCCTTCAACCTGACCCCGGTTCTCCTGCTGCAACTCGAAGAGATCCTCGACGGGACGCGAGACACCTACTGGGTCCATACGCAGGTCCCGGCCGCGGAACTGACCGCTGAGGAGGAAACATTCCTTCTCGCCCGGTTCTTCGACGTCAACCCGCGGATCGTTGTTCGCTTCCCCCGCTACCAGGAACTCGCCGATCAGCGCGCCGAAGGCACTGCGTTCTCGACCCAGGACTTTCTTGATCTGCAGGTCCTCTTCAATCTCGCATGGACGGATCCCGACCTGCTCGAAGATCCGGTACTGAGCGCTCTGGTGGCGCAGGGCCGCGACTTCGTCGACGCTGACAAGGAACCGGTCCTCGCGGTTCATCTCGATGCGGTCGCGGCAACGCTCAACGTTCACCAGAAGCTGTGGGCGGAGGGCCAGATCGAGGTCACCACCACTCCGCTTGCCCATCCCATCCTGCCGCTCGTCTCCGACACGAACCTCGCCCTCGAAGGCGACCCGACCGCCAACATGCCGACCGAGCGCTTCCGCGAACCGGTCGACGCGCGGGAGCAGGTGACGCGCGGCCTGGATGTCGCAGAGCGCCTGCTCAGCCGCCGGCCCACCGGCATGTGGCCAGGTGAGGGTGCGGTCGCCCAAGAGGTCACCTCGATCTGGGCTGGCGAAGGGATCGAGTGGATCGCAACCGGCGAACACGTGCTCGGCGAGACGCTTGGAACGGGAACGTTCGAGAGAGACTCCAACGGCACGGTGATCGACGCCGACGTCCTCTACCGGCCGTACGCGGCGCAGCACACCAGGAGCCCGGTGCTCCCGATGTTCTTCCGGGACGTCACGATCTCGGACCTCATCGGCTTCGAGTACTCCGGCTTGTCCGGTGCGGCGGCCGCCGACGACTTCATGGCACGCCTCGGCCGAGCGAATGATCGACTCGAGGTACTCGGTGTCGAAGGCCCGAGGGTGGTCACCATCGTGGTCGACGGGGAGAATGCCTGGGAGCACTACGAGAACGACGGCAAGGAATTCCTCAACGCCCTCTATCAGAACCTCACCGAGTCCGACCTCGTCCGCACCGTCACTCCGAGCGAACTGCTGGCGCATCTCGGGGAGACGGTCGAACCGCTCCCCGACGTCTTCCCGGCTTCCTGGTTCCAACCGAATTTCGCGACGTGGATCGGAGAACGGGAAGAGGCAATCGCCTGGAATGCCCTGTGGGCGACCCGTCGTGCCTACGCGGACGCTACGTCGTCCGGAACAGCCACCGAGCAACAACTGGACCGGGCATACGAGTCGTTGCTCTTCGCCGAGGGATCGGACTGGTTCTGGTGGTACGGCGCCGATCAGGACTCCGGCGACGACCGCTACTTCGATCAGGCATATCGCGAATTACTGGGCCAGGTTTACGACGCGCTCGGCCTCGATCGGCCGGCCTTCGTCCGAACGCCGATCGTCCCGGATCCGGTGGTCCCGCCAGATCGCACCTCTGACACGACCGGATTGATCGAGATCGATGCCGACGTCGACAACGCCGAGTGGGACACCGCCGGCATCTACACCTTCGACGGTGCCCCGTTCGCGGACTACCGGTGGCTGTACGAGGAGAGCCGCCTCCAGGTGCGGGTCGACTACGACGCCGAGGTGCTGGGAGACGATGCGGCCGGGTTCGATCTCTACGTCGGCCTCCCCGGTCTCGAACCGAGCCGCGGGATGACCGTGAGTGCCAACGTGCTCGGCTTCGAGGCCACGCATCTCCTGACGTGGCGCGGCGTCGAGCCAACCACCGTCCGCGGACCGGTGTCGCTCCCTTCGCTCGGCACGGGCGATGGCCTCGTGGACGCCGGGATGATCCCCGAGCCCGCGGCCATCACTGCGGGATTCGACGGAACCCGTATCGAGTTCTCGATTCCCCTTGGATCCCTCGGCGCCGTCGAGGTCGGCGATCCGGTGATGTTCCGTCTCGTCGATCGTGCCGGCGGCCCGGAGGCGACCACCGCGCCATCAACCGGTCCTGGCGTCATGGTCATCCCGGACATCTCCGACGTTGCCACGGCATTTGAGGCGACCGATCCCGAAGGCGACGACCACGGCCCTGGAACCTATACGTACCCGACCGACCCGGTGTTCCCACCGGGGTCATACGACCTGACCGGCTTCACGGTCGGCGAGTCCGGCGACGCTCTCGTGTTCGGTTTCGACGTCGTGGCACCGGTGTTGAACTCGTGGGACAGCCCGAATGGACTCTCGATCCAGACGTTCGACGTGTACATCGACACCGACCCGGGCACGACCAACGGGGCACGGCGGTTCCTCCCCGGACGTAACGCCTCGTGGCAGGCCGGGTCGGGCTGGGACCGCGCACTCACCGTCGAGGGGTGGTACCCGGCGCTGTACGTGGCCGAGGCCGATGGAACGACCACCGAGACCGAGCCGACCTTCACGGTGCTGGTCTTTTCCGACAAGGGGCGAGTGACCGTCCGGATCCCGAGAGCGCTCTTCGGAGACGGTGATCCGGCGGATTGGTCCTATGCCGTGGCCGTGATGAGCCAGGAGGGCTACCCGTCGAGCGGCGTTCGCCGCATCCGCGACGTCGAGAGTGCACCCGCGCAGTATCGGATCGGAGGCGGAGACGGATCGATCAACGGAACACGCATCCTCGATCTGCTCGCACCGGAACCGGGTCTCCAGGAGGCCATGCTCTCCGGCTACGACCCGATCACCACAGGATCGATCGATGACCTCGTCGACGACGACTTCGCTCAGATCACACCCGTGTCGTCGCCGTGAAGGATCTCGCACCGCGAGCGATCAGTGACCTCGACGATCTCATCTCGGGGCTTCGCACTCCGATCGATATCGATGAGGCGGTCCATGCGACGCGTACCGGCATCAAACGGCTGCGAGCGTTTGTGCGCCTCGCTCGCGTCTCGATCGGCACCGACACCTACCGGATCGAGAACGGGACCCTGCGTGATGCCGCCCGACTCGTCGCGCCCGCCCGCGATGCCCGGGTGCTCATTGACACAGCGGCTTCGGAGGACGCTGCGCCGACCGTGCTGGCGATGCTGGAGGGGGCCCATGCCGATGCGATCGACACACTTGAGGCCGGCGTTCGAACGGAGACCGTCCGACTCCTCGAATTGACCGCCGGGCGGTGGAAGCATCTCGCGTGGGGCGGACCGCCGCTTTCCTCGATCAGGATCGGGCTCAGGAAAACCTATCGCCGAGGTCGCGCCGACTCCGCCACGGTTCTCGCTGAGCCGACGGCCGACGCGTTCCACGGCTGGCGGCGGCGCGTCAAGTACCTCCGCTACCAACTCGAAGCGATCAAGGCACCGGACGCCTTGGTGGCGCCGTACACCGACCTTGGCGACCACCTGGGGCTCGAGCACGATCACACCGTGCTCATTGGCGTGTGCTCCAGTTTCCGGGGTAATGCCGACTTCGCGAATCTTGCCCGGCGCTCGACGGCGCAGCGAGCAGAACTGCGGTCGCTCGCGCTCGACCTCGGCAGCCGCCTGTTCGTCGCGCACCCGGACCTCTTCGTCGACACCGTCGAAGAGACCGTCAACCTCGGGTAGGTCAACCGGGGTGGCGCACCGCGGTCTCCGCAATCACCAACGAGGCGGTCCGATCAGGCTTCCCGTTCTCGAGCAATGGCAACTCGCGCACCGCCACCCAGGAGCGCGGTACTTCGTGCCGCGCGACGCGCAGGCGAACGACCCGCTCAATCTCCGGGAGTTGGTCCGGTTCGGCTTCAACGACCGCAACCACGATGTGGCCCCACTCGTCATCCTCAACGCCGACCACCACCGCCTGCCCCGCCATCGGGAGCGACGCGATGACGCCTTCGATCGTCGACGGTTGGACGTTCTCGCCCCCGGTGATGATGACATCATCCTTGCGACCGGTGACGACGAGGCGCCCGTGGTCATCGAGATACCCGATATCGCCGGTGCGGTGCGGGCCGTGCCTGGGAGGCTCTCCGAGATACCGCGGCGAGACCGCCGGTCCGTCAACGAGAATCTCGCCATCGTCAATCGAGAGGTTGACCGCGGACAACGGCGGTCCGACGGTGCCGAGGGACTCGATCGCCGTCCCCGGCTCGACGGTCGCCACCTGCGAACACGTCTCGGTCATGCCATAGGTCTGGAGCACCGGGAGTCCGGCGAACAGGGCGCGCTGGACGAGTTCGGCACTCGCCGGCGCACCTCCAAGCAGGATCGCCGCGAGCCCGCTGTACGGCCCAGGATCGCGTTCGAGGATGCGATGCAGCATGGTCGGAACCAGGCTCGCCATCGTCACGGCGCGGTCTCGCAGGGCGCCAATCGCCGCGTCGGTCTCGAATCTCGGGAGCAGATGGATCGATCCGCCGGTCGCAAGGCTACGCCACACGATGGACAGCCCGCCCACGTGGGACAACGGAAGGGTCAGCAGCCATCGATCCGCAGGACCGTTTCCCAGGTGGCGCTGCGAAGCGTCGATGGCGGCGGCGACATTCTGCTTCGTCAGGAGCACCCCCCTGGGGGTCCCGGAGCTACCCGACGTCGGCACGACGACGGAGGCATCGTCGTCCACGGTCTGATTCGCCCCGATTAACGTCGCACCGACCGGCACTGCCACGCCCCCGGCACGATCCACGCCCATCAGTTCGACGATGCTCTCCGGGTTGAGGGTCGCCTCGATCGGGACGAGGACGCCAGGGCCAACACCCGCCGCGGCCAGGCGCAGGGCATTCCGATCAGCGCGGTGATCAAGCTCTCCATAGGAGAGCGTCGTATCGGCGAAGACGACGGCCGGGGCTTCGGAATCCGCCTCGGCGAAAATCCTCAGCCATTCGTTCGGCAGGGTGACGGTCATGGCGATCACTACAGTATCGGGTCGTGACATCTCAGATCTTCGATCCAGCTGCCTGGGACCCGGTTGAAGGGTTCGAGTTCACCGACATCACCTACCACCGCGCTCGCTCGTTTGGCACGGTGAGGGTCGCCTTCAATCGTCCCGATGTGCGCAACGCCTTCCGGCCGCACACCGTCGACGAGTTGTACTCGGCGCTCGACCATGCGCGGATGACCTCCGACGTAGGGGTCGTACTCCTCACCGGCAACGGGCCTTCGCCGAAGGACGGCGGCTGGGCATTCTGCTCCGGCGGTGACCAGCGCATCCGCGGAGCCGACGGATACCAGTACGAGGGCACCGGCGAAGTCGACCGCGCTCGACTCGGCCGTCTGCACATCCTCGAGGTCCAGCGCTTGATCCGTTTCATGCCGAAGGTCGTGATCGCGGTCGTCCCGGGCTGGGCAGTCGGCGGCGGCCACAGCCTCCACGTCGTATGTGACCTCACGCTCGCCTCACGCGAGCACGCCGTGTTCAAGCAGACGGATGCCGACGTTGCGTCGTTTGATGGCGGATACGGTTCGGCACTCCTGGCCCGCCAAGTTGGGCAGAAGCGAGCGAGGGAGATCTTCTTCCTCGGCCGTTCCTATTCGGCGCAGGAGGCCTACGACATGGGCATGGTCAATGCCGTCATCGACCACGCCGACCTCGAAACCGTCGCCCTCGAATGGGCGCACGAGATCGTCTCGAAGAGCCCCACGGCACAGCGGATGCTGAAGTACGCCTTCAATCTCCAGGACGACGGCATGGTCGGCCAGCAGCTTTTTGCAGGCGAAGCCACCCGACTCGCCTACGGCACCGACGAGGCACGAGAAGGCCGCGACGCCTTCCTCGAGAAGCGCGACCAGGACTACCACGACTTCCCGTGGCATTTCTAGGAGAGCTGCGAGCTACGAGCTGCCAGCTACCAGCACGAGGGTGGGGGCGCTGCCGATGAACGCGTGGGTATTGGCGGCGCGGCCTGCCACGTTGCCTGCCGGGGTCGCGGCGGTGGTGGTCGGGAGCGCGCTGGCCGGAGCGGATGGGGTCTTCGCCTGGCACCTATTCGGAGTCACGCTGTTCGCGGCCATCGCCATCCAGATCGGTGTGAACTTCGCCAACGACCTTGCCGACGCTCAGAAGGGTGCCGACACCGACACACGCATCGGCCCCACCCGTGCGGTCGCCACAGGACTGCTGACGCCCAGCCAGATGAAGCGGGGCATCGTCGTCATGTTCGGCCTCGCGGCGCTCGCCGGACTCTTCCTCATCTGGGCGGCCGGTTGGGTCATCCTGGCGATCGGCGTGGTCTCGATCATCGCCGCACTCGGCTACACCAACGGCCCGGTCCCGTACGGCTACTACGGACTCGGCGAGGTCTTCGTCTTCGTGTTCTTCGGCCTCGTTGCGACCGTCGGCACACGCTATGTCTACGACCAGACGGCTCCTGCCGACGCCTGGTGGAGCGCGGTCGCCATGGGTCTGCTCGCCGCCGCCATCCTGGTTGCCAACAACGTCCGCGACATCGACACGGACCGTGAGGCCGGCAAGCGCACGTTGGCTGTCATCCTTGGGCGAGATCCAGCTCGGTGGCTCTACGCCGCCATGGTCGGCGGGGCGTATGGAGCGATCGCCGGTGCCGTCGCGGTGGGCGTGCTCCCGGCGTGGGCGCTCCTCACGGTCGTCTCACTGCCTCTGACCGTCGCACCCATGCGGACGCTCTTCACCGAGACCTCCGGCCCGCCGTTGATCGCCGTGCTGAAGACGACGGCGCGTCTCCAACTCGTGTTCGCGGCCCTCCTCGCCGTCGGCGTACTGATCTAGCGGCGCACCGCCGTGCTGATCGCTGCGGCGCCGGCTGGCGCGTCATCGACGGTGACGAGAAGGTCTGGCCCGTCCGGTCGGTCGATACGAATTGCAGGGCCGCTCCGGATGATGATCGCACGCACACCCGATCGGACTCGGTAGCCCCACCCGCCGTATGACATTGGTTTGACGGCCACCGCAGAAGCGCCCGTGATCTCGTCAACCGCAATGTGTTGCGTCGGCCAGCCGAACGGTCCGATCCGCACCGTCACGCCCGCGTCGTCCACGTCAACCGTCACCGAGGAGAACGCAACGCCAAAGATCGCGATCACCACGAGCAGGATGAGCCAGACAGGGTCGAAGAAGAGTACGCCGACGATTGGGAGCGCGCCGATCAACGCCACCCAACCGTTGAAGGCCGAGCCCGACCACGGCGTCGTCGAAGGTGCGACCGGAGCCAGAGGCTCGTCGGACTCGACGCCGGAGGACCCACCTCCAAGGAACCAACCGGCGGCCGCCGCTGCCACGCCGACGATGACCACCGCGACCACGGAGACGACCGACATCGAGGCTGCCGCCTCCCACGATGCTGCATCCAGGTTGGCGATGACGATCTGCGCGTTCACCGCGGCGAGGAGACCCATGATGAAGTAGGTCACGGCCGTCAGCGGTGCGGACGGCATCGACCGACGCGCTCCGGCGGCGAGGGCGCCCCAGGCAAGGAGCATCCCGACGACGAGGAGCGCCACGTATGCCGGCAGCGACATCTCGCCGTTTGGCGGTCCGGTGAAGCCCCAATGCACGGCGATCGGATCGGGATACCGGGAGAAGAACAGAATCAGGGGCAGGAACATCCCGAACACGACGAGTACCGGAAGCGCAACGACCGTCACCCACCAGCGCGCTGAACCTCGATGCATCTGCGCAGTATGGCAGCCGCACCGGCACCCTCAGCGGTAACCTCGCGCTCGTGGACCCGACAACAGCCCTCACCACGCGCCTCGCTGCGTCGTTCGCCGATCTCGGCCTTCGCCATGCCGTCATCTCCCCCGGATCCCGAAGCACGCCATTGGCGTTGGCATTCGCTGCGGAACGCCGCATCACCTGTCATGTCGTGCGCGACGAGCGATCGGCGGGCTTCTTCGGCCTCGGAATCGCCAAACAGAGCGGCATCCCGGTTGCGCTGATCTGCACGTCGGGGACCGCCGCCGCGAGCTACCTGCCCTCCGTCGTGGAGGCTGGCCTGGCCCGCGTACCGCTGCTTGTCCTGACCGCAGACCGCCCGCCCGAACTCCGTGATAACGGCGCACCGCAGACGATCGACCAGATCGGCATCTACGGAGCGGCCGTCCGCCTCTTCCACGATGTCGGGGTACCGGACGAGGTGGTGGCAGACACCGCCCCGGCACTCGCCCTGCGAGCATGGGCTGCTGCGTTCGACGCACCGCACGGGCCGGTTCACCTCAACTTCCCACTACAGGAGCCGCTCGCAACTCCGACTGACCCTGCGCCATCGATGGGCCTTGGATTCCGCCGGGGCGAAGTACAGCTTCCGCCGGAGGATCTCGCCGACCTGGCCGAGCACCTCTCAACCAGGCGGAGCCTCATCATCGCGGGAGGACATCAGCGGCCGGGTTTCGCGGCTGCCGCCGCAATGCTCTCGGGCGAGGCGCGGATCCCTGTCGTCGCCGACATCCAGGCCCGCTTCCCCTCTCCGTCAACGATCTCCCACGGGGATCTGCTGGCCGGTGCCGGGTTCTTCGTCTCGCATCCGCCCGACGTCATCGTGCGGGTTGGCCCCGTCCCGACCTCACGGCCCCTCTGGGCATGGATGCAGGATTCGCAAGCGGACCAGATCGCGATCGATGACGCCGGATGGCGCGATCCGCTCGGCACCGTCACCCATGCATATCGTGCCGATCCGGCCGTGACCTTCGCCGAGCTCGCAGGACGAGTCGCCCCCACCCCCGAGGACTGGCATCCGGCCTGGATCGATGCCGACCAGAGGGTTGGCGAGCACATCGCGGCAGTGTTGGCCTCCGAATCCTTCCCGACCGAACCGGCGATCGCGAAGGCAGTCTGGGCGGCAGCGCCGAGCGGCTCCACCATCTACGCAGCATCTTCCATGCCGATCCGGGACCTCGATTCGTTCTCGGGGGCGGCGAGAGGAGATCTCGCGGTATTGGCAAACCGCGGGGCGAATGGAATCGACGGCCTGCTGTCTTCCGCTGCCGGTGCCGCGGCATCCGACGGGCGTCGTGTCGTGGTGCTCGCCGGCGACCTCTCGACCCTCCACGATGCCACCTCCCTTGGCGAGATCGCCCGGTTCGGGTTGCGGGTCACCATCGTCGTTGTCAACAACGACGGCGGCGGCATCTTCCACTTCCTCCCCCAAGCCGGACAGGTCGCACCGGACCGGTTCGAGGCCCTCTTCGGCACCCCCCACGGGCACTCGCTCGTCAGGATCGCGGAAGCGTTCGGCTTGAGAAGCCGCACCGTCGCTACCGAAGCGGACCTGCGAGCGGCCGTCGCTGAAGATGACGGACCGCTGCTCGTCGAAGTCATGACCGACCGCGCCGAGAACGTCGCCGTCCACACCCGCCTCCGAGAAACGGCCAAGGCCGCCCTGGCGTAGCGGTCGCGCTGGAGCTGCAGCGGGCTCTGGGAGATGGAATCGCGCAGATGAGATCGTGCACTCCGGGCCTCATCACCCCACTCAAGCTCCCACAGGCCCCCCTGCGTCGTCGCTAGCGCTCCTCCGCGTCCCCCCACCCTTCGGGCGGGGTGACAGAAGATGCCTACGTTGCGGCGAGGAGTTCGAGCATGGGACGGAGCTTCAGGCGGGTCTCGAGGAGTTCGGCGACGGGGTCCGAGTCCTCCACAATGCCCGCTCCGGCGAACAGATGGGCCCTCGTGCCCTCGATCAGACCGCATCGCAGGCTGATGGCGAACTCGCCCTGCCCATCTCCGTCAATCCAACCGACACCGCCGGAGTACCACCCCCGGTCGTAGGACTCGGCCTGCTCGATGAAGTCCCGCGCGGCCTCACGTGACGTTCCACCGACAGCGGGCGTCGGGTGGAGCGCTTCGACCAGGTCGAGGATGTGGGACCCGTCGGCGGCCGTCCCCGAGATCTCGGTTGACAGATGCTGGACCGTTGCCATCCGCTTGAGCGAGGGACCGGCGGGCACGATCAGTTCGTCCGTGAGCGGTTCGAGGCGGGCTGCGACATCATCGACGACGAACCGGTGCTCGATCCGGTCCTTCTCCGAATTCATGAGCTCATCGGCAAGGAGGCGGTCTTCCGCCTCACCTTCGCCTCGACGTGCGGAACCGGCGAGCGGGTTCGAAGTCACTACTCCCCCGTCGAGTCGTGCCAGAAGCTCAGGACTCGCACCGACGAAGGTCGCGCCATTGACTCGCCACCCGAAGCTGAAGCACTGCCGGTAGGACCGCTCAAGATGGCTGACCAGATCGAACCCATCTGGCGCACCATCAGATCTGACCACGACCGAGCGGGTGAGCACGACCTTCCTCAGGTCCCCGCGATGGATCGCGTCGACGGCTTTGCCGACTGCGGCAGTCCACGCGGAGACGGGCGGGCACGACTCAAGGGTGTGGTCACCGAGGTTGGGGTACATCGGTTGGCTCGGTGTCCGGAGGGAGCCGAGGCGCTCCGCGACCATGTCGACGTCGACATCCGGTGGCAGTGCAACCAGCAGCAGACGTTCGTCTCCTCGGCGGAGCACCGTCGCGAGGGGAAGAATGGCATCGGCACCACCGAACGAGCTCCATGGCTCGGATCGTGGGCCCTCGGAGGAGAAGGCGAACCCGGTGAACGCTCTGAAGGGCTCAGGCAACTCCCAAGCATCGACAGCAGCGCGGAGCGACGAGAACCGACCGACGCCCGATGCCGTCGCCTTCGCTGCGATGCCCAGGCCGCCCGTCGCGGAACCGTCCGGCGACGCGAAGTAGAACGCCCCCTCGAACAGGTCGGACCCGGCGCGCACAAAGGGCAAGGGGTCGGTGTCGATCGGGAACGCGCCGAAGCGGAGTCCATTCGGTGCGGTGGCGAGCGCGGATCGAAGATCGAGGATTCGGTCAGGGATCATCAAGACGGGATGCTACCCGGCACCGCGCGTTTGATCGGACCGGTGGCTGCTCACTCGCCGTCGTCGAGACGCCACGCCAGCTCGCTCTCGACGTGCAGCACGCCATCGAGCCGCGATGCGAGTTCTGCAAGCAGCCGCGCCTCATTGCGCGTACCGATCTCACCGATGAAGGTCACGACGCCGTTGGTGACCGTGACGTTGAGTTCGTCTGGATCGATGAACAGGACACGGCGGATCAGGTCCTCCCGGATCTCGTCTTCGATGACGTCGTCCGGTCGGGTGAACACGGAAACGATGTCGGCCCGGGAGATGATGCCGAGCAGGCGAGAGTCGTCGTCGACGACCGGGAGCCTCTTGATGTCCTGGAACGTCATCATCTTCGCTGCGTCATACACCTCGGTCTCGGGTCCGGTGGTGACCACCCCCGGTGACATGACCTCACCGACGGTCTCACCAAGATCGGTCGCCCCATCCTGTCGTTCCACCTCGAGGCGGAGGAAGTCGGCCTCGGTGATGATCCCGATCAACGCCCCGCCAGGTGAGGTGACGGGGAGGCCGCTCACGCGATTGCGGAACATGAGGCGCGCCGCGTCACGGATGCCGGTCTCGGTCGAGACAGTGATCACATCGGTCGTCATGAGGTCTACGACCTGCACCGTTGGTTCCTCTCTTGGGCGTCGGGCGTCATTGTTGCACCTCGACTAGAGCGCTGTCGGGAAATCGCTCCGGCTGAGGCTGACCACGCCGGTGGATGCCTTCGCCTTGATGCGGGCGTCGACGACGCGGACACCGGCTCCCGGTGTACCGACCTTGACCGGATTCAGGTCCATCTCGACCACTTCCGGCAGGTCCTCAATCATGGCGGAGACCCGCAGCAGAGCGTCCTTGACCGCATCGACATCACCCGGTTCGGCACCGCGATAGCCCTCGAGGAGCCGTGCCGACTTCACCGACTGGATCATGTCGTCCGCGTCGAGATCGGTCAGGGGACTGATCCGGAAGGCGACGTCTCCGATGAGTTCGACGAAGATTCCGCCGAGGCCGAACACGATCAGCGGCCCGAAGTTGGGATCCTCCACCATTCCGATCAGCACCTCGTGTCCGCCTGGGACGAACTCCTGGATCAGGACCCCTTCGGGATCGGGGACGGATGCCGTGACCTGCCGGTAGGCGGCCCGAATCGGCCCTTCACCCTCAACATCGAGAACCACGCCTCCGACGTCCGACTTGTGGAGCGCCGAGGGAGACACCACTTTCAAGACCACCGGCTGACCGATCGCGCCAGCCCGAGCGACGGCTTCGTCTTCGGTTGCCACGACGCCGGATGCCGGGACGCGGAGACCGTACGACTCCAAGATGACGTGCACCGTGTCGGGATCGATCCACCCTCCGTCATCATCGAGGCCGGGGAGCGCCCGTTCAAGAGCGGCCCTGGCGGCATCCCGGTCGATGTCGTCGAAGATCGGGATCTCGCCTTCCGGTCGGCGGAGCCACTCGCCATAGCGGACGGCGTCGTAGAGGGCACGCGCTGCCCGTTCCGGGAACGCGAACTCGGGAACGCTTGACACGACGTTCGGAGCGTCGTCGGAAATCCTTCCCGACTGCATGAACACAGCGAGGAACGTCTTGTCTCCTTCATGTGCTTCACCAACCGAACGGATCGTGTCCTGGATCTCGACCACGTCGATCGCTGAGGCCGGGATGTGGATGGCGATCACCGCATCAAGTTCATCTGCGGCGAGCATCGCCTCGAGGATCTCGCCGTACTCCTTCGCTCCGGCGGCCGCGATCATGTCGACCGGGTTGCGAATCGCCGCCTCGGGCGGCAGCTTCGCCCTCAGCTCGGCCTGGAGCTCGTCAGAGAGCACCGGGACTTCGAGCCCTCGAGACTCCAACGCATCAACCGCCAGGATCGCGGGACCGCCGGCGTTGGTGACGATGCCGACGCGACGACCCTGAGGGATCGGTTCGTTCGAAAGGAGGTTCGTTACATCGAAGAGCTCCTCGAGCGTGTCGACACGGATCACACCGGTCTGTTGGAACAGCGCGTCGACGGCGACATCGAGACTTGCGAGCGAGCCGGTGTGACTGCTTGCCGCCCGGGCACCGGACTTCGTGCGGCCCGACTTGACGGCAACGATGGGCTTCTTTCGTGCGATCCGGCGTGCGAGTCTCGCGAACCGTCTCGGGTTCCCGAACGACTCCATGTAGAGCAGGATCACATCTGTCGCTGGATCGTCCTCCCAGTACAGGAGCAGATCGTCACCCGAGACGTCGGCAAGGTTGCCGACAGAGACGAACGTCGAGATTCCGATGTTGTGCCGTGCGACCGAATCGAGGATCGCGAGCGCCAGCGCACCGGACTGAGAAGAGAATGCCACGTTCCCGCGTGCCGGCATGAGCGGACCAAACTGGCCGTCGAGGCTGACGGCCGGATC
>Ga0316197_10001228_pt1 | contig 18440 bp, 17 predicted proteins | sample OudBiesiAoxic_MG_FD_204939 | JGI IMG/M metagenome (GOLD analysis project Ga0316197, IMG submission 204939) | Coastal sediment microbial communities from Oude Bieten Haven, Netherlands - site A oxic | ecosystem: Environmental > Aquatic > Marine > Coastal > Sediment | place: Netherlands... | reverse complement strand
GGCGGTCGGGCTCTGGGGACCTTCGGGAAGCTGGGCTGTTTTTCCTTCGACGCGGTGAAGACGATGACCTGCGGCGAGGGTGGTGCCGTCGTCACGAGTGACCGGTCGCTGTACGAGCGTGCCGACCGGTACGCGGATCACGGTCACGACCACGCGGGGGCGAACCGCGGACTCGACGCTCACCCGATCCTGGGAACCAACTTCCGGATCAGCGAGCTTCACGCCGCGGTGGGGCTGGCCCAGTTGCGCAAGCTCGACAGGATCCTGGAGACCCAGCGCCGCCACAAGTCGCGCCTGAAAGAGGCCCTGTCGGCGCATTCCGAGATCTCGTTTCGCAAGATCCCCGATCCCGCTGGCGACTCGGCGACTTTTCTCTCGTTCTTCCTGCCCGACGAACGACGTGCGCGCGAGGCGGCGAGCGAGCTTGCCGCGGCCGGCGTCGATGGTTGCTTCCACTGGTACGACAACAACTGGCACTACATCCGCAAGTGGGAACACCTGGGAGAACCGCGAACCGCAGGGGGCGCACCGAAACTCGACCAGTCCGACCTCATCGTGGGTCGCGCGATATCGATGCTGATTAAGCTATCATGGCAACCGGGTGATCTGGACCGTCTGACGGCGGGTATCGACAACGTCTTCGGGAGATAGAAAGCATGGCCGGCACGTTCAGGAATTTGGCAGTCGTCCCGAGAATGGTATTCGGCAGGGGGGCCTTCGGGCAGCTCGAGGAGATCGTCTCGAAGGCACGAGGTGGCCCCGGCGATGCCATGATCTTTCTCGTCGACGATGTGTTCAAGAATCACGCGCTGGCCTCTCGCGTCCCCGTGGGCAAGAGTGACCACCTGGTCTGGGTCAACGTGGACGTCGAACCCAAGACCGTTTACGTCGACGAACTGACGCAGCAGGCACGTTCGCTTGCCGGCGGCGACCCGGCCGGCGTGATCGGCATCGGCGGCGGAAGCGTGATGGATCTGGCCAAGGCCGTCGCCCTGATGCTGAACAACCCCGGATCGTCGGCGGACTACCAGGGGTGGGACCTGATCCGCGAACCCGCGGCCTATCACGTCGGCGTGCCCACTCTGTCGGGTACCGGCGCGGAGGTCTCGCGGACAGCGGTGCTCAGCGGGCCGGTGCGAAAGCTCGGTCTCAATTCCGACTACACCGTCTTCGACCAGATCGTGCTCGACCCGGATCTGATCGCGGACGCGCCCGACCCGCAACGCTTCTACACCGGCATGGACTGCTACTTCCATTGCGTGGAGGCGATCTGCGGGACGTTCCTCAACGAATTCAGTCGAGCCTACTCCGAGAAGGCCCTCGAGTTGTGCCGCCAGGTCTTCCTGGAGACCGATGTCGACCGGCGCGAGGCCGACGAGAAGCTGATGATGGCCTCGTACTGTGGAGGCATGAGCATCGCCTACTCCCAGGTCGGCGCCTGCCATGCGCTGTCCTACGGACTCTCCTTCGTCCTCGGCCTGCGTCACGGCGAGGGTAACGCCGTGGCCTTCAATCAACTCGAAGAGTTCTATCCCGACGGCGTGCGCGAGTTCAGGAAAATGATGGAAGTCCAGGGCCTGGAGTTGCCGGCTCACGTTACACGCGACCTGACCGACGCGCAGATTGACAAGATGATCGAGGTCTCGCTGAGCATGGGCCCGTTGTGGGAAAACTGCCTGGGTCCGAACTGGAAGAACGAGATGACGCCCGAGCGAGCGCGCGAACTCTATTCGCGAATGTGATCCGAGCCGGCCACGCCCTCGACGATGATCTTGTTCCCGTACTGATCCACGACCCGGTAACGCTGATCCAGGTGCTCGATCTGGTGCACCCAGTTCAGATCGACGATGGCCAGCGCGCCCTCGGTCTCGATGTATTCCTCGAACTCTCCCGCGTTGCGTAGGGCCACCGCCTCACGGTCCGCGTAGAACAGCGCCGCCTCGCGGATTTCGTGGTAGAAGGTGATCTTCTCACCCGGCGCCAACATGCGGTCGATGCGTAGGGCGATCTCCTTCGATGACCGGTACGAATCGACCATGGGCAGCAAGAACATCCCCATGTAGACCATCAGCGAGGCGATCATGGCGGCCGTCGTCCCGAACAGCACCCGATAGGACTGCCTCCACGCCAGGATCACCGAAAGCACGACGCCCGAGACCAGAATCGTCGAGACGGCGATGAGGTGAATCGTGTGGACCTCGGGATCGAACAGGCGGTGGCCACGTGCGTCGAGCCACAGTGTCGGGACCATCCAGATGACGATCGCCGCGAGACACAGGTAAGAGATCAGGATCCCCCGGCGCAACCCACCGTCGCGGTCGGCGAGAAACTTCGCCCACAGATCACCCACCAGCAGAGCCATGGCCGGGAACATGGGCAGGAGATACGTCGGCAGCTTCGAGGTGGCGGCCGAGAAGAACAAGAAGACGAATCCGACCCAGACCAGCAGGAACAACCTGCCGGGATCGAGCGCGGACAGCCGTCGCAGCAGCTTCCACACGGTCAACGGAATGAAGGCGCTCCACGGGAAGAATCCGGCCAGTAGCGTGGGAACGTAGTAGTAGAACGGGTTGGGGTGTGTCGATTCCTCGGACACGAAGCTACCGAAGTTCTTTTCCCACAGGAAGTATCGCAGGTATTCCGGCTCCTGCAGTCCCATCAGCACGTAGGGCGGGACGGCGACGAGCGCGGCCACCAGCGCACCGCGAACGAGCATCAGTCGGGGAATGAATCGCATCTCGCGGCGCAGGGCCAGAAAGATCAGGATGGTACCGCCGGGCAGGACCGCACCGACCGGCCCCTTGGCCAGTACCGCGACGCCGACAAAAACGTACATCAACATGAAGTACTTCGTGCGCCGTGCCGGTTCGGAATATCCGCGGTAAAAGGCGAAGCAGGCCAGCGTCACGAACAGCGCGAGCAGGATATCGTGCACGATGGTTCGCGACAGCACGACCCATTCGATCGACGTCGCCAGTACGATGGCGCCCAGGAAGGCCCCGCTCTCGCTCACGTACTGCCGCCCGAATCGATAGGTGGCCAGCACGGTCAGCGTGCCGAGCAACGCCGCGGGAAATCGCGCGGCAAACTCGGTGAAGCCGAAGCAGACGAATGACAGCGCCACGAGCCAGTTGAACAATGGCGGCTTGTCGTAGAACGGCTCTCCGTTCAACTGCGGTACGAGCCAGTTTCCGGTCTGCACCATCACCTTCGAGGTCGATGCGTGCTTCCCCTCGTCGGTGTCCCACAGGTGGCGCTGGCCCAGACCGAAGAAGTACAGCGCCAGACACAGCAGGATCAGAACACCGACACGAACCAGTTCGGGTCTGGACCTCAGTTTCGTCAGCATGACGCGGGAGCGAGCGGCCTACGTCAGCCGGCCAACGCGGCCGGCTTCTCCGGGATGGCCGTGGCCTCGACAACACGTCCGATCTTGTCCGCGATGCGATCGATCTGCGACGCGCTGTACTCCGGGTGAGCGGGGAGATGCAGGACCTCGCGCTCGGCACGCTCGGCGTTGGGAAAGCGTTCACCGGTGTCGAGCAGTCCGCTGCAATCCCGCATGTAACGGTGCTTGGTGTCGATACCGACCTGAAGCAATCGTCTGGCGACCTCGAGCATGTTCGGCATCAGTGACGTGACCAGCATGTAGTTGGAGACGACGTCATCGCGATCGTTCGACTGGAACTGCACACGGTCACTCAGTCGGTCGATCAGACGCCGGGCATTGACGATGCGGCGCTCGACGCGAGGTTTGGCGTCGCGCATCTGGTCCAGTCCCAGACGGGCCTGGTAGTTGGTGAAGCGCCCCAGTCGGCCACTCATCGTGACCTCGTCGCGCTGGTAGCCCGAGGCGAAACGGTCCTTCTTCTCGTCGCGCCCCTGCATCAGGCGCAGCGCCGGGTAAACCGCGAGGTTGAAGACCAGAGGATTGGTCACGGTCGCTTCGAAACTGGTCTTGGCCAACCGCTTTGCCAGCCACTTCATGTCCTTGCTCGGTTCGTCTCGGGCGACTTCGCGGATGCGCTTTGCATCGTCCGGATCGCTCGTGCTGACGATCCCACCGCCGAGCGTGTTGATCGGCTTGGAGGTTTCGAAGCTGAAGTAACCGAAACGACCGAACGAACCGGTCCTGCGACCGGCAACCGAGGCGCCGTAGCAGTGGGCACAGTCCTCGATCAGCACCGCCCCGTGCCGGTGCGCGATCTCGGCGATCTCGTCGATCCGACACGGCACGCCGTACAGGTGGGTCGCGATCACCACACGGGTCTCGGACGAGATCGTCCGGGCCAGCGCGTCCGGATCCATGCCGAGGGTCTCGGTCTCGCAGTCGGCGAGGCGCAACCGGTATCCCAGTGACTTGGCCAGGTGAGGCACCACCGGGTAACCGAAGGCCGAGCAGATCACCTCCGCGCCCTCTTGCAGGCCGAGCGCATTGAAGATGAACCGCAGCCCCGCGCGTCCGGATGGAACGGCGACCGCATCGGGAACCCCGGTGAACGCGGCGAATTCTCGCTCGATCAGAGCGACATGATCGCCGTAGCCCAGATCCCCTCGCAACGGGCTGAGGAGAGCCCGGGACCAACACCTTGGCGGCAGGTGGATTCGCTGTCTGGGTACGGGCAACTCTTACCTCTTCCGCTTTGGAATCATGGTTCCGCATTATTGCACAAGGCCTGCGCCCTTCCCGCCGCCGCGTTGACACCCCCCCTCCCCCGTCCTTACCATTAGCACCCATGCAGTCCAATTCGCGTTACCAGTTTTCCGTCGTGCGCGACAGACTTCACCGGCACCCGGCTCCGTATCTCGACTTCGTCTTCGGGCGCCACAAGTACCCGTTGCCCGACGGCGTGCAGGAAACCGTGCGCAGCCACGGGGAGTTGGCGTTGAGACGCTGCACGCGGGACGAGGCCGAGGCCTTCTCGCAGACCGTCGTCGACTTCCTGTCCCGTTGCTACGGGGTCGAGCAGTCTCCCACCCGGGTCCTCCCCACCCCTGGGGGGCGAGCGGGCCTCAACGCGCTCGCCGCGTCACTGATCTCGCCGGGGCAGACGGTCGTCGTCACCGAGCCCGGCTACCCCGTATTCGACCGGGTAGCGGCGCAGTCGCTCGCAGAGGTCAAGCCGGTCACGCTCGACCCCGACCGCGACTTCGAGCCCGACCTCGGGCCCGTCACCGACGGACGAGCAGGCGCGGTTCGCATCCTGGCCATCAACTATCCCAACAATCCTACGGGGACCGTCCCGTCGGCGACGACGCTCGCCAGGATGCGCAACAGACTCGATGACGAGACGATCTGGTTCAATGACGCGACGTATGGACCGCTGACCTACGGCGACCGGCCGTTCTCGTTACTGGCCACGGAGCTTGCACGTCGCGGCGAGGTGCGAGCCCTCGAGCTTCATTCGCTGGGCAAGCTGTTTCCGCTCGGGCCGCTGTCGACGTCGTTTCTGACCGGCGACGGCGACCTGGTCGACGCGGTACGGGAATACAGCGACTTTGTCTGGTCTCCGATGAGCGCCCTGCAACTACGGGTGGCCAGCGAGTGTCTCGGCCGGGACGACCACGTGGCAGCCCTGCGGGACGGTCTGCGAGAGCGACTGGCCCACCTCGGCGAGGTGCTGTCCGAGTTGGGCTTCGCATGCTTCCCGGTTCGGGGCGGGATGTACCAGTTGTGTCGCGCGCCGGCGAGCGTCGGCGGGCGACGAGTCGACGGTGCGGACGAAGCCGCCGAGGCTCTCCTCGCGAATCACGACGTGGCCGTCATGCCCTTCCAGGTCGGCGGCAATGCCTACGTGAGGTTCTCGGCGTTGTACTCGCCGGAGGAGTTGGAATCGCTGGCGGGCCTGGGACGCGGTCGGCCGCTGGTTCAGTCCTGACCTCGCCGTTCGGATCGTTCTCGCAGCACCCGGCTGGCCAGATCGAAGACCTCGTCGACCGAGATCTTCTGCATGCAGAGGTTGTCCCGACAGGCTGACTGCCGGTCGTTGAAACCGTTGACGCAAGGGCTACACGCGATGCCGGCCCACAAGATGTGACTGCGCGACGATCGCGCACCGAAGACGGCGGGAGTCTCCGGCCCGAAGATCGTGATCACGTCGATCGACGTCAAAGTGGCGTACTGCGCGGGGCCGCTATCGTTCGTCACCATCAAGTCCGACAATTCGTAGAGCGCGATGAGTTGTTCCATCGTGGTCCGCCCCGCGAGGCTGACGCAACGCGCCGAGGAGACGTCACCGACGAGTTCCCGGGCATCCGCGGCCTCGTCGGGAGAACCGGTGAAGACGACCGCGAGTTCGGAGTGACTCTCCAGCAGGCGCCGGGTCAACTCGGCATACCGCACGGTCGGCCAGCGCCGCAGCGGGAGCAGATCACTGCAGTTGGCGTTGAGCAACAAGATCGGAGGGATCTGCTGAACACCGAGTGTCTCGCGCAGGATGGCCTCGACCTCCTCGATGCGGGCCGGAGCGCTGCGGTAGACCGGCATCGGACCGTCGGTGATCGCCGGCGGCTCGATGTCGCAGGCCGGAAACCGGCCAGGTGGCTGTTCGAGCGAGCGGACCAGGATATCGAACATCTGGCTGGCGTGTTGCAGCGGGTTGAACGACAGGCGGTGCGTCATCAGATCACCGCGATACGAGGCCTCACCGTGGTAAGCGTGGTAGCCCACGCGCATGCGGGCGCCGCTCAGGTAGGTCAGGATCGCCGACGACCTGGCGAAGAATTCGAAATCCACGGCCGCATCGATCCCCAGCCGGCGCATCCGCATCACGGCTCGCAGCGTGTCCAGCACGACGGTCACCATGCCGTTAGTCCGGATCGCGATCACGTTTTCTTTGGGGACGACGTCCAGCAGGTCGAGGATGAAGCGGTTCTGGGAAAAGACGAGGAAGAACAAGTTCTCCCGGCCGACCATCTCCGCCGCACGTACCAGCGCGGGATAGGCCAGGACCGTCGCCCCCTGCTCGGCGAGCTTCACGATGGCGATCCGCTTGGGAGGCTGCCCCGGATCTCGGCGACTGAACGGCGCTCCGAGTCGGCGCAGCAGGGTCAGGGCGGCGCACGCTGGCACCCCGATCCATCGATCCACTCGGCGCATCGTCGTGACTTTCACGTGGGCAACTCCTGCCGGAATGGCCGAACATACCACAGATGGCGCCTGGCAGACCTGCGAGCGACCGCGGGCGCCACGGTCTGGCGCTCGGAGTCCTGGTCGCCCCGAATCCGGGGGTATTAGACTGATCGAAGGCCGTCGAATGCTTCGCTGCCGATGACGGACCGTCTGTCGCATAATGGTGCATTCGTGAACGACCGGAGGAGGACGCCGCGTTGGACGCCGCCGACTACTTTGACCGAGAATTCGAGGAACACATGACGGTCGCCGAGCAGGCGCGTCGCGTGCTGGGGGATTGCTTTCCGGCGATCCTCGGACTGTGCAGGGACGCCATCCAGGCGGGCAACAAGCTGATGTTTTTCGGCAACGGCGGGAGCGCGGCAGATGCGCAACACTTCGCCGCCGAACTGGTCGTGCGCTACCGGCACGATCGCAGGGCCCTTCCCGCGATCGCCCTGACGACGGACACTTCCACCCTGACGGCGGGAGCCAACGATCTGGGATACGATCGCGTCTTCTCGCGGCAGGTCGAGGCCTTGGCCCGGCCGGGCGACGTGGTGATCGGCATCACGACCTCCGGCCGTAGCCCCAACGTCCTCGAGGCGTTCAAGACGGCTCGAGAGATGGACGTCAGGACCGTGGCATTCACCGGAGCGGACGGCGGCGACCTGGCGGGGGTCGTCGACGAGGTGCTGATCGTGCCCTCGCGCGTGACGGCGCGGATCCAGGAGATGCACCTGACTTTCGGCCACATGCTGTGTGGTGCGCTCGAACTCGAAGCTGAAGAGGTGACACGATGAGCGATCTGGCTTCGCTGAGTCACAAGATCAAGGATTTCGTCAAGGTCCGCGTGTTGTGCCTGGGGGACGTCATGCTGGACGAGTTCGTCTACGGCGAGTCCAGTCGACTGTCCCCGGAAGCCCCGATCCCCGTCGTGAAGGTCCGTCGCCGGAAATTGATGCCCGGCGGAGCCGCGAACCTGGTGCGAAACGTCACCACGCTGGGCGCCGTCGGCACCCTGATCGGACTGGTGGGCAAGGACGAGATGGCCGTCAGGCTGCGGCAGGAAATCGAAGAGCTGGACCGATTCCGGGTCCATCTGATCCCCTGCCCCGATCGCATGACCACGATCAAGACGCGCTTCGTCGTCGGCGGGCAGCAGATGCTGCGCACCGACGTGGAAGACAGCGCCCCGGTCGAGGGCGAACTGGCCGATCGCGTGCTGGCCATCTTCGAAGCGGAACTGGAACACAACGACATCGTCGTCCTGTCCGACTATGCCAAGGGCTTGCTGTCCGATACGGTCGTGCGGCGGGCGATCGAACTTGCCGTCTCCCGCGGCAAACCGGTGATCGCCGACCCCAAATCGAAGGATTTCTCGCGTTACAGCGGGGTCGAGGTGCTGCTTCCCAACGCTTCCGAGCTGTCGGCGGCGACCGGTTTGCCGGTCACGACGGACGAGGAAGCCGCGATCGCAGCCGATGCGGCGCGCCGCAACGCGGGCCTCGAGAACTTGCTCGTGACCCGCTCGCGCCAGGGCATGACGCTGGCCAGAACGAACGGAACGGTGACCCATCTTCCCGCCCGTGCCCGCGAAGTGCACGACGTCTCGGGCGCGGGGGACACCGTGGCCGCGACGATGGCCGTGGCCCTCGCTTCCGGGATCGAACTCGAGGATGCCGCCCGGGTGGCCAACGTCGCAGCCGGCCTCGTCGTGGCCAAGGTGGGCACGGCCACCGTTTACCCGCGCGACATCGTCGCCGAGATCCACCAGAACGACATGATCTCCGTCTGCGGCGAGATCGTGACGCTCAACCAATGTGTCGAGGTCATCGACAAGTGGCGGGCCCAGGATCTGAAGATCGGGTTCACCAACGGCTGCTTCGATCTGGTCCACCCCGGTCACATCTCGCTCCTCAGTCAGGCCAAGGCCGCTTGCGACAAGCTGATCGTCGGACTGAACTCGGACTCGTCCGCCAGGGGCCTGAAGGGACCCGGCAGACCGGTCCAGAGCGAGACTGCACGCAGCATCGTGCTCGCGTCGCTCAGCGCCGTGGACCTCGTGATCCTGTTCGACGAGGAAACGCCCCTGCGCCTGATCGAGGCCATCCGCCCGGATGTGCTGGTGAAGGGGGCGGACTACAAGCGCGACGAGGTGGTCGGGGCCGAACTCGTTTTGGGCCACGGCGGAGAGGTGCTGCTGGCCGATATCCAGGACGGCTACAGCACGACCAACACGATCGCCCGGGTGGGCGAGAGCCAGGACTGAAGTTCCAGAGCCTCGTGGCCACGCGGAGATCCCTGTAATGACCGCACCGACCGACACCTCGCGGCCCACCGAACTGCCCAGGGTGGACCGCGCAGCGGACGGTTCGATTCCGCTGCTGTGGGGTTGGCGCTATCGCAACTGGTTCTTTCTGCTGCTTGCGGGCAGCGTGCTGTTCCGACTGGCCTACACCCCGTTGGTTCCGCTGACCGGTGACGAACTGATGCACTGGCAGTGGTCGCGGCACCTTGCGCTGGGCTACCCGGAACATCCGCCGATGATCGCGTGGCTGATGGCCATCAATACTTCGCTCTTCGGCACGTTCCAGACGACGGTACGGCTGGCGACGGTGCTGTCCGTGACCGGGTTGTTCGCGATCGCCTTCCAGCTGGGTCGGGAACTGTTCGACGAACGCGCTGCCTTCTTCGGTGTCGTTCCGCTGATGCTGACACCGTTCTTCAACGCCGGCGGCGTGCTGGCCAACACGGACGGTCTGCTGGCCTTCTTCTGGGCCGTGGCCGTCTACGGCGCGAAGAAGGCGGTGCTGGACGGCAAGCGCTGGGCCTGGCTGCTCTTCGCCTCGGGGGCGGGACTGGCGCTGCTGTCCAAGACCACGGCGCTGTTCCTGATCCCCTCGACGGCGCTCGTACTCGTCGCGACGCCCGAAGGACGGGCCTGGCTGCGGCGCTGGGAGCCCTACGCGGCCACGGTGCTGGCCCTGCTGTTCTTTTCGCCACAGCTGATCTGGAGCATGCAGCACGACTGGATCACCTTCTCGATGCGCGTCGGGCACCAGTCCGCGGGCGGCTTGACGTTGGTCTTCCTGGGGGAACTGGTGGCGGCACAACTGGCCCTCGTCACACCGGTCCTGTTCGTGTGGGTCGTCTGGGGACTGTGGAAATCGTGGCGCAACCGTGCCGATTCGCGCGCCGTACTGCTCGGCGCGTACATGGCCGTCCCGTTTCTGTCCTATTCGGCCTATAGCCTGACCGCGCGCGCGGGGGTCCACTGGCCTGCGATCGGATACGTCACCGGCTTCATCGCCGCCGGAGCGTTCACGGCCGCCGTGACGCGCCCCCGCTTTGCCAGACGGTTCATGACCATCGCCTGCGTTCCCGCGGTGTTGATCACCGGGCTGCTCTTGTACATTCCCGTCTTCCCGGAGCGGATCTCGATGACCTGGTCGTACTGGGGCCGTCCGGAGAAGGTCAGCACGGGTCAATTGGACAACATCTTCGACTGGGGCGAAGTCGGAGCGACGGTCCGGGAAGTCTACGACCAGGGCAGCGGTGATGCGTTCCTGCTGTGTCGCGACGGTTACGGGTTTGCGGGGCTGATGGCCTTCTACACCCCGGGTCGCCCCGACACTTTCATCTGGAAGCTGCAGCGACGTAACGGCGTGGCCTACGACATGTGGAGAGCCGAAGCCGACCTGGTGGGCCGCGACGCCGTCATCGTGGAAGAGCGATGGAACCAGGAGTGGTTCGACGAGCTACGTGGCAGCTTCGATTCAATGTCCGAACCGCGTCATCTCGAGATCCATCGCGCAGATCGTGTGATCAAGGAGTTCTACGTGATCTACGGGACGAACTTCGCCGGTTTTCCCGATGTTTCGGCAGACGCCGCGCGCTGATCGGGTATCGGACTCCCGATGACGGACGAGCGGAACAAGACCGACACGGGCCCCGCCAACCAGAACGGCCCTACCCTGGTTCGTGGCCAGGGCCGCAAGGGAGACGAGCACACCTGGGGCCAGACTTTCGCCACCCCCCCGCCGCGACGCCCCATGCTGGCACGGGCGATCGTCCTGGCGCACAAGATCATCGGCGCGCTTCCGTTGCGAGCGGTGCACCTGGTCGCTGCCACGCTGGCCGGAGTCGCGTCCGTGCTTCCCACGCGCGAACGACACGTCTCCGAAGTGAATGTACGCATCGCCTTTCCCGACCTCGACGACGCCGCCCGGAGACGGCTCGTGCGCAGGAGCATGATCGAGACCGCTAAGACCTTCGCCGAAGGTAGCGCCATCTGGAGTTGGAGCCGGGAGAGGACCCAGAATCACGTCGTCGACGTCAGCGGTGAGGAGCGGGTCCGCGAGGCGATCGACTCGGGGCGAGGCGTGATCCTCGCCGCACCGCACCTGGGCAACTGGGAGTTCGTCGGGATGTACTGCTCGGCGAGTTATTCCCTGACCGGCCTGTACCAGAGACCACGCCTGCTCGAACTCGAAACGCTGTTCAAGGACTCGCGCGAACGGTTCGGTGCCAAACTCGTTCCGGCCGGCCTGGGCGCCGTTCGAACGCTGACTCGAGCGCTCAAGCGAGGAGAGATGATCGCGATCCTACCCGACCAGGACGCGGGCTCCGGGCTGGGCGTATTCGTACCGTTCTTCGGCGAACCGGCGAACACGATGACCCTGCTGTCGCGGCTCGCGGCACGAACGGGCGCCCTGGTCGTCATCGCCTACGCCGAGCGCGTCGCGGGCTCACGCGGCTTTCACATGCACTTCGTTCCCGCTTCGGACGCGATCTACGATGATGAAATCGAGCGCTCGGCGGCCAGCCTGAACCTGGATGTCGAGCGCCGGGTCAGGACATTGCCGGAGCAGTACCTCTGGAGCTACAAGAGGTTCCGCATTCGCCCGAAGGGAATGCGTAGTCCCTACACGAGGACTTCGACCTAGTCGACTACGCCGAGGTCGCTCTTTCGCAGCGTGATCTCGGCGAGAGAGGGCGCCAGGCCCGATTCGTCGAGCTCTCCCATCGACAGGCGCACGGTCACCTCCCCTGCCGTCTCGACGACGATGACGCCCGAGAGTTCTTCGCCGCTCCCGGCGGGCCATGCGTCACGCAACACCTCGCGAGCCCGCACGATCACACTACGCTGCCACGCGGTGAAACGATCCGGCCTCCAGACCCACGACACCGAGCACGGGGCGTTTCGATCGACGCGCAACGGGTAACGACCGTCCGCATCAGGATGGAACACGACGCTGGGATAGAGCTGCAGACCGCGATCGGCGAAACCGGCCCCCTGCGGCCGCTCCATCTTCAGCTCCATGCGATAGTCGTCGGGGACGTGCCCCGCCTGGCGCAGGAGTTCGACGGCGCCTGCGATCAGGCCGTCGAGGTCGCCGTCTGACAGTCCCGCACCGACGCAGACAGGAATCTCGACCGCGTCCTGGGAGTCGGTGACGTCGATCGCGCAGACGAAGAGCAGGACGGCGAGCGAGGCGATGTGCGCACGGGACGGGGCGGTCACCGATGCTGCGGATCAGGCGATGTGGCGACGCAGTTCGTGCTTCAGTTTGTGGATCTGCCGGCGGACCTTCTTCAGCTCTTTGCCGTCATGGGCTTCGATCGCCTTGTCTCGATCGCCCTTCAGCGCCTTGATCTTGGCCTTGATCGCCGTCTTGTCGATGCCGACGGCGACGTGATGAGCGTGCGCCGGGATGCCGAGAGCTTCGCAGATCGCGGGGATCAGGTGCTCCTTGTTCATCTGCGTCGCGCCCTGGACGGCCGCGTGGTCGAGTTCCGCGGCAATTTCGCGTAACTGCTCGACGGTCTTGTGCTTCAACTCTTCGTAGGTGTGTTCCATGAAATCGCCTCCGTGGTTCCTGGACGGCTATTCTGACAAACTCGAGCGCCAGAAGTCCAGGCCACAGAGAAGCAAGTGACCGACGGGCCGCCCCGGGGGTTATCAAACTCGCGTGTTCGGGAGACAATAGGGCCAGAGTTCGCCCCGACAGTCTCCGGAGGTTCGTTGTGCATGACACGGCGACGCAAGCCGATCGCGTGGGGCCGGTACCCGGGAGCCAGCGCATCGTGGCTCTCGACGTGCTGCGGGGCGTCGCCGTGCTCGGAATTCTCGGAACGAACATCCAGCACTTCGCGATGTTCGCGGGCACCGTCCGCAATCCGACGCTGTACGGCAATCTCGACGGGGCCAACTTCTGGGTCTACGCCCTGACCCACATCTTCGTCTATCAGAAGTTCCTGCCGATCTTCGCCATGCTCTTCGGCGCCGGGCTGTTGCTCGCGGCCGAACGACGCGAGGCCGCCGGTATCGACCCGTCGGCCTTGCACTACAGACGGATGACGGTGTTGCTGTTCATCGGGCTGTTCCATGCCTACCTGATCTGGTACGGCGACATCCTCGTGGCCTACGCACTGTGCGGGATGCTCGTCTTCCAGTTTCGTCGCGTCTCGGCTCGCTGGTTGATCGTCCTGGGGATCGCCTTGCTGGCCGCCTCTCCGGTGATCCGCGTGCTCTTTTTCATCCTGCCGGGGATACTCGGGGGTGGTGGCGGCAGCACCGCGATCGAGCAGGTCGTCGCCGACGACCTCGAGGCGTTTCGCGGCCCTTGGGTCGAGCAGTTCCGCACGCGTGCAGCCTACGTCCTCGAAGGCCAGACGACCGGTTTCGCCGTCGTACTCTTCTGGCGAGCCAGCGGCTTGATGGCCATCGGCATGGGGCTTTACAAGCTGGGCGTGTTGACCGGCCGGCGGTCGGTCCGCTTCTATACCACGCTTGCCGGATTGTCGCTGGGGGTCGCGGTTCCGCTGACCGTCCTGGGACTGACCGCCTGCGTACTGACCGACTGGGACCACTACGGGTTCTGGTTCCTCTCCGACCAGATCATCTACTGGTTCGGCATCGTGATGAGCCTGGCCTGGATCTCGATCGTCATGCTCGCCTGCCGCGAAGGGTGCCGATCTTGGGTCGGACGCTCGCTGGCAGCCGTGGGGCGCCTGGCCCTGACGAATTACCTGTTGCAGAGCCTGACCTGCACTCTCGTGTTCTACGGGCACGGCCTGGGGCTTTACGGTTCCGTCGAGCGCACGGGGCAGGTCGCGATCGTGGCCGGGCTCTGGGCATTCCAGTTGATCGTTTCCCCGCTGTGGCTGCGGTACTTCCGTTTCGGGCCCGCGGAGTGGCTGTGGCGTTCGCTGGCCTACGGCCGTCCACAATCGTTTATGATCCGACCGGAGGTCCCTACTTCGCCGACGGCCGCGTAACCTGGGCGTCTTTTCGCGACATGGTATGGGTGCGATGGACACCCGGATGAAACCACCCGAACAGTTCGACCATCACAAACTGCGCCGCCGCGACCCGCAGGCCCTGGAACGCTGGTTTCTGGACCACGCCGACGCGGTCTACACCTTCGTCTACTACCGCGTCGGCCGGGAGCGGGAACTGGCCGCACGGAGGGTGACACCATGACCCAGGTTCAACGACCGCCCGGGACGCGACGCGCCCGCGGCAAGCTCGTAGGTTGGCTCGCTGCCGCGGCGGCGGTGACTCTCGTCGCGGCGATCGTCTTGTGGCCCGGAGGCCTGGACAGCGGTCTGGCCTGGGCCGACGTGGTGCGCCACCTGGACGAAGTCACGTCATTCACCGGCTGGGCCAGGATCGACGAGGTGGCGCCCGACGGTCAGCGGAAGACGATGCACGCACGACTGTTCCAGAAGGACCCGTCTTACTCACGAACCGAACTGCTCGACGAAGAGGCCCCGTTCCCGCCAACCCCCGAGACCACGGACGCCGGGCAAGCTCGGTCGATCCGTATCACGGCCGGCAGCGCGGATCGGGCGACGATCCTGCTGGCGGATACGGAACAGATGATCGTCCACCGGACGACGCTGACCTTTGCCGGCAAGGCGGCGCAATCACGCGTCGCCATCCCGCGCGATCTGATCTCGATGATGTGGGAACGCCTGCGAGGCGTGACATCCGACCAGACTCGGATCGTCGATCGCAAGGTGGTCGAGGGTTCCGCGGTCGTGGCCTTCGCGGTCGAGATGGCCGCGCTGGTCGGTGACGACCCGGCCGCTCCCGCCGACGGTTCGGTCCGCATCTGGGTCGACGCCGACACGGGAGTTCCGCGCGAGATCGAGTTGAGATTCACCGTTCAAGGCGGCTACACGACCCACACGACCTACGGTGGACTCGAGTGGAACATCCCGCTCCCGGACGCGTTGTTCGAGATCGACGAGGCCGAGGGCTGGACCTTCGTGGACGACGGGGTCCATCGCAACGAGTTCGTAGGAACTCGGCTGAAGGACGGCGTCACCGTGACCATCGGTCCGGTGGGTGGTCCGCCCGCGCTGATCGAGACCGACATCGAAGCCGTCACCGCGGGGACGAGCACGCTGCGTCCCGGCGAGACCGAGCGCGAGGTCACCGTCAACGTCGTCCTCACCCCGGAAGGTCAGGAGAAGATCCGGGCCTACACCTCGGCGCACCGGGGCGAGCGATTGACCATCGATTTCAACGGCGAGATGGTCATCGAACTGACGATCGGAGGGACGAACGGTCGGCAGTTCCGGCTCGACATCTCCCGCGCGGGCATCACGCTCGAGCAGTTCGCGGAGCGATACCTGACCGAGTGATCGTCTTTCACGTCGCGGCCGCCGTCAGGAAGCCGGCGCTAGCGCCAGGCGTACCAGCAGTTCGGTTCCCCTGGGCAGTGCATCCTCGTCGACGTCGAAGCGCGGCGAGTGGTGCTGTGCCGTGATGCCCTTGGCCTCGTTGCTCGAACCGACGAAGACGAACGCGCCCGGTCGGTTCTGCAAGAAGTAGGAAAAATCCTCCGAGGCCGCGATCGGTGGATGCTCGATCACGTGCTCTGCCCCGAAGACCTCTCCGGCGAGCCGGGCCGCCAGACGGGCGGATGCCGGGTCGTTGACCACGGCCGGATACCCGGGCTTCAGCTCGAACTCGACCCGGCAGCCCGATGCCGAAGCCGTGCCCTCGAGCACCTCGCGCACGCGCCGCTTCAACAACTCGCGCACCTCTTCCGTGAAAGAGCGCAACGTACCCTGGAGGCGTGCGAAGTCGGGAATGACGTTCGGCGCTTCACCCGCGTGCATCGAGCCGATCGTCACGACGGCCGTCTCGACGGGATCGACGTTACGACTGACGACGCTCTGCAGCGCGGTGATCGCCTGCGCCGTGGCGACGATAGGATCGATCGTGGACTGCGGGATGGCACCGTGCCCACCGACGCCGATGATCCGCGCCTCGAATTCGTCCTGAGCGGCCATCGCCGGACCGGGACGCACGAGAGCGCTACCCACCTCTGCGCCGGCCCACAGGTGAAGCCCGAAGGCCGAACCCGTCTCGACGATCTCGAGCACGCCCTCGTCGATCATCTTCTCGGCGCCGCCCATCCCCTCCTCGCCGGGCTGGAAGCAAAAGATCACATCACGCGCCAACTGCTCCGCGCGGGGTGCGAGCACCGTCGCCGCGCCAAGCAGCATTGCCGTGTGACCGTCGTGGCCACAGGCGTGCATCTTGCCGGGGATCTTCGACCCGTACTCTCGCCCCTCGACCTCCTGGATCGGCAACGCGTCCATGTCGGCGCGCAGCAACACGCCCGCTTCCTTCTTCTGCGTGGCGCGGAGGATTCCCACGACCCCCGTGTGAGCAAGGCCGGTGTGCACCTCGAGGCCCAGTTCGCGCAGGCGCGCCGCGACGAAGGCGGAGGTCTGCTCTTCCTCGAAGCCCAGTTCGGGGTGCTGATGGAGTTGTCGTCTCCAGGCCACCAGCCGCGGAGCCAGGGCGTCGGCTTCTTTCCTCGGGTCGATCTCGCTCACGCTAGCTCAGCCTCTTGATGATGTGCCAGCCGTAGGGGCTGCTTCCTCCGCTGTAGTTCGCCATGCCGACTTCGCCCACGGCCAACTTGAACGCGACGTCTCCGAAGGCGGGCACCATGCCGCTGCGCGGAACGGCACCGGTCATGATCGGCGCGTCTTTGTTGGTCATCTTGTAGATGCCGGGGTAAGCGTCGTTGCTGTACTCCTTGACCAGCGCGTCGAAGTCCTCGGTCTTGGCACGCTCGAACAGGTCCGTGGCCAGAGCCTCCGCCTCTTTCTTGGTGCGCGTCACACCCTTGCTCTTGTCGACCTTGCCCTTGAAGCTGATCAGGATGTGTTGCACGACGACGACGCCGGGCTCCGGTTCTTTCGGTTCACCTTTCTTGGCTGCGATGTCGACCCAGACCGGCAGCGCGACCAGTGCCAACATCAGAACCCATGCGGCCAGGCGACGATTGCTCATGATTGCCTCCCTGCTGTGTGGTTCGGGTGTAAGGATTGTCCACGGATCGGGCCTTTCGGGCAAGTCCTGCCCGAACTGACGGACCGGCCCGGGTTGTCTATAATCCCGATCGTCACAGACACGGGGAGATTCCATTGAAGCCTGAAACTGCTTTGCGCGCACGGGTCGGTCACAGCCCGGACCCGGACGATGCGTTCATGTTCTACGGCATCGCCTGCGGTGCGGTGGATACCGAGGGATTCGAGATCGAACAGGTCCTGGAGGACATCGAATCGCTCAACCGACGAGCCCTGGTGGGTGAACTGGAGGTCAGCGCGGTCAGCATCCACGCCTATACACACCTGGCCGACCGTTACGCGCTGATGCATTGCGGGGCCAGCATGGGGGACGGCTACGGCCCCTGTGTGGTGGCCACTTCGAGCTTCGACCCGCAGGAACTCCGATCGAAGAAGATCGCCGTGCCCGGCACGCTGACCTCGGCGTTTCTGGCGTTGAGACTTTACCTGGGCCAAGAATTCGAGTACGAGGTCGTGCCTTTCGACGAGATCCCCCAGGCCGTCAAGAGCGGGCGGGTGGACGCGGGATTGATCATTCACGAAAGTCAGATCACCTACCGCGACGAAGGCCTGAAGTTGATCGCGGACCTGGGCGTGTGGTGGGGCGAGAAGACGGGAGGTCTTCCCCTTCCGCTCGGCGGCAACGTCGTACGCAAGGACCTCGGCGACGAGGCGATGCGCTCGCTGACGCGCGTCATCGAGGCCAGCATCGACTACGGTCTGGAACATCGCCAGGCCGCGCTGAAGTACTCGCTGGACTTCGGCCGCGGGTTGGACGAGTCCCTGACCGACCGCTTCGTCGGAATGTACGTCAACGATCTGACGCGGGACTACGGCGATCGCGGCCGCGAAGCCATCCGTCGATTCCTCGCCGAGGGTCGTCAGATCGGCCTGGTGCCCGACTTCGGCGAAGTCGAGTTCGTCGGAGCCTGAAGATGGACCATTC
>Ga0316197_10001227_pt1 | contig 18443 bp, 19 predicted proteins | sample OudBiesiAoxic_MG_FD_204939 | JGI IMG/M metagenome (GOLD analysis project Ga0316197, IMG submission 204939) | Coastal sediment microbial communities from Oude Bieten Haven, Netherlands - site A oxic | ecosystem: Environmental > Aquatic > Marine > Coastal > Sediment | place: Netherlands... | reverse complement strand
GGAATCAGTTGAAGGTGGTGAAACCTGGGGCAGGTACTCGATTATCGGTCTGCCGTGCAGACGTCGCTACACGGTACGGGGGCAGAAATTTATCGTCACGGATAACGGCGAACAGGTCAGTGAGGAGACGGTTTCAGACCCACTTGCGCATATTGCTCAGCTGCAACAGGAATTCAAAGTACCGCATCTTGATGAACTGCCACTGTTCAGTGGGGGGCTTGTTGGTTACTTCGGTTATGAAACCGTGCAATTGATTGAGCCAAAGCTCATATGCCAGGAAAAGAGGGATGATCTCGGTACGGCTGATATTGAACTTCTATTGTCCGAGGAAGTGGCGGTTCTGGATAATCTCGAGGGCCGCTTGTGGTTGATTATTCACGCCGACCCTGCCAGGCCGGGTGCCTACGAAAGTGCACAAAAAAGGCTGGATGAGCTCGAGCAGCAGTTGCGCTCGGCGGGCACCCCTTATGGTCTCAGGGTAACGGGTGAGGCGGTGAAAGAAGACGATTTCTCTTACGGGTTTAACCGTGCTGACTTTATCGATGCAGTTGACAAGTGCAGGGAATACATACTCGCGGGTGATATCTTCCAGGTGGTTTTGTCACAGCGGATGAGTGTGCCTTTCGAGGCCAGGCCATTGGATGTATACCGTTCACTGCGGGCCCTTAACCCTTCACCCTATATGTACTTTATCGATCTTGGTGAGACCCAGATCGTCGGTTCATCGCCCGAGGTACTGGTGCGTGTGCAAAACCGTCGGGTCACACTTCGGCCGATTGCCGGAACACGCAAACGTGGTAAAACTCCGGCAGAGGACCAGGCGCTCGCCAGGGAGTTGATGGAAGATCCAAAAGAGCTTGCCGAACACCTGATGCTGATCGACCTCGGCCGCAACGATGTGGGACGTGTATCCAAAACGGGCAGTGTCGAAATGACCGACCAGATGGTCATTGAACGCTATTCGCACGTCATGCATATCGTTTCGGAAGTGCAGGGTGATCTTGATGACGGTTTGTCTGCGATGGATGCGATACGCGCCGCATTTCCGGCTGGAACACTGTCAGGTGCGCCAAAGTTCCGTGCAATGGAAATTATCAATGAGTTTGAGCCGGTCAAACGAAATATCTACGCGGGTGCCGTGGGTTACATCAGTTGGCATGATGACACCGACCTTGCTATCGCGATTCGTACCGCCGTCATTCATGACGGCAAACTGCATGTGCAGGCGGGTGCCGGTATCGTTGTTGACTCAGACGCCGGCAAGGAATGGCAGGAAACCCGGGACAAGGGTCGCGCATTGATCACCGCCGTTGACCGGGCTTCACGAGGTCTGTAAAAAAAGACCTTGATTGATAGATAGCCCGGGGGTTAAGTCGTTACGTTAACGCCCCCTGTTACCACGCTTGTTTCCACCATCGTTTGATTTCGCCCGGCTACGCTTTTGATTGCTTTTCGATGTGTTGCTTCGCGGAGCCTTTTGGGCTGGTGCCGTGTTTCTCGGGCCACCGCTACGTGAGTTTCGAGGCGGAGCAGCCTTGGCCTGTCTGCTTTGCTTTTGCACCGGTGCCGAGACTGTTCGGGCCGGTTGCCGTGAATTGTTTTTTCTGGCCGTTACCTGCCGCGTCTGCCGCACGGGAGCACTCGCTACTCGCTGCTGCCTCGTATTATTGCGCGGAATCCCTGGCTGCGACTGACGATTACTTGCTTTGGCCTGAGGTGCAGATCGTTGTCTTGCATTGTAACCCGATGGGTTTGCCGGCTGTGCTGAAGCCAGGTTGGTGGAACGCTCTTTTCTACCCACGCCACCTGGTGTTGACTTCTGATTCACCTTGCGGTTGGTCTTATTATCGCGGGACGTCTGCCGCATATTCCGGTTACCCGTCGTCCGGGTTCTTTCCGGCTGTACCGAAGCCAGGTTGGTGGATCGCTCCTTCTTACCCACGCCACCCAAGGACGACTTGCGATTGGCCTTGCGATCGGCCTTGCTATAAACCCTGCCGCTGTTATCGGCCAGCAGGTTGCTGCGGTTCGCATCAAGGTTGATGTCCCGCATGTTGGCCTTGGTGCGGAGCTCGGATGAGCTTACCGGGCCAAGTCGGTTGCGTTCAGTTTTGCTTTTACCGGTATTGCTCCTTACGCGCATGCCGTTCACAGCTGAATTGTTAACCTGTCGGCTATTTCCAGCGTACCTGTCCGATGGGCGTGTCCGCCTGTCCCTGGTATTGGCGACGCTGGCCCGCTGTGATTGGTCACGGTACAGGTTATTGTTTTGCCGGTTACCACGTGGTCTCGAGTTACCACCCCGGTCACGGCCATTGTCATAGCCTCGATTATCGTTGCGACCACGTCCACCGTCGCGATAACCGTTGTCTGCATAGCGGTTGTGTCCGCGGCCGTGGTGTGCAGGACGGTGTCTGTACCTGCCCGGTCCCCAGCGGCCATGATGGCGGTGATACCAGTGATGATTACGATGCCAGTACCCGCCGGAGTAATAGTTCACACTGAAAGGGCCCCAGCCCCAGCTCAACCCAAAGTTCCATCCACTCCATGAGTTGTAGCTGACATTAAAGCCCCATGTACTGAAGCGGGGATAGTAATAATAGGGGGAAACCCAGGGCCGGTAATACCAGCCTGTGCCATAGAAAATGGTATTGCGATAGACATAACTACCGGTATAGCCCGGTGTATAACCGACATAAACGACACTTGGTGTACTTTCATATACATGTACATATTTTGTGTTGTATACGGGTGATGTCGGTAAAATCGTGTCTACCTCCTCGGGCCGGTGGTCCGATACCTGCCACGGACCATTGGGGCTGGAGGAGACATACCATACACCTTCCTCGACCAGGTAATACAAACCACCTGATTTCAGAACAGTCGAACCGGTATTCCTGATATATACGAGGTCCGTACCATCCACTGGTTGATAGTCAGGTTCGCCGTCATACGTGACTTCAATATCCACCTCGCCACGTTTGACAGCGGCGGTTTGAGGAATCTGTGCGTCGAGTACTGCATCCTTCGCTTCCTGCGTGCCTGCAACGTAAACGCGTGAGTCAGCCTGGTCGGAGTCACGTGGGATATCGATAAAGGCTTGTGGTAAATCATCCGCCGCCTGAAACGCCCAGGGTCCGGTTAGTGAATCGGCCTGGTACCAGCGACCTGCGAGCACGATGTAGAACTTCTGCGAACTCACATGCATGAAAACATCGTCATCTGAATTCTGTAGCACCAGCAAATCATCAACCAGCGGTACGAAGGCAGCGGGGCCCTCGGTAACGATGAGTTCGGCCGGTTCGGTTGATACCACGATCTCAGGAGCATTGGCAGCCGTAACTTTCTCTGTAGGCTGCCCCTCGGCTACAGCCTCATCATCCGGGCTGACCATGGCTGCTATTGCCGCGGGTGGAGTGGGTTCAAACTGATAGGGGCCGGTTGCTCTTCTGGCCCGGTACCAGACATCCCTGGCGGCATTAAGGTAATAGTACTTACCATCGTAAAGTAAGGGGTAGGGCGTATTGATTATCGCCTGGTAAGGGCTGTTCTCGACCTCACGCAAGACCGGTTCGCCATCAATGGAAATGAGCAGTGCAGGATGATCGCGGTAGACGATTTTGGGTGGAGCTGTATTGACAGCGTTTGTTTCTGATTCCGCCGTTTGAAGGGCGGTGTCGAGTTCATCAAGCGAGAAATCCAGGTTCCAGTCACGGGATTGTTGAGCCAGCACACTCGCCAGTTCCGATTGAATATCATCTGTTCCTTCCGGAAAGCGCGCTTCGGTCAGGTTAAGTTCGCCTGGCTGAACGATACGGTTTGCTGTATCAATTTCGACGTCTGATTCAAACCAACCCGCTCCAAACACCGGCTCAGCTCCAGGCGTCGCGCGGTACGCAAGCGCAGCACGATATTGAATGATGTTATCGCTCATCTCTTCAATTTGCGGCGAGTAAATGGTCACCATGCCCTGTCCCAATGGCAGAGTACGTGGCCAGTCGCTGTCTTGTGCGAACAACGAAGGTATACCGGCCACAGTCGCAAACATCAAAATTATACTTATCAACAGTCTGTTCATGTTCATATCCTCTTCGGTTCGTCACGAAGTTTCAGTGCAATCCACAAAACACCATGGATTTCTTCAGCTTCACTATAAACCTGCTTGTCTGAATGCAAGGTGAACGCAAAAGGGGAAACAGGACGGGCGGGTTTGCGGGCTGCGACAATAGGTCACATCCTCAGCCGCTCCTGTGCTGTGTATAGTGCGGCCTTGATTTTCAGGGCGGGGTACTCCAGTGCACAGACGCATAATTTTCTCGATTTATTCACTACTGTTGCTTGGCGTGTTCCAGCTCCACGCAGGACAGACAGAATTGCCGGGTGACAGTGATGAATCCGGCATAGAAGTCGTGGTTGTCACCGGGGTGAAATCCGATGCTGCCCTGGAGCTTGGTGCTAGCGAGGTCTCCCACACAGGCATTGATAATAGCGACCTGTTGAGATTCTTCCCTGGCGGAAATCGCAACAGCAATGGCCCGGTGACCAGGATCAGTCAATACCGTGGTTTGTTTGGCGCCCAGAATAATATTTCGATTGATGGCATGGGCTACACATCAGGCGGCCCCAACTGGATGGATTCACCACTCTCCTCCATTCCACAGTCGCTCACCGAATCTGTCACCCTTTACCGTGGCCTGGGTTCTGTTGCGACCATCGAGGAAGGCCTGGGTGGTGCGATTGCAATCAACTCCCGGCAAACGGGGTTCTCTGAAAATGATCAGTGGGGCACCTTGGGCAGGTTGGAAGGGGGCTATGGAAGCAATGCCGACAGTTGGGGAGGTTCGTTCTACGCGGGCGTTCATAACCGGACGAACTGGTTTGATGTTGCCGCCAGCATTGATAAAGGTGATGACTACCAGTTTGATGGTGGAACGGTTGCCGCAAGCCAATACGACCGCAAACAGTACCGCCTGGGTTATGGCCATCGATTCAGCCGGGTTGATATCAGCTTGAGCGCAGTGATTAACAGAACCGGTGAAAGCGGTACACCGGCTTTACCCATGGATATTATTTATTTTGACAGCGAGCAGTATGCTTTTGGCCTGGATACGCGTCTTGAAGCGGGGAACCTGTCTTTCAAATTCAATACGCTCTCGGTGGATCACGTGATGAACAATTTCAAGCTTCGTCCGCCGCCCACCGGTATGAATGGTATGAAAATGTTTCGGGAAACGCTTGCGCTCGGAGACAGCGACGGGTTCAAGCTGACCTATGACCGGAATGTGGGTGACACCGGATTTTTGTTTGGCGCCGACGGTAAATGGGAACAGCATGATGCCGATATCACCAACCCGGCAAACGAAATGTTCTACATCACTAATTTTAATAATGTGGACAGGGACCGCTTTGGCTTTTTTGCCGAAGCCACCAAATCACTGGGTGAATGGGATGTTGAAGCCGGTCTCAGGTACAACCGTGTCAGCATGGATGCGGGTGACGTCGGCGGCAACCTGGCCTTGATGGGTATAAACAGGTCTCAACAGGAAAGACTGGATGCACTGGCCAAAGCGTTCAACGAATCCGACCGGGACAAGAAGGACGATCAGTGGAGCGCCATGCTCAAGGCAAGCCGTCAAACCAGTGCCAATACGAGGCTAAACCTGGGATTGGGCAGGAAAGTACGATCACCAAGTTACCAGGAGCGCTACCTGTGGTTGCCAATGGAAGCCACGGCCGGCCTGGCAGATGGCTACACTTATATCGGTGATGTCAATCTCAAGCCGGAAACAGCTTTCGAGCTGACAGCAGGTCTTGACTGGTCTGCAAGCCGTTTCAAACTGACACCAGAAATCTACTACCGGGATGTCAATAATTACATCCAGGGCGTTCCTTCCACCAATAAAGTCGCCAATATGTTTGCGATGATGGCGAGCGGCAGGCTACCACTGCAATTCGCCAATGTGGACGCTAAAATTTACGGTGTGGACCTGGGATACGAGTTTGAGATCAGTGAGGAATGGCTGCTCAGGGGTAACCTGGGTTATGTGCGCGGTAAACGTAAAGACATAAGCGACAACCTTTACCGGATCGCCCCCTTGTCTTCTTTTTTGGAGTTAAGCTGGCAGTACGAGTCCTATTTTGTCGCGCTTGAAAGTATTGCGGCATTCAGGCAGAACAAGGTCTCAGCCTACAATAATGAGCAAACTACCTCGGGTTGGGGAATTGCAAATTTGAGGGGTGGTATCAGTCTGAGCAGGGTATTTGATATAAGCCTGGGTGTTGAGAATATATTCGACAAAGCCTATCAGGATCACCTGGGAGGATATAACCGAGTTGCCGGTAGCGACGTGCCGTTACGGGAGAGGTTGTATAGCAGGGGCAGAAACTATTACATTAGACTAAATGCCAGTTGGTAAACTGAAACAGGGAATACATCCGTCACGGCAGAATCTGCTGCGATTGTGCGTTATCCGGGGTATCTTGATCGTTGTCTTGCTGGCGGGTTCTTTTCTGCTCCAATTTTCCGGGACAATGCCATTTCCTTCGCTGCCGGTGTTCACGATCTTGTTGGTTATGGTGGTGATTAACGCACTGATCCTGTTGCGTCTGCGTTCCGGCTCAGATGTGAGCGAGAAAGAGTTCTTTGCCAACCTGTTACTGGATGTTCTCTTTTTAACGCTGTTGCTGTATTTCACGGGCGGGTCTACCAACCCTCTTGTCAGTTATTACCTGATTCCTTTAATCATCAGCGCAGCGGTTTTAAGGCCCGCACATACCTGGTTTATTACATTTCTCTGTATTGGCTCCTACACCCTGCTGCTTTTCTATTACCAGCCACTACCCCTGTTTAACATGACCGGTCATCACGCCATGTCAAACGCCCACTTCCTCGGTATGTGGGTTAATTTCGGGCTCAGTGCACTGCTGATCTCGTGGTTTGTCGTACGTATGGCGGGCGCGCTGCGGCAACAGGCCCGGGCCATCGCCCAAAACCGTGAGGCCGGGTTGAGAGACGAACAGATCATCAGTGTTGCCAGTATCGCTGCCGGTACAGCACACGAAATGAGAACACCATTGGCAACAATGGCGGTGACTGTCGACGAGATTGACTCCGAATGCCCGCAACTCAAGGACGAGATGGCAATACTGGCCCAGCAGATTGCGCGTTGTGACGAGGTCTTGCGTAACCTGGTGTCCACCACGACGGAAGATAGCAGGATGGTTGTCACACAAGTGGGCGTGTTGTTGAAAGACCTGCTGGAGAAATGGAGACTGACCCGGCCGGAGGTCAAGCTGGACACGATTATCCCGGAGCAGGAGGCACGGCATACAATCCGTTACGATCAAAGCCTGCAACATGCCTTGATGAACCTGCTGAACAATGCCGCCGATGCCAGCCCGGAATTTGTATCAATGCAAGTCGGGTCATCTCCAGGATGGTTATTGATTGTAATCGAAGACCATGGCCCCGGAATCCCCGAAGAAATTGCAGGCAGTCTGGGCAAGACGAGCGTCAGCCGTAAGCAGGGCGGTCTTGGTTTGGGTGTGCTGCTTGGCCAGGCATCTATTGAACGGATGGGTGGTCAGGTAAAATTGGCCGATACGCAGGGAACCGGTACCCGTCTTGAAATTCGACTTCCTTTGATCGGGGATGATGAACATGACTGAGCAGAATATGACAGAGAACCGACTACTTATGGTGGACGATGACCCGGTATTTTTGCATGTGCTGAGCAAGGCGATGAGCAAACGTGGGTTTGATGTAATGGCTTCAGCCGGTATAAGCGATGCACTGACCCGGGCCCGAAAAACTATACCGGATATGGCTGTGGTTGACCTCAAACTGGAAGGGGAATCCGGACTGGATCTTATCCCGCTTTTGATTGAGATCAATCCGGAAATGAAGATTGTCGTGTTGACCGGTTATTCCAGTATTGCCACCGCAGTCACGGCGATCAAGCGAGGCGCAGCAGAGTACTTAAGCAAGCCTGTTACTGCAGGGGATGTTGTTAAAGCACTGTCCGGTGAATGGCAACGCGACGATAGCCTGGAGGATTACAGCCCGATGTCGGTTGAAAGGATGGAGTGGGAGCATATTCAGAAAGTACTGAAAGAAAACGACGGCAATGTCTCCGCCACAGCCAGAAGTCTTGGAATGTACAGACGCACGCTGCAACGGAAGCTGGCCAAGAAGCCGGTTGCGGAGTGACCGGCAAATGCCGGTCTCTCCTGTACAAAAGCGAATTTACTCCGCTGTTGCTTTTTCCACTGAAATCGCGATAGCTTCGGTGTAGGTGATCACAACCAGGTCACCAACCGCGGCTTTCTTAAGGTTCTCAGGATCCTGAGCAACGTATTCCTTAACTTCACCTGAAGGGCCTTTAAGCTTGAAAGTATTGGCTTCGATGTTGATCTCTTCAACAGTCGCTGTTACCACCTGCGCATCGATGGCTGCCATTCCAGGCATTTCGCCTTTTTCAGAACGACCAGCGGCTGCGATTGCGCCAGCACCAGGAACAGTACCGTCATTGGCAAACACTTCGATTGACAAACTTTGTTCGTATTCGGCCATGACGATATCGCCTACGCTTACCTGGTCCAGGTTACGGGCTTCTTCGCTGGCAACAAAGCTTGTGGCGTTGCCTTCCGGTCCACGTAAGGTAACTTCGCGGGTTTCGTGGTTGATCGCTTCTACCACTGCCGTGACCTTAACGGTTTGGCTGCTGTAGAGGGACGGCTTGTCTGAAACCGGCGCAGACTCGTCTGACCAGCAAGGGGCGGCAAATAGCAGCAAGGCTGCCAGCAAGGCCAGGGACTTATACATATGAATTCTCCATTGATGTAGTGATTAGATAAAAACTAGCCGGGCATTGTAGTTCTTTTCATATAAAATACCTAAATGTTTAATTTGACCTTCTTCTGGGAGCTTTAAGGCCGAATGGATAACTGGGGAATACTCTTACCGATATTGTTAAGCGATGTACTGAACCCGGTGCTCTTCACTTTTATGGTCTACGCTGCTGGAAGCAAGCGTCCGGTTATTGTCAGTAGTGCGATGCTTTTAGGTCACACTGCCGCTTACATGACCTCCGGCGTCATACTGGCTTATAGTATTGAGAAGTTATCGGCCCGGTTGGCGAATCCGCAATCCATCGATTTTGTCATCGAGTTCATCATTGCCTGTGCCTTGCTCTGGCTCGTAATGCGTACACGCACTGATAAGGGTAAGCGCCCGGATGAGAATACACCCGAGTTTACACTATGGAAGGCGTTCGCCTTTGGTGCGGTGATCAATATTATCGGCATACCTTTTGCAGTGCCATATTTCGCAGCTATAGATCAATTATTAAAAAGTGACCTCGATACCATGGGAGTGGTGACAGGTCTGGCAATCTACAACGCAGCCTATGCGCTTCCGTTTTTGTTAATACCCCTGCTCACTGCAATTTTGGGAGACAGGAGCAAGCCCATACTTGCCCGGGTTAATGGTTTCATGGAAAAGGCGGGTGACATCATTATGCCGCTGTTGCTATTGGCAATTGGACTGGCTCTGCTGTTGGATTCCGTGTGGTTTTTTGTTCACGGGGAGTCTTTCTTCTAAATGGCAAGGCTGGCTCTACTGTCGCTGACAATCGAAGAATCCATTGCTATAAAACAAGCGTTTCGAGTTGTTTATTGCCCGGATGGTTTTTTAAACCCCGTGTGTGTAAAAGATCGCCTGAAAAAGGTTTGGGGCTTCACTCGTCAACTCATATGTGGCAGTGTTAACTGCTAATTCCAAAGGATAAGTATTTCATGTCAGTATTTGCACCCTCAGTGTCCAGTCTATGGCGACAAATAGAGGATCACGGCATCGACGCTGAAGCACTATTCAAGAAGCACGGTGTCGACCGGTCCACACTGTTTGACACCTCTGCAAGGGTGTCAAACCTGGTTATCGATTGTGTGGCGGTCGAGGCAGCGGAGCAATCGGGTGATATTTTTTTTGGTGTAAAAGAAGCGAATTACTTTCTTCCGTCACATATCGGCCCCCTGGGGTTTGCGTGGCTGGCCAGTACGACAATGCAAAGTGCCCTGGAACGGTTGCAACGATACATCAAAGTCATTCATGAGAAGTTACAGGTAACAATAGATTACACGCAGGATGGGTTGGTTGTTTCTCCTTATGTGGACGCGCCCACTGCCGGAGCTTTCCACCGTGACACCAGTCAGCTGGCGGTCCTTACCCGGATGTGCAGGTTTATTTACGGTGACGAATGGAATCCAAGCCTGGTAACGATTGCCCACCCGCCTCCGGCGGATACATCCTATTTCTTTGAGTTTTTCCGCTGCCCGGTGGAGTTTAAAGCCGAGAAGAATTGTCTTCATATCGATAAGAAGCAGGCGGAAAACCGTTTAAGCGGTTCCAATAAGCAACTTGCCACGTTGAATGACCACATCGTGGTCAGGTACCTGGCAAGTCAATCCAAAAATGACATCATTAACCGGGTCAAGACAGCGATTCTCGAGAACCTCGGCCAGGGCTCGGTCACAGAGACGACTATTGCTCAAGCTCTTCATATGTCGACCCGCAACCTGAACCGCAAGCTCGTTGCAGAAAACACCAGTTTCAAAGCAGTGCTATTGGAAATTCGATCAGGACTTGCCAACCAGTACATCAATGATGCGACGCTGACTCTAACCGAAATCTCCTATCTGCTTGGGTTCTCAGAAATAAGCTCATTTTCCCGGGCGTACAAGCGATGGACCGGCCAGTCACCCAGCGAGGCAAGAAAAGAGGGAGCGGGAAGGGTATGACTTTGATGAAGTTTTACTGGCAGGTTTTGAGCGTTAACTGATGTTAAAAACAGTGCACATGATTGCCGTATGCATGGCTTTGACGCTGCTTTATGCGCCGCTGCCCGTTCAGGCTGAAACACCTGTACGTCAGCATTTATTCCATATCGAACGTTCAAAGAATGCCAATATCGTCCAGTACGATGCGCAGGTCGGGGCGGATGGGAAGTTGTTCAAAAAGGAGCCGGTCGTGGGTTACTGGATTCGTCTTGCCGAAGAGGGGCAGGTAAAGGAACTCAGCTGGGTTCAGAGAACCTTTGCCTTTGGCTTTGATACCAAACTGGACAAAAGCAGAGAATCTGCCGAGTTGCACATGAAGGCGGATGTAGGACGTAAGATCAATATTATTCGTAACGGTGATGAATATCGTGCAACGATTATGATAGATGGTGCACTGTCATACTTTGAGAAAATGTATATTGATGCTTCCCGCAATGGTATGTCGTTAAAAGTTCGTTTCGTAGAGTTGCATGGTGAGGATATGCAAACCGGGGAAGTACGCTATGAAAAATTCGTTCCCTGATGCATGTAGTTTTCATTCATGTGGAATGGATGCTTCAACCATCGAATTTCTTGCTGGTTGGCGGACATTTCATTTCTGGCTTTTCAATGTAAAGGTGTAGATAAAAAAAGGCCGCCAAATTGGCGGCCTTTCGTACCGGCTGGAAAATAGCCGGGAATAGGTAATGACTACTTTATTTCAGCGCCTTCCCATACGGCACTGTCATTACAATCTGCAACTTTCTCAAATTCATCATCAGCGGCTGCTATTGAGTCGGCACCTTCATATGCATCCGTAAATTCACCCCACTCTTCAAAAGTAGGCGTGGTTACAACAAATTTAAAATCAATATCATCAGTGGAGGCCGCGATAGGGTGCCTTATGTAGACTCTCAGGTTTTCACCACCCTTTAAGGTCTTTGCTACCTTGAGCCACTTGGCTGCCATTTCGTAGACATCATCGGTGGTTGCCTCGTCATGCAGTTCGCAATTGAATAGCTGTATTGCGTCTGAATGGGCTGGTACGGCAAAAATCATCAGCATTGCAATAATAAATGTGCGTATCACGGTCCTCATTGTTTGTCTCTCCTTACGATATTGATTTTTGATCATACTCCAGTTTAAACGCATGTTTCCACTGTATTTGATCTATACAGATGAGTGCGCGTCTTTGCCCTTTATTGGTTTGCTTTTTGGGCTATTTATTATCCATGGTGATTATTTATCGATTTCAATGTGCTGCGAAGATATCATCGGATATGTAGCTTGCTCATGTTATATATTTACCAACACAATACTGGGCGCCATGTAAAGGTGCTATGAAACAACGTAAGAGATTATATATGTTTAATATCAGTGAGATGGATTGAATATGATCCTAATGATCGATAACTATGATTCCTTCACTTACAACCTGGTGCAATACCTGGGTGAGTTGGGTGCGGAAGTTGAAACCGTTAGGAATGATGAGATTACAACGGCGGAAATACGTGAACTGAATCCACAGGGTGTCGTGATTTCGCCGGGGCCGTGCACACCCGATGATGCAGGCATATCACTTGATGTGGTTGCAGAGCTCGGTGATGTGTTTCCCATCCTGGGTGTTTGCCTTGGTCACCAGTGTATCGGACAGGTATTTGGCAGCCAGGTGGTAAGAGCGGATAAGGTCATGCATGGTAAGACCTCGATGATGTTTCATCGCGGCGAAGGTGTGTTTGCAGGTTTACCACAGCCATTCGAAGCGACACGCTACCACTCACTGGTATTAAAGAAAGATACCATTCCTGACTGTCTGGACGTTACAGCCTGGGTTGAAACCGAAGGCGGTGAAATTGAAGAGGTCATGGGAATCAAACATAACAGGCTGCCGATCGAAGGCGTTCAGTTTCATCCCGAATCCATTCTTACCCGCTGTGGTCACGATCTTTTACAGAACTTTATCAACACGACAAGGCTGCTCACCGGGCAGACCAACAGGCTGGCATAGGCCGGAATAATATTTATGAGTATGAATATCCAAACGGCCCTGGGTCGTATTGCAGAAAGAGAAAACCTCACCACCGGTGAGATGGTCGACGTCATGCGTCAGATCATGTCGGCAGGTGCAACAGATGTGCAAATTGGTGCATTTTTGCTGGGCATGCGAATCAAGCGGGAAACCATTGATGAGATTACCGGTGGTGTGCAGGTTTTGCGTGAGTTTGCCAGTGGTGTAAAAGTCGATGGTCCCAACCTGGTAGATATTGTTGGCACCGGCGGGGATGGCGCCAACCTGTTCAATGTTTCAACTGCGGCCAGTTTTGTCGTGGCAGCAGCGGGTGGGCGGGTTGCGAAACACGGCAACCGGTCAGTATCGTCAAGTTCCGGAAGTGCGGATGTACTTGAAGCGGCTGGTGTGCGATTGGATATTACACCTGAACAGGTGGCGCTTTGTGTCAACGAACTTGGCATCGGTTTCATGTTTGCATTGATGCACCACAGCGCCATGCGTCATGTCAGCCTGGCGCGCAAAGAACTGGGTTTGCGCACGCTGTTCAATATTTTAGGTCCGATGGCAAACCCCGCAGGTCTTACGCGACAACTGATTGGTGTCTATGACCGTGTTTTATGTCGTCCGGTGGCGGAAGTGCTGCAGCGGCTTGGTTCAGAACATGTAATGGTGGTGCATTCCGACGACGGTCTTGATGAAATCAGCCTGGCTGCAGATACCCACGTCGCAGAACTTAAAAACGGTGTTGTCACAGAGCATACCCTGCAACCCGAGCATCTGGGTTTCAAGCGTGAGTCAATGGAGGATCTTGTGGTGGGGGACGTAGCCTCATCCTTGCAGCTTATTACTTCAGCAATGGCGGGTGAGAAGGACCCCCGCTCACAACGTGCAGCGCACCTGATCGCGTTGAACGCCGGTGCCGCGTTGTATGTCGCTGGTGTTGCCCCATCGATTACCGATGGCGTGAGCCTGGCCGATGATGTGCTGTCCAGCGGGGCAGGGCTTGAAAAAATGCAACAATTGGCCGATATGACACAGGGCTTCTGATGGCGGTTCCGTCCATATTGCAACGCATACTCCAACGCAAATCCGAGGAGATTGCAGCCGGGATGGCCAATGCTTCAATGGCTGACCTGGTCGCGCAGGCGAATGATTGTGGGCCACCACGGGGCTTCGGGGATGGCTTAAGGCAAGCCCTGGCAAAAGGGCCTGCGGTGATTGCGGAAATAAAAAAGGCCTCACCCAGTGCAGGTGTGATTCGTGAGGATTTCCAGCCGGCCGCGATAGCAAGGTCTTACCAGTCGGCTGGCGCCGCTTGCCTGTCGGTACTGACTGACAAAGACTTTTTCAAAGGGGATGCCCAGTATTTAGCTGAAGCACGTGATGCCTGTAGCTTACCGGTACTACGCAAGGACTTCATTATTGACCCCTGGCAAATAGTTGAGTCCCGGGTCATGGGTGCCGACTGCATCCTGCTCATTGCTGCTGCCCTTGAGCAGGCTCTAATGCAGGATCTGCTGGGTCTGGCAAAAGAATCCGGTATGGATGTACTCATCGAAGTACATGATGAAGACGAGATGGAAAGAACATTACGACTTGATCATGATTTGATTGGTGTTAATAATCGTAACCTGAATACTTTTGAGACATCACTTGCGACCAGTGAACGGCTAAAGAATATGCTCACCGGTGACCAGTTGCTGGTTACCGAAAGCGGCATCAGGACCGCTGGTGATGTTAAACGTATGCGGGATTCCGGCATCGATACCTTCCTGGTCGGGGAGGCGTTTATGAGGGAGGAAGACCCGGGTTATGCATTGAAGAGGATGTTTTTCTAAAATGAAAAGTCAGCGTTTATTTTCAATTTTGAGTCTGCTCAGCGGTTTTGTCATGCTGATGACCACACCGCTGACTGCAACCGCACAGATCGAAACGGGCACACTTTGGCGGGATGCCGTCATCACTGAACTGGATGTGGATTTTGGCGCCGGATTCCATGCACGCTGGCGTTTTCACCGCTGTGACTGCGGAGATTTACAGGTGATGGTTGAACAGGTTGCGCCTGACGATATGCTCACCGGTGAGTTGCTGATGGTCGATGGGCAGGTACTGTTGTCCAAGGGGTTTGAACAACAGGGTGAAGATATAGAGCCGTTGATCCAGGCGCCTTCCTTGATGTTGCAATTGGCTTATTCGATGATGAACCGTAGCCAACCCAAAGGCCCCATTGCAGTTACCGGCAAGCAGCGCTGGAATGAAACCGAAAAAAATATTGATTTCCACCTGGACACTGGTCTGGCGACCGGTGTCTTTGGAGCGCCATGGGGGGTCAAGGGTTCCGGCTGGGAGGCTGACCCGGGGCACATTCGTTTTGAGTTTGTATTCCGGTTCACCAGTTCAGTTCCAGGTGAGCGACCGGAAAAAGGTTCAATCACTTTCTCCGGCGACCTGGACTTCAATCAGCAGGCGTTTCCCTATGACGAAACAGCCGGGCTTGAAGGTTGGCGGGTGCAGTGGATTTCCCATAATGAAAACAAGGCCAAACCGGCTGAAGATGGACTTACGTTAAAAACACTGCGTCAGAAAACAAAAGAGTAGGCGTTTCAGGCGACGCTGGAGCAGTTGCCGCGTAGATCATGTCAAGCCCGACAGGCCGCTAGCCTAAACCTTATAGGCAATCGCCTTCATTGCACCTGCGGTCAGTTTCATTAACCCGCGTACGGGTCCGGGTAGGTCAAATGCGCCTGAGTCTTCGGCCATTTGCGCGTGCTTGGCTTCATCAATCTTCATCTGATCCAATATGGCCCGGCTACGGGCATCTTCAGCTGGCAATTTTATGATGTGATTTGCGAGGTGGGCCTCGACCTGGTTCTCGGTTTCCTTCAGAAAACCCAGGCTCCAGCCATCACCTGCCAGGCCTGCAGCGGCACCGATAGCAAATGAACCGGCATACCACAATGGTGCAAGCCGGCTGGGTTTGCTCTCCAGTTCATCCAGGCGTTCCTTACACCAGCTCAGGTGATCGATTTCTTCATCTGCCGCCTTTTGCATTTCGGCCTGAACTTCGGGGTTGCGGGCTGTTGCTGCCTGGCCGGCATACAGTGCCTGCGCACAAATTTCACCTGAGTGGTTGATGCGCATTAATCCAGCGGCATGCTCACGATGCGGTTCTTCCATAACAATATCCGGCACGTCAATGGCCGGATTTGGGCGTTTTGCCTCTACTGCTTCACCTGAGCTCAGACGTAAGGCACTGTCGATGCTAATAATCAGATTATCAAGCCTGGAGTAAGTTCGTGTCATGGGATCAACCTGGATTGTTTGTTAATTGAGGTAAATTATATATGGAAATAGTAGGTATTCTCATTCTGTATCTATATAATTCGCGATCTTTAAAAAATGTAGAAGGCAAGAATGATGCGTGATTTTGTTAAAGTGATTCTGGCAAGCAGTTTGTTTTTGTTTGCTGTTAGTGTGTATGCGCAGGACGACGCAGACGAAGAAACCGAACTGGGTTGGTCAGGCTCCGGTGAGTTGGGTTATGTCAAAACCACCGGTAACACAGATTCAAGTGCTTTGAATTTCAAGCTTGGGTTTGTAAGAACAACCGAGAGATGGCGTTACCGTTTTGCAGGAACGGCCCTGACAACTTCGGAAAACGGAAATAAGGATAACGAACGATATACTGCTGAAGCACAGGCTGACCGAAAGCTGGGTGAAAAAGGCTATCTGTTTGGTGTGTACCGTTATGATGCTGACAAATTCGGCTCTTACGACCCGTCACAGTCATTTACCATTGGTTACGGTTACGAGTTGATGAAGAGTGAAAAACACGTGCTCAAGGGTGAAATCGGTGGCGGTTACCGGAAACTGAAAGAAAGGTTAACAGGTAATTCAGATAGCGATGCAATCTTAAGGTTATTGCTGGATGATGCCTGGCAGATATTCGAGACAACCTCCTGGACTAACCGCGTACTGGTTGAAACAGGTAGTAATAACACCTTTATCCAGTGGAATACCGGTCTTACAGTTTCAATGACTGATGCATTTGCGATCAGGCTTGGGTACGAGCTTCGCAACAACTCCAGTTTGCCACCAGGTGATACTGTGAAAAAGGACACCATCACGTCCGCGAACATCGTATACAGTTTCTAATCAGGCCGGGCTTTAGGGTTTTATGTCCCAATTCTTTCAACGGCACCTGTTTTTTTGCACCAATGATCGCGGGGCGGATGCCGAGCGTCCGTCCTGCAATCAATGCGGGTCCGCCGCATTACGCGAGCATGCCAAGCGCCGGGTGAAAGAAATGGGCCTATCCGGACAGGGCCAGGTAAGGGTCAACACATCCGGCTGTCTGGATCGTTGTGAGCTTGGACCGGTTTGCGTGGTGTATCCGGAGGGTATCTGGTACACCTACATTGACGAGGAAGACGTTAACGAGATTATCGAAAGTCACCTCGTTAATGGTATTCCTGTTGAGCGACTTAGGCTTGCTTAACGGTTTCACGAAGAAATACTGAAAAATAAGCGTCCAGATGGTTGATAATAGGTCGCTAAGCCAGTAAAATTCCCGCCCTTCACCCGATGACTCGGGTAATTTACAGAGAATGGTAACAATGAAGACTTTTACAGCGACTCCTTCAACAATTAAACGCGAGTGGTGTGTAGTCGATGCGACTGACAAAACTCTCGGCAGACTGGCCACTGAACTGGCTACCCGTCTGCGTGGTAAGCATAAACCTGAATTCACTCCAAACATGGATACAGGTGATCACATGATTGTGATCAATGCTGAAAAAATCAAGGTAACCGGCAACAAGCTCGACGATAAAATGTATTACCGTCACACCGGCTATATCGGCAACCTGAAATCAATCAGCCTGGGTAAATTGCTGGAGCAGCACCCTGAGCGTGTACTCCAAAAAGCAGTGAAAGGGATGTTGCCTAGAAACCCATTGGGTCGTGCTGTGTTCCGTAAACTGCATGTATATGCAGGTCCGGATCACCCACATGAAGCCCAGCAACCGACTCAGCTTGAGCTGTAGTTCGCGACAATACGGATAAGAGATAAATGGCTACTGAACAGTATTACGGCACCGGCCGGCGCAAGTCTTCAAAGGCACGGGTTTTCCTGAGTAAAGGTAAGGGCGACATCATCATCAACAACCGTCCCATCGATGAGTTCTTCGGACGCGAAACCGCAGTCATGGTTGTACGTCAGCCTCTTGAGAAATTGGAAATGACCGATCAGTTTGACGTCAAGTGCACCGTAGAAGGCGGCGGTATCTCCGGCCAGGCCGGCGCTATCCGTTTGGGTCTGACCCGTGCATTGATGGAATATGATGGTGAGTTGCGCGGCCCATTGCGTAAAGCGGGATATGTAACCCGCGATGCCCGTGAAGTCGAACGTAAAAAAGTCGGCCTGCACAAAGCACGCAAGGCAACGCAGTACTCCAAACGATAAGTTCCACCCAGGTTTCCTGGGGGTTCGTCTAGTGGTAGGACTGCGGACTCTGACTCCGCCAGCGGGGGTTCGAATCCCTCACCCCCAGCCAATCATAAAAAGAACCACCTCCGGGTGGTTTTTTTTATGATCGACTGAGCGTGAGGGTAAGAG
>Ga0316197_10001226_pt1 | contig 18457 bp, 15 predicted proteins | sample OudBiesiAoxic_MG_FD_204939 | JGI IMG/M metagenome (GOLD analysis project Ga0316197, IMG submission 204939) | Coastal sediment microbial communities from Oude Bieten Haven, Netherlands - site A oxic | ecosystem: Environmental > Aquatic > Marine > Coastal > Sediment | place: Netherlands... | reverse complement strand
CCAATAGGTGAATTTGCTTTAGTTCCAGCACCGTCTAATACTACATCGATAAGAATGTCTACATCGATTGCATGTCCAATAGCTTGTCTAACTAATTTATTATCAAATGGTGCTTTCCCGAAGTTAAATCCGATATAATCCATAGATAATGATTCTTGCTCTACTAATTCTAAATTTTCATTGCCTTTAACTTGATTTTTATCGATAGGTTCGATATCGTATGCGATATCTACTTCACCAGTTTCTAAACTGATAGTTCTATTTGTTCCCTCAGTGATATTTCTAAATATTACATTTTTAATCTTAGGAGCTCCTAAGAAGTAATCTTCATTTGCTTTTAATACGATCTTATCTCCAGAATCCCACTTTACAAAGATATATGGTCCTGTTCCTACTGGATGTTGTCCATAGTCGTCTCCAGCTTCAGTAACAGCTTTTTCATTTAAGATAGCTGATGCTGTATGTGCTAAATGGTGTAATAATGGTCCAAATGGTTCTTTTGTAATGATCTTAACTGTATAATCATCTACAATTTCAACTTTGTCCACAGCTTCTATAATATGATGTGTTTGAGGAGAAGCTAACATCCCTTCAATTGTAAATTTAACATCTGATGCTTTTAATTCCTCTCCATTATGGAATTTTATTCCCTTTCTTAAATGGAAGATAGTAGTTGTAGAATTTGGATGATCCCATGATTCTGCAAGTGCAGGTACAATATTCATATCTCCATCAGTTGATACCAAACCATCGTAAATTTGAGATGATACTCTAGATGACGGTTGATCATTTGATGCATGTGGATCAAGTGACTTAGCATCAGCTCCTTGAGCTACCACCAAAGTATCTTTTATTTTAGTTTCTTTTTCTCCACCACCACAAGCTGTTAATGTTAATAAGACAACCAATGACGAAATCAATAGTAAAACTTTTTTCATATTTTCCTCCCTATTTATTCTTATTTTTATAAGCTATTTCTAAGATAATATTACCCCATTCTTTTCAATTTGTCAACAAAATAATTTTTTACTGTTTCATTTTCTTACTTTTTTGTATAATTACCGAATATACATAACTAAATAAACGTAAATACTAAAAAAATAACACTAAAAATTTATTGATATATAAAATTAATTTTTTTAAAAATATCATTTTTTCTAAAAAAAATTTTATAATAAAGTCTACCTCTAAATAAACCAAATTCAAAATTTTATTTTAGTTTTTTATTCTATTTCTTAAAATTTCATAAGAAAAATTAAAATACAACCTTAATGTTCTTTTCATTTTTAAAACATATTTCGTTTATAGGTGTCTATATTTTATTATAAAAAGGAATATATATATATATATGTATAAGTAATTATTAGGAGGTTTTTAAGAAACTTCAATTTAGATAAAAAATGAAAAAATCAAGGTTCTTATATCTCTGATTTTGAGGAGAGTTCTTATGAAGTTAAAAAAAATAAATACTATCTATGTTTTTATTATTTTATTAGTTGGAATATTGTTAAATGTATACTATGAAACCAATAGCCTATACCATGAAGAACTTCAAAGAATAGATAAAAATCTTTATAAAACTGTTAAAAACATACCTTTTTATCTAGGAAATGATTACAATTTCCATGGGATGAATCAAAATTCATACAATGAAAATCAAATTTTAGAAACTTCGAAAAAACTTATAGATATAGCTCATATAAATGAAGTTGATTATCTCTATACCATTATAATTGAAGATAATATGCCTACATATACTTCTATTGGTGGATCTAGCGAAGAATACCTTGAATATTTTAAAAATAAAGATCTCTCTCAATTTTATTGGTTTACTTTTGAAGAGGTTGAAGATGATTCCATTGAAGAAACTATCCATATGTTTAATAATCAGGATATTATATATATCAATAGTTCTGATAATCTTGGGAAGTATAGATCGATATACCTTATATCATTAGCTGAAGACGGTAGAAAATATATATCTGGTGCTGATATGACAATTAGCAATTTAAATAAACTTATCTTTAAAAAGGTTTCTTATCAAATATTACATACATTGCTATTGTTACTAATATTATTATTATTTATATTATTATTATCTAAAAATATGAAAGAACAAAAAAAAATTCGAGAAAATTTTATCAAAAGTATTAGCTATGATGCCCTTACTGGTGTTTTAAAAAGAAAAGAAGGCATAGAAAGACTGAATAAAATAATAAAACCCCTTCCATTTGAAAAAAATCAAATGTTTGTAGGGTTGTTTGACATAATGGATATGACCTATATAAATGAAGAATTTGGAACAAAAATAGGTGACGATATGATAAAAAAACTTGCTGACGTATTAAAAATGACCTATAGAGAAACAGATGAAATAATAAGACTAAGTGGTGATCAATTCTTAGTTGCTATCAAAGAATCTTCAACTAATCAAACAATAGAACAATTAGAAGAGCAATTTGAGTTATCTTTAAAAAAATACGATTTCTTGAAAAAAAGAGGATTACGCATTACTGTTCGTAAAGTCTTTTTAAAATGGGGTCATGAAACAGATTTAAATACTATGCTTAGAGTTTTATTTGAAAAACTAAGAATTATAAAAGGTAATACTAAAAAAGAAATTGCTTTGATGGAATTAGATATTCAAAGAGGTCTTCATAACAATGAATTTGTAGTTTACTACCAGCCAAAGGTTAATATCATAACCAAAAATATAGAATTTGAAGCTCTTATGAGGTGGAACCACAAAGAAAAAGGCTTGATTTCTCCTATAAATTTCATATCTATAGCAGAAAAATCATCCCTAATAATTTCACTTACAGAGTTTTTAATAAAACAAGTAAAAAAGGATATTGAATTTTTAAAAACAAAGGTATCTGTAAATATATCTCCTACTCATTTTAATAGAGAATTTTTTCTAGAGGAAATGATTGAAAAATATGATAATCTAGACGGAATAGAATTTGAGTTAACAGAAGATAACTTTATAAACGAGGTCGATAATCCTATAAAAAAAATCGAGATTTTGAAAAGTAAAGGGGTAAATTTCCTTATCGATGATTTCGGAACTGGATATTCATCCTTATCTTCACTGGCTAAATTACCCATAACAACTCTAAAAATTGATCGATCTTTTGTAGTAAATATGTTTAAAACTTACAGAGATATGAATGTTATAAAAACGATCATCCAGTTAGGTCAAAATTTAAATCTAAAAATTGTAGTCGAAGGTGTGGAAGAACTAAAAGAAATTAATTTATTAACAGAATTGGGGGTCTCTATTTTTCAAGGATATTATTTTGGTAAACCTGAAAAACTAGAAACTGTTTTAGATAAATTAAAAAATGAGACTTATCTAGAAAAATTAAAAGAAATTAACAATGTTGGTGAATGATTTTAATTTTTTAGAATATAAGACCTCCTACGACACTACACTAAAAAAGTAGTTTCACAGGAGATCTTATTTTTTTTGGCATTCTATTCTTTATTTTGTAAAATTATTTTTTCACTAATTTTTTCAGGCAATTCCTCAAAGTTTTTAAATTCCAAAGTAAATTCTCCCCTTGCCTGAGTAAGAGCTCTCAGATCGGTAGTATATTTTAACATCTCCCTCTGAGGAGCTTCTACACTTATCCTCTGTTGGTCTCCAAGAGATACTATCCCCAATATTTTTCCCCTTCTTTTATTTAAGTCACCTATTACATCTCCTAAATAATCATTGGGCACCAGTACCTCCACCTGCATTATTGGCTCTAAAATAACAGGTTTGGCTTTAGGTACTCCCAGTCTATAAGCAAGCATGGCTGCCATTTTAAAAGACAGTTCATTTGAATCTACAGAGTGATAAGAACCATCCAAAAGAGTTGCTTTAAAATTAATCAGCGGATATCCTGCTAAAATTCCTTTTTGACTTGCTTCAATAATACCTTTTTCTACTGCTGGTATATATTGTTTCGGAACCGTCCCTCCTTTTACCTTATCTACAAATTCAAATTTTTCATTACTCGGTTCAAACCTTATATGCACGTCCCCATATTGACCTGATCCACCAGTTTGTTTTTTATGTTTTCCGTGAACCTCTATCACATCTTTAATAGTTTCTCTATAACTTATCTTCGGTTCAGATGTGACACTATTTACTCCAAATTTATTTTGTAATTTATGAGTTATAACCTGTAGATGTTTCTCTCCCTGTCCTCCTATTAGTAATTCTTTAGTTTCATAATTTCTTTCAACTTTGAAAGTTGGATCTTCATCAGTCAATTTTTGTAGGAGGGTACTTATTTTTTCGTCATCACTTTCATTCATAGGTTCTACGGCTAGATAAAGACATGGTTCAGGAAATACAATAGTAGGGTAAAGTATAGGATCTTTTAGATCACAGAGTGTATCTCCTGTTTGAGTATATTGTAACTTAGTAGTCCCACCTATATCTCCAGCTCTTATTTCATCACTATTTATTTGTGTTATCCCCCTAAGAAAAAATAAATTAGATATTTTTTCTTTTTTATTCTTATTTGTATTAAGAATTTCCATATCTGTTTTTAAGATTCCAGAATTCACCTTGAATAATGAGATCCTTCCTACAAATGGATCTACTATTGTCTTAAATACAATGGCAGAAAAGGTCTCATCAATATCTACCTTTTTAATTTTAAGCTCAGATGTTTTTGGGTCTTCTCCTATCCTCTCACCATCCTGCATCTCATTTGGAGTAGGCATATAATTTAAGAATGTCTCAAAGAGTGTGTGAATTCCAATAGAGTTAATGGCTGATCCCACTAATACTGGTATTATATCACCATTTACTATTCCTTTATGAAGTCCATTATGGATCTCTTCCTCTGTAAACTCTTCTCCATTAAAGAATTTTTCCATCAATTCTTCATTAGATTCAGCTACTGCTTCTAATAACATATCCCTAATGGCAGAAAATTGCATTCCTTCAGGAATTTCTGAATCCACACAAGTTTTACCATTAAATTTTCTTCCTTTGAGATCCACTACATTTACAAATCCTTCAAACCTTTCCTTCTCTCCTATAGGAACACAAAATGGTGCTATTTTTTTCCCAAAAGTCTCTTTTAATTCCTCCAATATCTTAGTATATTGAATAAATCCCTTATCCATCTTATTTATAAAGATAACCCTTGGAATTTTTTTGTCTTCCAAGATTTTATTAGCTTTTTCTGTTCCTACCTCAATTCCAGAAGTGGCATCCACCACAAGAACTGCTCCTCCAGCTACTCTAAGTGCAGCACTAACTTCTCCTTTAAAGTCAAAATGTCCAGGTGTATCCAAGATATTATACTTATTTCCACAATACTCTATTGGAATAACAGAAGTATTTATAGAAAATCCCCTATGGATTTCCTCCTTTTCAAAGTCTGAAACCGTATTCCCCATCTCAACATTTCCCTTTCTGTTTGTAACTCCAGCTACATTTAAAAGAGCTTCGGTAATGGTAGTTTTACCACTTCCACCATGCCCTAAAAATATAATATTTCTTATTTGATCAATATCATAATTTTTCATTCTATCCCCCCTATATCTCAATAATTAGCGATATTTTGTAGACATTTTAAACTCTATGATTTTAACCTTTAAAATAAAATAACTGCTACATTTTGTCTAGGAACTCTCCACCACTTCCCTTCATATTTGGGATCATAACCTACAAAATCATGGTATAAATAACTTTCATGTTCCTCTGGACTTCTGATACATTTATGTGATCTTTTATATGTTCCCAATGTTATTATTGCTCTTTCTTTTCTTGCCTTTACTGCCTCTTCATCTCCAAGTTCCTCTACTATATCATCCTTTAATGGAATTCCATGGATATAACCACCTCCACTAAATCTTATCCCATAATTAGCTCTCGAATATTTTTTTACTATCTCATAATCTTCTTCATTTAATCCTTCTTCTGTTATATTTTCTTCAACTTCCTCTCCAAGATTTTCTTTTTTAACTTTTTCTTCATAGGGAAAAATAACCTGTCTTACTGTATTTCCTACTAAAAAATAACCTTTTGGAGTTTCGTAGGAGTCACGATTATTATTCACTCCACTTGTAATCAATGAGTAGGAGATCAATTGCCATACATCCTTTTTTTTCAAAAATACACCTTGATTTTGATTTTTTAAATCAATGACTATAACTCTATCTATCCCATCACTCACATCAATTTTTTTTGTTTTTCCTTGTCCAATTTCATATGTTCTCATTGAATCTGGGATCGTTACAAGATATTTTCCTTGATTTTTTTCTTTTACGGCAACTATCCTTCCATCTGAAAAATACCTCAAATAACTTTTCCCACTGGAATTTATATAGGTCCCTACAATACTCTGCTCTCCTCTATTCCCATACATATCTACTGGGATTCCTTCTTCCTCACTAGAACCAGGTTTATATTGAATTATCCGTTGAATACTCCAATTATTTATCTCGGCTTCTGTAATAAAAAGATCTAAATTCCTTGCTCTCTTTGCCATTTCTTCAAAATCAAATTCTCTTTTTATTATTACAGAGGAATGAAGATACCCAATAAAACTCTTATATCTGATCTTATACCATACTCTATTATTTTTAATCCTATTTCCTTCTATCCTTCCTAAAACCTCTATTTTTTCTTTTGCATTTGTTCTACCTAAGATCCTGCCATTTATCGATGGTCTACTTCTTATATTGGCTCTAGAATTAGTGAATAAATAATCTACTAGTGGTAACTCTCCACTATATTCAATATTTTTTTCGTATAATGGCACTGTTTTCAAATTTATAGGTACACTACTAACGGCTTCTTTATTTTCAACTATTGTTAACTTTATCTCTACAGGAAGGACTACCTCTTTAGCACTGCAACCATAGAGAGATGCTATTATAATTAATAATATATATAATTTTTTCATATTTTTCCTCCAATTTTAAATCTCATTTATAATTCTGGTTGACATAATACTGTAATTGGGGTAAACTAACCCTACTTGGTTTGCATCTATAGCTCAATTGGATAGAGCATCTGACTTCGGATCAGAGGGTTATGGGTTCGATTCCTATTAGGTGCGCCATTTTTGATTTTAATACTTGAGTTTATTGAGCTCATAAATTTGTGGAGACAATTTGGGGACAAAAGTTTAAATATCATTTAATTTATTTAAAACTTCTAACACCTTATTTTCATCAGTATCTACTAAATGTGAATATGTATCTAAGGTCATCTTTATACTTTCATGACCTAATCTTTTTGAAATTTTAACAATGTTTACTCCGCTTTGAAAAAGTATTGAAGCGTGACTATGCCTAAAATCATGTAGGCTGAATTGTTTTAGTTTCAATTTTTTTATTGTTAGATTTTTACGTCTATGTAAGTTCGTTCTACTAACTTGAAAAATTCTTTTTACTTCCTTATCATATAGAGTATCTATATACCACTTTAAATCATCCATCAAAAAATCTGGAACTTTTATAACTCTAATCGATGATTTAGTTTTTGGTGTTGTGATATATCCTTTTTTATCAATTTTAGAATAAGTTTTATTTATATTTATACTAACATCATCAAAGTTTAGATCTTTTATATTTAGAGCTAATACTTCACCTATTCGACAACCACTATAATATAGTAAAGAAAATATAAGTGAAATCTCACTATTTTCAAATGTTTTAATCTCCCTTATAAACCTTTTGTATATTTCAGGAGTAATTATATTGATGTCTTTCTTCTCTCTTAATAAAGGTGATTCCTGAACTCCTCCAGTTACTCTGACAGGGTTTTCTTTCACTCCATAAAATTTAACTGCATAATTAAATATTGCACTCAATTCTTTTTGTAAAGTTTTAAAATAACTTTTTGTATATTCATTTTTTAATTCATGATTTTGCCATTTTTTTATAGTTGCAGGTGTAATATCTTGAAGTAATTTTTCTTTAAAATATGGTATAAGCTTCCCGTTAAATACTCTTTTTTTTCTTGCAAAGGTACTAGCTTTTACTCTTACTTGTATGTCTTCTAAATAAATTTCTGCTAATTGTTTAAAATCTAACATTGAGCTGGTTTCTTTTTCTTGAGAAAGAAATTTAATTTCCCACTCTTTGGCTTCCTTTTTTGTTTTAAAGCCTCTTTTTTTCTTTTTTTTCTGTTCGTTATTATAGCTTTTATACCTTACTTCTACATACCAACTGTTCCTTAGCTTATCTTTATATACACTCATATCCTAATTAATCCTATAACGTTTATCAAAATATTTTCTATGCAATCTACCACATATAGTTTTATACCCTTGTTCTTTTAGCTCTCCATTTAATTCTCTTATTATTTTATATGCTGTATTTTCTGATATATCTAAAATTTTCATTAAATCTCCTTTTCTATAGAAATCCTTCATCTATACCTCCTCCTCCAGTTTTAAATTATTTTTGTGTCCCCACTCTTTTTCCTTATCCTTAACAGCCTGTTTCATATCTTTTAAGTAATCTCTAAAACTCCTAAGCCTGCTTTTAAAAAATTTAAATTATTCTCCTTCTTCCGCCCTAACGGTTGGGTTGATTATCTAAGTAACCTCTACGAGAACACTGAGATAACCTAAAATTAAAACAAGTAATTTAACCCAATGTTTCCTACTACTCCTTCTAAATCATCCCCTATTCTATATTCTACCTTTGTATATATAGTTAATAAATCATCTGTTTCAAAACTCCCTCCTATGGAAATATCTCCATAGAAATCATCGTTATAATACCCATCTATCTTAACTTTATCTGTGCTCAAAGTATTAAAGGTTGAATCTAAATCTTTATATGGGTCTCCTAGTTCCACATATCCTGTTACACTTCCTTCGAGGTTAATTTTACTTCTATTTTCTAAATAGAAATCTCTTCCTAATGCTAAACCTATTCCCGTTTCTATAGATATAGAATTTACACTATCAATCTCTAAACCTTGTCCTCCTGATTCTGAAATATCATTTTGCATCATATATGCAAGGTTAATCTCAAATTTAGGTTTTATATAATTTTGGTTATAATAATATTTTTTACTTAACTCATTATTTACTCCTAAGTAATAGTTATTAATATCATCTTTCATAGTTTCATTTAAATTTTCAAATATCAGAGTTCTTTCTAATGATGTGTCGGTAACTCCTCCAAAAAACATTGATACAAACTTTAATCTTTCATAATTTTCATATATATAATATAAATTTCCTTGATAGTAGTAATCTTCTCTAGACCCATCCTCAGTATCTGTAAATTCTGTATCATTTTTACCGATAGTAATGATCCCACCAATACGATTATTATTACTTAATTGTTTTTCTACACCTAAATAAACACTGTATAAATCAGTATCATATCCTGAGATACTCTCTGAGTCACTCTCTAATCTTGTTACATTAACTCCTGCTATTGCTATGATTTCATTAACTTCTCTATACTTCACATTATCTATAACATTATTAAATATCACTTGATTACTATCGCTCATTATTTCGAAAGTCTGCTTAGCTAATGTTGGATAGTAAGACGTTCCAGAACTATCTTTAGCAGCTCTATCTATTCCTTTTTCTACTGTCATAGAATGTCTGCTATTTTTATTATAAGAATTGAAATTTCCAAATACTAATATTTTATTTTCTTGAAATTCCTCTTGATCATTTAATAAATTATTTTGATTTACTTTAATGAATTCATTTTGATTTTCATTTAATTGTGCATTAGCTAAGTTTGATATTGCTATTAGTGCCATAATTACTATTCTTTTTTTCATAATCCATCCCTTCAATTTATTTTTATAGCTATATATTTAACCTGATTCTTTTTAATCTTCCCAAAATACCTAGAATCAAAAGAATTTTCTTTGATTCCGAGAGTTATGAACTCATCTTTCTTTAGAATAAAACTCTCTCTTTTTAAAATTGGAAGAGATCTTTTTAAGATATCATACTTTCTTATCTTAAAGTTCTCTCCTGATATATGAAGCTCATTTCCTTTTAGGAAAATATCATCTTCGTGAGTCCCTTTAACCTCTTTAATAAGATATTTTGTAAATTTAGGTAAATAACCTCTATCAAATATCATATTTTGTATTTCTTTATTGAGTCTATCAATTGGTATAACTACTACATCTCCTTTTTTGATGCTCTCAGTCTTTGTTGAAAGATAATAAAATCCTTTTGGCATAGAATCACTAATATTATATGTAAAGAATCTAGATAACAAAACTATTCCTAAGATAAACCAAATAAGAAATTTCATCTTAATCGAGTCCCATCTTAGATTTCCAAATACGCAGTTTTTCTTTTTCTATCCTGTCTAAATAAGCTCCTGGATCTTTTTTTGCTTCTATCAACTCTTCTTTATATTCTTCATCATTAATATCATTATATTTCCTTCTAAAGTTCACCCTTGAAATTGCCTCTTTTTTCATTTTAACTTCTTTAGATACCTTTTTAAGGACTGATTTCCATGCAATATATTCATCACCTGCTTTTTTATTCCCTTTGCTTTCTAATAGAGATAATTCCTTGAGTATCTCATAATATTTATCCGATGCTTTTTTTCTTGTAACTTTATCTTCTGAACAACTCTTTAAAATAAGTTCTCTCTTTTCTTCTGGTGAATATGTTTTCATTCCACACCCTATTAATACTCCTATCAATCCTAATACTAACAATAATTTTTTTATTTTTCTCCTCCTCTGTTATTTATTTTTTACCTGCAAATTTTTTACCTAAGTTAACTCCTGCTTTTCCTAATCCCATTCCACCCTTACCAACAAGATTAGCTCCTCTTCCTGCTAAATTTGACATAGATGTTCTAGAAGAAGCATTTCCTTTTAATCCTTCTTTTAAATTCCCAGCTTTTTGTACTCCCTCTCTAGTATTACTAACTATAGATTTCCCGGCAGATACTCCCAGTGAAGCAGCATCATTTCCACTTAGATTAGGAGAACCAGATAATAAGCTAGCAACAAGACTAGGACATTTAATCATTAAAAACATTAACGTTCCTAAAGATGAAACTTTATAGATACTATCTTGATGTGCATCAAGCAGTGCTGCTTCTGTAGTGAAAGGGGTTAAAAAATCAACCGATAAATTTAAAATTAGTGATAAAACCATTAATTTTATGGATAAATTTAATACTAAAGAGAAGACCTTTTCTGCTAGAAATGCTGTTTTGTTTAATACTGCAAAAGGCAAGAAAATGATTCCTATCCCTACGATTGCATAAAATTCCATCCATGCTATGAATATTGAAAGAGCCATAAAAAAGACAATAATTAAAATAATGACTATATAAAAATAACTGATCACTATATCTCCTAATTTTGTTACTCCCATTCCTCCAACTTTGTCTAGTATATCCGCAGTCAGATTTATTCCTATATCAATTATTTTAGAAGGACTTCTAAAAAATTCAATACCCGATTTTCCACCTAAAGCAACTTCCCCTATTTTAATAAACGACTCAATAACAACATTTACTAAACTAGAATATTCAGTTATAAAATATGTGATCATCCCATATTTAAAGGTTTTTTTACATAGTGTCTTTATGATGTCTATATCACCTAGTTGAAAAGCTAATAACCCTAAATCTATTGTAATTAAAGTAGCTAAAATTCCCATTGCATAAGGTTTTAAATTATCTGGAATAACTAATAACTTTCTTTCAAAGAGTTCCATTAATTCTGTTAAATTCCCCATAATCCTCCCCTACTTAAATTTTCCTATTTCTAAATTTCCTGTTTCTGATTCTTTTCTATTTTTTATTAAATACTCATCCATTAATTTTTTTTTAGTTTCCTTATGGATTCTTTCTTTCTCTTGTTTACTTGCTTCTATAGTTCCTAGTAACTTTATCTCCTGAGCTTGTAACTGCTTTAATTCCATTAAATGTCCTGCACTTAATCCTGCTATTTGGTTAGCGGACTGTAGAGCTTGTAAGCTCCCTTCTGAATTCCCTGCAGATTCTACTAAAGCATTGACCCTTTCATAGTCATTATTATATTTATCTGGATCTATTAAAGAAGTATTTAGTGCATCGTAAACACTATTATTTAATTCATCAGCAACTTCTTTACTTTTATTATTTAAGTCATCTACAGACATGGAAGTATCAGGATTTTGAGGGAATAGAGTTAAAAATTTATTAGATAGATCATCAGATCTCTTAATAACACTTTTTGTAGAATTATTTAACCGTATTATTTGATGAAGTGAATGTTGTAAGCTTTGTAAGCTATTTACACTTAAGCTTCTATCTAGAGTTGCAAGTTGTTTAGCTTCATTTTGTAGACTCTTTATTTGATTTTGATAGCCTTTTATTTGGTTTTCTATCATATTTATTTGATTTAATTTTTGTTCGAAAGCCAATAAATAATTCATTGGATCATAAACTGGTATAGTAGCAAAGGCGATAGTATTTACAGCCATCAGCATTAGAAAAATATTTTTTAATCTATTCACTCTTTTTTCCTCCTTCTCATTTCGGAACTTCCGAAATTCGTTTTATTACTTTTTCAACTATTTCATTTGATTTTTCAATACCCTTATACTTAAGCCATTCTATGTTAAAAATTTTATTTTCTAAATTTTCTAAAGTTTGATATTTCTTATTGTCTGCTTCACTAGAGGTTGCCAGATATGACAGTTCTATTTGAGATAGATCTAATTCGAATAACCTATTTCCTTTTTCACTTTTATAATAATATTCTCTTTTCTGAGTTGCTTGAGAGAGTATCTCTACTTCTTGGTTATTGAGACCAAAGGTTTTATATAAGTCTATATTTTGTTGTGCTAATGGATCTGGAAGTAAAATCTTTGTCTTACATGAATTTTTTATAGTATTAGATATATTTGAGTTAATAATATCTGATAGTTCTTGGGTTGCAAAAACAACACTTGCATTTTTCTTTCTAAGGACTTTCAACCATTCTCTTATCTTTCGTTCGAACTGCTCATTATCAAAGAATAACCAACATTCATCCAGGATTATAAGGGTAGGATTCCCATCTAAAGACTGTTCTAACCTATAAAATAGATAGGAAAGTATAGGAGTAATAGCAGTTTTATTATCTGAGATCTTTTCCATTTCAAATACCGTATAAAAATTATTTAGATCTATATTTTCATTATTTGAATCAAAATATTTCCCCATAATTCCCTGGTTTGTATAAGGTTTTATAGCTAACCTTAATTCTTCATCTTGAAGATATGTTGCAAATGAAGAAATAGTTCTTAGTTCTACAGGAGTTTCCTTTAAATCTAATAACGCTTTATATATATGCTCCTTTTTTTCAGGAATCAATTCAATTTTTTCCTGGATAAAGATATTTTCTAGCCATTCTTGGCAAAATTCTATATCTTTATCTATATTTTTTAATGGTTGAAAGCTAATAATGTTTTCTTCATGTCCTAGATCATAAAAGATACCATCTAATGCTTTAGTAAGGACTCTAGAGCTGCCTCCCTTGTCAAAAGTAAATACCTTAGATTTTTCATATTTAAACCAGTTATTAGTAATTGCATTTAATAATACTGATTTACCACTTCCTGTAGGTCCAATAATCATTGTATGTCCTACATCACCCTGATGTAAGTTAAGATAAAAAGGTGTTGATCCACTAGTACTGGTAGCTATTAATGATGTATCTTTCAGATGTTTATTTCTTTGTTCTCCCTGCCAAACGCAGCTGAGAGGTAAAAGATGTGATAAAAATATAGAGTTTATTAGGGGTTTTCTTACGTTATATGTAAAGTTCCCAGGTAAACTACCTAAATATCCTTCCACACTATTTAAACTCTCTTCTACACACGTAAACCCAATACTATTTATGACTTTCTGTATTAAATTACTATCCTCTTCTAAGAGCTGAATATCTTTATTTTGAAGGATTAATACGTTGGTATAGTATCCTAGGGATGCATATTCACTTTGTATAAGTTCTTTTTCTTCCTGGACTTCTTCAGCTTTTGATAATGAATCTCTATTGATGTTATGCTCTGTTTCTCTTCCAGTAAAAGTTTCTTGTATTAGCTGGAAAAAAGATTTTCTTCCTCCAAACCATTTTTTATATTGAGAATTCAATGTTTTAAGAGCTTCTTCTTTTTCTATAGGGATAAACCTGGTTACCCACCTATAATTTATAGGAAGTCTGTTTAAGCTATCTAAAATACAAGAATACGAAGTATCTGGAAAACTATTTATAGAAATTACTTTTAGATATTCATCTTCTAATCTAGGTTCTAATCCTCCTATTAATTCAGTGTCATATAGATAAGAATCTATAGGTGTTTCTAAAGTTGGAACTGTCATATTTATATTTTTTTTAGATATCGTTGAGTGCAAATATGTAAGTAGTTCCTGCTGATTTAACAGTTTAGCTTCAACAAAATATGTAGAAAATTCACTGAAGAAAAAAGAAATTTTTGAGACAAAATCATCTAGATATTTCTTAGCAATAATTTCTTTCACATCATCCTTACTTTTTGTTATATATAGATCACTTATCTTTTGAGAATTATCCTTTGGAGGGCTATAGACAATGGTAAAATAATATTCACTCTCATAGTGGTTACCGCTTTCAAAGCTTTCTTTTCTTTTAGATTCCATTAAATAGAGCGGTATTTTATTAATTTTATCTATATGACTTTCATATATTTTACTTTTCTTTCTTCTGGCTTCTATATAGAAACTATATTCATTACCTAACCTTTTCATTAATTCATTTATCTTATAGGATATTAAATCAATAGTATCATCCAGACTAGAATCGAGATCCTGACCCCTATATTTAATAGTTACTTGTAAAGTTCCATCTTTATTAAGCATAAGACCTAACTGATTGTTTTTTTCATCTTCTTCAACATCTAAATTTATTAGGTATCCCCATGGGATATAATTAAACAATTTATCTTCATTTAGATATTCTTTAAATATCATTTTTTAATCCCTCCTATGGATAATAAATCTTTTTAGTTTTTATGTACCTCATAAAAATTTTAAAAAAATCACTATCTTTTTTTGTAGCAATAATTATTAGAGTGTGAAAGACAAGAAACACCGGTATAACTACTATGTTTTGGAAACCCAAGATAAATATTGCTATTAATGTTGCGTTCAAAATAACTAATTTCCTATCTCCTCCTGCTAAAGTATGTTCTTTCGTTATTGCTTTACATACTTGGTATTCTTTCATTGAATCCTCCACCTTAATTTATTTTTTCTAGTATATATTCATTATTTTCATATTTTTTAACTTTAACTATTTCATTTATCTTTCGTTTAAGTCCGTCTTTTTTTATATTTATAATTAAATTAACAGCTTCAGCAATCATCTTTTGTTGAGGTGTAGATGAAATCTCTTGGATATACTGTTCTAACTTATTTAATCCAGATTTACTGTCATTGGCATGAATAGTTGAAACACCTCCTGGATGACCTGAATTCCATGCTTTTAAAAGATCAAGGGCTTCTCCTCCTCTTACCTCTCCAACTATAATCCTATCTGGTCTAAATCTCATAGTTGATTTTAGGAGATCTCTCATACTTGTGTGTGGAGTAGTTCTCATGAATACATGATCTTCATTATTACATTGAAGTTCCTGTGTATCTTCTAGTATTACAATTCGATTATTATAGTTCTTCATCTCATTGATAATTGCATTTGTTAGTGTTGTTTTCCCTGTAGAAGTACCTCCAACAACTAATATATTCATCCTCTCTTCTATAGCCCTTTGGATTGTTTTCATTTGTTCAAGAGTCATTATCTTGTCTTTTACATATCTATCTAATGAAAAGACCATTGACGCTTTTTTCCTAATTGTAAAACTTGGATTAATAACTGAAGGTGGAATCATTCCTTGGAATCTAGATCCACATCCTGGAAGTTCAGCACTAATAATGGTGCTGAACTTATTCATAACTTCATTACTAGTCGTTGAAACAATATTTATTATCTTTCTTGAATTTTCCGAAGCGATTATTTCTCCTGTGAAGATCCTTCCTTTTGAAAGAGTATCTATCCAAAGTTTTTTATCTGGATTAACCATTATTTCTATTACATCTTTATCATCTAAATAGGTTGAAATTTTATCTCCTAAAGCACTTTTTAATAATGATAAATTAATCATATTTCTCTCCTCGACCCTAGTTTTTCTTTTCTAGATTATTCACTAGATTTTTTAAAGTATTTGTTTCAGAGATATTACTACTTTTAATAGCATTAAAAGCATGGATAATACCTCCGAAGATTATTTTTTTGTTTTCCTTAGATTTTGAAAATATTTCGAATATATCAGTGTTCTTAACAAAATTTATCAATGCCTTTTCTTGCTTAATCTCCTCTTTTTTCAGTAGCTCTTTTTTTAATCTGATAATTTTATTTTTTTCGATTAGGAGTTTTTGTTCTTTAATTTCTAGTTTTTCTAGGGGTGTTAATTGTTTTTCTATAGTAGTTTCCGTCATATATTTTCCTCCATTTCGGAACTTCCGAAATTCATTTTTATTTCTCATCTATTTAAGTTTGTAGATTTTCTGGCTGTTCTCTTACCTCTTTTTCTATAACTATTTTATCTAAAATGTTTTTATCTATTTTTTTTAAATACTTAGGATCTTTAAAATATCTAACTTTAGTCCCTTGAATTGGATGTTCTCCTGTTACAAGGATCAAACTTTTATCCATGTCATAGGTTCCAACTTCTCCTACAGTGAGTAAATTTCTAGATGCAATGTGTTCTGTATGGTTCCAATCAGAAAAATACTTTAACCCTTTAAAAGATTTAGTTTGATACTCTATTGTTTCAGTTCCTAGTGCGTTTGATATTATTTTTGGTGTTTCATAGTCTCCTTTACTTGGAGTAAAAAACATATTAATATGGCAATTTGATAAAATACTATTATCCTTTGTGTATAATCTATTTATTTGATTGATATCTTGAGTAATGATTAATGCTTTCATTCCATATCCTGCGATATACGCTAAAGCAGTCTCTATAATAGGAATCTTTCCTAAAGCCGGAAATTCATCCAGCAGCAGCAATAATCGATGTTTAAATCCTTTATTCTCTGTTCCATTTGAAAAATCCATTTCATCTGTTAAACCATTTATTATTTGAGCTATTATTAATCTGAATACTGGTGCTGTTATCTTTATAGCCTTTGGTGGGGTTACTAAATATAGATTTAAAGGAACCTCATCATTCATTAGATCTTTTATTGAAAAATCTGATGAAGAAGTATTTTTATCTATTATTGGATCGGCATATACTCCAAGCATAGAGATTAAAGATGACATAATACTTTCTCTTTCTTTATCTGGTTTTGAGATTATGTCTCCTGCTTCCCTTGAAGCTTTGGGATGAGTATGTTTCATTGCTACCTCTTCAATCCCCCCCTCTTCGTTCTCCATCTTAACTTTTGTTGTATCGTTATATATGTTTTCAAAAAGTGTAGAATCATCTGTATGTTTTGTCTCTATTATCTCCTCCATCTTTTCTTCTAAATTTTTTGAAGGATCTGTTAAAAATTTAAGAACTTTACCTATTGTCGGTTCCTCTTCAACATATAGAATATGCATAAGTACTCCTGAAAATATTTTTCTTGCTGATATAGTCCAATGATCTTCTTTTTCTACTGAGCAAACTATCTCGGCTATGACCATGCTATCTTGGTATTCATAAACTGTTCCTTTTCTAATTTCTTTTAGAGGATTATATTTACAGCTATCATAGGGATTAGTTGGATCAAACTTAAAACATTTATGACCTAATACCTTTTCTCTATATCCAGCAGTAAGCTGAAAGTTCTCTCCTTTTATGTCATTTACCACTGTTGAATGCTTCCATGTAAGAAGTGTAGGAATGATTACACCTACACCTTTTCCTGATCTTGTAGGAGCCATCAAAGTGATATGTGTAACACTAGTATCTAAGATCTCATTTCTTTTGTCGTCTAAGCCTAAAACTACTCCATCTCTTTTTAACTCTTCATCAGAAAGGACTTTATTGTACCTCTCCCACATTCCGCTTTTTTTCAAACTATTTCTTATCTTTTTAGGATCTGGATATAATTCAGCTTTTTTTATATCTTCTTTTGTTCCCCACCTAGCAGTACCGTGTGAGTCTAATTGCTTTTTACTTTTATTTAGGAGAATTAGAACAATAAATCCAATTAAAACAGATAAAAATATAGAATTAATACTCTTATCAAAAGCTATGGGGGTATTTTTAAAGAATCCTTTTATCCCCCATATGAAAAAACTATAAAAAGGATAGACAGGAATTGCCCTTATAACTAATAAGGGATTACCTAAACTCCTATGGTGCGACACGTTTTACAATGAAAAGTTGTAAAGGTCTTTAAGTAAGAATGTTAAAGATAATAACTATAAACTTGATAAGAGGAATGATGGTGTAACGCCCTGAAACTCTTACCCTAATACTAC
>Ga0316197_10001225_pt1 | contig 18459 bp, 21 predicted proteins | sample OudBiesiAoxic_MG_FD_204939 | JGI IMG/M metagenome (GOLD analysis project Ga0316197, IMG submission 204939) | Coastal sediment microbial communities from Oude Bieten Haven, Netherlands - site A oxic | ecosystem: Environmental > Aquatic > Marine > Coastal > Sediment | place: Netherlands... | reverse complement strand
ATATCTAGATAGCCATTAATAATTCGAGCTAATCCATCTCTTTTAAATACACCGTGAATTGCGAGGCTCTCAATTATCGAGATTAATGCGCGTCCAGGATTGATACCTATTCTTATTAGTTGAGCTAAGAGGCCTTTCATGTCGATACTAAGGATGTCCTGGGGAGTCATTGATAACCAAGCTTTTTCGGCTTTATCTAAATCCCCTTGAGCAAAAAGCGCTGCATTCAAGGCGCCTACAGATGTGCCTGAAACGGCCGCTATATCTTTTGCAAAACCAAGCTTTTCTATTGCACGCCATACACCTATTTCATAAGCGCCTTTACCTCCTCCTCCAGATAAGACGATTCCTATTTTTTGCATTAATTTTTACTCATTTGTTTATATACTCAATTAAATCTTGAAATAATTGCTCTTTAATTTCAGTAGGTGAAATAACTTGAATTTCTGGTATCCAGTACTTTATTAAAGGTAAAATCTGATGAGCTATAGCGACTTTGCTCGATACTAATAGCTCACCTGATTCTAATTCTTTTTCAATTATTTGATTTGGAAATACGTTGCGTCTTTTAAAGTAGGGAGCAATATCTTTTGAAACTTTCACGACAACTTCAAACTTGGTTTCACTAAAGAATATACCTTCATCATTTTCAATTGCATTGATAAAGCTCTGCTTTGTAGTAAATGAATCAGCTTGCTCTAAGATTTGAGTTATTTCAGATAAATGAAATGTCTTTAGCGTACTCTTATCAACGGCAGCTAAGTACCAGATCCCTTTACTGTTGACTAATCGATAAGGATGGATATTGATATATTGCTTTTGTTTATAGTTGAAATTAATACACTTATTACGTTGAATGGTTGCTTCGAGTTTATTTAGGTTGGACTCAATTTTATGCTTCGGCTCATAATTGTGGCCTTTAATTATAAAAGGGCTATCAATGGCTTGTGATAAAATTGAGCAAATAAAGTGGGTATCTAAATTAGGGTAAAGCGCTTCAATACCTGAGATGGCAGCGAAATGGCGGATATCTTTTGGTGAAAGTTTCCCTAGAGCAGAAAGAGCTAAGCTATAGCTTCCTTTACTTTCGTGTATGGGCAAAAAACTAAGTCTTTCGTTTAGGTCGCGTTGGACTGTGCGAACACTGACATTAAACTCTTCTGCAAGCGAAGCTATGCTAAGCACTTTTGCATCGTTTAATTGCGTAATAATACTCGCTAGACGCTCTGCAAGTTTAACTTCTATATTGCTTTTCAAACTACTACTTCCTTGTAACTATTTCGACAAAATACATTATTCAAATTAAATTTTAAAGGGTCAATTGAGTAAACCCTCTAATAAGTCGTCAAAAAACTGCTCTGCAGGCGACTTACTTTTACTTTGAGAAGTGAAATAGTCTAATGTTTCATCAATAAAGACAATGTCCACTTTATCTCGATCAATGGTTGAACTTTGCCAGTTAGTGTATTCTTCACGGTCTTGAAAAGCCAATTCAAGGGGATCTATAGAAGTGATGTGTAAGTTTTTTACAGCGGTAATTCCACCAAAAGGAGCTAATTGATTTATATTATGGATATTACCTTTACTTGCTTTACTGAAGGAATACCCTGATGTACCGACTAGTGTTAATGATGTATTGGCCCTTTTACCAATAAACTCAAAACCAGTTAACAGCTTTTGGTCTGGAATAGTAAACTCACCACCATCAAGGATGATAGTTATATAAGCTTCATTAACTAGTACCTGTAAAAGTTCTTCTTGGTTTTTTACTATTATTGATTTCATATGTCACCTCGTTGTTTTTTTAGAGCTTACAAGGTGGTCACGACAGGTCGTGTCGTTTTTAAAATTTATTTTTCATACTAGCGAAATCGTTTGCATATTATTGGCTTAACTTAATCACAGTACGGGTAGAGCAAAGACGGAAAATTAGGTTTATCGAATCCAGGGCTATTTATTAGTGACTCAAACGCTTCTTGTCGTTGTGCTGCGTCGCCTTTCGTATTTTTAAACTCAAGTATTCGTTCTCTAGAGTCATCTACATCCTTTTTAGAAAGCTCAGTGTATTGACTTAGGTCTATTAGACAATAATCTGGCTGAACATAGCCTTTTGCGTTCGAGTTATTTTCAACTCTGAGTGCTTTTATAGTTTCATTCCACCAAAATGGGGCTATTAAATTTGCTTGGGCGTCTTTCGTTTCATGTAGTTTGATTGTGACAATATGGCCTGACGTTTGACATAGTAAATACGAAAGTGATTGTCGAATTGCTTTAATATCATCGGAGTAAGACCGTATACCTTGGGTGGGTTGTGGCTCTTTAGCTTTGAGTAACGAAAAGCTTTTATATATTTTTTTATCATCAAAATCATAGTTTGCAATAAGGTGTGTTGCATCATTACCAGTGAAGCTGTTAGAGATCTTCTTATCTATTGTATATACACCTTGGGCCTCAGAGCTTTTGCTGTGTTCTTTTGAAGTGTTTATTAAATTCAAAAGGTCTGCTTTATCATCTTTTAGGCTAAATAAGCCTTTTAGCACATGGTATTTGCTTTTTTCAGGTAGATGTAAACTGTTGAGTAAAACATCCCAGATTAATGGGTAAAGTGGCTCATTAAATTCATCTTGGTCGATGGTGATATGCTGCCAACTCCCATTTCTAAAGTTGTCTTTATGTGAATGTGACAGTTTGTTTTGAGAGTGAGGGAGTATTATTGATACCACATTTTTTGTTGTTGGAAATACATCATTTACAAGTGTGACAAACTCCTGCTCAGAACTTTTGTAGTCATAAAAAGTTGACAGTTTTCCGCTTGTATAGCTGGAGTTAATTTCCCAAATATTTTTAATAGTTTTGGAGCAGAATTTAGGTTTGAATTTGTGATGGCCAATTAATTTTAATAAGGAATCAAAACTTAAATTGCCTATATAGGCATCAGGTATCTCTTTACCCCGGCTAACATCTGATAATAACTTTTTTAGTTTGGTGTTACTTGCCTTAACCTTTTTATCTTTTATGCCTATGCTCTGGTTGCTAATCATTAAACTTTTAATGTTGAGTAACTGCCCTATTAAATTTCGATGACTGTCAGTTATATTATCCGTCAGCAATAAATTTAAATGTTCATCTAGTGGATTGGTTTCTGTGCTCATCTAGGAAATTCCTATTTTCGAATTAATGGCGATTGTTTTGAGGTTGAATGCTTTTTTAATTGCTGCAAGAGCTAAACATGAAGCACAGAATAAACTTAACAAAGTCATTAATCGAAAGTCTAGAGTCAAACCCCAATAAAGAGTATGTTGATTTAGTTGAGCCCAGTTTGAGGGTTATTAAATCGCAAGCTAAAACAACATTCATTGCACGTGTCTTTTGGAAGCGACAGCGATACTATGAACGACTTGGCACATTCCCTCATTTAAACATATCAACAGCAAGGCAAATCGCGGCAAAGTTTAAACTGGATGTGCAGTTAGGTAGTTATGAGTGTGTTCGTCAAAGCGAACAGTTTTCATGTTTTTATCAAAAGCGTTACATACCACATATAACAAAGAGTATTCGTAGCAGTTCGGATTACATTGATAAACTAAAAAATGTATTTCTACCTACGCTTGGTAGTAAACGGCTTGCTGAAATCACCCGCAACGATATTAATGCGATATTAATCGCTAGACAAAAAAAAGTATCGCCAGCTACTGTTAATCGAGACTTATCTGCAATAGCGTCGCTGTTTAAGTTTGCTATACAGGAGGGGCAAGTACACGAACATAAGAACCCAATTAGGCAAATTCGAAAACTTTCAGAGCATAACCAAAATACCAAAACCTTACCTAACAGAGCACAAATAAAACGTATTATTGATTACTGCACATCACGTTCCGAAGAATCATTTTTAGCGAGTCGCTTTATATTGCTTTTGATGTATACAGGGTGTCGCCGTGGTGAGTTACTTCAATTAAAAAAGGTCGATGTTGATTTAAATGAGAAAACACTCACTATCTCAAAAACTAAATCAGGGCACCCTTATCAAATCCCCATTAATGATAAAGCAAAGCAAGTTATTAATGATTTAATGGCTTTTACGTGGAATGAATATTTATTCCCAACACTGAATTCCAGTACCCAACCAATGGCACCTCCAAGGCGTTTTTTAGTTAACTTAAAAGCTGATTTAAGCCTTTATGAGTTCACCTTTCATCACTGCCGCGCTGTGTTTGCGACAATAGTTGCGTATGACAATGTATTTTTGGCACAAAAGCTACTAAATCACAAAGACATAAAAACAACTAGCCGGTATCTATACGCCGATATGGAATCACTAGCGACTGCTTCACAAGAGGCCGTTAGTGCTTTCACAGGATAAACAGGTCATACACACATAAATTAAAACTCTAGGAAATTTATGTTATGCAACCCTGACTTTAAAGATTTACTTATTCTGTATTCATCAATTGAAACATAGATAGGTAATTAAATGATAAAAGAAAATGGGATTAAATTTTTAACGATAGCAGAGTTAGCACTGAGGTGGCGTGTATCTAAATCATGGGTAGATAAAGCTAAGGCTTTACACCCTGAAATATTACCAAAATATATAAAAATTGGGCGTTTAATTCGATTCCCGCTAGATGAAGTGATTAAGCATGAGCAGCAGTCTTTAAATCAGATTGAGGGGGAATAATGGGTATTGAGCATAGTCATTTAATAGAGCTTTACAAGAATGATTTAGTTTTAAAAGTTGAAGCAGGTGAGATTATACCTGAAGGTATCATAAGTACACCTGATGGGAAGTTTGAAGGTGTTAGGTTAATGTTCAATAATCAGCCCTTTATCGTAAATTTGAGTGCACTTAGTGGCACTACAAACAACTTGTATGCATTACTTTTAAAAGACGGGGTTTCCCTCAAGCGAGGTGAAACGAAAGGGTTTGTTGATTATATAGCCAAGTGTATTTCTCCTGCTTCTAAAGCATTATTAAGTAATTATATAGTGCCAACACGAAACGGTTTCCTCGATGCAGAGCTTGTATATGTTCAAGGTTATCGTGTTTATCGTAATAAAGATCAAAAAAAGCAAGATGAAGTTCTACCTTCAGAGCTACGAGATCCAATGAGGGAGAGATTTGAAAAGAAAGGATGTAAAGAGGCTTATTACAATGTCATTCTCAATAAATTGACGCCAGACTTTATCGTTTTAGTAGTGTTAGTTGCATTATCTGGCTGTCTGCTTAAATTCGTGAACATTGATGGTGGTGGATTTCACATTTTTGGTCCATCAGGTGTTGGTAAAACGATACTGCTGAAAATAGCTGCTTCTGTTATGGGGTCATCTTCATCACCAGATCAAGGTTCTCAAGAGCCATGTTACATGATGAGTTGGGGAGCAACAAAGAACGGTATAGAAGCTAAATTTAACCTTTTTAATGATGGGCTACTAATCTTAGATGAACTAGGGAAGTATACTTCAAAGAACTTTGGAGCAGATGTTTACGCTATTGCTGGCGGTGCTTATACGATGAGAATGAATAGCAGCCTTGAGTCTGTTGATTTAAAGCCTGCTAATTTCATGCTGTTATCTAGTGGTGAGCTTTCAATGCAAGAAATGCTTCGTCGACTTAAAGAGCCTTTACTAGGTCAAGGTAAGTCAGTTCGTATGCCTGGGATACCTTTAGAGAGCAGTGATCTTAATTGCCCTGAACTATATTCTGATTCCGAGGCGGCATCAAAAGCTTTTGAAGATGCTATTAATGATAACTGTGGCTTTTTATTCGAAGACTTCATTAAAAAGCTGCTCAATCATAAGCAATCGTATGATGAGCTAAGAGTGGATGTTAAAGCTCGATTTGAATCAGTCTTGGCTGAAATGAATAAAAGGTTACCTAATAAGGGGTCGATTGAGTCACGGGTTCTCAAACGCTTTGCCTTAATGGCGGTTGCAGGCCAGCTAGCTTATGAATTTGGTGTATTGCCATGGAACGATGAAAAAGTCATGGAAGCTCTCTCATTTGTTTATAAGCGTTACCATAGTTATGAACCAAATAGGCTGAGCGATGCGGAGATTGCTTTTAGGCAAATAAAACGAAAGTTGCAATCAGAGCAAGGTAATTTTGTTCGGGTTAAATCGACTACAGTACCGAATAAACACTATGGGTATATTAGTGACACACATTACTACATTTACACAGAGGTCTTTAAAGGCTGGCTAATGTCTGCCAATGAATCTGACGTTATTCAACTTTTAATAAATAATAAGCTTCTTAAAAGTGAAGCTGGCCGTAACACGCTAAGAACAACTGAGCATTTGTCTAAAAGAGGTAATGTTAGAGGGGCTAGTTGCCACAACCAAAGAAGAGAGACCTTCTACTGCATAGACCGAGACATTGTATCTTTAGAGTTAGATTGACACTGTACGTCATCAAAAGCCCAATATTACGGATGTAGTATTGGGCTTTTTTGTTACTGCTCTGTATCAGTTTCTTAGTGGTGTGCAGATTCTTGAATTAAGGTGATTATCTAGGAAATTTTGATTACAGGGTAATAAGCCTTGCGAGTAGGTTAATCTAAAGCTTCATAAAACTGAGCGGAAGTTTTTAAATTTTAACAAAATAGGATATATTATGAGTGCAAAAAAATGCCTTATTGAGCAAATAAAAGACGCCGTAGCAAACGGCTCACTAAGACCTGTATTCAAGGCTAGAGATATTAAAAATTGGGTTAGGGAGAGTAAGATAACGAAGCCTGATGGAACTAGGTATGCAGAAATTAGCGTATCATCGATTTTATCAAACTCGTCAGTTAGAAATACAGGTTCTTCATGTATGAATAGTAAAATGCTCGGTTCAAGATTAATCAACGGCAGAACACGTGAATATTGGTTACTTTAATTTTCAAGAATAATTTAGTTTGCCTGTCAGATTTGATGTATGGATTCAATCTAATCTGACAGCCTCACATGTGCCATGAGCGGTCACTGATTAAATTTCGCTTTTAAATCAGTATGTTCTATTTTTAGCTGTAATTCTTTTTTATTAAACTCAAGTACAGTAATAGCGCTTCGAATTTCACTAAATAAAGAAAAGCACATAACAAAAAACCTTTCTGCCATTGCTATATCTTTCCAACTTTTAGCTTCTGGGAACCAAGGGGGGTTTTTATTGATACAATTTTGAATCATTTCTTCCTTAGATTTATTAGAGAAACTGTTAAAAAAATTATTAATCTTATCTGTATCTATTTTATTATCTAGATTATGTGCAAAAGAATTTCTTATCTTTCCGATGGAAATTAAAGGTTTAATAATATCTTCAGGTAAACCAAGACACGCTGCCAAATTTATTTTTCCATAATAGTCTAATTTAACATTTTTCAAATTTTGTGGTTTTTCTAAAGCAATAAAAAGAAAGTGATTGATGGCATTTTCAAAATGTATATGAGTGCGAATGACTTTCCCAATTTCATCCTCGGTTTTCAGTGTTTCAAGTAAATTTTCAAAGCTATCTAGCACAACATAGTTCCTTACGTGTAACGCTCGACAAAGAATATTCCGTATAATAAATATAAACACTTTGAATATGCAACTGTAGAGTTAATCGTATTCCAATTAGTTATATGACTCTTTTTCGCTCAAACTGAAATATCGGCTCTACGCCCCGATGGGTGATTAATTTTTTGTGATTTTTTCTGAAATTTACTTTTCTATCGATTGTTCTTTAGGTTTTATTACTACTTTTGTTTCCACTGAATTATTTTTATTAAATCTTTTTGAAGCTAAGTTTTCCCTTAATAAAACATTTTGCTCCAAAATAATCTTTTCTAATTTAGCTGATGATTGGTTAGATGAAATATAAGATAAAATTGAAAAGAAAGTAGCCGTTACCAAACTAAGTAACGCAAACAACAGCATAATAAAATTCCACCTTTTTTCAGATTGAGACTTTTCCGATGAGTCATTTTTATATTGAGAGTGTATATCATTTAACTTTTCATTCACTGGGTTTATTGGAATAGGTGGGGCTTCAGGTATTTTCGAAGAACTGTCATAAGCGAATGTATTAAAAAATTGGGCATTCGGTTTCGGAGTGTTTTTATAATCAGAAATTTTTAAATTAGCCATCTAAACCTCATAATAATGTAATTTATTCACGTAACCTTGCAAGCAACTTTAACTCATAAGCTGATAAATACAATGTCCGCTTATCGCTCATAGCTGCCTTTGTGGTGAAGTCCAAACCTATCTCCTCGAAACTATATGAGTATATAAGCTAGTACAATTAAGTAATCTATATTTATTTACTTTGTTATTTTAATTAATTATTTTTAATTTATTTCCCGCATTTCCCGCAAAAATCTTTACACTTTATTTTTTAAATTTAACTTATATCTATTATTCTAATTTCATGGGAAGTCAGATTTTACTTTAGGTTCACTCTAGCAATTGACTAATTATGAGGGTTAAGTTGAGCCTACCATCAATCGTTTAATTAAAGTTTTATTTTGTAATTTTGAGCTTTCCTTCAAATTTGTAGTGAGTAAATTACAAAATGAAACTGATATGGTGTAGTTTTAACTTAATTTAGATTCCACTAATGTAGATTGAAATATTAAGGACATTGATGTTTAAAAACGCAAAGAAGCTCATACAGAATAGTATCTATGATAAAGCGTTAAATTCACCTGATGTAACAACCAAAACAAAAAATGTTATTAAAAGCCACATGACATGGTTTGATAGCTTTAAAACAGTCGGTGATATTTATCGCTTTTTAAAAAGCAACGTTGACTCAGATTCTGGGAAGCACTTAAGTAGTGAGCTTGAACGAAGTCATATTCCTAGTTATGAGTCCTTATTGAGTGAGTTTGAAGCCCAATTTAAATCAGAATTAATGCTCGTAACACAGTTCGCTGACTTTAAAGTCGGAAAGTCTTATATGTCTCGTGAACTTTTAATACCCATTGGTAAGTATGACACTCGTTTAGGTGGGATACAGTTACATGAAAGCGAAGGTAATATAAAAGAAATAGTTATTAAAGCCACTTTAAATGATGGCAAGTACCCTAATGAGTGGTTATCAAAGGGTAAGTTATTAAAATACTACATGAAAAGTATATCGGGTGTATTTAAAGAAACTTATAAAGATAATGATGCAATAATCAATTCAGTTGATATACCAATACACGCATTTGTACGTGAAAGCGCATCTGACAATTCATTTAAGTACTATGGTGTTTTTAAGTATCTAAGCCATGTAACAGAAGATGATTCAGGCAAATGGTTTACGTTGGAAAGTATCCTTAACAACAGTGTTTCATCTTCACATGATATCTATAATGCGCTTAACCAGGCCGTTAGTAAATCTAAGCATGATTCGCCGCAAGCAAGGCGGAAAAGGTTATTAAAAGCGCCTAGGAAGCCAAAAAAAAGATTGGTAATGACACCTGTGTATGACAGAAACCCTGATGTGATTGCTGAGGTCTTAGAACGAGCTGGTAGTAAATGCGAAAAGTGTTTGAATGATGCACCGTTTAAAAAAAGAAAAGATGGAATGCCATATCTAGAGGTTCATCATGTTGTGCGCTTGGCTGATGGTGGAGATGATACAGTTGAAAACGCAATTGCCCTTTGCCCCAACTGCCATAGAGAAAGTCATTATGGTTAATTACAGTTTTATTTAAAAGGATTTGTTATGAAGAAGATAATTTTAACATTTATCACTATTTTGTCTTTACCGGCATTAGCTGATTACCCATCGAGCTTTTCAAACGCTAAGAGCAAAGCAGAAAAGTATGTTTATCATGACAGAAATACGACGTTTTATTGCCAGTGTGATTTTGTCTTTGATGACATAGCTGATGTTGATAACGATGGTGATGTTAAAGAAACAAAAGTTAACCCTCTTAGCTGTGGTTATAATCCACGTAACCCGATTACATCATCAGGCAAAGAGAATAAACGTGCATCACGTATTGAGTGGGAACATGTAATGCCAGCTCATTTAATGGGTGGTAATTTAGACCAGTGGCAGGACCCTAAAGCATACAGCGAATGTAAAAGATCAAATGGTAAATACTTGTCAGGCCGAGATTGTGCTTATAAGTTAGTACCTTCATTTAAAAAAGCTCACAATGATATGAATAACCTTACACCTGCTGTTGGTGAGCTCAATGGAGATAGGTCAAACTTTAGCTTTGCTGTTATTGAAGGTGAAAAGAGGGCGTATGGACAATGTGACTTTGAAGTTGATTTTGCTACAGACTTAGCAGAACCAGCAGACTTTGTTAAAGGTAATATAGCTCGCATTTATTTTCATATGATTAAAGAGCATGGCGCTGTTATTTCAAATCAAGAAATGGAAATGATACATCATTGGGATAAACTCGATCCAGTTGATGAATGGGAGTGTGAAAGGAATAAGCGAATAGAAGCAGTGCAAGGATTGGCTAATAGTTATGTGTCCAAAGCGTGTGAATAGGGCATATTCAAATAACCCGACTTTTTGATAAAAGTTAAATTTATTCTTGTTTTGATAAGTCGAATTCTAATTTTTCCGATAATACTATTAACCGCCGCTTTACTGCAAAAGAACAAACTTTGAATTCGTGCTATTTTAATCACTTGTTTACAATAGTGATTTTTGGTTAAATTGTTAGAATATATAATATATGTCATTTTGGTGTGTTATAAACCACCAAGATGGTGCTGTGCTATCAAGGATTTGAATGATTTCTAATATTCCAACACATGATGACTACTATAAAACGGGTAAAGAACTACTAGATTACTCATGGGATATAGTAGCAAAATTATTGCTCAACCTGGATGAGGCTGAGTATTTTGGGGTTGATCCAGAGGAAGTGTCAGAAGAGTATTGGAACTTAGCCGGTAGGCAGATCAATATAGCACTTGCAATTACTCAACAAGGTATTGAGTTTCTTTTGAAGGGGCGGATATGTGAAATTTCTCCATTTCTTCTTATATCTGATACCCCCTCGAAATGGCCGTCGCCATATGATTCCGAGTCAATTGAATTTAGTAAATTCAGAACTCTTGATGCTCAGGATTTAATTAGGGTTCTCGATACATTCTCAGATCAGAAGTTAGATGACTCTTTTGTTCAGAAATTTAATGATTTGAGGAAAAAAAGAAACGTCATAATGCACTCATTAAGTACCTCTCTAGATGTGCAGTTTGGTGAGGTCATAGAGTCATTGCTTTATATGCACAGTACGCTGTTCCCATCCGAGTCTTGGGCGAAAGTTCGTAAAGAGGGGCTGTCAAACCACCCAAATTCGGAGCTTGGCAGCTCAGATTACATAAGCAATGAAATATGTAGAGAGCTATCGATAATAATTGATCTGCTCAAGCCAGCCCAAGCAAAGAAATATTTCAAAATTAACAAAAAAAGAAAAGTTTATTTTTGCCCTAAATGTTACTGCGAAGCCAATCATGACGTTGATTTTGAATTTAAGTTGGCTCAATTAACATCAAGAAGTGTAAGTTGTTCAAGCCTTTATTGTCCTGTTTGTGACTTAGAGTATGAGGTCTCCAGAATCAATTGCAGTGATGAAGACAACGGAGAGTGCCCCTGTAATGTCTTTAGTGACGCATATTCGATTTGCCTTACCTGTGGGCACTCATAAGCGTAGGTTGTCTGATTTATTTTCGCTATGCTCTAAATAAACCGCAAATGCGGGTGTTATTCTAATTTCCGCTTATGGCACACCTTTGACTGTCAGACTTGGTTGAGTTCTGCTAATCAAGTCTGACAAGTGAAATTAAAACTTACACATAGTTCCAGGTTTAGTTATTTTCACTAGATTCTTGTTTTCTTTTTCGATTGTATTCGTCCCAAGTTTTGACTTGTTTATATAGTGCTTCGGTATTTAAAAGCTGCCCTTCGCCTAGCTTGTCTATATAGGATTCAACCTCTTCAAGATTAATATATTCGAATTTGCAGCGATTAAAATAAGCTTTTAACTTTTGGCTATGACGTTTTAGACGTCGATGCCGGGTTCCGATAATCCAATACATGATATGAAAGAGCGCATCTAAGTCTTTACCTTCTAGCCTTAACTGGTTGGCGAGCTCTTCACTTACGGTAGCATCTAGTGCTTGTATTTGAACCTTTGTAAAGCTCATATCTTGTGCATGCTTGATATAATAATCTTTCTGCTTATTATAAAATTGCCAGGCATCATTATATCGTCCCTCTTTAACTGCTTTTCTTGCTTCATCTCGATAATGTATAGCTTTAGTCTGATTTGTTTCTTCTGAGGGGAGTGGGTCAAGTGATTCTTCTCCTTTGTTTGCTTTAGAGGTAAACATATCGCCAGAGTATTTACCTTTTTTCATCCCGCTGCGGTCAATAAACTTTGATTTTTTTTTGTAGTGTAGGTGCATCAGGTTTATGCTTTATACGTTGTAGAAGCCAGTAGACAAACAATAAACCAGCAAAAAAAAATCAATACTTCCATTTGTAAAACATCCCATTGTCTAATTTTCAATTAGAAGTTAATACTACTAAGTTTAGTGCCTGCTTTGAATGATTATCGCCTTGCATAACAATTTTTTAATGATATTTCATTTTTTGAAGCAGTCCGAATTCTAAAGTATAGTTCAATTCTTATTTGGCTTTAATGCTTATAAAGCTAAAAACATTCACTATACGATAATATTGATCGTGCAGTGAATGCCTCGCTTTAACTATCTAAAAATGCCACATTAACCAATTATCAGAACCTAACTTTTCTTCAGCTGTCATCTCAAGTATCCATAAGAAGTTATTCGCATTATTGTCAAACTCACCTGTTAAGCAGCCTGCTACAAATTGATGGCAGTTATCGAATAGCAAATTATAATTACGTGAGGTGTTAAGCTTTTTCTTTGCTCTATTAGCAATAGTTCTTGAGCCTACGGCCTTTTCGCCTTGGCATGATACATTTATCGCATAGGCAGTCGTGCCAGCAATAAACCTTTCAGGACTTACCATTTCTATTTGGCCTTTACCGTTTAGGTGAACTATTTGATTATTGCCAATGTAAATACCTGAGTGACTAGCGTAATTAGAGAACAAGTCGCAATAAACAACACTGCCTATCACTGGTTTGACTCTTTTTTTCTTAAACTCATTTAAGTGATGAAAAAGACCTATCATTCTTAATACCCATAATGTAAAGCGCATAGCGTTAACCGGATTAGTAATTCGACTGTCCCTTAGTAGAGCTTAAGCGAATTACTATCATAGGTTAAAGTGGTTGTTGATGTGATGAATTACAGGTTTAAACCCGGAGTAAGTCACACCTCTTACTCCGGTCTATAGCGGGTTAGTTAGTACTGATTTGAGTTTGATAAACACCCATATTCAAGTATGAAATAAAGTTAGCCACCGTCATTTTGGCAAGTTCAATTGCTGGGTGATTTTCAAGCTTGCCGAAGAAAGCTAAATAAACAGCACCTTCCTGAAATAGAATATCGACTTCTTTTTCAAGCTCAGCACACGCACCCGCATAGCTAAAGTCTGTAAAGTAATCAAATAACCATTTTTGCTTATCTTTATATAGACGAATTTCTACAGGATGAAACCCACCGTTAGTAGGGCTATATTCTGGATCTCTAAAGTTAAATGTAATTGATGTTAGATTGTTAGTATCAATATCAACTAGAAGCGAATCTAGTTGTTGTACTAAGTTGTCAGGCACACGAATGCACCCTATGTTACTTAGGGTTGTTGACATAATGTGTTTTCACTTTGGCTTTGTTAAGGCTGGTGGAGTAAGCTAACAGGTATGAAAGCTTGCTATGATTAGAGTTACTTGGTCACTTTATTAGGTGTTGGTAGAGGCTTGAGCTTAGCAATTCGATCTTGCTGATTAACAATGAGTGGGTTCACTAAGTGCAGAAATACCTTTTTCTCAGTAGACAGAATAAGTGCAAGTTCTTCATGGCGAAGCACGGCTGCAATGAATGATGTATTGTTGGCTGAGCCGCTTTTAAATAGTGCTTTAAATACGGATGAGTTAAATGGCTTATCACCAAGCTTCTGTATTAGATCATAAATATCATCTAACTTTATCCACTCTTTAGAGAATAAGCCGCCATCTGAATTACTAGTAAGCCTCATATAGAGCACATTACTTTTTAAATCCTTAGCTAGTTCATAGCCAATTAAACCAGTGGAGCTAGGTGATAGCTTTTTAGCAAGTCCTACGAGTATTGTTGTATATGTATCGTCTTTTTCATCACTGTTAGAATCTGGTTTAGAATGAGTTTTCATAGTTACCTCGGGTTATTAAATTAAGTATTTGATTTGAAAGTGAGCGAATAAAAGCAGGTTTATCAGCATCACACGTTTGGGTTATTAATAGTCTTAATATCATTGAGTAATTGCTCCTTGGAGTTGATTGGGTAGACGAGATATAAACCACTGCCATCATCATTAAATACACTTAGGTTTACCTTGTACTTCTCATCGAGTGCTTGTTCATATTCAGGGCCTTCAAGGGCTTCATGTATAAGCAAAATAAGGCGCTTATTAAAGCAATGCAAAAAGGGGAGGTAGTCATCCAAAGGTTCAATGGCGATTACTAACGTCGATGTATTTTGCCAAAATGACAGTGCATCTTTTTTGTTATTAAATGGTTCATTGATGTGCTTTAAAAGCGCTTTCTTAGTGATTTCATTTAAACAGATATTAGATTTGTTCGGGTATTCAGTGATGATTTGCATAATAAAACTCCACAAAAAAGCCCATCCGTTTGGATGGGCTAGATAGTTTGTCATAGTGATTTACTTGAATAGGTGGGCGAGTTGTTCGCTGGTATTTCTCATGGATTCAGAAGTGAGTTTGGCATAACGTTGCGTACTCACAATTGAGGCATGTGACAATTGCTCTTGAACAAGGCGAAGGCTTACTCCAGCACTGACAAGGTTTGATGCGACCGAGTGGCGCAGTGTATGAAGACATACATCGCTTGGATCAATCTTGGCATTTAGTAATAGTTTCTTAAAAGTCTTACGTACGCTTTTTAAAGGCTTACCTTCAACCTTACTTGCAAATAAGTAAGGATTATTACGTTGAAGGGGTATCGCACCAATAAAGCCAAGCAAAGTATCCGTTATATAGACCGTCCTGGGTTTACCATTTTTAGTATGGGGAATATGAATGACACGATTTTTAATATCCATATCCTTTACTTTAATATTTGATACCTCAGAGCACCGAAGGCCAGTTAGCGCTAATGTAGCAATGTAGCCAGCGATGACCTTGTTCGAATAGGCTTTGCACTCTTTTAATAAACGCTTCACTTCAAACTTAGTTAAAAAGCGTGTCCTAGCATTGTTTAGCTTATAGAGCTTAATTGGTTTACAGACATCGTCGTCAATAACACCTGCTTCTAATGCATAGCGTGTAATGGCCTTTAATATTAATAGCACTTGATTACAGGTTGCAGGAGCATAGGTTTTTCCATATTTATGCTTAGTATCGGCTAGTTCTATATGAAGCTTTTGCACATCCAAGGTTCTTAATTCGGATAACATTGTTGAACCAAGTTGAGGCTCTATTATTCGTTGCCATCGGTATAAGTCATCTTGCCATGTTCGCTTTCGTTTACGCACAAGAGGTAGGTAATGGTTAAAGAAAAAGTCATTCAAAGACATATTGATATGCTCATCCCTTTCTACTTTAGGGTTACGGCCTTCCAATAATGTGACTCGGTGCTTTTGAGCAATACGCTTGGCATCAGCGACCTTTATATCGCCAAATTTACCAAGCGAGATACTGTATTTGCGGCTATGAAAGGTATATCTAAATAGGAATCGACGATTACCCGTTTTACCAATAAGGCATTTTAAACCAGTAATATCAGTGTCGCTATATTCAGCTTCAGTTGCTCTGGATTCGCGTAAGTGTGCAGGAAGGGATTGAATGAGTTTATCTGTGAATTTAAAACGTTTATTCATAGTAATTCTCCGGAATATATTCAAAGAATTAATATATGTTTGAAAGGGCGTGTATTTACGCTAGCTAAATTAGTTTCTAACGGTTGCTAGTACCGGAGGCGGACCTAAAAAAACTGTATGAGGTAAGTTAATAAGAGGGTGTTAATGCTTAACGTTGATGTAAGTAATTAGACGTAATGGTAATGTTGAGTAAACAAGAGTACCTAGTGACTCACAGGGTATGTACCAGAACTAATTATAGAGACACAAAAGTTAAAGGGCTAGATTTGACTTGCATTTATATTTTTTTATTTAATTTACTGAAACGTAAGAGGTTTTTGAATTTAGAAAGGAAGAAAAAGTGGGGCGATTGACGGGGCTTGAACCCGCGACAACCGGAATCACAATCCGGGGCTCTACCAACTGAGCTACAACCGCCACTACACACACCATGTTTGGTGTGGCGCGCATAATACATAAAATATTAAATGTTGTGAAGCCCAAAAGTGAAATAAATTAAAATAATTTAAACTATGTAAATGTAATCAGCATTGGGCAATTAATATTTATCCATACCAAGCTGTATATTTAGCACAGAATCACCTCTAAAAAATCGAATTAAGTTGCGTTTAATAGTATTAATTCATTATTTCATGAGAATAAATTGTAAATTAATGTATAATAATGTCAGAAAACGCTTAATAAAAAACATTTGGAGTAAATATGGATTCAGTACTTAATTGGCTTAACGATAACTCAGGCCTAATCTTACACTACGGTATACAAGCTGCTATTGCGCTTGTTATCTTTTTAATTGGTAGTCGTGTTGCTAAGTTTTGTTCTAACTTAACCGAAAAAGGTTTTGCTAAGAAGAAAGTAGATAAGGCAGTTGGATCTTTTGTTGCTAGCATCGTGTTCACTCTTGTGTTCGCAGTAACCATTTTAATGGCGCTTTCGCAAATTGGCATTGAAACAACATCATTCATTGCTATTCTAGGTGCTGCAGGCTTAGCTGTTGGTTTAGCGTTACAAGGTTCATTATCTAACTTTGCGTCAGGCGTACTAATTATTTTACTTCGCCCATTCAAATCAGGTGACTTTGTTGAAGCTGGTAATAAAATGGGTACCGTTAAGAAAATCGAAATTTTCTCAACTGAACTACGTACTCCAGATAACAAAGTAATCATCGTACCTAACTCTCAAATAATGTCAGGTGCTATTACTAATTTTTCGCGAGAGTCTACTCGTCGTATCGACTTAGTTATCGGCGTTGGTTACGATGCTGATTTACGTCAAGCTAAAGAAGTATTGAAGTCTGTATTAGATGCAGAAACACGCATACTAAAAGATCCAGCTTATACTGTAGCTGTAAATGAGTTAGGTGATTCTAGCGTAAACTTTGTTGTTCGCCCTTGGGTTAACGCTGCTGATTACTGGCCAACATACTGGTCTCTAATGGAAAACATTAAAATTGCATTAGACGAAGCTAATATTGCTATCCCGTTTCCACAAATGGATGTTCATTTTCACAAGCAAGACTAATTTTAAATACCTATTTAATTAAAGCTCGTCTTAATTGTTGTAGTAGTAAAGCAACTCAAAAATATAAAGTTTTCATGTGGAATTTTCTGCATGAAAATTTTTAACGTAATTAATGAGTTGTTTTGCTTGCTCTAACAAGTAGCGGTTTAATAAAATAGATACACATTTTATACAAAGGTTATTTTTTAATGAAATTAAAGCTTTTATCAATTTTAGTTGCAGCCTCTGCTGCAACTAACGCATTTGCTGCAGACGCAGACCAAAAAACGTGGGAAGTTACCAGTGAGCTTGGTGCTATTATCACAAGCGGTAATACAGAAACAACCACACTTAAAGGTGGTATTAAAGTTCAGCACAATCTTGAAAACTGGAACAACGAATACAAACTAGACGGCATCTATAAAGAAGATGAAGTTGAAGATGCTAACGGGGACAAAAACAAACAGCGTACAAATGAAAAGTACTCTATTTCTGCGCAAGGTAATTACAAATTAAATGAAGATCATTCTCATTTATTCATTTATGGTTCACACGTTTCAGATTATTTTGGAGCATATAGAAGTGAGTCAGTAATTTCTGCTGGTTATGGTTTACGTTTATTAAACGAAAAAACGATGTGGTTAAATGCTGAAGTAGGTCCTGGTTATAAATACTTTGAATACCCAGATGACAGCTCTGAAATTGATGACAACGGTAATTCATTAGCTGGTGAGTTTGAAGGTGAAGTAATTGCTCTAGGTAAACTAGATTACAACTGGCAAATTTCTGAGAGCGCACGTTTTACTCAATTAGTTGCAGTTGAGTATGGTGATACAAACACTAAAACGCGTTCAGAAACTGCATTACTTGCAAAAATAAACGGCTCACTACAAATGAAAGTTGCTTTTAATGTTACCAACAACTCAGACGTTGCTGATGATAAAGAAAGTACAGATACTGAAACGTCATTCACGTTGGTTTATAGTTTTTAATATCATTTAAAAT
>Ga0316197_10001224_pt1 | contig 18460 bp, 17 predicted proteins | sample OudBiesiAoxic_MG_FD_204939 | JGI IMG/M metagenome (GOLD analysis project Ga0316197, IMG submission 204939) | Coastal sediment microbial communities from Oude Bieten Haven, Netherlands - site A oxic | ecosystem: Environmental > Aquatic > Marine > Coastal > Sediment | place: Netherlands... | reverse complement strand
GCAGACGGCTGGCCGGAACTCCCAACCGTCATCGTGGCCTACGACCTCGACAGCCGGACTCGCGTGCCGTTCGGCACCGAAGCCGCTCCGGTCGTCTCCCTCAAGCAGGCGGTCGCCGCCTCGAGCGCCGTACCGTTCGTGTACGAACCGGTGACGATCGACGGCCGCACCTATGCCGACGGTGGCGTCGCGTCCGGAACCAGCGTCGACCTCCTCCTCGCGAACCCAGAACCACTCGATTTCGTCATCGTCGTCGCTCCGATGGCTGCTACCGACACCCGCCACGGTGGCCGCTTCTACGAGGATCTCCTCGACCGCGCAGGCCGTACAGCGCTCGCCTCGGAGATTGCGCGCCTGAAGGAGCAGTGGCCGGAGACTGACGTGCTGGTCTTGCGGCCGGATGAACGCGTCCTCGAGATATCACGCCCGAATCCGATGTCGGTCGAGGCCGCCGTTCCCTCGTTCCTCGCGACGCTCCGCTCGATGCGTGACGAACTCGCTCACCCGTCGACCTGGGAGATCCTCGAACGCCACATCGCGGATCGCGTTCCGGTTTAGCGACGGACCCGCGCGGCAGGTACGCTCCCCGCCATGCCTGAATCTGACAGTTCTGCCCCCGCGTCCGGGTCCACCTTCAATTCACGCCTCGAGTCGATCGCATCGATCGTGCTCGCGGTCGCCGTCGTGCTCACGGCGTGGGCGGCCTTCGAGGCGGCCAAGTGGGGTGGCGAACAATCCATCCAGTTCTCGATCGCCGGGGCCTCGCGCACAGAGTCGACACGGGCGGACACGCGCGGCGGCCAGCTCGCCCAGATCGACGTCGCGATGTACGCCGACTTCGTCGGCGCCTACTTCGATGATGTTGAGAGCGGCAAGGTCGTTCCGTACGACGGCACGTCGTTCGTACCCACCCCGGAAACGTTCTCGGGGTTTCTCTATCTCCGGCTCCGTGACGAGTTCCGCCCGGCGATGGATGCCTGGCTCGCGTCCGACCCGGCAGGCAATCCCGACGCTCCAACGAGCCCATTCGTGATGCCCGAGTACACGATTGCCGAGTTCGACGAGGCAGACGCGCTCGCTCTCGTCGCCGATCAGGCGGCGGTCGACGCTCGCGCTGCGAACCAGAACGGGGACAACTACGTACTGACGGCGGTGCTGTTCGCTGCTGTCCTGTTTTTCTCCGGCGTCGCCTCCAAACTGGAGAGCCGCTGGAATCGCCTCGCCGTCAACATCATCGGCATCGTCGGCGTCGTCATCGGCGCGATCATCCTCCTCAGCCTCCCCATCATGATCTAGGAAGCCGAGGACACCGGTCGATAGCGAAGCAGAACGCGCTAGTTGATCTCTTCGAACCTGGCCTGGAAGAACCGCAGGGAGTCCGGCTCGTAGGTGAAGCGAAGGCCGTTGACGTCCTGCGGGTGCTTACAGACCTCAATGACGGATTCCGCGGTCACGTCCATGTGCGATTGGGTGTACACCCGGCGGGGAATCGTCAGCCGGACCAGTTCGAGATTCGGCCGTCGGTTCTCGCCCGTCTCGGGATCCCGACCGGCAGACACAATGCCCCGCTCCATGCCGCGTACCCCCGAATCCCGGTAGATCGCGGCGGTGAGTGCCTGCGCCGGGAAGTGATCCTGGGGCATGTGGCTGAGGATCGCGCTCGCGTTGAGGAAGACCCCGTGACCGCCGATCGGGCGGATCACAGGGATGTCAGCAGCGATGAGCTTCTCGCCGAGGTACTCGACCTGGCCGATACGGGCCCGCACGTGGTCGTCGGTAGCCACCATCTCGCGGATGCCCTCCGCCAGCGCCTCCATATCGCGACCGGACATGCCGCCGTAGGTGTGGAGCCCTTCGAACGCGACCAGGAGTGCTCGAGCCTGGCGGGCAAGCTCGGGATTCCGGAGTGCGAGGAAACCTCCGATGTTGACAAGGTTGTCCTTCTTCGACGACACCGTGGCCCCATCTGAGTACGAAGCGATCTCGCGCACGATCTCGGCGACCGATCGATCGGCGTAGCCCGACTCTCGCTGCTGGATGAAGTAGGCGTTCTCAAGTGCCCGGGTGGCATCGAGCATCACGAGGATGTCGTTCGCGCGGCAGTACTCGTAGACGGCACGGAGGTTCGCCATCGAGGCTGGCTGTCCGCCTGCCATGTTCACGTTGGTCTCGAATGAGACGTACGGAACGCGGTCGGCCCCGTACTCGTCGACGACTGCCCGGAGTTTGTCAAGATCAACGTTCCCCTTGAACGGGAACTCGCTCGCCGGGTCGTGGGCTTCGTCGATGATGACGTCCACGAACAGACCGCCGGCGTACTCCTGATGGAACCGCGTCGTCGTGAAGTACATATTGCCGGGAATCACATCGCCCGGCTTGATCAGGATCTGGCTAAGCAGGTGCTCGGCGCCTCTCCCCTGATGGGTTGGGATGAGTTCCTCATATCCGTACACGTCCTGCACGGCGTCAACGAGGCGGTAGAAGCTGTCGGCGCCGGCGTAGGACTCGTCGCCGACCATCATCGCCGACCATTGGCGATCGGACATGGCCGATGTGCCGGAATCGGTAAGGAGATCGATGTAGACGTCGGCCGACTTCAGCAGGAAGGTGTTGAACCCGGCTCCGTGAATCGCCCGTTCGCGATCCTCCCTGGTCGTCATTGTGATGGGCTCGACCATCTTGATCTTCCAGGGCTCGGCCCAGCTTCGCGTCATCGCATGGTCCTTTCGTCAGATCGCGTCGAGCGCGTTGGAGATATCGTGAATCAGATCGTCGGGGTTCTCGACACCGATCGAGAAGCGCACGAGTGAGCCGTTCACCCGCAGCTTCTTCTTCTCATCGGCATCAACCCCGCTGTGGGTCATCGTGGCGGGATGCTCGACCAGCGTCTCGGTGCTCCCGAGACTGACAGCGATATGGATGAGGCTCAGTGCGTCGATGAAGCGGAACGCCTCTTCCTCGCCGCCGTCGATCCAGAACGAGATCATCGCTCCTGGCCCTTCTGCCTGTTCCTGGTAGATGTCGTATCCGGGGTCGCCCTCTCGCAACAATCCGAGGTAGTTGACTTCGACCACCTTGGGGTGTGTCACAAGGAACGCAGCGATCTTCTCGGCGGAATCGGTCTCGCGTCGCATCCGGAGGTCGAGGGTCTCGAGGCTTCGCATCATCAACCAGGAGTTCATCGGCGTGGCCATGCTGCCGAGCACGGTGCGCATGCCGGCGACCTTGCCCATCAACGGTGCGTTGCCCAACACGGCACCGGCGATGAGATCGGAGTGTCCGCCGATGTACTTGGTCGCCGAGTAGATGACGAGGTCTGCACCGTGGCGGAGCGGGTGCTGCCAGAGCGGGCCGAGGAACGTATTGTCGACGGCCACCGGCACGTGGTCACCGGGCTCTGCGTGACGGTCTGCGACGCGGCGCGCCATCGATATGCTGAAGAGATCGTTCGTGGGGTTGGCGGGCGTCTCCATGAGGATCGCACCGAGACGACGGCCATCAAGAGCGGCTTGGAGAAGTGCGTCGACGTCGGCCTCCGACATCCCCGGTTCCCACTCGACGGAGCGGATTCCGAACTCTGGCAAGAGGTCTCGCACGAAGTGATCGGTGCCGCCGTAGACCGGCGCCGTGTGCAGCAGCACATCTCCCGGCCGGACAAACGCAAGGAGGGTCGTGGTGATCGCCGCCATGCCGGAAGCGAAGACGAGGCCCCGTTCCGCTCCGTCCCACAGGGTGAGGCGGTTCTCGAGGATCTCGAGATCTGGATTGTTGAGGCGGCTGTAGATGAGGCCCAGCTTCTCCCCCGGTTCGGCGTCAACCGACCCCTCGGCGAGGGCGAAGAAGCGTTTCCCTTCAGCCGCTGACTCGAAGACGAACGTGGAGGTCTGGAAGATCGGGCTCTTGATGGCGCCTTCCGACCACTCAGGCCGGTAGCCGTAGCTCATCATCAGGGTCTCGGGTGAGAGCTTCCGCCCTGCAATCATGTCGTCGTACTCGTCCCGCACTTTGTCTTCCTTCCGTGCGCTGTACGTCGATACGAGGGATTCCCCGTACGGACCGCCTATCTGTGACCCCATTGTGGGGTATCCTTCCTTTCCTGACCAGCGAGACCGAAGAGAATTCGTCGAAAGGCTGAAATGTCCACGCTCGACCGCACGGATCACGCAATCATTGCCATCCTTCAGGAGAATGCGCGGCTCTCGAACAAGGAACTCGCCGCCCGGGTGGGGATTGCCCCATCGACATGCTCAGAACGAATGCGGCGCCTCGAAGCGGAGGGGGTGTTCACCGGTTTCCATGCGAAGGTTGATCCGGGTGCGCTGGATATTGGTCTACAGGCCATGATTGCCGTACGCCTCCGTCGCCACGCAGCCGAGGAGGTCGACGCATTCCGCCAGCACGCGGCATCGATGCCTGAGGTCATCAGCATCTCCCATGTGACGGGACCGAACGACTTCCTCGCCCACGTCGTCGTCCGCGACGCTGACCATTTGCGAGACCTGGCGGTGAGCGGCTTCACCACGATGCGAGAGGTCGACCACATCGAGACCGCCCTGATCTTCGAACACAGAGCGAAAGGCACGCTGCCGGACCTCACGCGCTATGCGTAGCGGAGTAGCCGAGTAGGCCCCATCGTCACCTGCCTACTCCCAGAACCCCCTCCGCTGCGCTCCGGCCTGGCGGCCGGTGCTCGCGCCTCCCCCACTCCGTGGGAGAGGCGAAAACTGGGGACTGGGGACTGGGGACTGGCGACTCCTACCGGTCGTAGCCTCGTGCGGCGATGATGGCCATCAGCTTGGCGCCGTTGAGGATCGGGACATACGGCAGCAGGTCGTCGACCCATCTCGACACGTACTCCGTGAGTTGTTCACGGACGATGTCCTGAAGATCGGCTTCCTCCCACGGTTTCGCGATGTAGTGATCGAGATCGGCGTCGTTGACCGCGCGAATCGTGTCTTCGAGGCCGGCCTGGCCGGTGACGAGCACCTTGCGGGCCGGGTTCGTCGTCTTGTCCTCGTTGAGCTCGATGAGGAAGTCCACCCCGTGAACGCCGGGGAGCAAGTGATCACAGAGGACGAGGGCTACCCGCTGTCCCGCGTCGTCGAGGCTCTGCAACGCCGCGTGGGCATCGTCCACGTCTTCGGCCGCCTCGATTCGGAACTGTCCTTCGAAGGGTTCGATGTCACGAATCAACGCATCGCGTACCTCGGGTTCGTCCTCGACGATGAGGATCGCGAGTTCGGTCATGTCACTCCTCCGGAATGTTCGGGTTGTGTTGTCGGGAGAATCACGGTGAAGCACGTCCGACCTGGTTGGGACTCAACTTCGATCGTCCCTTCATGTTGCGCGACGATGTCCTGACAGATGCGAAGACCGAGGCCGAGGCCGAACTCGACGCGGCCCTCCCGGGTCGTGAATCGGAGGTCGAATACCTTTGCGAGATGCTCGGCGGGGATGCCCGGACCGGAGTCGATCACCTGGACGCGAACATGCCCGCTCTGGGGTGAATCGGTTCGTATGGTCAACGATCCTGATCCATCGAGCGCCTGGAGGGCGTTGACGATCAGGTTCGTCCACACCTGGTTGAGCTTGCCCGGATAGCCCTCGATCGTTGGCAACGCTCCGTAGTCGCGTTCGACGGCGACCCCGTGAGATCGGTGTCCGAGAAGAACGAGCGTGTCCTCCAGGCCGTGATTGAGGTCGATGTCCGTGCTGAGCTCCTGGCCCGAGCGGGCATACGTGCGCAGGCTGCCGACGAGATCAGCGATTCGGCCGGCCGATGAGCCGATGTTGCGGAGTGCGAGACCGAGGTCATAGAACCGTTCGATGTCGTCGAGCTGAGCGGCTACGCCCTCGTCATCGAGTCCACCGAAACGTTCCCGGTACTCCTCCGGTGACGCAACGCCGACCTTGACGAGTCGGCGGGCGATCCCCGAGTTCAGACCGGACTTCTCAAGCTCACCGCGCCTGCGCCGTTCCTCGGCCGTCGGCAGGGGTCGGCTGTCGATCCCCGCGTGCAGGTACTCGGCGGATCCATCCTCACCGTGCCGCTCCGCCAGGAGGCTCTCCACGTCCTCCTCGAGGAAGTCCACAGCGCGCACGATGGCGGCGACCGGGTTGTTCAGTTCGTGCCCGATGCCGGCGGCAAGTTCGCCGAGGGTTGCCAACTTCTCCGACTCGACGAGGTGCGTCTGCGTGGCGGCGAGTTCCCTGAGCGTCTCGCGCAGCCGGTCGCGTTCCGATTCGAGTGTCGAGTTCAAGTCGTCGATCTCGTTGTGCTGCTCGACGGCACGGACGGCTCTGCGTGCGAAGGACCGGAGCAGCACGGTGGTGAAGTGACCGGCGAGCGGTGGACTCGAGGTCAAGGCTCGGTTGAGGTCCGCGTAGGAGACGGGAATTGCGGTGACCTCGGTCTCCGCAACGACGTCGAAGAATGCCGAGGTCCCAAGGGTGAGGGCGATGAGGCCGATGATGCGCCCAGCGGTCCGAATGTGGAATGTCTTGCGCTCGCCGTCCTCGGTGCGTGAGAGCCGCACCTTGCCGTCGGCGATGATGATGATCTCGGTGAGTTCCCGATCCGCCTGAACGATCCGTTCGCCCGGTGCGAACGACCGCCGCTCCGGATGGCCGAGCACCCGGTCGATCTCGGCGATCAATGCTTCCTCGACCCGCTCATCGGAGAGGGACCGGTCGGTGATGAATGTTTCCGCTGCGTCGCCTGTCATGACACCCCCAGGATGCTCCAGATGGTCGGTGCGATCAGGAAGAACAGGACAAGGGAGGCGGCACCGACGGCGATACCGATCGACGCCATATTCTTCGTGGTCACAGCGCCGGTGCTGTACGCAATGGCGTTCGGAGGCGTGCTGACCGGGAGCGCCATCGCCGACGAAGCAGCGATCGCTATGAAGAACGCGACCAGGATCGGACTCAGTCCGAGACCTCCCGAGATGGCAAGGCTCAGCCCGATCGGCATGAGCAGGTTGGTCGCGGCGCTGTTCGATATGACGGTGCTGAGGGCAACAGCGATCAACGCAAGCACGACGATGATCATGGCGGGATCGATCACGTCCCAGTTGATGCGGCTGACAAGCCAGTCATCCAGCCCGGATGTCCCGACGCCGATTCCGAGAGCGATACCGCCGGCGACGAGCCAGAGGACGTTCCATTGGATGTGCTGCATGTCACGCGTTGTGAAGACCCGGGTCGCGAGCAGGACCACGACCGGCAGGAATCCCACAATGCTGGAGCTGATCCCGTGGATGGGTTCGGTGAGCCAGAGCAGGACGGTGACGGCGAAGGTCACGTAGAAGACCATCGCCGGCCTGGATCGGTCGAAGGTGGCCTCGATGTCGATGTCGATCCGGTCGGAACTCCCGCGGTAGAAACGGCCGAGGAGCCACCACGCGCCGAACAACAGAACGAGCATGATCGGCACCGACACGATCATCCACTGGACAAAGCTGACGTTGTAGCCGGCATCAGCCAACGATCCGACCGCGATGGCGTTTGGCGGGGTGCCAACGGGGGTTCCCATCCCACCGATGTTTGCCGCGATCGGAATCGAGAGCGCCAGGCCGGTCTTCAGGCGGTCCCCTGCCGGGAGCCCGGCAACCACGGGGATCACGACAGCCATCAGCGTTGCAGTGGTGGCCGTGTTCGACATGAACATCGAGAGTCCCGCCGTGATCATCATGAGGCCGAGCATGATCAGCTTCGGCGAGGTACCGAACGGCCGCAGCATCACTTTCGCGAGGTACTTGTCGAAGTCGAATTTCGCGGCAGTCTCTGCGAGGAAGAAGCCGCCGAGGAAGAGCATGATCACGGGACTCGCGAACGCAGCGAAGAAGGTGGAATAGGACGGCGCATCCGGGATCGATTCGCTCCCGAACGCCTTGTCGCTGATCAGCAGGATCTCAAGGAGCACGATCAGTGCCGCTGTGGCGTGCAGCGGGATCGCCTCGGTCACCCACAGCACGATGGCCATAAGGAAGATCCCGAACATCCGCGAGCCAACGTCGCTGAGGCCCGGGAAGTCGACGAACCACGGCAGCAGGAGTGCGACGATCGCCACAACGAGGCCAATAGGCCTGATCACGTTCGTGATCGAACGCGTACCGAGAATGGTCATGGAAGGCGGGGCTCCTGAGGTTGAGCCCGGATGCTAGGAGGGCGGGGCGACAAGACGTCGGTTTGGGTCGCCAGTCGCCAGTCGCCAGTCGGATTCCTCCCCCTCAGGGGGAGGTGTCGCCCTCAGGGCGACGGAGGGGGTCTCTCGGTCTCTCCGTAGGCGAATGACCCTTCCGCAACCGGCCCGCAGGGCAGACGCCGCGTTCACCTAACAGGGAGAAATGGAGAGGCCGCGAGTCGGGCACGTCCGATCGCGGCGGCCTGGTTGGCAGAATGCGCGAGACTTGGGGCATGGATGGAACCGACTTCGCGCTCGTGCTGGTCCTCGGGGGACTCCTGATCGCCGCGTTCGTGCTCGGTGCTTCCGAGGCCGCCTTGCTGCGGGTGCAGCGAGTCCGCGTCGAGGTCGCGGCAGGCGAGGGCGACCGCCGATCTTCCCGCCTCCTTCAACTCCTCGACGACTTGCCCCGGGTCCTCAACACCGTGCTGCTGGTGGTCCTCCTCGTTCAGATCGGTGCGGCGACTGTCACCGGCATGCTTTCGGGGCGCCACTTCGGGAATCTCGGTGTGACGATGGCATCGATCGCGCTGACTGTGGTTCTGTTCGTGTACGCCGAGGCGATTCCAAAGACGTACGCCGTACGTCATCCCTATCAGGTCGCCCGAGCGATGACTCCGATGCTGTCGGCGCTGGCGTGGCTGCTCCGGCCGGTGGTCTCGGTTCTCGTCTGGTTTGCCGACCTTCAGGCGCCGGGATCCGGCATTGCCGCCTCAACCACCGTCACAGAGGACGAACTCCGAAGGCTGGCCTCACACGCGGCGGTCGAAGGCTCAATCGATGAGACCGACCGCGACCTGATGGAGCGTGTATTCGAGATGGGAGACCGCACCGTCGACCAGATCTCCACACCGAGGACAGACGTCGTCGCCGTCAATCTCAAGGCGACGGTCGCCGAAGCCCTCGAAGTTGCCATTCGCAGCGGCCATCGCAGGCTCCCCATCTACGGCGGGGATCTCGACGATATTCGTGGCGTGGTGCGTCTCCAGGATCTCGCCGCAGCCATCACCGACTCCCCCGCTGCCAGCGTGTTGTCCGTCGCGACCCGGGAACTCGCCGTACCCGAGACGAAGCGGGTCGTGGAACTGCTTTCTGAGATGCAGTCGACAGGCATCCACCTTTCGTTGGCGGTGGACGAGCACGGAGGAACAGCCGGAATCGTCACGATCGAGGATGTCGTCGGCGAACTCGTCGGCCGGGTATCCGACGAGGGTGAGGACCTCCGGCCGCTCATTCGGCCCATGGGCCGGGGCCGTTGGCGCGTCGACGCCATCGCTGGTGTGGAAGACCTCGAGGTGGCAACCGGTGTCGCCCTCCCTGAGGGCGACTGGAACACGGTGGGAGGGCTCGTGATCGGAGTCGCTGGCCGCATCCCGAGCGTCGGGGAGGTCTACGACTTCCACGGCCTCTCACTCCGAGTGCTTGACGCTGCCCCTCAACGCGTCCTCATCGTCGAGGCCGTGGTCACGCCTCACCCGCCACCCAACTGACGCTGGAGTCCTTCCGGCGTATCCGTGGGAAGTTCGCAGACGAAGTTGCGGCACACGAACGCCCGAGCGCTTGAGTCTCCGGGATGCCGGTCGGCCAAGAGCGGCACTTCGGATTCTGCTCCATCGCTCGCAGCGAGAACCACGTCGGGCCGGAACCGGCTCCATACGACATCCACAAGGGGACGACGATCCTCGACGGAGCCAACGACGGCGACCTCGCGCATGGGGGCGGCGAGCCAGACGCCAAGCAAGCTGCCGTGGGCCCATGGCTGGGCCGACAAGCTCGGTCCGATGGACTGGACTGTTCGCTCGAGCACGGTGTGGAGGGCCGAGTCGCCCTCATACGCCGCAAGCGTGGCAAGCGCCTCGGCTGCGAGCGCGTTGTCGGAGGGGGTGGGATTGTCGTGCGTGTTCTTCGGTCGAGCGATGAGCGCTTCCCCGTCGGACGCCGTGGCGAAGAACCCTCCATCCTCGTCGGCGAAGAGCGATACCATCGTGCTCGTAAGCTGTCTCGCGGTTCGGTACCAGCGCTCATCGCCGGTCGCCTGATACAGAGCGAAGAGCCCGAGGGACGCGGCCGCGTAGTCGTCGCAGAATCCAGCCGGTCCATGCCTACCCAGCCGCCAGGAGCGCAGTAGCCGGCCTTCGCTCATGGCCGTCTCCGTGATGAAGCTGGCAATCCCCCGTGCCACATCGAGATAGGCCGCGCTCCCGAGGACGGCGCCGGCTTCGGCGAAGGCGCGCAGGGCGAGACCGTTCCAGGCAATCACAACCTTGTCGTCTCTGTCTGGCCGGATGCGAGTGTTGCGCCGGTGGCTGAGCCGCGCGTTGATCCGCGCCATCGCTGCCGTCAACTCCTCCTCGTTCCTGTCCGATTGCGCCGAGAGATCGGAGAGGCGCAGCGGCAGAGAGAGGATGTTTGCTCCTTCGAAGTTCCCTCCGGGGGTCACTCCGTAGATGATCGAGGCAAGTTCGATGTCGTCGCCGAGCACCTCCACGAGTTCATCCCAGGTCCAGATCGCGAACGAACCCTCCACGCCCGCGGCATCCGCGTCCTCGGCCGAGTGGATCCCCCCGGACGGGTCGAGCATGTCCCGGGCGAGGTAGTCGAGCGTCTGACGGGCGGTCTCCAACATCCACGACTCCCCCGTGACCTGCCATGCCCGGAGAAACAGGCGGGAGAGGAGTGCGTTGTCGTAGAGCATCTTCTCGAAGTGCGGCACGAGCCAGCGTTCGTCGACCGAGTAGCGGGCGAACCCTCCGTCGAGGTGGTCGTAGATCCCCCCGCGCGACAGGTGATCGAGGGTCGTCACCACCATCGATCGGGCCGTCGCTGCGCGATCACTCTCCGGACGCAGCACCGAAAACCGGAGCAGGTACTCGAGCGTGGACGGCTGGGGGAACTTTGGGGATCGCCCGAAGCCGCCGTGAGTCGGGTCGAAAGTTGATGCGATGGCGTCGACCACCATCTCCATGGCACCCTCACTCGGCAGCATCGACGATGCGGTCGATTGCGATGCGAGAACCCGGGTGATCTCCTCCGACCGGCCGATCATGTCGTCGCGTTGCTCATTCCACGCGGCGTCGACCGCAGCGAGCACTTCGAGGAACGATGGCATGCCCTGGCGTCGCTCCTTCGGGAAGTAGGTTCCGGCGTAGAACGGCTTGGCGTCCGGGGTCAGGAACACGGTCATCGGCCAGCCACCATGCCCGGCGGTGGCGGTGACGGCGTCCATGTAGATGCGGTCGACATCGGGCCGTTCCTCCCGGTCGACCTTGATGCTGACGAACCGCTCGTTGAGCAACAGCGCAGTTTCGTCGTCTTCGAATGACTCGTGGGCCATGACATGGCACCAGTGGCAGGCCGAGTAGCCGACAGACAGCAGGACCGGCACGTCCCGTCGGCGCGCTTCATCGAAAGCGTCGCTCCCCCACTCCCACCAGTTAACTGGATTCTCTTGATGCTGCAGCAGGTACGGCGATGTTGCGTTGGCGAGACGATTTGGCATCCGCCAACCGTAGGGGAACGGCGACGCTGCCGGATCCGTTCTTGCGTAGATAGTGGAAGCCGGCTTCCCGTAGTTACGCAAGAACGGGTGGTCACTCCGCCGGTACGATCCTGGACTCCATGAGCCAACTCCTCGCCGTCGCTTCGGCCGCGTTCTACGGTCTTGCCGACTTCACCGGCGGATTCGTCGCGAAGCGCATCGCCGTATGGACGATCACAGCGTGGTCGATGCTGATCGGCGCAGCGTTGCTGGTCGTCGGCCTGTTCATCGTGCCGGCGGACCACGTCACCGCCGCCGACATCCTCTGGGGTGCCCTTGCGGGCGTCGCCGGCCTCGGCGGCTTGATGATCCTCTACGCGACGCTCGCCGCAGGGACGATGTCGGTCGTCGCCCCAATCTCCGGGGCGACATCGGCCATCGTTCCGGTGCTCTTCGATCTCTCGCGGGGTTCAACGCTGACGAGCCGCGACTGGCTCGGCATCGGCTTCGGTCTGGCAGCCGTGCTCCTCGTGGGGATGCAGCGGGGTACGAGCAGCGTCGGTCCGCGCATTGTCGGTCAGGCGGTTGCTGCCGGAGCGCTCTTCGGACTCTTCTTCATCGCGCTCAGCCAGGCATCGAGCGAATCGGGCTTGTGGCCGCTCGTGGGCGCCAGGGCGGCATCGATACCACTTGCGTTCCTCATCGCGTTCGCGGCCAGAGCCCTCTCTCCTCCCAGAGGACGCGATCTGGGCCTCCTCGCCGCCATCGGCGTTCTCGACATGGCTGCCAACATCGCGATCGCACTCGCAATCCAGACCGGGCCGCTCGGCGTGAACGCTGTTCTGTCCTCGCTCTACCCCGTTGTCACTGCGGTGGCGGCCATCGTCATCCTGCGCGAACGCCCGACCGCAGTTCAGGTTGGCGGTGTTGGGTTCGCCGTCGGCGCAATCGTCGCTTTGGCGCTCTGAGAACCCGAGTTTGGGCTCACCCCGTGCTGCCCAATGAGCGTCCACCGCCCTGACCGCCCCCACCACCGTGGCCCTGACCCCCGCCGTGACCGCGTCCACGTTGGACACCAGTGCCGTCACCGTGCTCACCGGATCCTGACGCAGCGTTGCCATCGTGCTGGGCCGAGCCGCCGTTCCCCCGCTCGGTGTCAGAACTCACGATCGACTCGTAGAGCGCCGGGTCCAGCACGGCCGCCTCGCGATCAATGCCTGCAGCCTCGAGCTGCGACACGAACGCTCGGAGGTGATTGCGCGAGCCGCGCAGCAGATTCTCGTAGACCGTCGCGATGTCGGCGGCCGCCGTCCCGGCGAGGTACTCCTCGAGGTCCGCGATGTCGACTTCCTCGACGGTCGCTCCAACCTCGAGCGCGGCTTCAACCGATTCGGCCCCCATGGTCATGAGGCCGTCGTACAGGGTTTGCAGTTCGTCGTTCGCGAAGACTCCGATCATCTCCGCCGTCTGCGGATCTTCAAGGCCGTACGTCTCGATCAGTCCGAGGATCGCGTCCATGTGGCGCTGTTCGGATGCCGCGATGTTGTCGAAGATCCGCAGGTCCCACAGGTCGCCAAGACCGAGGTACACATCTCTGGCGAGCTTCTCTTCTTCCCTCATGAAGAGGATCCCTTCGGCTTCCGCATCGCTGAGACCCGTATCGGTCGCGGTCACACCCGGCGCCTCGTTCGACTCAGCGGTGAGGTTGGCGTCGGCGCCGCCGTCGCTCGGTGCGGCTACGCCTGCGGCGGTGACCCCGATCACGGCAACGATCGCTGCGACGACGAGGAACACGGCGGAGGCGGAAATGGACTTCACTGTCACGGTCTCTCCCTGAGTTGCTTCGAGGCCAATACAAGCCGATCAACATGAGTCTCAACTGAGGGGGACATGAAGCTCAGATGAGGATCACACTCCGGAGTGCCTGCCACCGCGGGAACCCCACAGCGCTCTACGATCGTCCTATGGGGAGACTCACCTGGAGGTGGCCGTGAGAAAGCTCGCAGTGATTTCGATCGCGATGGCATCGATTCTCGTCGTGTCGTGCACGCCAAACGTGACCGTGGAGAACTCGGAAGCGGGCGCTGCCCCGAACGGCATCGCCGTGTCCGGCACCGGAGAGGTCTACGGGACGCCGGACACGCTCCAGATGCGCTTCGGGGTCTCAGTGCTGCGTCCAACGGTCCAGCAGGCCGTTGGTGACGCCGCGGCCCTCGCCGACGAACTGATCGGGACGCTTACGTCTTCCGGCGTTGCCGAAGACGACATTCAGACGGCGAATTACTCGATCAACCCCGAATACGACTACTCCAGTGATCAGCGCAAGCTCGTCGGCTACCGCGTCGACAACACGGTGGTTGCGAAGATTCGCGATATCGACGCAGCCGGTTCGGTCATCGATGCGACAGTCTCCGAGGTTGGCAACGAGATCCAGGTCTCGGGCGTCTCGTTCTCGATCGAGGACGACACGGAACTCATCGCTGCTGCGCGGGCTGCCGCATGGGACGATGCGTATGCGAAGGCTCAGCAACTCGCGGAGCTCTCCGGAACCACGCTGGGCAACGCTGCAACGATCAGCGAAACGTTCGCGAATGCTCAGCCGGGTCCCGTCTACCGCGACTTCGCCGCAGATGAAGCCGGTAGTTTCGAAACGTCGATCGCCGCCGGTCAACAGCAGGTCGCCGTCACGCTGCAGGTTCACTTCGCAACTGACTGATCCGGGTCCTTCCTGAACGACTGACCCTCTCGGTTAGCCTGCGCTGGCGCAACGCATCGGAGCCGCCATGGAGCCCCAGTTCAACGTTTGGTTCGAGATCGACGGTGAGGTCGCAGCTTCCCGGTGGCGGATGAAACTCCTCGACGCCATCGGCGAACTGGGCTCGATCACGGCGGGAGCCGAGGCGATGGGCGTGCCGTATCGGGTCGCCTGGCAGAAGGTCCACGAGATGGAAGAGCGGCTTGGCGAGCCGCTCCTCGACACCACCACCGGTGGCTCGAAAGGCGGCGGCGCACGCCTGACAGATGCAGGACGGTTCCACATCGACCGGATGCGGAGATTCTGCGATCGGGCGGATGCCACCATCGCCGACATCTACGCGGACGTCTACGACGCTCCGGAACCCACCTGACCTGACGCCGGAGCCCCGACAGCGCGGCGTTATGATCACTTGTCACAACGCCAGAGGGAATCGACATGCGCCAGTGGATCCTCGTTCTTCTCGCCGTCGCCCTGATCGCAGGAGCATGTTCGGACGCACCGCCCGCGGTCCTGAGCCTCGCGACGACGACGAGCACGAACGACTCCGGTCTGCTCGACGCCATCGTCCCCGACTTCGAAGAGCAGTACAACGCAAGCGTCCAGGTCGTGGCAGTGGGAACCGGTCAGGCCATTGCCCTGGGCGAGGCCGGTGACGCCGATGTCATCCTCGTTCACTCGAGGTCGCGAGAGGACGCCTTCGTCGAGGAAGGCCACGGCACTGCACGGTACGACGTCATGTACAACGACTTCATCATCGTCGGTCCGACCGACGATCCGGCCGCCATCGTCGGGACGCCGACCGCATCGGATGGCATGGCGGTCATCGCCGCGACCGAGTCCACGTTCGCATCTCGGGGCGACGACAGCGGAACCCACTCGAAGGAACTCTCCCTGTGGAAGGCCGCAGGGGTCGAGCCAGATCCGAACGCGGTGTGGTACAAGTCGCTCGGACAGGGCATGGGGGCAACGCTCAACTTCGCGAACGAATCCGGCGCCTACACGCTGACCGACCGCGGGACCTACCTCTCTCAGAGCGACGCGCTCACCGCGCTCGGTGTCGTGGTTGGAGGAGCGTCCATCGACGAGAACGTGGACCCTGCGTTGCTGAACCCGTATGGCGTGATCCCGGTCACGCCCGACAAGGGCAATATCAACGCCGAGCTCGCAAGCGAATTCGTGAAGTGGATCACCTCAGTCGAGGTACAAGAGCAGATCTCGGTCTACGGCGTTGACGCCTACGGCCAACCGCTCTTCTACCCCGATTCCGAGGCATGGAGTACTCGGTGATCCCACTGCTATCGCTCGGGGCAACCGGAATCTGAACTGACAGATGGAGACACTCGGACGCGCATTCGGAGACGCCCTGCAATTGCTGTGGAGCATGGATACGGACCTGTTCGAGATCGTCGGCCTGACGCTCCAGGTCACGCTCGTCGCGCTCGCTATCGCCCTCCTGCTCGGCATTCCCATGGGCGCTGCCCTCGGACTCGCCAAGCACCTCCCGGGGCGAGCCTTCATTGTTCCACTCATATACACCGGGATGGGCCTCCCGCCGGTGGCCGTTGGCCTGTTCACGTATCTGTTCCTTTCGAACCAGGGTCCGCTCGGAAGTCTCGGGTGGCTTTTCACTCCGGCCGGCATGATCGTGGCACAGACGATCATCGCCTTCCCCCTCGTCCTCGGGCTGACGATGGCCGCTGTCCAGGGCGTCGACCCCGATCTTCCGCTCCAAATGCGCTCGCTCGGGGCGACACGGCGGCAGATCGCGCTAACCACGCTCGTGGAGTCCCGCATCGGTGTCACGGCGGCCGTCGTTGCCGCGTACGGCAGCATCATCTCGGAAGTCGGCGCCGTGATGCTCGTCGGTGGGAACATCGAGGGCGAGACCCGGGTCCTCACGACGGCGATCGTCCTCGAGACACGCAAGGGCAATTTCGCTCTCGCGCTTGCCCTCGGCATGATTCTGCTGACGCTCGCCTTCCTCACGAATCTGGTCTTCCACCGTCTCCAGGTCAGGCAGGGCGGACCATGACGAACGCCTACACCCTCACCCACGTCACACAGCGGTACGGCGATCGATGCGTGGTCGATGTGGCATCGCTCCGGATTCGGACAGGCGGGATCCTCGGGATTGTCGGGCCCAGCGGCGCCGGGAAGAGCACGTTGCTGCGTCTCCTGAACTTCCTCGAACCGCCAACCGAGGGCCAGATCGACTATCGGGGCACTTCGATCGGCGGTGATCCCCCCCTCTCGTTGAGGCGCGAGGTCACGACCGTGTTCCAGCGCCCGATACTCTTGCGCCGCAGCGTCGCTGCGAACGTGCGGATCGCTCAGCGGATCCGCGGCGCAGCGTCGGATGATGATGCCGTCGGTCAGTGGCTGGACCGATTGGGGCTCAGCGACCTCTCCGATGCTCCGGTACGGACGCTGTCCGCCGGCGAGGCGCAACGGGTGGCGCTCGCGCGGGCCCTCGTCGTGGGCCCGTCTGTTCTTCTGCTCGACGAGCCCACCGGGAACCTCGACCCCTACAACGTTGGGTTGATCGAAGAGATCATCCGATCGGACAACACGGAACGGGGAACTACGGTGGTTGTTGTGACCCACGACCCGTTCCAGGCCCGCCGGCTGGCGGACCGGACGGGCCTGATGATCTCGGGCCGAATGGTGGAGATCGCAGACACCGATGCGTTCTTCAGCGATCCGCAGCGTCCCGAGACGGCCGCGTTTCTTCGCGGCGACCTGGTGTACTAGGTGGGCCACCACAGGCAGTTGGCCGTCATCCAACCCCCGTCCCCGGCTCGAATACAGTGAGCCTCCAAACACTCCCGAGGAGAGGCCCCGCGTGAACGTCGAACAGCTGACATCGCTCCCGAGAGCCGTCGACCCGCGGTACCCCTCCAATCGCCTCGTGCTGATCGGCGCCGGTCTCGCTGGTCTCGCCGTGGGTGTTGCCACCCTCTTCGGTGCTGATCTCAAGGCAGGCGCACTTTCGGTGGCAGTCGCAGTCTTCCTTGCGTGGGCGATGGCCAGGGAACTCGATCCCGACCATCCCGCGTCGGCCGCCATCGCCATGCCGGTCTCGTTCGTTCTTGTCCTGGCCGTCGGCCCTCCGGCACTACTGGTCACCTTCGGTGTCCTACTCGGCCTCCGTATTGCCGCGGGAACCGTCGGCACACCTCTGCGCCCGCTGGACTCCATCGCCGTCGTCGGCCTGTCGGCCGCCCTAGGGACGAGTCTGATTGGAGCGGTCGGTGCTGCTGCGATCATTGCCGGCGTCCTCGTGGGCGAAGGACGCTCCCGAGGCGGGATCCCGACTGCTGTCATGTCGGCCATCGCGTACGCCGTGATGACGCTGCTCTCAGGCCTTGACCGAGTGTGGAGCGCGCCCACACCGGCGGAATGGTTCACGGTCGGTGTCGCAGTCGCCGCGACGCTGTTGGTGCTCCCTGCCGCAGCGCCGGCGTCGAGCACCGATCGGCATACCGGGACGATCGAGAGGAATCGGGTCACCGCTGCGAGAGTCATCGCGGGCCTGGCGATCCTTGCCGGGCTGGCAGTTGCCGGCGGACCCGGGGTCGTCGCGATCGCAGCGACGGCTGCCGCGGCGCTGATCGCGGTGGCATTGCGCAATGTTGTCGGCTACGGCGCCTAGCTGCGAGGATGCTGATGCCACGTTCGACACAAGGCACTGAGATGCTGAACCAGCCAGTCAACGCGTTCAGAGACCGCATCGCCCGTACCGCATCGGGTCTCTTCAAGCATGCCAGCTACCCCCTCGCCAACACACTCGACTATCCCGGAGATCCTGGTCTCTGCGGCCCCGACTCGGTGAGTTGGCGGGTCATCGGCGATCCATCCGCGTTCTTTGGCGGAGTGCGAGCCCTCCTGGTCCAGGCGGCGCACCCCGAAGTTGCGGCGGGTGTCGCCGATCACTCGCGGTACCGCGAGGATCCGCTCGGGCGCCTATCACGCACCTCCGCCTATGTGACGGCGACCACATTCGGGGCCATGCCGGAAGTCGAACGGGCGATTCAGA
>Ga0316197_10001223_pt1 | contig 18461 bp, 15 predicted proteins | sample OudBiesiAoxic_MG_FD_204939 | JGI IMG/M metagenome (GOLD analysis project Ga0316197, IMG submission 204939) | Coastal sediment microbial communities from Oude Bieten Haven, Netherlands - site A oxic | ecosystem: Environmental > Aquatic > Marine > Coastal > Sediment | place: Netherlands... | reverse complement strand
GTTTGTTACGGCTAAAGAACTCCCTTTTGCTGGTTGCGTGAGCATAACTGTGCGGAACGCCGATATATGGGAAAACGTGACCTGTAAAGTCAGATGCGTTGCCATTTTCAGTGGATGTTTAACCATGACTTAGTCAACAAAAGCTGAGGATACACGCTGGCAGAATCCTCAAGGAGGTACAGGACACTCGCGATAGGTAAAAGAAACCAGACCCGGCTCACATAATCGGACTGTTAAGCTTCCAACCCGACAAAGATGCTTGATCGTCTTTACGTGGACACCTCAAAGGCCGATCGATATCGGACCAACCATCCAAGTTTTGGGGTAATAGTTTGAACCGAGTCGCAGATTTGACGACCACTTTTCTCATTCTTATATCTCTATGGTATTAATCCCTGCTGAAACTTAGCGCTCGGAAAACTTTCCCAAAACGGAATAATGAGACGCCACAAGAATGAGTGACTCGGCGATAACGACAAACTGCCACGACGTGCACCAGGCGCCGCCCCTGCCCAATGGCAATATGGCATTGGTCGTCAATGGAGATGGCGAGGTTTCCGAGGTCATGCATGCGCCCGAAGGGATGATGACACCAGAATCGGTGGATGCCCTCTGGTCAGCCGAAACCGGCAAGCATGTGCGCAACAGCATCCAGCGCGTACTGCGTGATCGCACTTTCTTTAGTGAAGATGTGGATCTCGATGCAAATAGCGGCAGCGCCGAACTGATCTACGTTGCCCAGGGACGCGACCGGGTCCTGCTGATCGTCCGGGACACCTCGCGTCATCGCCAGGCCATGTCGCGAATGCGGAAACTCGCTTTCGTCGACAAAGTCACAGGACTCCCCAACCGCGAGTACTATATGGAGGAGCTCCGGAAGGTCTGCGAACATCAGCAACTCCGCGAAGGACGAGCGGCAGTGATCTGCATCCATGTCGACGACAAGCACGAGACTATCGGGGCTGATCGCTACGGCGCGGTCTTGCAGGAAATGGCTCAGCGTATGGTGCGTGAACTTCGCGGGACCAATTCGCTCGACGATCAGGATTACGAACGCCGCACGGTTGTCGCCCGCATTGATTTTCATCGCTTTGCCATCGTACTGCCGTTTATAGAGACCGGGGTCGATGCGGAATCCGTAACCGAACGACTGATGCAGTTCATCCAGCAGCCGATCGACGTCGACGGCACAGCATTGACCACGCAGGTGTACGCGGGGATTGGTCTCTTTCCACAGGATGGCTCCAACGCCGAAGTACTGCACACGAACACGCTTGCGGCGACCGAGGAAGCACGAGCCGGCCATCCAGGTACCGTCTGTTTTCATAGCGGCACAGTCAAGCTGCGAACACTGCAACGCCAGGATCTCGCGATTGAGCTGAAGACCGCGCTCGAAAGCGGCTCTTTCAGGTTGAACTACCTGCCTATCGTCGACGCCGGCAGCCACGACATTCGTTCGGTCGAGGCATTATTGCGTTGGCCCGACTCGGTCATGGGTTCGCATTCAACGAGCAAGATCATCGGGATTGCCGAACGAACGGGCCTGATCGTACCGATCGGCGAATGGGTGCTGCGAGAAAGCTTCAGGCAATTACGTGTCTGGCACGACGCAGGATGGTCGGACTTGCACCTCGCGATCAACTTTTCAATGCAGGAATTTTCGCGCCCCGACATTGCTTCGCGAATGGCTGCACTGATGCTCGAGGCCGGCGTCCAGCCGGAGTATGTCGACCTTGAGGTCACGGAAAAGATGCTTGCGCGTGATGCGCTGACAGCCTTCCAGGTACTCGATACTTTAAAGGCGCTCGGTATCCGGCTGCACGTCGACGATTATGGTACGGCGGCATGCTCACTGGCCCAGTTGTCTCACAGCCCGATCGATGGCATTAAGCTCGACAACTCGCTGGTATCCGCTGCGGAGAGTTGCGCCAAAGATCATGCGGCGTGCCAGGCGGCAATCGCGAGTGCGCACGCGCTCGGCCTTGCGGTCATTGCAGAGGGTGTCGAAACGCAGCAACAAGTAGACTCGCTGAGCGAGTCCGGCTGCGACATGCTGCAGGGCTTCTATTTCACGACACCGCTTGGGGCAAGCGAGATGCAGAACTACTTTGAGCCCGTGGCGACCGGAGTGAGACATGGCTGACCAGCACGTCAAGAAGCCGGCAGGCAGTTACGCCGACGGCCTCGACCTTACCCAGACGATCCGTCGGCTGTCAGTTGCTGATTTGTCGCCAGTCGACGGATCGAACGACTCCGACGGAGTCACACTGTTACTGAGCGCCAACGCCGATGCCTTGAAGTGGGCGCCGCGTTGGCTCGGGCAGAGCAATGTAAAGACCACGGTCGGTGATGACCCAAGTAATGGTTTGCAGCTGGCACGAGACCTCATGCCAGAGGCGATCATTGTGGACGCGGGCATCAACGGTAACAACGGGGATCCACTGTATCAGGAGCTGCTTGATGCGGCGGATCTCGAGATGCCGATTTTTGTCCTGTGCACCAGCGGCCGCGAAGCCAGTTCGGCGCTGGAGTTCAACCCTTATGACCTCATCAGCAAACCCTTCGACTGGGTCGTTACCGGGCGCCGCGTTCGCAATGGTATCGATGCCCGCCGTCTTCAGCTGTCCCTGGCCGAACGCTCGGAGTCACTGAGCAAAGCGGTATCCGTCGCCGAAGCAGCGCGCTTGCGGCTCCGGCGCGGTGAGTCATTTGAGCCGGTCACCGGTCTGCCAAACAAGAAGAAGTTTACAGACCTCGTTCGTCGCAGTATGGCGGCGGCCGATCGAAGCGGTTCAGCACTTGCTGTCATCGTTATCGGGTTTAATCGCTTTCGCCTTGTCATCGAAGCAATGGGTCAGGAACAGGCAGACATGATTCTGACGGAGCTCGGTAATGTGCTAAATGAGTGTATGAGCGAGTTCAGTCCGGAGCCCAGCGATACGCAGCGTTTGCGCACTGCGGTTGTGGCGAGTATGGAGAACTTTCGATTTGGCATCATGGTAACAACGCCAGGCCAGCAGCCTGATCTCGGGCCTTTGCAGCAACTCCTGCTGGATCGTCTGGCGCGACCAATCCAGGTGTCGGGACAGACAGTTTCGTTGTCATCCTGCCAGGGTGTCGCCTTTTATCCGCATGACGCGCATGACGTCGATAGTTTGTTGCAAAGGGCTGACAACGCAATGCGTGATGCCCAGAGCCGCGGCGGTGGGTTTAAGTACTACTGTGCCGAGACTGATGCGGCGGCAGCGCGCAAGCTGAAAATCGAACACATGCTGCATGAAGCTCTTGATCGCGATGAGCTGCAACTCGCGTTCCAGCCAATCACGCGCGTGGACAAAGGCAGCGTCATAGGCGCTGAGGCACTCCTTCGCTGGCCACAGGCAGATGGCAGCCAGATTTCGCCGGCTGAGTTTGTCCCTATTGCTGAAGAGTGCGGGCTCATGAATCGTATCGGTGAATTTGTACTCGACCATGCCTGCAAGCAACTCAGCGACTGGTACAAGGCCGGCATCAACCTGCCGCACATGTGCGTCAATGTTGCCAGGGTGCAGTTGATGAGCGGAGACTTTGTTCCGACCGTCAAACGAATCCTCGAAAAGCACAACGTAAGCCCTGAGGCACTCGAACTCGAACTGAGTGAGCGTGGTGTCCTTTCTGGCAACTCCGATGTCGTGGCGCAGCTACAGGAGCTCAAAGATCTTGGCGTTCGTTTGTCAATCGACGACTTTGGCACCGGCGACTCCGCCATCGCGTACCTGCGCGAACTGCCCATCGACGTACTAAAGATCGATCGCTCCTACATCGCGGATATGACCGAGAACGACAAAGATGCCGCCCTGGTATCGGCCATGATCGCCCTTGGTCAGCGTCTCGACCTGATGGTGATCGCAGAAGGTGTCGAGACTCAAGAGCAGCTCACCGCGCTCAGGAAACTCGAATGCGACGCGTTCCAGGGCTTCCTGTTGTCGCAAGCCGTTTCGGCTCAAGCGTTCGTCGCGCTGCTCAAGAAGCCCTGAGACAAATCGTTTCACGAGAATTTAACACCCTCGTTACGTGAACTGCGTCACGCTTTCCCCGGCTCCCGCCGGACTGTAATCAACGCCAATTAGCATGCAACAAGGCTAAATACATCCTCTGCAAAAGGGAGGAACGGGCGTGATAAAGGCGACCGTCACAAAGACAGGAATCGTATACGGGCTGATCGCATCAGTAATGATGCTGGTAGCAGCGCCCTCATGGGCGAAGAGCGATTTCGATGCGCATCCCATGCGTTTCGAGCATCTCTCACTGAACGATGGCCTGTCACAGAGCAATATTCTCAGCATTCTGCAAGACTCGCGGGGACAGATGTGGTTCGGTACCGAGAACGGTCTGAACAGCTTCAACGGATACGAGTTCCATACTTATTACCGTGAGCGTGGCAACGCGGCGTCACTAAGCAGCGACTTCGTATTCGACGTTGCAGAAGGCCCCAACGGCAACCTCTGGATCGCGACTAACGGTGGCGGGCTTGCATACCGTGATGTGAAGAGCGGCGAGTTCTCCAGCTACCGGCACGATGCAGAGAACGCAAACTCCATTGGCAGCAACGTTGTGCGTCGGGTGATGGTGGACACCGACGGCAGTGTCTGGGCCGGCACGCGTAACGGAGGCCTTAGCCACCTCGATATTAGCGCCGGTACGTTTTCGCATTATCGCTTCACCAGCGAGATCGGACCCGACGACATCTACGCGTTGTTACAGGATTCAAATGGCAACATTTGGGCTGGCGGTGATCATGGCCTCAGCCGGATCGATCGACGCAGTAGCGACGTCACGACATTTGACCTCGGCCCTCATAGCGTTCGCTCTGTCTATGAGGACAGCAATGGACAAATCTGGGCCGGCACATTCGGCAGCGGCCTGCAACGATTCGATGCAGAAACGCAGTCGTTCACCTCCTTCGTGACAGACGCTGAAAACGTCACGTCGATTTCGGGCAACCAGGTCACGGCAATTCATGAGGACAGTGAAGGCCGTTTCTGGTTGGGTACCACGACCGGCCTCAACCTGATGAACCGCGCAGAAGGCGAATTTGTTCGCTACCTGCGTGACGATACCGATGCCTCGAGCCTGGCCGACAACTCGATCACAGTGATCTATGAAGACCGTGGCGGCGTACTCTGGGTTGGCACCAAGACCCATGGCATCAGCAAGTGGAACTCACGCACCTGGGCATACGGCTACGAGCCGGGTACGGAAATTACAACGCGGGCGGATGCCAAGCCGGTCGTCACCTCGTTTGTCGAGGATCCACAGGGCCGCCTCTGGGTTGGTACTTTCGGTGATGGCGTCAACGCCATCAATCGCAAGACCGACGAGGTGACGCACTACCGTCACGACCCGGCAGATGACAAGTCCATCAGCGACGATCGCGTAATGAGCCTGCTGCGCGACAGCAGTGGCAGCATCTGGATTGGTACCATGACCAAGGGTATCGATCGCCTGAACCCGGTAACTGGCTCAATTGAGCACTTCCGCTTTAATGCCGACGATCCAACCAGCCTGGGCGCCAACGGCATCATGGCGATGTACGAAGATTCGTCAGGCAAGATCTGGGTCGGCACGTTTGGTGGCGGAATCAGCCTGTTCAATGCCGAAACGCGGACGTTCGAGCGTTTCGTCAGCGATCCGGATACGGCAACCAGCCTGAGCAGCAACCGCGTTACGAGTTTTGTCGAGGATGCGAGTGGTCGAATCTGGGTTGGCACGGACGCCGGTGGCCTCAATCTTCTTAATGCAGAGAGTGGCGAGTTCACCCACTTCGCCCACGATCCGAATGACGTGACGACGCTGGCCGATGACACGGTCTACTCGCTCAACATCGACGAGAGTGGCACCGTCTGGGTTGGCACCCGTGGCGGTGGTCTGAGCCGCGTTGCAGGCAATGCCACTCGACCGGACACGATTAAATTCGAAACCATCACTGTCGCTGACGGCCTCGCCAACGACGTGGTGTACGGAGTCCAGTTCGACAACGAAGGCCTCCTGTGGCTGAGCACGAATTACGGCATCAGCCGCTACAACCCCAAGACGGGCGCGTTCAGCAATCTGCACCATAGCGATGGGCTGCAGGCCGAGGAGTTCAACTTCGGCGCGCACTATCGCAGCGACTCCGGCGAGCTCTTCTTTGGCGGCACCAACGGCTATAACGCATTCGCGCCGCAGAGTATTGAGCTGAGTGCCGCAGCACCGGCGATCATGCTGACAGCGTTCCACAACATGAGTGATCCGACAAAGTCGGGATTGCCTGAAGATGAAAGCGAAGGCATCGACCTTGGCTACCGCGACGACAACATTGCGTTCGACTTCGCAGCTGCTGACTACGCTTCGCCGTCGATGAACAAGTTTGCCTACAAACTCGAAGGTTTCGACGAAGACTGGATCATGCTTGGCAATGAGCGCCGCGTGACCTACACAGACCTCGATGCTGGCAACTATCTCCTGCGCGTGAAAGCCGCCAGCAGTGCCGGCGTGTGGAACGAGACCGGCTTTGCCATGCCGGTTCGCGTTGCGGCAGCGCCCTGGGCGACGTGGTGGGCATACCTTGCTTACCTTGCTCTGGCTGTACAGGCCGGACTGTTCCTGTGGCTCGCGCATCGTCGCAAGGTACAGCGCGAAGAGGAATACAGTCAGCGACTCGAGAAAGAGGTCGAGGCGCGTACTGAACAACTGACGGACCGCAACCAACAACTCAAACTGTTGAACCAGGCGCTGCAGGAAAGCAGCCTGAGCGACCCCCTCACGGGCCTGCGTAACCGTCGCTTCGTATTCGAAGAAGTCACGAGAGACCTTGATGTTGCGCGCCGTCGTATCGACGACCGCAATCAGGGGTTCGACCAAGCGGACTCCATCGATCTCATCTTCATGATGATCGACCTCGACAACTTCAAACCAATCAACGACACGTACGGTCATGCAGCTGGTGACGAGATGCTGCTGCAGGTTCGCGACGTTCTACTCAAAACCTGCCGCCGCTCCGATTTTGTTATCCGCTGGGGTGGCGATGAGTTCCTCGTAATCGCCAAACAGGCACGGCAGGCCGAGTCGGAAGCGCTCGCAGAACGCATCCGCAGGACGATCGCCGAGACCAGTTTCACGCTGGGCGACGGCCAGACCGCGCGCACGACCTGCTCTATCGGCTTTGCTGCATACCCGCTGTTCAAGGCCGCGCTGGACGAGTCCAGCCTCGACCAGATTATTGCGCTGTCGGACAACCTCATGTACGAGGCGAAGAAGAAGCGCAACGCGTGGGCTGGCATGTTCGGCCCGACCGAAGCATCTACGAGCTTCGCTGTCGAGGATGGCGAGCTCGAGCCAACTTCAATGCTGTTCCGCGCAAAGCGCGCTGGAAAACTTCTTACACATACTCCAGAAGCGGACGAACGTCCGGAAATACGGGTCGCATCCGGGCAGAGCCAATCATGAATACATTAACCAAGTCATCAGTCATAGTCGCCGCAGTCGGCGTTGCAGCACTTATTCTGCACACCGGCGATAGCGACACATTCTCTCTGCATGGCCCAAGCGACGCTATCTCCGGCACAGCGGTAACGGCAACACCTGAAGCCCAGCCCGGTACAAGTGATCCTGTCCGTCAGGAAGCATCGGTGGCAGCACTTGCAGGCGACGCCACACTCCATGGCGCTTATGAGCCGACAGCCTATCCTGGCGCCAGCGAGCCCGTATCGGTGGCTCGTTCCTCGGCCGCACAGACGGAAGAGCGCACAGCGGAAGATGATCGCGAGCGCATGCAGCGCGCTGCCCAAGGGAAGATGAGCGGCCCGGTTGCGGCCCTGGCCATGGCCGGTGGGCCTGAGCCTGCTGAGATCGTCGTCAGCTACAAGGACCATCCGGATCTCTTCGAGGATGGTCGCGTCGAGGAGCTTGGCGGCGAAATTCTGCGCCATTACGAAGTTCTCGACCTGCTGGCGATCCGTATCCCTGCAGAGTCCCTGATCGAACTCGCGATCGAAGACGACGTGAAACGCCTCTCGCTCGATGAAGCTGTCGTCGCTGGTTCGACAATTTTCAAGACGGTCGCGAACGCACCTGGCAGTTACTCGAGCAACCACTCATACAACGGCAATGACCAGACCGTTGCCATCCTGGATTCGGGCGTTGCACAACATCACGATTTGTCGGGTTCCGTCAGGCAGTACAGCTTCCTGAACGGCAATTTTCCACGGCTCATAATCGACGGGAATGAGATTGATGGCTACAACTCGTCACCACGTGCCGATGGCTACGGCCATGGCACGCACATCGCCGGCATTATTACAGGCACTGGGAAAAGCTCTCTCGGCGCCTACAGTGGCCCGGCTTCGCGGGTTGATATCCTGTCATTGCAGGTCCTGGATGAGAACGGGCATGGCCAGATGTCGGACGTCATGGCCGCGATCGACTTTTTGCTTAAGTACGGCAGCTTCTTCGACGTAAGCGTTGCTAACCTGTCGCTTGGCAAGCCGATCACCGAGTCCAATACGACGGACCCGCTGGTACTCGCTGTTGAGAGGCTTTGGGATAGTGGCGTCGTCGTTGTGGTTGCCGCAGGAAACTACGGTCGCGAGGGCTACTTCTCGATCACCAGCCCTGGCAACTCACGCAAGGTCATTACTGTCGGATCGCTGACGGATAATGGCACCGGCTCGAACTACGAAGATGATTACGCCTCAACCTACTCATCGCGCGGCCCGACAGCTGAGGACCATGTCGTCAAGCCAGATCTCCTGGCGCCGGGTAACAGGCTGGTCGCGGCCACGCCGGATGGCTCGAACCTGGCAACCCTGTTGCCGAACAATGTGGTTGCGTGCACGTCGTCGAGCTGGTGTTCTGATGATTACCTCGAGATGTCGGGAACCAGCATGGCAACGGGCGTCGTATCAGCTGCGGCGGCCATGATGCTGGAGAAAGAACCCTGGCTGTCACCCGCTACGGTAAAGGCACGCCTCATGCGTTCGGCCCGCCACGTTGATGAATCCCCGATTGTCAGTGGCGCCGGACTGCTCGATATCGATGCCGCAATGGACGAAACTGGCGTCATCGACGGACAGGCGCTGTCACCGCTCATGGTCTTCGACAGCGCAACAGGCGGTACGCTGATTCAGGATACGGCCTCGCTCTGGGGCGACGCCCTTTGGGGCGCCGGTTACCTCTGGACTGATGGCGTGAATGCGAACGGCTATCTCTGGACCGATGGTGTGAATGCCAACGCTTACCTCTGGACCGATGGTGTGAATGCGAACGGTTACCTTTGGACAGATGGTATAGCAGCAAACGGTTTCCTGTGGACTGACGGTGGTGTGGCGGCCTTTGGCTACCTGTGGACCGACGGTGGCGTGAATGCAAAGGGCTACCTGTGGACCGACGGTGGCGTGAACTCGAATGGCTACCTGTGGACTGACGGTGGTGGATTCCGCGCCTTGTCACTTTATGACTTCGATACCGACAGCCCTGGCCTCAACGATGACGACTACTCGTCAGAATAATTAAGGCAAAGCGACGTAAGATTGACGCCGGTCCAGAGGGGCCTCTCTGGACCGGCACCCTCCCCCGAGCGAGCCCCAAGTGGCAACTACCGGCCAAACCAGGCGCGTGCAAGCACTCGCCTCGTCATTTGCTATGATGACGCAAAACAATAAAGGCTCGCACTTGACGAACCATTCGGATCAACGTTTTTCCTCCCGCTTGGGATTACTTCTGTGCGTACTCGGTATCGCTGTCGGCACGGGCAATATTTGGCGATTTCCACGCATTGCCGCCCAGAACGCCGGTGAAGACGGTGCCGGTGCATTTCTGGTCGCCTGGATCCTGTTCCTGTTTGTCTGGAGCGTGCCGCTGATCATTGCGGAGTACGCCCTCGGTCGTAAAGGTCGTATGGGCGTCATCGGCACGTTCGCCAAGATCGCCGGGGAGAAATTTGCCTGGATGGGTGCCTTCATCGCCTTCGTGGCGACGGCTATCATGTTCTACTACTCCGTAGTCGCCGGCTGGTGCGTTTACTACCTGATCAAGATGGCATCTGAGCCACTGCCACTCAGTGCAAAGGCTGCACAAAGCATCTGGGACGGATTCCAGGGCGGCGGCCTGCCCGTCGCATTTCATGCCCTGGCCATGGGACTCGGCGCGGTGGTCGTCTGGAACGGCATAAAATCGATCGAGCGCGCCAACCTTGTGCTCATCCCGGCGCTGCTGCTGATTGTCCTCATCTCCGTTGCACGCACGCTGACGCTGGATGGCTCGGCCGATGGCATCGCCTTCCTGTTCACGCCCGATTGGTCGACACTGGCAAAACCACAGATCTGGCTTGAGGCGCTAACGCAGAATGCCTGGGATACGGGTGCCGGCTGGGGCCTCATTCTGACCTACGGCGCCTACATGCAAAGCCGGCATGGCGTAGTAAAAAACGCAATCATCACCGGCGTCGGCAACAATACCGTTTCACTACTCGCCGCTATCGTCATATTCGGCACCGTGTTCGCAATTCTCGGCGCTCAAATGAACAAGGCCGAGATTCTGGCCGTTATGCAAACCAGTGGTCCTGCAGCCACTGGGCTGACGTTCATCTGGATGCCACAGCTATTCGCGAAGATGCCTGCGGGTAACGTGTTTGCCATATTGTTTTTTCTCGGCCTGTCGTTTGCTGCCTTCAGTTCTCTTATCGCGATGATCGAACTGAGCACACGAATACTCGTCGATCTTGGCATCGCACGACGTCAGGCGATTCTCGGTGTTTGCATTGTCGGTTTCACGTTGGGAGTTCCTTCGGCAATCAACCTCAACTTTTTCGCCAACCAGGATTTCGTCTGGGGCGTCGCATTGATGATTTCGGGCGCATTTATCGCTTTCGCCGTCATAAGACACGGCGCTACCCGTTTTCGCACGGAAAATATCGACAGCCAGTCGGACGACTGGAGTGCAGGTCCTCTGTGGGACGTGGCGATTCGCTTCGTGATCCCGACGCTCGCCGTGGTGCTGCTGGGCTGGTGGCTCTATCAGGCAGCCAGCGTTTACGCGCCGGATCGATGGTTTGATCCGTTCGACCCGTTCAGCGTAATGACCTGCCTGACACAATGGGGCGTCGTATTGACACTGTTAATCGTCCTCAATCGAAAGGTAGCCAGGCGAACTTTGGGTTCGTCCGGTCAGGAAGCGAGATCGGAAAGTTAGTTTTTTTTCACTCCACCCGAAATAACTGCGGCAGCGTCAACTGGAGATTGCAATGAAGTCAACGTGGTTTGCCGTAGGTGCAATAGCTGCGGCAATCGGTGTAATTCTCGGCGCTTTCGGTGCTCACGCGCTGAAAACCAGCGTGACCGAAGAGCTTTTGGCTGTCTTCGAGGTCGGTGTTCGGTACCAGATGTACCACGCATTGGGACTACTCGCCGTTGGCTGGGCGGCCGGACGTTGGCGAGGTCGCCTGCCCGACGTATCAGGTTGGCTGTTCACACTGGGAATTTTCCTGTTCTCCGGCAGTCTGTATCTGATGACGTTCACCGGTGCGCGATGGTTGGGTGCAATAACACCGGTCGGCGGGATTTGTTTTATTTTCGGCTGGATAGCGTTAGCGACAACCGCGTTGCGCGCAAACAAATGAACCCGACAATCTTTAGGCAGCGAGTTTCACAGGTGAATAATGAGTGTTTTTGAATACATAGGCGTACTTATCTCGGTGATAATGGGCCTTGGAATCACCCATTTGGTAACTGGGACATCAAAACTGATCCAGCATCGCTCTGAGGTGCGACTTTATCTGCCGCACATGCTGTGGACGCTGAACATCCTCATTTTCATCCTGCTGATCTGGTGGGGTATGTTCAATTGGAACGGCCACGAGACGTGGTTCGCACACGAATACCTGTTTATTACTCTGTACGCGATCGTAATGTTCTTTCTCGCCTCATTGCTTTACCCGTGGGATATGGCCAATGATATTGACGTACGTGAGCATTTCTTTGGGAACCGAACGTGGTTTTTTGGCGTGCTACTCGTCGCATGGGGCATCGATGTTCTTGCGACGCTGGTAAAGGCAGATGTAGGCGTTCGCCCTGTCCCCACGGGGTACTTTGGCTTTATCGGCATCCAAATGCTGATAGCAATTATCGGCATCGCCTCTCGCAATCGAATTGTGCATGCCATCTTGCCGACGTCTTTTCTAGTGATCGTATTGTCTCTCGTGCTCTTTTCAGCTCAGAACCAGATCAACGGCTAATGTATCCTGACCACCAATCCATCGCTCGGTGTGAAATATGGTCAAGAAATTGCTGCTTCTTTTGTCGTTTACGAGCCTCCTGCCTGTCTCGGTATTTGCTGAAGACCCGCCCTCCTCTATCGACTCTCAGGACGCCTTCTTCGACGCAATCCGCGCGCACTGCGGCAAAGCGTATGCTGGAACGGTCACCGTCGACAACGCGCCCGGTGACAGTTTCGCGAACAAGCCGCTCATCATGCATGTGCGACGATGCAACGAGACCCAGCTTCAGATCCCTTTCCACGTCGGTGAAGATGCCTCGCGCACCTGGTTGATCACCAAGACCGGCTCCGGCCTGTCCCTTAAGCACGATCACAGGCACAGCGATGGCACCGAAGATGCGCTCACGCAGTACGGCGGCCATACGGTTGATGCCGGATGGGAACAGGTACAGTCCTTTCCGGCCGACCAGTATTCAAAAGAGCTGTTCGTCGAAAACGCGATTCCGCAATCGGTCGGTAATACCTGGCAGATGTACATCTACGCGGAACAATTCACGTACCGGATGATCCGCCAGGGACGCGAATTTCGAGTGGACTTCGACCTGACCAAACCCATCGAAGCACCGCCCGCGCCGTGGGGCTATGAGGACACATAAACAGGGCGCCCTCGCCCCAATCCCAAGCTACTTGAGATTTGCCAAATCGGATCCCGCAGGTTTCTGGTACAGGCGCAGTCCGAACTCCGGCACGATAGCCATCAGGTGATCGAAGATGTCCGACTGGATGCCTTCGTAGACAGCCCATTCGGTGGTGTTCGTGAAGCAGTAGATCTCTAACGGCAATCCTTCGGGGCCCGGGGCGAGCTGACGAACAATTAACGTCATGCCATCGTCGATCTTCGGGTGATTCTTCAGGTAGTTGTACGCGTATGCGCGAAACATGCCGACATTTGTCAACCGTCGTCTGTTCACGTCCTCGTCAACCGCGGTCGCGAGTCCTGCATTATAGTCGGCCAGTTCCTGTTCCTTGTTCCTGATGTAGTCCTTCAGAAGCGCAAAACGTTTGAAATGATCAACCTCCTCCACTGTCTGCGTTCGGATCGTGGACACATCGATATAAATAGCACGCTTGATTCGTCGGGCACCCGTCTGTGACATGCCCCGCCAGTTTTTGAATGAGTCGGTGATCAGGCGGTGCGTGGGGATGGTGGTTATCGTCTTATCCCAGTTTTGCACCTTGACGGTGTGGAGCTGCACGTCAACCACGTCACCGTCAGCACCAAACTGTGGCATCTCGATCCAATCACCGACGCGGACCATGTCCTGAGCCGTCAGCTGCACGCTGGCGACCAGCGACAGGATGGTGTCCTTGAACACGAGCAACAGGATTGCGGTCATCGCGCCAAAACCGCTCAATAACAGCAGCGGCGAGCGGTCCAGAACTGCCGATATAATCAGCACGCCGCCGAGAATCCATACGACGATCTGTATCAGCTGCACGAATCCCTTTAACGGACGATCCCTGGCCACCGGTGTCGCCGCGTAGATGGTATTTGCCGCGCTCAGCATGGCAGTCAGCGCCATCGTCAACATCAACACCATGTAGCCCATCGCGACATTGCGGATGAGCTGAAGAATATCTGCCGGCAGATCGGGAACGAACGCAGCACCTGTGAATACAATCAGCGCCGGCACAACCTGCACAAGACGACCGAATACGTTGTGCGACACGAGCGCATCGTCCCAGGTCACGCTGGATCGCTTTGCGAAAACGCGGACGGCGCTAACCACGACGCGCTTCACAATCAGATTAGCGACGACGGCAGCCGCAAGCAGCGCGAACAAGCCCGCGGTGGGTGGCAAAAGAGCGTGATACGTGCCCAGGCCTTCAAACATGTTGTTGGGTTCCGGAATGAGTGCGCCGGAATAGTATCACCTGCTCGTCGCAGGCATTAGTTCCTGGCAATCCTGATGATCGCAGACTGTCGTCGCCTGCACCGCTGTGCATGCAAACGCCAACACCATGATCAACAGTGTCACGTAATACATTAGGGACTTCGGTTTCCTGGACTTGCGTGCAGTCATTTGGCATCACGCCCCTGAATCCGCGCCATGCAGCACCGTCTTGAGGATCTCGCTGGCCTCCGAGCGCCCTCTTTGGAATGCCTCCGAGTTTGCCGGTGCGAACGGTTGTTCGAGCATGTAGCGGGCCACCGGCAATGCCAGGTCGCCCTCGCTGTCAAGCAGTGCGTAAACGTAGGCGACGAATTCGGTCTGTCTCGAACCGAGACTGAGGTGACTGCAAAGCCCTACGACAAGCCCGCTCGCCAGCGCCCGGCGCTCGTTACGGTCGGGGATGCCATCGAGTCCATGACTGCGAACCCATAAATGTGCAGCGCGCGCTACGGAGTCGATCATTTGCAGGTCTTCCTCGGATATTGATTGGTTCATTACTGCGCCCACGTCTATGAATGTGGCGCTAAATATGCGCCTGTGCGCGTATGACCTCTTGTCTGGGCGCGTCGAATCCGATTCAATATCACTCATGTTCCTGGAAGCGACGACATTAGCTTCGGTAACGACACTCCTCGAGGTCTCGTTACGCGAAAACTACGGCATAAACCCGGCACCTATTTTTGAAAAGGCCGGAATACCGTTGGGTGCTCCGGCGTCGACGGGGGCACGTTACCCGCTGACCAGCGTCAGGAAAATGTGGGAACTGGCCCGCGACGAGACGGGTGATGAGGCGGTAGGCCTGAAGACAGGGCGACTCGCAAAGGCGACTCAGTTCCATGCCTTTGGTTACTCCTGGCTGGCCAGCTCGACCTTGCTGGAAGGCCTGCAGCGCCTGACACGCTACAGCGAGCTGGTCTCCACGGCCTCGGCGAAGCTGACGCTGGTCGAAGAGCCGCACAGCTACGCGCTATCGGCGACCTTTCCGGATTCTTCCCAGGCGCCGCCCCGGGAAGGTATCGATTGCGGCATGACGGCGTTGCTTGCGTTGTGTGACAGCGTGGCCGAAAAGGAAATTCGGCCCCTCAAGGTCGAGCTGTCCTGCCCTATTCCTGCAGACCCGCAGGTCTATCGAGACGCACTGCGCTCGACCGTGCACTTCAACGCTGACGTTGGAGCAATACACTTTCGCAAGGAAGACCTGCTGGCCGCCTTGCCCGGCGGCACGCCAGCGGTTGCCAGGGCGACAGATCGGGTCATCGAGCAGTACATTGAGACGCTCGATCCCACCAAGGTAGCTACGAAGGTCAGAGAGCTGCTGATTGAGCTTCTGCCATCGGGGGGAGTTGATCAGGATGCGGTCTGTAGCCGCCTGAATCGCAGCAGGAGCTCACTGCTCCGGCAACTGCAGGAGGAAGGCGTCAGTTATCGCGATGTGCTGGATGGTACGCGCCAGACGCTGGCCGAGGACTACCTCAAGCAAAAAAAGCACTCCCATGCGGAGATTGCTTTCATGCTTGGTTTCTCCGACCAGAGTAATTTCGCCAGGGCGTTCAAGCGCTGGACCGCGAAAACTCCCGGCCAATTTCAGGAAACCGTGAGTTAGGCCGGCAGACCACTACTGACTGGAACTGGATTCCTGTTCCGCGCTCGCCGACGGCATGATCACCGTGGCACCGGCCGAGATGAAATCGCGGGATAAGGGCCTCGCGTTCGATTTCTTTGGGCCTTCGAGGAGCAACATGACGTACAACGCCACGCCGTACACGAAGCAAAGGATGCCTACACCGAGATAAACGAAAATAAGCGAGTAGTCGAATCCCAGGTACAAGCCGCTTGAGATTATCAATAAGCCGACCAGCACCCACACCTGGGGCAGTCGTTCGAAAATATCGGAAACCAGTTTCATTGCGGCGCCTCGTCAGTCGTATTCCATCTAAACGCGGCCCACGTTACCCCTGCATACGGGCCATATTTGTGCCGCTATTCACAAAAACACGCTCTACGACCGAATTCACGCGCGAGACTGAGACCTGCGTCACGAGATTTAGACTTTGCCGGCCGGCTTCTTCTTCGGCGTCGTTACCAGATGAACACGACCGTGCTTGCCCTTGTGCCGCAAGTTCAATTGGGCAACGATCTCTTCGACAGCCTCGGTTACGACCGCAAGACTCCCCTGCCGGCAGCCCTCAATACTCTCGCTGCCTTCAAAAGAGATTACGTATCGATACCAGTCTGAGCCTTCGGTGCCGGGCGGGCACTCTGTGGGCACAATGGAGACCATTTCGTAGGATTGTCGAACTTCTGGGGTTTCTTCAGTCATCGGCACCCACTATAAAGGTAGTTGGGCTTTGATGCTTGGAAACGTCGGTCTACACTCGAATTCTCAACGTAGGAGAAACTCATTATGTGCCGCTGGCTAGCCTACTCAGGGTCCCCCATTTATCTTGAAGATGTCCTGTTCAAGACCGACAACTCGCTAATTGACCAGAGCCTGGACTCTGCGGACACCACAACGAGAACCAACGGTGACGGGCTCGGCATAGGATGGTACGGCAAGCGTGAGCAGCCCGGGCTCTACCGGGATATACGGCCTGCCTGGAATGATTCCAATCTAAAGGCGCTGGCTGCGCAAATCGAATCCCCCATGTTCCTGGCGCACGTTCGCTCGACGACCGGATCTCCCGTGCAGAGAACGAATTGTCATCCTTTTAATTACAGGAACTGGTTGTTCGTTCACAACGGACTCATCAATGAATACGAAAAGCTGCGCCGCGACCTGACATTCGCGGTCGCCCCGGACCTGTTTCCGCACGTTCTCGGCTCGACGGACTCCGAGTTGATGTTCATGCTGGCCCTGACGTTTGGCATGGAAAGCGATGTCAAAACGGGAATCGCACGAATGGCGGGGCTCGTCGAACAACTGGCAGAGCAGTATGAGATCGAGGACGCGCTGCAAATGACGTTGGGGATCAGCAATGGTGAGTCGCTTTACGCGGTCCGTTATTCAACTGTCGGCAATTCGCGCACGCTGTTCCACAGCGCCAGTCGCGATGTGACGATGGAGATTGCACCGGAAGCCGGAAGGATATCGCGAGACGCGCGTGCCATCGTTTCCGAGCCGTTCAGCGATCTTGAGTCAGACTGGGTAGTTGTGCCCGAAGCGAGTTTTCTTACGCTCAGCAAGGGCGAGGTAACCGGTGAACCTTTCGCGCCTATCAGGCCCTAGGTCACCCTATCACCATCGATGTCCGCCATGAGGTCAGGACGAGCAGACCTTATCACGAGCTGCGATATCCCTCGACGGGTCATGCATGCTATGTTTCTGCTCACAGCGCTGGGCCAACCGGGCCAAAGCATATTTGGAGGAATAAGGATGTTTTTGAGCGGAACAAAATTGCTGCGTAGCGGCTTCCTGGTAATCGTAGCAATTGGCATGGTCGGGTGTGCCTCGTCCAAGCCCAATTTCCTGGCGGACTACGACAAAGCGGCTGATTTCGGCAGTTATCACACCTATAACTTCATGGAGCGGGAAAGACAGGGTGGTTATGACGGCCTGTTCGCGCGGTACATGATCGATGCGCTCACAATTGAGATGGAAAAGCGTGGCTACAGGAAATCCGATAACCCGGATCTGCTCGTCAATTTCAACGGAATTTTCCAGGACAAGACCAAGGTGACGACCAGGACGTCCACCGCGCCGGCTGTTTATCCCGCCTATGGCTACTATGGTTATCGTCGTAACTCCTATAATACCTGGGGCGCCTACCCATACGGTACTGAAACCCATGTCTCGCAGTACACGGAAGGCACGTTTAACATCGATTTGGTCGACGCCAAAAAGAAACAACTTGTCTGGGAAGCCATCGGCGTCGGCAAGGTGTCGGACAAGGCCTTCAAAGAGATGGATGTGCGTGTCAAAACCCGCGTACCGGAAGTATTCGCGCTCTACCCGTTCGTTGCGGGCAGCGCGGTCCCGCATGGTAGGCAGAAATAGCGTCTCGTTAGGACCGGAGCGCAGCGGCGCTCCGAGCTTACTATTTGTTCCTCAGGTCTCTTTATCGCGCTCTCTCTTGAGTTCCTGAAGCAGCTTCAGCCCTTTCTTGCGCTGCATTGAGATCACTTTTAGCTTCGAGGAAATTTCGTGCCGCACCTCCTCGTTCTCTTCCGTCTCCAAATCATTCTTCAGTTTCTTTTTCTCATCACGCAGTGATTTCAGGACTTTCTTGAGGGACGCGTATTTCTCCAGCTGGGCACGCCGCTCCGCACTGAGAATAT
>Ga0316197_10001221_pt1 | contig 18477 bp, 18 predicted proteins | sample OudBiesiAoxic_MG_FD_204939 | JGI IMG/M metagenome (GOLD analysis project Ga0316197, IMG submission 204939) | Coastal sediment microbial communities from Oude Bieten Haven, Netherlands - site A oxic | ecosystem: Environmental > Aquatic > Marine > Coastal > Sediment | place: Netherlands... | reverse complement strand
TCCCCCCGGCTCATAGGCCAATGGGCACGCCCGGTCATTCATGTAAAAATCCATTGATCTGTCTGTAACCAACCCGGAAAAACCGGTTTGATTGCTGGCACGCGCCCAATCCAGAAACAGACCAAAGGCAAATGCCGTTTGAGAATGCTCACCAACCCGGATAGGGTAAGCCAGCTTTGTAAGCCAGGCTTCCATATTTGCCACTAACGCGGCTTCAAGCGGCTCCAGGGCCGCCAGCCAGCGTCTGGCACGCGGATCGTCCCACTCGCGTAATTCTGCGGTTAACTGCAATAACCACGCAACTCCGTACGGTCTCTCAAAAGAGGCACGCTGCGGATGGGTAACATAGGCCACTTCAAGTGCGACTTTTTCAGACTGAAAACTTTCATCCAGCGCCGCCTCTGCCACACCGGAAAACTCCGCTTCCGGGTATAAACGCAACAAGCGTGTCAGTAACCAGTGCCCATGGACCGAAGAGTGCCAGTCAAAACAACCGTAAAAAACCGGTGTCAATTCACGTGGCGGACCGACATCGCGGTCGCCGCTCAATACATGCGAGATCTTATTGGGATATTCCTGATGGACGCAACCCAGTGCCAGGCCCGCAAATCGACTGACCGGCGGTTCCGCCTGCACTTGCGCTAAAACCGGCTCTAGCTGCTCTTGAGCTATTACTTGAGCACCCTGCAGGAAAATCAGCAGTAAAGCCGCGAACATCCAGTGTTTCATCGTGATCTCCAAAAACCTGTTAACTAAAAGTAACCAAACTCTCTATACAGTCATAAAATGGGCGCCTGGGGGAGCCCGGTATCTCATGGCCGAACCGATCTATTTGACCGTAGCCATACATTCGATTTCGGTGCGGGCACCGAGTGCCAGACCACTACTTCCCAGCGCACTGCGGGCTGGCGGGTTGGAGGGAAAATATGTGACATAGACTTCATTCATTGCCGCCCATTCCTTGATGTCAGCCAAAAATACGGTGCATTTGACAACTTCCGCCATGGATGAACCGTGCTTCTCGAGTACGGCCTTGATGTTCTCCAGGGTTTTTTCCGTTTCAGCGGCGATACCGCCCTCAACCAGCTTGGCTGTTTCGCGGTCATATCCGAGTTGGCCGGAAAGATACAGCATGTGCCCGACACGGACCGCCTCAGAAAATGGCAATTGTATGTCAGGTGATACCGCGTAGTACTCAACTTCAACATCACCGGCACAGACCGCCTGGCTTACAAGAAAGGTCATTACTGCGATAACTCCTAAAAATATTTTCATAAGATTTTTCTCCTCACAAGATTTAGACTTCCCCGTTTCGGTTGAAACGGGTGATGTGGTCTGCGGCCCTGAATGCGAGGGCCTGGATGGTCATGGTAGGCTGTCCCCGGCCTCGTTATTTTCGGCAGCAGTTTGTGCGGCGGAAACGATGAGCGGCATGTTAATTGCCAACCAGGAAGCACTGACTATCGAACCCCCGGATGTAAGAAAACCACGACGGGACTTCCTGGGTATTGTCACTATTGTTTTCTTCCTTTCAACTCAAAATAAAGGGATAGGGCAGCAATTGTGCTATCGACCAACTGCGATACTCGGTTTCACTGTGACAGGAGATAATCAGGGCATCGTCAGCCAGTAATTCACTCATAACCTGCCGGCAGGCACCACAAGGCGCCAGAGTCTCAAAACCGGTGGCATAAATTAGCAATGTATGGGCAGTGCCGGGTTGCATACCTTCTGCGATTGCAGCAGCAAGTGCATTGCGCTCCGCACATTGGGTCAGACCGTAGGATGAGTTCTCAACATTGCAGCCGGAATATACCTTGCCACTTTCATCCACAACACATGCCCCGACCCTGACACCACTGTAGGGTGAATAGGCATTGTCACTTGCTGAGCGCGCCAGGGCGTAAAGCTCTTCAACCGCTTTCTCTGTGTCACTCACGTAGCAGGTTCCGTTTCAAGCACTGCATCCAGCACGACCTGAATGACCGCGCCGAAAGCATTCTGTCGTGTTTCATGTGACGCCCGCTCGCCGGTGGGAATCACATCACTGACCGAGAGCATCGTCAAAGCGCGTCTGCCAAACTGATGTGCCAGCGCATACAAGGCAGCGGATTCCATATCCAACGCAAGAATACCCATTTCCTGCATCTTGTCGATGAATGTCTTATCGGGATGATAAAACCAGTCTGAGGAAAACACGTTGCCGGTTCTGATTTTAAGTTCCCTTTGAATTGCCTTTTCATAAACCCGGCGTAACAGTTCAGAATCTGCACTGGCAGAAAAATCATAACCGCCGAACCGTTGCCGGTTCATGGCTGAGTCGGTACCCGCAGCGCTCGCCAGTACCAGGTCACCAACCTGCATGTCTTCCAGCAGGCCTCCGCAGGTTCCCACCCGGATTATCTGATTCACGCCGTAATAATCAAACAGTTCATGTGCATAAATACTGATGGATGGCATACCCATACCCGAACCCATAATTGATACAGGCTTGCCCTTGAATGTACCGGTAAAGCCAAGCATATTTCGCACGCTCGTAACCAGTTTGACATCTTCAAGATGGTTGTTGGCGAGCGTTTGCGCCCGCAATGGGTCACCAGGCATCAGTACGGTATCTGCAAACTGCCCCTTCGTTGCTCCGATATGTGGTGTTCCGGTCATCACTTATTTCCTCTCATACTCAGCACTGGCTGGTTCTGGTTTACCTATGGAAATTGTTCATATACAGCGGGTAATGCGTCCATGCTGCGGCCAATGACGATCGCCTCTGAAAGTGTTTGTGCAGCAACCTGCCATGACGTTTCATCTGCCGCATGAATCATTACCAGCGGGTCACCCTTGTTAACGGTATCGCCGACCAGGCAAAAATCTGCCAGGCCAACGCGGTGGTCAATGAAGTCATCGGCCACATTGCGACCGCCTCCGAGTGTGACAATAGCCAGGCCAATCGCCCTCGTGTCCATGAACTCAATGCCACCATCAATCTGCGCTTCCAATGGTCGTACCAGGGGAGCGGGTGAAAGGTATTTTTCCGGATGCTCAACCAGGTCAGCCGGTCCACCCTGCATGCTCACCATGCGTGCAAACCTTTCTGCAGCCATTCCCGTGTCAATTGCCCCGTTCAACATGAGCCGCGCCGACTTCTTATTCTTAGCCAGGCCACCCAACAATAACATTTCGCAACCCAGGGACATAATGACTTCCTCGAGCCTGGGTTGTCGAAAACCTCCCCGCAGAAACTCTATGGTTTCCAACATTTCCAGCGCATTACCAGCACTGTGCGCCAACGGCTGGTTCATGTCGGTTATCAGTGCACGGCATGGTAATCCAGCCAGTTCTGCAACTTCAATAAGATTTGAGGCCAGATCCCTCGCATGATTACGTTCACGCATGAATGCGCCATTACCTGTTTTTATATCGAGTACAAGACCATCAAGCCCTTCGGCCAGTTTCTTGGAAAGAATAGATGCCACAATCAGGGCTTTGGAATCAACCGTGGCGGTGACATCCCGCACGGCATACATACGGCCGTCCGCAGGCGCCAGTTCAGCACCTTGACCGGTCATTGCCAGGCCGGTTTTCCGCACGGTTTGATCGAATAAATGTTCAGATGGGTGTGTGTCAAAACCCGGAATGCTTTCCAGTTTGTCCAATGTGCCGCCGGTATGACCAAGTCCGCGCCCGGTTATCATTGGAATAAAGGCCCCGCAGGCTGCCAGCATGGGTGCCATGACCAGGCTCACCAGGTCACCAACACCGCCGGTTGAGTGCTTATCGAGTACCGGGCCATCAAGACCGGACCACTGCAGGCAATGACCTGAGTCACGCATCGCCAGCGTAAGTGCAGTCTGCTCCGCCATGCTCATGTTCTGGAAACATACCGCCATCGCGAAAGCGCCGATCTGGGCATCACTGACCTGACCCCTTGAGATACCATCCACAAAGCCCCGAATCGACTCTGGCGTTAGCTCCTCGCCGTCTCGCTTGGCTTTAATGAATTCTCTGGGTAGCAACATACCCACATAATAGCAGTGAATGCCAGAGATTGGTTGAAAGTGGCTTTTTTATCAAGGGGGGTGGCACACACCCCGTCTGCCCCGCCCCTTAACCGCACTTGGAATAACCGCACGACAGACATGTCGCGCAATTATCCATAACCACCACTGCCTTTGTATGGCACTTATTACACAGGGTGGCTGAGGCGGGGTAACCCACTTCCTCTCCGGTATTTTTTACCGTGGTTTCTGGTTGTACGTTCTCAGCTTCGGCCCGTTTCTGGTTGAGAATGAGCATTTGCTGCTCGGACAACTCTTCCTTCTTCAATAAACCGATTTTCTGCATATGGTGTGATATCACATCGCCGATTTCGGCAATGATGGAAGGCATAAACCTGCCGCCAGGTTTAAAGTAGCCGCCCTTGGGGTCGAAAACAGCTTGTAGTTCCTCTGCCAGGAATGTGACATCACCACCCTTCCGGAATACGGCCGACATCAACCGGGTCAACGCCACGATCCACTGGAAGTGATCCATGTTCTTGGAGTTGATGAAAATCTCGAACGGCCTGCGTTGCTCATGCACCGTTCCCTGGTTGAGAATGATATCGTTGATGGTCACGTACATCGCGTGATCATCAAGCGGCGTTTTTATTTTGTAGGTTGAACCTTCGAGCGACTCCATACCCTCAGGACGCATGATTTTCTCGGTCATGCGAATAACCTTAGCCGAGCTACGGGCCTCTCGTTCTTCGGCAGCAAGCATTTTCGCAGCTAATTCTTCTTCCGGTTTTACCACTTCATAGCCGGCAATGTGTTTGTTAATTTTGATCGTCATTTTTTTCGGTATCCCGCTTAAAATTTTCCGTAATAACCCTCTTTCAGAGCGTCAAACAGATTGGCTGCGGTATGAACCTCACCATCATATTCAATGTTTTCGTTGCCCTTGACTTCAACCACTTCACCGTCTTCAAGTACAAAGCGATAGGTGGTATTTGCCAGGTCGTCTTCTTTTACCAATACGCCCTGAAACGCCTCGGGGTTGAACCGGAAGGTAGTACACCCTTTCAGACCTTTGCTATGCGCATAGGTATAAATATTTTTAAACTTCTCATATGGGTAATCCGTGGGTACATTGGCAGTCTTGGAAATGGATGAATCTATCCACTTCTGAGCTGCGGCCTGAATATCCACGTGCTCCTCCGGTGAAACATCTTCTGATGTGATGAACTGTTCCGGCAGTTTGATGGACTCGTCATCTGAATCCGGCATCGCGTTCTGATTGACAAGTTCACGGTATGCCAATAGTTCATAACTGAACACTTCAACCTTTTCTTTACTCTTTTTGCCTTCGCGGATTACGTTGCGACTGTAATGGTGCGCAAAGCTGGGTTCGATTCCATTCGAAGCATTATTGGCCAGCGACAGCGATATCGTGCCGGTTGGCGCGATTGAAGTATGGTGTGTGAAACGACCGCCTTCTTCCGCGAGGTCAGATATCAATTCCGGCTCAATCTCTCCAATTTGCTGCATATAGCGGCTGTATTTCGCATGTAACACCGAACCGCGTACAGAATCCCCGATCTGGTAACCGTCGGCCACCATTTCCGGTCGCAGGCGCAACATCGCTGCAGTTACCCTGAAATCCTCATTCATCACCGGTGCAGGACCCTTTTCACGGGACAATTCCAATGATTCCTGCCACCCGGCTATGGCCATTTCACGGGCAATTTTATCTGTGAACTCAAGTGATTCCGGTGAACCGTACTTCATACCCAGCAAAACCAGGGTCGACCCCAACCCCAGGAAACCCATACCATGCCGGCGCTTACGCTCAATTTCATCACGCTGCTTACCAAGTGGTAAGCCATTGATTTCAACCACGTTATCCAACATTCGGGTAAATACTCTTACCACCTGGCGGTACTCATCCCAGTTAAACTTAGCCTCAGGAGAGAATGCCTGGTCGACAAAACGGGTCAGGTTGATTGAGCCAAGCAGACAGGCACCGTAGGGTGGCAACGGCTGTTCACCACAGGGGTTGGTCGCCCGGATATTCTCGCAAAACCAATTGTTGTTCATTTCATTGATTCGGTCGACCATGATAAAACCCGGTTCAGCAAAGTCGTAGGTAGATGACATGATCATGTCCCACATACGACGCGCCGGGATTGTTTTATAGACCTTGCACGCTACCAGGCCGTCTTCGCGTTTCACATAATCGTCAAGCAGTGGCCACTCCCGCCACAACACCTTTTCCGGGTCATCGATATCCAGTTCGCTCGCTTCATCCGGGGTTATCGGGAAAGCCAGTGCCCAGTTATCATCCGCTTCGACGGCCCGCATAAATTCATCGGTAATCAGTAATGAGCAGTTAAATTGCCGTAAACGTCCATCCTCACGTTTGGCCCTTATGAACTCCACCGCATCGGGGTGACCGATATCGAAAGTCGCCATCTGCGCACCCCTTCTGCCACCGGCGGAAGAAACGGTGAAGCACATCTTGTCATAGATATCCATAAAACTCAGGGGACCCGAAGTATAGGCTCCGGCACCTGACACATAGGCACCCTTTGGCCTCAGGGTAGAAAACTCATAACCAATGCCGCAACCGGCTTTGAGTGTCAGACCTGCTTCATGCACCTTATCGAGAATGCCGTTCATGGAATCCTTTATGGTCCCTGAAACCGTGCAGTTTATCGTGGAGGTTGCCGGCTTGTGCTCGCGCGCTCCTGCATTGGATGTGATCCGGCCAGCGGGTATAGCACCACGTCGCAAGGCCCATAAAAAAGATTGGTACCAATGCTCACGTAGTTCTTTGGTTTTTTCGACTCCGGCAATCGCAAGTGCGACTCGCTTGTAGGTATCATCGATATCTGCATCGATGCTTTCGCCAATTTTCGACTTTAATCGGTATTTCTTATCCCAAATGTCAAGTGATGCTGCCTGGAAAGGAACTGCTTGAATATCAGTGTCTATGGCCTCAACCCGCACGCTGCTCATGAATTATCCCGTTTAATTACTTGGTTTTATTTAATTATAGACACAAGTTATTGTGCCGTCCCCTCTTCAGTAACACAAGATATTGTGTCTGAGGGGGAGAACAATACCGACGATCGGCGACACTGTCAAATCGGCATTTGTGTCCGGCGGTATCGGCTATGCCCTGAGATTATTGAATACAATTCATAAGGTTACCGTGTTTGCGACGTTTTTTATGTCCAATGCGTCCTGTAAGGTAGTTATGAAACCCTTGGTAACAAAGGCTTTCGTTTCGTCGCAAAAATTTAAAAATCTGGAGATTCAACTATGAAACACTATTTACGACCTGTTTTCGCCCTGTTTGTGCTCACACTTCTGACCTCCGCATCCGTGCTTGCCGATACCCGGGAAAAGATGGTTATCGCGCTTCAAACCGATGATTTTGAACTGGCTGAAACTGACATAAGTACCCTGGCCATCGGAGAGGCAAAAACGATTGAGACCGAAAGCGGAAAAGTCATTGATATTCTGCGAACAACAGATGGCGCAGAGATTTACGTAGATGGCGAGTTACTGGAAATGAATTTCAGTGAAGATAGTCTCCACGAAGAGCATATGATGGAACAACATGTAGAGATCATTTGTGATGGCGAGGATGAATGTGACGAAAATATCTTTGTACTCAGCGGTGACCTGCATGAAGCATCAGAATGGGTAACGGCCGATGGTGAACACGTCTCCATCCACAGCGAAGTAGAAATTACATGTGATGATGAAGAAGGAAGCGATTGTAGTCATGAGATGATTCTGATTTCAGATGACGGTGACATTGACCTTGAAGTGATCCATGAAGAGCACGGAAGCGGCGAAGCGCACAAGCGTATCGTGATCAAGAAGGTACAAGTCACGGAAGATTGAGGTGTAAATTGACGTTATACTCAAGCGCCCTGCAAGGTACTGCCATGCAGGGCCTTTTTATTGAGTTAGTGATTGTTTCATATGCTGAATATCATACTTTACCAACCCGAGATCCCACCCAACACGGGCAATATCATACGACTATGCGCCAACAGTGGCGCCAGTTTGCACCTGGTGGGGCCACTTGGGTTTCAATTGGACAATACCCGCGTCAAACGGGCAGGACTCGACTATGCGGAAATGGCCCGGGTGCATCAGTACGTGAACTGGAGCTCATTCAGAACAGAGAATTCTGAAATGAGAATCTGGGCTTTCAGTACCCGTGGACAAAAACCCTACCACCAGGCTGACTTTATGCCCGGTGATGGTCTGTTGTTCGGACCTGAAACCAGGGGATTGCCCGAAACCATGCTCGCTGAAACAGGGTCTGAGTATTGTTTGCACTTGCCCATGGCCGATGCTTCACGAAGCCTTAACCTGTCAAATACCGTGGCTATTGGCCTTTATGAGGCATGGAGACAACTGGATTTTGAAACCGGGTGATAATATGTCGTCCGCCCCGGTGAAATATTCGGGCTAACAGCCTGTCGGTCAAGTGAGACCGGATGCTAGTCGTCGTATTCTGCTTTTTGCTCTCTGGCCATTAACCTGGCCACACCTTCCACCGGGTCCCAGTTCTGATGAATGATACCGTTCACCTGCTCTGTGATGGGCATATTTATACTATGCTGCACAGCCAGACGCTGAACTTCGGCGGCGCTGTTAACACCTTCAACCACCTGACCGATTTCTTCCAACGCCTGCTCAAGAGTTTTGCCTTGTCCAAGCTTCAAACCAAGACGCCGGTTGCGTGACAGGTCACCGGTGCAGGTCAATATTAAATCACCCGCACCCGCCAGGCCCATCAGTGTTTCCGGTTTTGCATTCAATGCTGCACCCAGCCGCATCATCTCGGCCAGACCACGGGTGATCAGGGCGGCACGGGCGTTGTCGCCCAGTTGCATACCGTCACAAATACCGGTGGCCACAGCCATAACATTCTTGACCGCACCACCAAGCTCCGCACCAATCATGTCTTCACTGGTATAGGCCCGGAAACGCTCACCATGTAATGCCCCCGCCATAACCTTGGTAAATCTGCTGTCGGAACCCGCTACAGTAAGTGCGGTAGGCAGGTTCATCGCCACCTCTTTTGCAAAAGACGGACCGGTAACAATCGCCAGCGGTGTGTCAGCGGGCAAAAGTTCCGTTGCTACCTGATGCAATAAGCGGCCACTTCCCGGCTCAAAACCCTTGCAGGCCCAGGCAACACCCTGCCCGGGCACCAGGACGTCACGGATGGTCTTCATGATAGAAGCAAAGGCATGACTCGGTGTTACCACCAATACATGGTCCGAGGCCTTTACAGCAGCAAGGATATCGGTTTCAACAACGATGGATTCCGGAATATCTATGCCCGGCAAATAACGCTGATTGAAACGCGTGTCTCGAATCTGTTCCAGATTTTCGGTATCGCGGTCCCACAGGATACTGTGGGTACCACTACGATCCAACTGTAAGGCCAGGGCGGTTCCCCAGGAACCGGCACCCAACACTGCAATCTGTGGACCCCTGGTCAAACTATTGCGTCTCTTGGCAAGGACGCGCCACTACCGGCAAAGCACGCCTTGCGGTCGACCGCTTCACGACCCGCTGAACCCTACAATACACGCGTGACAGTGCACTAAGCGTTGCCCTGAACTTCCAGATCTTCAGCAGCGCTTGCCTGCGCCTGTGCTTCCTGCATACGTTGCGCATAGATCTGATCGAAATTAATCGGCTGTAACACCAGCGGCGGAAAACCACCTTCAGCTACCAGGTCGGTAATCATCCGGCGGGCGTATGGAAACAACGCGTGGGGGCAAAGCGTGTTCAAGGCGGCGTGCCGGCCCTGTTCAGGCAGACCGAGTATGGCGAATATTCCGGCCTGCTGAACCTCAGCAAGGTAGGCTGTCTTTTCACCATTTTCACCAATACTTGCCGTGACGGTAACCGTCAAAACAACTTCATGCACACCTTCGGCGAGATCTGCAACTTTCTGGGAAAGGTTTAACTTGATTTCAACCTGTCCATCTTCCTGGAAAATCTGTGGTGCATTGGGAACCTCGAAAGATACATCCTTCACGTATATCTTTTGAAGCTGGAATTGTGCCTGCTGTTGTTCTTCAGTGGCTGTACCCTGGATCTGTTCTTCTGCCATCGTCATATTTCTCTTTGCTGTGAATAGTAAATGCCACTCAACCATCGATGAGTGACACGGAAAATTATCTCATTACGCCATCTGTTTAACCAGATAACTCTGTATTACTTACGCGCAAGCGGATACTGATCCGCCACCCATTGTGTGGTTCCACCCTTGAGCACCGCTACATCAGTAGCACCCAATTTAACCAGTTTCGCCGCAGCCGTATGGGCTGTTTGACCGTTCTTGCAAACCACCAGTACCGGTCCTTTTATCATTTTTGCAATATCCGGATCAGTCTCGCTAATCCGGGACACAGGAACATTACTGGCACCGGCAAGATGTCCTTTTGTGAATTCTGCGGCTGCTGAAATATCGACAACCGAGGTTTTTCCCTGGTTAATTTTTTGAACAGCCTGAAGCGGTGTCAACTCTGTATAACCACGCGTATGTTTGCTGATTTCAGTCCATATCAATAACAAAATGATACCGGCAAAACCGGCCACCAGCATGCCATGATTACCTGCAAATTCAATCAATTGTCCCACGTTTTGGTCTCCCGGCGATCATACGCTGGTTAAAATTGGAGTTTCGACCCCAGTGTGTTCAACCCGTAGTACCGGGTGAAATCCAAAAATACTCTTGCGCAATACTGAAAATACGATTTGCATTTAATCTGCGACTGACCGGGGTGTTGTGAAATAATAGGCCCACAGCAGTATCGGTTTTCGAGTCACGCATTCACAGCGGCAATTAACTCCACCGCGCGCCTGAGTCATGTTGTGGCGCTGGTGTTAATTTGCAAGAGTCTTCCGTAAAATTTCAGCCGGATCACAGTGATTAACATCGTAGCGCTGTGTGAATATTCTACCGAAGGTTTAACAGCCAGATACACAAAACTTATTAATATGGAAACTAAATGAGCGATAACGAAACACAGACAAAGGCGACATCCAACCCGGCCGGGCCCCTGTTATTAATGATCCTGGATGGCTGGGGCCACCGTGAAGATGCCGCGGACAATGCTATCAGCCAGGCCTCCACACCCTGCTGGAAAAAAATACAGCAACAGGGTGCCCATACAACCATCCAAACCTCAGGTGAATTCGTCGGTTTGCCAGCCGGACAGATGGGAAATTCGGAAGTCGGGCACATGAACATCGGCGCCGGGCGCATTGTCTTTCAAAGCTTATCAAGTATCAGTAACGCAATAAAAGATGGCAGTTTCACAAGCAACCCGGCACTCGTTAAAGCCATTACAGCAAGCCGCGAGAATCAATCAACACTCCATATCATGGGCCTGTTGTCTCCAGGTGGGGTACATAGCCACGAGGAACATTTCCTCGCGATGGTAAAAATGGCCGCAGCGCAAGGTGCTCACCAAATCAGGGTGCACGCTTTTCTGGACGGGCGCGACACCCCACCCCGAAGCGCTGCAGTCCCGGTACAGAATATGCAGGATTGCGTGGATAGCCTCGACAATGCCGACTTTGGCAGTCTGTGTGGTCGCTACTATGCGATGGACCGTGACAAGCGTTGGGACCGCGTTGAAAAGGCCTGGGATATGCTGGTCAAGGGCACGGGTATGTTCCAATGCGATGATGCCGCCACAGCACTTCAATCAGCCTATGACCGGGATGAAAACGACGAGTTTGCAAGCCCGACGGTCATCGGTTCTTATCCCGGCATCAGGGATGATGACGCCATTATCTTTGTTAATTTCAGAGCTGACCGGGCGCGTGAAATCAGCCAGGCTTTCATCCAGCCCGATTTTTCGGGTTTTGAGCGACAGGCACCAAAGCTGTCCAGCTTTGTTTGCATGACCCAATACCTGGAAGACCTGCCTGCTGAAGTTGCCTACCCGCCGGAAAAGCTCACCGGTCTGTTGGGACAGACACTCGCAGACAACGGCCTGTCTCAGCTGAGAATTGCAGAGACCGAGAAATATGCGCACGTAACATTCTTTTTCAACGGCGGCGAAGAAGAGCCATTTGCGGGGGAGGAGCGTTTGCTGGTGCCGTCACCCGACGTGGCCACCTATGACCTGCAGCCTGAAATGAGCATTGAAACGCTTTCTGCCAAACTGGATGAGGCCATCCGCAGCGGAACATTTGACGTCATTATCTGCAACGTGGCCAACCCTGATATGGTCGGACATACGGGAAGCATGACAGCTGCGATCAAGGCAGTTGAAGCAGTAGACCGGTGTCTTGGGGTTGTGCTCCAGGCAATCAAGTCGACGAATGGTGAATTACTTGTCACCGCAGATCACGGCAATATTGAACAAATGAAAGACCACCAGTCCGGTCAGAGCCACACAGCACATACGACCAACCCCGTACCCCTGGTTTACTTCGGTCGTCAGGCGAAGGCGATTGCAGGTGGCGCACTGAGGGATATTGCACCCACCATGTTGTATTTGCTTGGCTTACCAAAGCCCGCTGAAATGACTGGGCAGCCTTTAATTGAGTTAATGGACATTTCACAGAAACGTGATTGAGTGAATCCGTGATGTTCAGGCGGGTGATGACCTTTGCCATGACAGCCTGGCTGGTGCTGGGCTCGATGGTGTGTCACGCCGAAAACAGCCTTACAAAAGAAGAGGCTGAGTCCCGTCTGAAAACACTCGAATCAGAAATCAGTAACTTACAGAAAGAGCTGGAGCGAACCCGATCAACACTTTCGGACGAACAGAAGGCTCTCAAAGCAGCCGATCTCGATATCCAGAAAAGTGCATTGGAGTTGCGTGCACTGGAATCAACCCGACAGGTGCATGTCCGCGAACTCGCCGGCCTTAAAACCGAACGGCAAAATTACCTGGATAGTCTCGAAAAGCGCCGGGAGGTACTCGCGACACAGATCATGGCGGCGTACCGGCTGGGGCGTGAATCCAGGTTGAAACTGGTTCTTAACCAGGACAGCCCGGCACTCCTGTCCAGAACGCTGGCCTATTATGATTATTTCAGTCGTTCGCAAGCATCGCAGATCAATGAACTTAGACAGGTCCTGAAGACCCTCGATGAGATGCAGGCAAAAATTAACGTGGAACTGTCCGTGCTGGATGATGTTCAAAAAAGTCAGCAGGCTGTGCTGAATGAGATGACTGACCAACGCAACCAACGTCAGGCGGTCATTGATACGCTATCCGGCCGGATTGATTCCGAGGAAACCCGGCTCACGGAGTTGCAACGGGACCAACAGGATCTGGAAGCGCTGCTGGAAAAACTGTCCGACGCCCTGGCAGATATACCTTCAGACCTCGGCCAGCAGAATGGTCTGCTTGAACTGAAGGGGAAAATGCCGATTCCCGTGAAAGGCCGCGTCAAACAGGCTTACGGGCAACCCCGAACTGCAGGATTACGCTGGCAGGGCTGGTTAATCAATGCCGACGTTGGAAGTGACGTCAAAGCAATCGCGTATGGGCGGGTAGCGTATTCAGACTGGCTTAGGGGCTATGGTCTGCTTATGATCATAGATCATGGAGATGGCTTTTTGAGTCTGTATGCCAACAACGAGAGTCTTTTACGTGAGGTTGGCGACTGGGTAGAACCCGGCAGCAACATCAGCACGGTCGGCTCCAGCCCTGTCAATGGAGATGGCTTGTATTTTGAAATCCGAAAGGATGGAAAGGCGATGGACCCGGCGGTCTGGCTGAAGCGTTAAACGGAATGCGAAAAATAGATATGATACGAAATAGCAGAAAAGTGATATTGGCATTATTGTTAACACCCATAGTGGTAGCGGCAACAGAGGCGGAGACCACGGCAACAAGCGCGCAGCTGACGCTGGATGATATGCGTACTTTTACCGATGTGTTCAACCAGGTTCGCAAGAATTTTGTGGAAGAACTGGATGACCATGACCTGATGAATGCTGCCATTCGTGGCATGCTTTCCGAATTGGACCCCCATTCATCGTATATGGAAGCAGATGAATTTCGCCAGCTGGATAATAGCTCCCGTGGCCGCTATAGCGGTGTAGGCGTAGAAATATTCATTCAGAACAACGATGTGAAAGTGGTTTATATCATGGAGGGAGGAGCAGCGGATAAGGCCGGCCTGATCATCGGCGACGTGATCACTTCAATCGACGGGGTGGATTTGCGAGGACAGAACATGCAACTGGCGATTGACAGCTTGCGTGGTGAGGTCGGTTCCACGGTTGAAATCACTGTCAGGCATGAGAATGGAGAGGTCTCAAGCCACCAGTTGATGCGGGATTTCGTGGAGGTCGCCAGTGTATTCAGCAGACCGGTAGATGTGGATTATGGTTACTTCCAGGTCACCCATTTTACACGCAGAAGCGCCGATGAACTTCTCGAGCAGATTGAATACATGCAGAGCTACCATGAAGGCCCATTGAAAGGCATCGTTCTCGATTTGCGTAATAACCCCGGTGGCGTTTTGATGCCGGCCGTGACCATGGCCGATGGCTTTCTTGATGACGGACTGATTGTAACTACCCGGGGAAGGGCCGAAAACCAACTGGTGTACTCTGCCGAACCCGGCCAATGGCTGGATGGGGTTCCTGTGGTAGTGCTGGTCAATCGCAGTTCTGCATCCGCATCTGAAGTACTGGCCGGCGCGTTGCAGGACCATGGGCGTGCTTTGATCCTCGGAGAAAGAACTTTTGGCAAGGGCTCGGTACAGTCAGTCTTGAACCTGCGCAACGGTGCCGGCATCCGCCTGACAACCTCACGTTACTACACCCCGAACGGACGCTCGATACAGGCTGAGGGCATAGTACCGGATGTGGAAATCACAGCAGTCCAGGTGATTGAGAATGATGACCAGCGCAAAAGGGAAGTCGACCTTGACGGGCACCTGACCAGCGAACCGGCAAATACGCCAGAGGTTTTCGATTCAGAAGTGAGTGCTGATGACGACTATATGATGTACCAGGCGCTGATCGTGCTCAAAGCTGCCAGCATATTATCTCCCCCCTTCGATCAGCCTTAGCTAGCAACGACCTATTGACGGTTACGACTGCCTGGCTGAATGGGAAACGGCGTTACTTTTTCACCGCTTTCACGGTCGCGGATGATCGCCGGACCTTTTTTCCGTACCTGCTCCACACGCAGTACGCTATGCATGGGCAGGTGTAAAACTTCTACACCTTCAAACTCATCACGCATTTTTTCTTCGGTCGGATCAACCACCAGGGAATCCTTGTCTTCGAACTCCAGACCCGAAACCTCAATAAAACCCAGCAGGCCGCTGGTGCAAACACCGCTGCAAAATATTTCGTATACCTTGCTGTGGTTAAGAAATGCAATGCGAAATAATTTTTCGTTATCCGGTTTGGACATGCTTTATCCCAATTTGATCTGTGCTGTTGCTCGAACCAACAAAGCAAATATTAACCCAAGTGCAAACCCTGCCATATGTGTCCACCAGGCGACTATCCCTGTTATGGGGCCTAAAACGGTATAAACCAACTGCAGTGTAAACCAGGAACCGATCACAAGCAGGGCTGGAACACGGGCAAACTGAAGATAGAGACCCAGAGGCAACAACATGCCTATTCGACGATACGGAAACAATCCAAGGTAAGCACCAACCACCGCCGAAATCGCGCCACTGGCACCAACGATGGGAGAGGTCAGTTCCGGCAAGCGCAACGTAACAAAAAGATTGGAGAGTGCACCACCCAACACAAACACCAGCACCATACCAACGCTGCCCAGACGGCGCTCCAATGGCATTCCGAATACCCACAGATAAACCATGTTACCCAGCAAATGTACCCAGCTGGTATGAATAAATAATGCACTGACGAGGGCTAATAGCTGATAGTCTGCCCACTGGGCAAACGGGCGACTGAATATGGGAGCTAACTGACTCGGTAACACGCCGCCCAACTCCAGCATCGCATTTTGAGCAAGTGGTGTCATACCGGAGAGTAACAGCTTTACACCGGTACAAAATACAAAAAGAGTCAGTGTCACCCACGGGAAGCCGGGGCTCGATTTTGACCAGTTGGTGACAATGCCCGGATTCACTGTCAAGAACTAAATTCCAGAACTATCTTTCTACCAGGAACTGGTAGAGTCGATAGCTGAATATAACACCATCACGTCGAATTTCCTTCACCTCGAGCCCCGGCTGCACACTATCGCCTTCCTCCAGACGTTGACCACCAATCAACACAAAACGATCTGCAGGATCGGCGGCAAACACCAGGACACTGAATTTGAATTCCGGCACTTCAGCCCGAATGGAATCAGGCAGTTCCCAATAGCCGATAGGTGCCGGTTCTCCCGGGTTGTAACTTTCCTGCCCGGCCCCGTCCGTTGTGTTGTTTACTGCAGGCTTAAGGGCTGGTGCAACTGCGCTGACGTTCGCTTTCTCTTCGGGCCTTGCAGAGTCATTGTCCGGCGATTCCGCTACTGTACTCGCGACATTTCTTGTTACAGGCTCCTGCGTAGCGGTTGTTGTCTGTGCACCACCGTTATCCGGCGGCTGATATGACTCCACTGGCGTTCTTGCCTGCCCGGAAGTGGCGCTGGTATCAGCAGGTGAAGGCTCAACCGGCTCCACCTGGTTGTCGACAACCGCTGGCGTCGAAACGGCCCGGACTCTATCAGCGTCCAGACTGACAGGCGGTTGGTAACTTCCCTCGGGTGGTTGATATTGACGCCAGATAAGCCAGCCACTCACAAACAGGGCAACAATCAACAGCACGGCCAACGGCCCGGTCGGGAGCCGTTCGGAAACCGTTCCTGACGGATCATCCGAGTGGATGGTCGGTGCTTCACGCACGCGCTGGTTCTTTTCAGACTTTCTCAGTGCTTCCAGAAGTATGGACATAATTAGCAGGTCCCGATTCTATTCCCAGGTACGTAAAAGTTTTGGCTGATCGATGGATGCCGTCATCAGGTGAAGCAAGGTATTCCGGCCTACAATTCCGTCTGCGTCCAGACCATTTCTAAGTTGAAAACTTTTCAGCCACAGTTCAAATGCTGCATCAAATACCAGTTCGCCATTGTATGGGTCATCAACCCGGGTCGCCATTTCCATTATGGTATCCACGGCGGACCCCGAGTTCCCTCTCCCAATAAAGGGCGGCCATCCTGCGGCCTGAGGCCATGCTATGAGGTATGTTCCCAGCCATCGGGATTCAACCGATTCTTTCGAAACCATGATCGACTGTTCCGGAGTCCCAACCAGTAAGCGGTCACCATCAACTCCCTGTAACAGAAGCAGGGAGGGTGTGTCTTCATGCAAAACCAGTACTGCAGGCAACCCGAGCCGGTTGATCTTTGACCAGTTACCCTGATCCTGCAGGCAGGCATACCCCAGGCTGTTGTCACCATCACAGGCCGCCTGAATTGCAAACGCGGCGCCGGGTTGCTGCCAGGTTTCAGCGAGCCCTTGCCAAACCATTTGCTGATGATCCTCCAGCCAGGTCTTATCCAGTGCTGCGATCATTTCCGGCTCCACGACCCCAAGCTGCTCATTCTCGGCAACCGGTGGTATAACCACGGCCTGCAATTGCGGTTCATCCACAATCTGGGGGGTGATATCGACGCTATTCTCCGGAGCTGCATCCGGAGGGAAACGAAAATCACTGAACGTTACAACTGCCAACACCGCAACAGCTGTCGCGGCGACCGCCCCCAGCAACATCGGCCAACGTACTCTCCTGACCTGCCGCTCGCCCAACTGTACCTCGTTGGCTGCCTCATGAACCATGGCCGCCGTCACTTCCACACGCTCCTTTGCAAACGCTGCAATCAACGATCGGTCAGCGATAATATTAATCAACCGGGGGATACCCTGCGAACGCTGATAAAGCGCATTCATCGCGCTCCGTTTAAACGGGTTCCGCTGTGCGCCTGCAACCTGCATACGATGACGGATATACAGGTGTGTATCCTTTGGCCCCAGCGGACTCAGGTGGTAACGCGCGGTAATACGCTGCGCCAGCTGACGCAAGGTACGGCGCTGTAATAGTTCTCTCAATTCGGGCTGACCCAATAGAACAATCTGCAAAAGCTTTTCTTTACTGGTTTCCAGGTTGGTCAGCAACCTGACCTGCTCCAACGCTTCAGGACTCAGATTCTGGGCCTCATCAATGACAACGACTACCCGTTCGCCACGTTCGTGGGCTGCAATGAGATATAGGTTCAGACCGTCCACCAGCAGGCGGGTACTGTCTATGGTTTCACTGACATCAATCCCAAGTTCCTCGCTGATGGCTGCCAGTAACTCACGGGGAGTGACAAGGGGATTAAGTAACAACGCGATATGGGTACCTTCAGGAACCTGTTCCAGCAGACACCGGCACAAGGTAGTCTTGCCTGTACCGACCTCACCGGTCAGTTGAACAAAACCACCACTGCCGCCTTTGCCGATTCCGTAC
>Ga0316197_10001220_pt1 | contig 18478 bp, 18 predicted proteins | sample OudBiesiAoxic_MG_FD_204939 | JGI IMG/M metagenome (GOLD analysis project Ga0316197, IMG submission 204939) | Coastal sediment microbial communities from Oude Bieten Haven, Netherlands - site A oxic | ecosystem: Environmental > Aquatic > Marine > Coastal > Sediment | place: Netherlands... | reverse complement strand
AAGCTCATGGGGCCGAGCCTTCCGACTTCGAGTCCGCGCGATACAGGACCACGTGCGCCTTCTCCAGCGTCACCAGGCCCCCGCCAATCATCCGGTCCATCAGGGGAAGGACCTCCTGGATCTTCTCTTCCGTGTCCACTACCTCGACAATGATCGGCAGGTCCATGGACAGCCGGAGCAAGCTGCCCGTGTGAATCCGTGCGCTGGCTCCGAAGCCCGCGATCCCCTGCACCACGGACGCGCCGGCGCAGCCATGTTCACGGAGCATCTGCAGGAGCGCTTGATACAGAGGCATCCCCTTGTAGGAACCGTCCGTGCAGCGGTCCCCTTCCCCGATGAAGATCCGCATCAGAGTGCGGTCACCCTCGAACGCCTTCATGCGGCTCCTCCCACTCGTGCGAAAGCCGTGGCCAGCGCCATCCCGGCCAGCATCGCGATCAGCCCCAACACCACGCTCCCACCCATGTACAGGCCGGCTCGAAGCCACTGCCCTTCCTGGAGAAGCGCCACGGTCTCGTAGCTGAACGTGCTGAACGTGGTGAACGCCCCCAGGACTCCTATCGTCAGGAAGGGGCGGACTTCCGGAGAGACAGCCGAGACCTGCAGCCACCGGATCACCAGCCCGAGCGCCAGGCAGCCAACCAGGTTCACGACGAGCGTACCCCAGGGGAAGCTCTCTCCCATCCGGTCGTACACCCACCCGCTGATGCCGTACCGGGCGAGAGCCCCCAGAGCCCCGCCGAGGGCGACGTATGCCAACGTCACGGTCCGCCGCCCGTCGGTCTCAACCCGCCTTCAGAAGTGCCTTCATGTAATCGCGATTGAGCAGCGCGATCACGTCGATCTTGATCTCCTTCGGACAGGCGTTCTCACACGCGCCATGATTCGTGCACGTGCCGAAACTTTCCGCCTCCATGGTCAAGATCATGTCCAGCACACGGCCGTATCGCTCCGGCTGTCCCTGCGGCAGCAGATTCAGGTGGGCCGCTTTGGCCGAAGTGAACAGCATGGCCGAAGCATTCGGGCAGGCCGCCACGCAAGCGCCACACCCGATGCAGGAAGCCGCATCCATCGACTTCTCGGCGTAGACCTGGACCACCGGAATCGCATTGGCATCCGGCGCGCTTCCGGTTCGGACGCTGATGTAGCCACCCGCGGCCACGATCCGATCGAAGGCGGACCGGTCCACGAAAAGGTCCTTCTGAACCGGGAATCCGTCCGCGCGCCACGGCTCGATCCATATCTCGTCGCCATCGCCGTACTCCCGCATGTGGAGCTGACATACGGTCGTGCGCTTCCAGGGCCCATGTGGCCGGCCGTTGATGACCATCCCACAGGTGCCGCAGATCCCCTCGCGACAATCGCTGTCGAACGCGATCGGATCAACGCCCCGTTCCTCGAGATCTTCGTTGACCACGTCGAGCATCTCGAGGAACGACATGTGCTCGCTGGCGTCCGTTTCGTAGGTGACGAACTGGCCTTTCACCGAGGGCCCCGCCTGCCGCCATACGTGAAGTTTGAGTTTCATTACTTGTAGCTCCTCTGCGTGGGAGGAACGTTTTCAAACTCGAGGGGCTCCCTGTGCTCGCGAGGTGCCGTGTCCGCTCCGGCGTATTCCCACACAGTCACATGCGTGAAGTTCTCGTCGTCGCGCATGGCTTCGCCTTCCGGCGTCTGGTGCTCGTCCCGGAAATGCCCTCCGCACGATTCCTCTCGCACCAGCGCGTCGAGGCACATGACCTCGGCCAGCTCCAGGAAGTCGGCCACACGGCCAGCGCGCTCGAGCGTCTGGTTGATCGACTCACCGTCGCCCACGACCTTCGCGTTCTCCCAGAACTCCTGCCTGAGAGCGGGAATCTTCTCCAGAGCATCCTTGAGTCCGGTGGCGTTGCGTCCCATGCCGCAGTTGTCCCAGACGATCCGGCCAAGCTCCTTGTGGAAGGAGTTGATCGTGCGGTTGCCGTCGAGAGCCAGCAGTCGACCGATCCGCGACTCGACTTCATCCAGCGTGCCCCTCACCTCCGCATTGTCCTCGGCCACTGGATCCAGTTTCGCCTGCGCCAGGTAATCGGCGATCGTGTATGGAAGAACGAAGTAACCATCGGCTACACCCTGCATGAGTGCGCTCGCGCCAAGCCGGTTGGCCCCGTGATCCGAGAAGTTCGCCTCCCCGATCGCGTACAGACCCGGAACCGTAGTCATGAGATTGTAGTCCACCCACAGGCCGCCCATCGTGTAGTGGGGCGCCGGGTAGATGCGCATGGGGACCTTGTAGGGGTCTTCACCCGTGATGCGCTCGTACATCTCGAACAGGTTTCCGTACCGGGCCTCGATCACGTCCGCCCCGAGGCGCTGGATGGCGTCCTCGAAGTCCAGGTACACACCGAGCTTGGTGGATCCGACACCCTTCCCCTGGTCACACATGTCCTTGGCACGCCGTGACGCCAGGTCCCGCGGCACCAGGTTCCCGAACGCCGGATACATGCGCTCCAGATAGTAGTCGCGCTCGTCCTCGGGGATGTCCCCGGCGGCCCGGTCGTCGTCCACCTGCCTGGACACCCAGATGCGACCGTCGTTGCGCAGCGACTCGCTCATCAGCGTGAGTTTCGACTGATAGTCGCCCGCCACCGGAATGCAGGTCGGATGGATCTGCGTGTAGCACGGGTTGGCAAATCCGGCCCCACGCCGGTACGCCCGCCACGCCGCGGTGACGTTGCAGTACATGGCGTTCGTGGACAGGTAGAACGCGTTCGAGTAGCCGCCAGTCCCGAGGGCCACCGCGTCGGCGAGATGGACCTCGATCTTCCCGGTGACCAGGTGCCGGGTCACGATCCCGCGCGCCTGCCCATCCACCAGGATGACATCCAGCATCTCGCACTGATTATACAACTTAACCTGCCCCTTATGAACTTCTTTCATAAGGGCCTGGTAGGCGCCGAGCAACAGCTGCTGGCCCGTCTGTCCGCGCGCGTAGAACGTCCGCGAAACCTGGGCTCCGCCGAACGAACGATTGTCCAGCAACCCGCCGTATTCGCGGGCGAACGGGATGCCCTGTGCGACACACTGATCGATGATCTCGTTGGAGACCTCGGCCAGTCGATACACGTTGGCCTCGCGTGCCCTGAAGTCACCACCCTTCACTGTGTCATAGAACAGCCGGAAGATACTGTCGCCGTCTCCCTGGTAGTTCTTCGCCGCATTGATCCCACCCTGCGCCGCGATGCTGTGCGCGCGCCGTGGGCTGTCATGGTAGGTGAAGCAGCTCACGTGGTAGCCGAGCTCCGCAAGCGTAGCGGAAGCCGAGGCGCCGGCGAGACCGGATCCCACGACGATCACATGGTACTTCCTCTTGTTCGCCGGGTTCACCAGCTTCATGTCGAACTTGTGCTTCGTCCACTTCTGGTCGATCGGACCGGAGGGGACCTTCGAGCGCAGCTCCATGTCTCCCTCCCTTCTACTGGAGAATCCCGGTGAAGACGGCCACCGGGAACGACAGGTTGACGAGCACCACCAGGAGGGCCACGCCGAGAGCCGCCGGCTCGCGCCATCTCTTCATGCGGGGTCCATCCAGGCCCATGGTCTGAAACGCGCTCCAGATCCCATGGTAGAGGTGCAGGCCCAGCGCGATCATGGCCGCGAAGTACACGGCGACGACCGGCAGGGAGCGGAAACCGGTGACGAAGTTGTGGTACGCGTCCCCGGGGATGAAGTCCGGGTGCAGCGTCCCCGTCGTCAGATGCAGGATGTGGTACACGACGAACAGCAGGAGGGCCACCCCGCCCCAGCGCATGGTGCGCGAAGCGTAGTGGAACACGAGCTTCTCCTGCTTCTTGTATTTCTGTCCCCGCGCGGCCCAGCTCTGCCTGGACGTCTGCCACGCGGCCACCGTGTGGATGAGCAGGAATGCGAGGAGGCCTACCCTGAAGACCCACAGGAACCACTCGTAGCCCAGGAACGGCTCACCGAACTCGCGCAGCCCCTCCGCGTAGTGGTTGAAGGCCTCAGGTCCGAGATAGACCTTGAGGTTCCCGAACATGTGTACGATCACGAACACCACGAAGATCGCACCCGATACAGCCATCGTGTACTTCTTGCCGACCGAGGTGCTGTACAGGGAGTAAACCCGTCTCATAGGCCACTCCTCGAGCCGAGGATCAGTGAGGATAACTCCGCATGATATAGACACGTGAACTATGTCACAAGACACTTTCGTTCCTTCGAGGGCTTCCCGGAATCCGTGCCACTGCGGCAGGTGTTGTTGCCCTGTCTGAGAGGGAGTAGACTGGAGTTTGGAGTCGCACGTACCCAAGGCGGGAGAGCACGATGGGAAAATGGTTCACGGTTGTCGGACTGGCGCTCGCGGCAGCGGGCTGCTCAGGGATCTCCACGACCTCCGATTGGGATGAGGCGTACGATTTCAGCTCTCTCTCGACCTACGCGTGGATGGACCAGGGACTCGAGGGTGGCGTCAGCGAGATCATGTTGCGCCGCATGAAGGTCGCCGTGGAAAGCGATCTCGATGGCAAGGGGTTCAAGAAGGCCGACGAGTACACGGCCGACGTCATGCTGGCCTACCACACCGGGACGCAGGACCAGCAGCAGTACGACACCTACGGGTACGGGGCCGGGGGCTGGCAGGGGGGATACTGGGGAGGCGGGATGACGACGACCACGGTTCGCACCTATACCGAGGGCACGCTGATCCTGGACGTGATCGACCGCAAGAGCAACGAGTTGGTGTGGCGCGGGAGCGCGACCGACACGATCGACGAGATGAACTCGCCCGAGCAGCGGGTGCAGCTGGTCCAGGACGCGGTGAGCAAACTGCTGAAGGACTTCCCTCCCAGCTGACCTCGGCGATGCACCGGGCCCGGGGCGACGTGCACCGGGCCCGGACTCAGCGCTCCCAATACCTCGCCTTGTGCGGCAGGATTCCGCGCAGGCCTCCCGTCGGATCCGCGACGTCCCCCAGGTGGCGGGGAATCACGTGCACGTGCGCATGGGAGATCGTCTGACCGGCCGCGAGGCCGTCGTTGATGCCGACCGTGAATCCGTCGGGCCGGTGCATCGAGGAGAGCTCTTCTCGCACCGTCGCGAGCAGATCCCACAACTCATCCCACTCATCCCCCTCGAGGTCGAACACGCTCTGGACGTGGCGTCGCGGCAGGACCAGTGTGTGACCGTCGGCCGCAGGGTACATGTCAGGCGTGGCGATCGTCAGATCGCGGCCGATCCAGATCCGATCGGCGGGAGGATCGCAGAACGGGCAGTCGAGATCCACGGTGGGCTCCTCGAAGGGGTAGGATGAGAAAGTAAGGCGGCGCGGCCGGGGCGGCACCCGTTGCCACACTTGCCGCGGTGCTGAGTGAGACGAGAACGGAGACGACGTGGCAGGAGGCCATCCAGAGCAGGAGGTGACGGCCGGGGTCCGGGCCTGTTGGGAACCCCACGCCCTCGCGCTGCTCGCCTTTGAGCAGGGAGAGCGGGACGCGAGCATCCTCGTCGTCGACGACCTGGGCGACACCGATGAAATTCCGGCACGCTGGTTCTTCCGTGGTGAGGAGGAGTTCCCTTCCCTCGAGCGGCGAGCCCTGGACCTGTGCGTGGGCGGGGTGCTCGACCTGGGCGCCGGGGCCGGGTGTCACTCCCTCGCGCTGCAGGAACGTGGACATCCCGTGTGCGCGGTCGAGATCCTGCCGGAGCTCGTGGACTTGCTGCACCGCCGGGAGGTGGCTGACGCGCGGACGGGGAGCGTCTTCGCTCCGCCCGCCGGCCAGTGGGACACGGTGTTGATGTTGATGAACGGCTGGGGACTCCCGGAAACGCTGTCGGGACTCGAGCGCTTTTTCGCGGTAGTGGATCGCCTCGTTGCCCCGGGCGGGCAGATTATCGCCGACTCCACGGACATGCGGCGCCTGGCCACCAGCTGGCGATCAGAGGGTGGAATCCAGCTGGCGCTTCGAGAGGACGGCCGATACGTGGGCGAGATCCAGTTCCAGCTGGAGTTCGCCGGCCGGCGCGGTGACCCCTTCAGCCAGCTGTACGTGGATCCCGACACCCTGTCGGGCATCGCCGGCCGCGCCGGGTGGAACGTAGAGATCGTGGGCCAGGGAGAGAACGGGGCTTTTCTCTCCGTCCTTCGCCGCTCTGGAGGGCAGGTCGAATCCGGCGTACCTTCCGACGCACCGTAAACCTGAGGATGACGAGAATGACGGAAACCGACGGATACGAAGACCCACAGCGACCGCAGGCGCTGCGAATCGCGACCGAAGCCCTGTCGCCGGAAGCCTCGCGGCAGATGTACAAGGCGATGTTCAAGTCGCTTCGCGAGCTGTGGGGCGTGGTCGATGGCCTCGCCGCCGTCATGCCTCCTCGACCGACGTACTACCGGGTGACGATCTTCGGTTCGTCGCGCATGCACGCGGGTGACGATCTGTACCTCGAGGTCCGCCGGCTGGCCCAGGAACTGGCCGCGATGGGGTGTGACATCATCACGGGCGGTGGTCCCGGGCTCATGCAGGCAGCGAACGAGGGAGAGCTCCTCGGTGACGTGGCCAACCGCACCTATTCTATCGGACTCAACGTCGAGCTCCCACACGAGCAGGCCCCGAATCCGTTCGTCGAGAAACTGTACCACCACGGGACCTTCTTCTCGCGTCTGCACCATTTCGTGCAGCTGTCCAGCGCCTTCGTGGTCATGCGAGGCGGAATCGGCACGACGCTGGAAGCCCTGATGGTCTGGCAGCTCGTCCAGGTCGGCCACCTGAAGAGGCGGCCCCTCATCATGGTAGGCAGCATGTGGCCGGAGCTCGTGGATTGGGGCCGGAAGCACTGGCTCTCCGAGGAAGGCAACCTCGCTGACCCCGACGACATGGAAATACCGTTCTGCGTGGACACGGTGGACGAGGCAGTGACGCTGATCCGCGCCAACCTCGAGGAATGGGCTTCGGACGGTCCCTGACGCGCGGTCGCGTTCAGGCCAGTTCGAATGCGCTGCCCCGCTCGGGTACCTCGACTTCAGCCGTCCCGGCTGAACGCAGATCCTTCGCCAGGGCCTCGGCGCTGTCCTCCTCGCCATGCACGAGAAAGTAGCGGGACACTTGCCCCTGGTTTCGCACCGCTTCCGCCCACCCCAGCAGTCCCGTGCGATCCGCGTGGGCGCTGTAGGAATCGGCGCGTTCCACTCGGGCCCGAACCTCGACCGGAGCCCCCAGGACCTTGACCTCTTCCTTCCCCTCCAGCAGACGACGCCCGAGGGTGTGCTGCGCCTGGTAGCCGACGAACAACACGGTCGTGCTCGGGTTGGGCAGATAGTGGCTCAGGTGGTGCAGGATTCGGCCGCCTTCGCACATGCCGGAAGCGGCGACGATGATCGCGGGTCCCCGACGACTGTCCAGGGTCTTCGATTCCTCGGACGAGCGCACGTAACGCAACCGCCGGAAGCCCAGCGGGTCGCCGTCGGAGTCCGTTGCCATGGTGTCCAGCATTTCCCGGTCATAGCACTCGGGGTGAGCGCTGTAGACCTCGGTCACGTTGATCGCCAGCGGGCTGTCCACGAACACGTCCATCGGGGGCAGCTCGCCGTCCTCCCAAAGCTGATTCAGGCGATACACGACCTCCTGGGTTCGTCCGAGAGCGAACGACGGCACGAGGAGCTTGCCGCCCGCCTTGTACGTGGCCTCAGCGCACTCCCGCAGGTATTCCCGGGCCTGGGACGGTGGCTCATGTTCCCGGTCGCCGTACGTGCTCTCCATGATCACGTAGTCCGCGCCGGAGGGAATCTGCGGATCGCGGAGGATCGGAAGGCCTTTCCGGCCGATGTCGCCCGAGAACACCAGCCGGCGCTTCCGGCTACCCTCCGTGAGATCGAGGATCACCGAAGCGGACCCGAGAATGTGACCCGCATCGATGAACGTGGCCCGCACACCGGGAGCCGGCTCGAACGACCGCCCGTAGTGAACGGGTCGGAACCGGGCCAGCGCTTTGCGGGCGTCACCGATCAGGTAGAGAGGCTCGAAGAGCCGCTTGCCCTGTCGCTTGCGCCTCCGATTCACATACCGGACGTCCGACTTCTGGATATGGGCCGAATCCACCAGCATGTGGCGGCACAGGTCGCGCGTAGCCGGCGTGGCGTAGATCTTCCCTTTGAAGCCGGCCTTCACGAGGGTCGGAAGGTTGCCGCAGTGGTCGATGTGCGCGTGGCTGAGAACGACTGCGTCGATGGACGACGGCTCGAACGGGAAATCCCGGTTCCGCTCGAACGCATGCTTGCGGCGTCCCTGGTACAGGCCGCAGTCCAGAAGAATCCGCCGCCCACCTACGCTCAGCAGGTGCATCGATCCGGGCACCTCCCGGGCCGCTCCCCAGAACTGGACTTCCATGCCTCGCCCCGCTTTCGCTCGTGAACAATCCCACGTGCTGGAATCTGACTCCCTTACGATTGCAGCGCGGGGACCTCACGGCTAGTGTCCGGCCCCAGGAAAACTACCGACCCACGCGCGGGATTGAGCCATGAGTATCCGCAACTTCATCGAGCATCACTACCGGCACTTCAACGCCCGGACGCTGGTCGACGCCACGAACGCGTACCAGCGGCACATCGAGGGTGGCGGTCGCATGATGGTGACGCTGGCGGGGGCCATGAGTACGGCGGAGCTCGGGCTGTCGCTCGCGGAGATGATCCGGCGGGATCTCGTTCACGCGATCACCTGTACGGGCGCCAACCTCGAGGAGGACCTGTTTAACCTGGTTGCGCACGATCACTACGTCCGGGTCCCCGACTGGCGGAACCTGACGCCGCAGCGCGAGAAGGAGATGCTGGACCGGGGACTGAACCGGGTCACCGACACGTGCATCCCCGAGGAAGAGGCGTTTCGAGTCCTCGAGGGTGAGGTGCTTCGCCTGTGGCAGGAAGCGGACGAGGCGGGAGAGAGCTGGTTCCCGCACGAGTACTTCTACCGCCTGATAACCGAGGGCCGGCTCGAACACGCGTACCAGATCGACCCGGCCGATTCGTGGCTGGTGGCCGCGGCGGAGAAGGACCTTCCGATATTCGTGCCGGGCTGGGAAGACTCCACCATGGGCAACATCGTGGTGGGTCGGGCGATCGACGGCAGACTTTCGGGAACCCGCATCGTTCGAGGTGGACTGGAGTACATGGCAGCCCTGGCGGACTGGTACGTCGAGACGACGATGGGCCAGACGGTCGCGAACCTCGAAGAGACGAATGGCGATCCGGTGGTCCCGCCGGAGCAGGCCCTCCGAACGGTAGGCTTCTTCCAGATCGGCGGAGGCATCGCGGGAGACTTTCCGATCTGCGTGGTCCCCATGATCCACCAGGACCTGCGGCGTCCCTGCCCTTTTTGGGGGTACTTCTGCCAGATCAGCGACTCCACGACGAGCTACGGATCGTACTCGGGCGCGATCCCCTCGGAGAAGATCACCTGGGGGAAGCTGGACGTCGACACACCCATGTTCGTGATTGAATCGGACGCCACGATCGTGGCCCCACTCATCTTCGCGGCGCTTCTCGACTGGTAGGAGCGGGCCGCCCGCTCAGGGGTCTCGCGCCGCCCCGATCTCGGCCAGGAACCGGTACACCAGCTTGGCGGCCGCGAAGGCGCTGGCGTGGTGTCCCTCGGCCGGGAGAAGCTCCACCACATCGAAACCGACCACCCGGCTGGCCCGGGCGACCCGTCTGAGAAGCCGGTTGACCGGATACCACTCGAGTCCGCCCGGCTCCGGCGTACCCGTAGCCGGAATCAGCGCAGGATCGAACGCGTCGAGGTCGATGGTGACGTAGACGTGGCCGGTTAGGAGCTGGACCACCTCGTCCATCCACGAGTCGTCCGCGGCGGGGACGATGTCGTGAGCCCAGAAGACGCGGGCCGGGTCAAGCCCCGGCATCTCCGCCGCGTCCACGGCGCGGATTCCCACCTGCACGATCAGAGACCGCTCCCTGGCACGGGCCATGACGCATGCATGGTTGTGGGACGATCCCTCGTATTCCTCGCGTGTGTCGGCGTGGGCGTCGATCTGGAGCACCGTCAGGTCGTCGAAATGGTCCGCCGCGGCGTCCACCGCGCCGATGGTGACCGAGTGCTCGCCGCCGAGGACGACCGGCAGTTCCCCTCCTTCGAGGATGGCGGCCACGGTTTCCCGAACGACGGACGACATGCCCTCGGGATCGGGAGGCACATCCAGAGCCGCGAGGGTGCGAATCCCGTCCCGCCAGGGCTCACGGGCCGTCTCGATGTCGTACAGCTCGACTGCGGCAGACGCTTCCAGGAGCGCTTGCGGCCCCGCGTCCGCTCCCTTGTGCCACGTGCTCGTCCCGTCATACGGCACCGGAACGATGACCGCTCCCGAGGTGCCTCCTGTCGCGTCCGCCGGCAGGCCCAGGAAAGTGGGGGGCGCAGGATCACCACTCATCAGTCGGCCTCCAGGTACGTGTAGCCGTTCAGCTCGGCCTGATAGAAGCGCAGCAGCATGCGGGTCTCGGCGACGGTCATCCGCCCCTCCCGAACGGCTACCTCGCAGTCACGGGCCAGCAACGGCTGCAGACGCTCCGCGTCGTACTGCAAGTAGCCAAGCACCTCTCGCGCCGTGTCCCCTTCGACCGTTTCGTCGATCCACCAGCCACCCTCTTCGTGCAGGCGCACATGAACGACGTGTGTATCACCGAACAGGTTGTGAAGGTCTCCGAGGGCTTCCTGGTACGCTCCCACCAGGAAAGCCGCCATGTAGTACTCGGAGTCGGGCGCGATCTGGTGTACGTCGATCGTGTTGCGACCATCCACGAAACGACTGATCTGCCCGTCGGAGTCACAGGTCACGTCCGCCAGTACCGCCCGGTGCGTGGGTCGTTCGTTCAGACGGTGGATCGGCATGATCGGAAACACCTGGTCGATCGCCCACGCGTCCGGCAGCGATTGGAAGACTGAGAAGTTGCAGAAGTACGTCTCGCTCAGGATGTCCTCGAGCGGCTCCAGCTCTTCTGGCAGCTCCTCGAGTTCGCCGGCCCGGTCCTGGACGCGGGCGCAGGTTCCCCAGAACAGCTGCTCGGCCAACCCCCTGAGTTCCAGGCTCAAGTAGCCAAGGTTGAACAGGTTGAGAGCCTCCTCGCGGGCCCGGGTGGCGTCATGGTAGCACTCGACAAGGCGCCCATAGTCCACCGCTTCGTATGCGACGATCAGGTCACGGATGGGCTGAGGCACGTCCCCCGCACCTGCAAAGTCTCCTGGAATCGGAAACGGATCCGGATAGGTCGTCCGCGGTCCCGAGCTCCCGAGCACGTTGAATACCAGGACGCTCTGGAAGGCGGAGATCGCCCGACCGGACTCGCTCACGATCGTCGGGTGCGGGACCCCGCGATCGTCACATACACTCCCAAGACGATACACGACCTCCCGGGCGTATTCCTCGAGCGTGTAGTTCATCGACGAATCGGAGCTCGTTCTGCTGCCGTCGTAGTCCACGCCGAGACCTCCGCCGACGTCCACGTACTCGATCGGCGCGCCGAGGCGAACCAGCTCGGCATACACATGACCCAGTTCGCTGATCGCGTCCTTCAGCCGGTCGATGTCGTGGATCTGGCTACCGGGGTGGCAGTGCACGAGCTGCATGCAGTCCAACATGTCGTGGGCCGAGAGCAGCTCGACCATCTGGAGGATTTCACTCACGAACAGGCCGAACTTCGACTTCTCCCCCGCCGAACCCTTCCAGCGCCCCGCTCCCTGGCTCGCGAGCTTCACGCGGACTCCGATGGCCGGCCTGACATCGTGTTTCCGGGCGTGCTTCAAGATCAGGTGGAGTTCGCCGAGGTCTTCCACGATCGGCACGATCTTCCGTCCCAGCTTGGCCGCCAGCATGGCGGCTTCGATGTAGCCGTCGTCCTTGAACCCGTTACATACGATGAGTCGATCGGACGCCCCTCCGGTCAAGGCCATGACCGCCAGCAGTTCGGGCTTCGAGCCGACCTCGAGACCGAAGTCATACGCGGACCCGTAGCGGAACACCTCCTCCACCACCGGCCGCTGCTGGTTCACCTTGATCGGGTACGCCGCCACGTAGCGCCCCTGGTACTCGTTCTCGACGATGGCCCCGGCGAACGCCTCGCGAAGCGTGCCCAAGCGGTGCGCCAGGATGTCCGAGAACCGGATCAGGAGAGGTGGTGACAGGTCGCGCTCACGCAATCCCTCCACGACCTCCAGGAGGTCGATGGATTCCTCGCTCTCACCTCCGGGGCGGATGAGCAGGCGGCCGCCCGGCGAGACGGCGAAGTAACCCTGTCCCCAGTCGTCGATCCGATACAGATCGGCACTGTGCGCGGGTGACCAGGACTCGGCTTGGCTCGGTTCGTTCACGTCGAGAAGATACACTGGAAACGGCAGCACCGGGAGCGCCCCGGGCTTCAACCTTTCGCGCGCTGGCGGCGTCTAGAAGGAGATGGATGGTCACAAGTCCAAACCCACAGGATCCCGGGAGGTCCAGACCATGTGGCAGGTAGCATCGAAACACCGTTTCGGTCGATACGCGGTGGCCCTGGCGGCCACGGTTCTTGCGACTTCAGCGACGTCTGCTCGGGCACAGGAGACCTACGAGCTCTCCGGCGACCCGGCAGCGGTATGGAACCTCGCTGGTTCTGTGAACGTGGCGGGCGGCGGCTCGGCCCTCACAGTTGAAGTGAAACGCCGAGGAGCCGACGGGGACCAGCTCCAGGTGGCCACCGGCGCCATCGATCTCGACAGTGGCGGCGTGGGACGCGTGGATGCGCTTCGTGTCGTGTATCCGGGCGATGAAATCGTGCACGCCGGAGGCAACACCGAGCTGTACGTCAGGGATGACGGAACATTCTATCGGGGAGGCGGCGACCGGGGTCGCAAGGTGAAGATCCGTGAGGACGGAGGCGGGCTCGACGCTCACGCCGACCTGAACATTCGGATCCCCGATGGCAAGACGGTTCTCATCTACCTGGCCGCGGGCGAAGTCGTCGTCTCCAACGTGGACGGCGACCTCACGGTGAGCGCCGGCTCCGCGGATGTCCGGTCGTCAGGCACCTCCGGCCGCCTCGTGCTCGATACCGGCTCAGGCGACGTATCGGTCGATGGCGCGGGGGGGGACGTGCTGCTGGATACCGGCTCGGGTGACGTCACGGCCAGCAACGTCTCTGGAGGCGAACTCACGGCAGATACGGGATCCGGGGACGTCACGGGGTCCGGTATCACGGTCGACGATTTGAGCGTCGACACGGGGTCCGGTGACGTCAGTGTCGAGAGCGTCGAAGCCACTGAAGTGTCCGTGGATACCGGCTCAGGCGACGTGGAGCTCTCCTTCCGGTCCAGTCCCAACGAGATCTCGGTGGACACGGGCTCGGGCGATGTGACGCTCGCCCTGCCAGCTTCCTGGGAGTCCCGAGTGGAACTGGACACCGCCTCCGGTGACTTTCACTCGGACTTCCCGCTGACCGTCGAGGAGATGGACGACGACTACGTCAGGGGACGGGTCGGGTCCGGGGGTGGATCGCTCGAGGTCGATACCGGTTCGGGAGACGTCCGGCTGATCCGGAACTGAGTTCGCGCTCAGGTACCGGGAATCGGTCCGCCCTGCCAGGGTTTGTCCGAGGTCCCGCGCCTGGCCGCTCCTACGGCGAGCTGGGCGCGGGCCTCCTTCGTTTCCCGGATCACGACCGTCTCCGCAAGCTTGTCTTGCAGACACTGGCGATTTCGATCCCACAGGATCCGCAGGAAGCCCTCCATGCCGGTGAACAGTGAGGCGGCGTATCCCCCAAAACGCTCGAAGGCGACCCAGTAGCTCAGCGCACCGCCGTCCAGCCGCAGAACGCGAATCCCCAGGGCGCGTTTTCCCGGAGTCCTGCCGCGGAAGACGGCCGTGAGGAACGTGAAGTACAGGCCGGACCAGCCGATCCCCAACCCCAGCTCGTCCAGGAACCCTATGACCGTGGCGATGAGACCCCGGTTGCGCTCCGCCTCGAGTTCCTCCTCCTTCGCTTCCAGCTCGGCGGACAGCCGGTCGGCCCGGGACTCGAGGCGACCGACTTCGCGCTCCCTCGCTTCCCACTCAGCCGGGGCCAGACGACGACCCAGCAGCGACGCGGCGCTCCGCTCGGTTACCGTGTCACCCGCGGCCCGGGCGGCCCCGTAGACCGCGAGGAGTGAGTCGAGGTCCAGGTCGGCAGCCTGGGCTTCGTCCGCCTCTCCCGAAGCACCGATGGCGCGGCCGATCGCCCGGGCCACCGGAGCGTCCACGTCCTCGGCCAGGCTGTCCAGCACGGCCCGCATCTCCTCCGGGGCGACACCCTCTTCTTCCAGGCGCCGGACCAGCCGGCTGGCGGCAGCTTCCGCCTGAACCGTGTCCTCGGATCCGAACAGCGACACGAAGTCGGCCGCCGTACCAAGCGTCACCGGCACGGACTGCCCTCCCTCCCCCGTGGTCTCGAACAGGACCGTATCGTCGTCCAGAAACAGGGAGCCCCAGATGGCCAGCACGGCAACGAACACGACCACGGCCCCACCACATCCGATCCCGGCCCGTGCCGCCGTGGACCCGAGCCCCGCCTTGCGGCCCCGGAAGGCCAGCCAGAACAGGAACGACCCGCCCGCAATGGCCAGAAACACACTTTTGGCGTTCGCGAGCAGGCCGATCAGGAGGAGGTCGATGAGAATGGCCGCGGCCCGGCGCCACGGGTGAGCCAGGGGAAGACCCAACAGATCCGGAGACACCGAAAAAGCGTCCGGCGTGACGATCTCGCGTGGATCCCTTCCGTTCGACATGAGCGAACGTTAGCCAGACCGGCGATCGCGGACAATCGGAGGTGCCTCTGCAAGATCCGCGAACCTCGGCGGGACGGCCCTGGCGGCCGCCCCGCTTGAGGCACAGCTCAGATGGACAGAGCCCGCCGCGTCGGCAGGACCGACTGCGCGGGGATCCACCCGGCGGAGCCCTCCGGCCCCCGCCATACGCCGAAGCGGGACAGCTCACGGACGGGTTCGGCCCACTCGACATGCACGTCGCCCTCGTCGAACCGCATGTCGAAGTCTCCGGGCTCGAAGAAGAAGCTGTTCATCTCGCCCTCGTCCGACTTCCAGGTGTTCTCGGCTTCCGGGAGGTCCACCGTCACGGTCCGCTCGCCGCGGTCTCGCACGATCCGGATGGCGACCGGGCCAGCCTCGGCGCCCCACACCATTCGCGAAACGTCACCGGTGCCATCGATGTCCTCGCCGTCGACGGCGATGATGACGTCACCCGCCTTGAGACCCGCCTTCGCCGCCGGCGATTCTTCCTTCACCGTCGTGATCAGCACTCCGGTTCGCTCGCCGAGTCCGAAGTACTCGGCCAGCTGCGGCTCCAGGGTCTGAATCCCGACGCCAAGACGCCCGCCCCGCATCGACATGAAGGTCATGACGTGCGGCATCTTGCGGATCTGGACGTTGAGATCGCCGAGGTGCTCCCGGCTCTTCTCCAGCTGCTCGCGAAGCTGGACGACGTGATCCTCGTCCCAGCCGGAACGCAGGGTGAATACTCCGCCTGGTCCACCGCGATTGCCCAGTTCGACGGCAATCGACCTCTCGGAACCTCCCCGGATCACGCCAATGGACGCCGAGCGTCCCGCCGGAGTCTCCGCCAGGATCCTGCGGAGCTGCGCTTCGCTCTCGACTCGATCGTTGTTCCAGCTCACGATCACGTCGTCTTCCTCGAGACCGGCGTCGCGCGCCGGACCCTCGTCCGCCACGCCGGTGATCCGCACACCCGTCTCCGCCCGGAGGCCCAGCCTCGTGACATCCTCGGCCGTCACGTCGGAGATGAACACGCCCAGGTAGCTGCCCTGGCCGAGACTCATCACACGCACCCGGCTCTCGGTGTCGCTCTTCTCCTGCGCGCTCAGTGTCCCCGCGAGGCCCGTGGTTCCCGCCAGGGCCACCGCGGCAACGAAGCCCAATGCCTTCACTCTCATCTCACCACACTCCTCGTCTTGCGTTCTGTCGCACCCCGCTGTCGGGGCATCAGCCGGACCGACGGACGGCGGCCGGTTGTTTCCAGTGTTCGCAAGCTTGGACAGGTGAGGACGGACCCAGCGTTGCCCGTCAGGGAACGACCACGCGAAGAGCCGCGGGAACGACCTCGAAGAGCGCGGGGCCGGACTGCCACGTGTCCCCGTCGAGGTTGATCCACATGTCGGTCTCGGATTGAATGCGGACCGAGGTGGCCCGGTACAGGGAAACGCCGCTGTGCCCGGCATGGCGGCCGGACAGGACCCGGGGAATGAGGGTGGCGAGCTTCGCCGCGCTCACGGCATGGATGATCACGAGATCGAGCTGTCCGTCACGCGTGGAGGCCCCCGGCGCGAAGCGAATCCGGCCGCCAGCGTACTCACCATTCGCCATTACGACCATGAGAGCTCTCGTATCGATCGCCTGCCCATCGACCTCCAGGCGCACGGCATACGTCCGTAGGTCCTGGATCTGGCCCAGTGCGGCCAGCGGATACGCGATCGGACGGAGGCGGCGCCGGAACGTCGGGCTCATACCGTCGCCGATGCGCCCGCCGAACCCGGCGACCGCGGCATTCGCCAGGAAGCGTGGCTTCTCGCTTCCGCCGGGGCGGGAGGCCCGGACCAGGTCCATGGCCACGGTGCGCTCACCCGTGGCCACGGCGGCGGCCTGATCGATGTCAGTTGGAAGTCCAAGCGAGAACGCCAGATCGTTTCCCGTACCGGCCGGAACAATGCCCAGGCGCGGCGCCCCACCGCCCAGGTGCAGCCCGGTCGCCACTTCCCTGACCGTCCCGTCCCCTCCGACCGCGATGACCGAGTCGTAGCCGGCGCGGGCGGCTTCGGACGACAGGCTCACGGCCTCTCCGGCCTCGAACGTGGACACGAAGTCACCGTCGATCAGGCGCTCGAGGCGTCGGCGCAAACGCTCCGCGTGAGTCTGTCCGCCGGCCGCGGGATTCAGGATTACGAGGGTTCGCATGACAGGATAACTTGTGGGAAGAGACACCGTTTTCACCAGTGACCGGAGGGTTCGGGCACATGGACACCAGGGACGAGCAGCGCCTGCGCGAGGCAGCCCACATGCTCTCGCGCTCGACCCGCGTCGCGGTGCTGACGGGGGCGGGGATCTCGGCTGAAAGCGGGGTCCCGACCTTCCGTGGCGAAGGCGGCTTCTGGCGGGGTCGGTCGGCCATGGAGCTGGCCACGCCGGAGGCCTTCCGACGCGACCCGGAGGGCGTGTGGGAGTTCTATCGGTTCCGGATCGCCGGACTCGAGGATGTCCGGCCCAACGACGGACACCGGGCTCTCGCCGAACTCGAGGGCCGGTGCGATCGGTTCTGGCTGATCACACAGAACGTCGACGGTCTGCACCGGGCCGCGGGAAGCCGGAACGTCATCGAGTTGCACGGTACCCTGGCCAGCGCGCAGTGTCAGGCCTGCTCTTATCGGTGCCCTTCCGACGCCCTGCCTGGCCAGCCAGTCCCGATCTGCCCGACATGTGGAGACCGATTGCGTCCTGCGGTGGTGTGGTTCGGTGAGAGCCTTCCTGGCCAGGCCCTGGCTGAGGCGGAGGAGGCCATCGAGGACTGCGAGTTGATGCTCGTCGTGGGGACGTCCGGCGTGGTCCAGCCCGCGTCGTCGTTCGCCCGGTGGGCCCGGTCGAGAGGAGCTCGGGTCGTCGAAGTCAATCTCGAGAGTACCCCGATCAGCGACGTCGCCGACGTCAGCCTGTTCGGGCCGGCCGGAGTCATCCTTCCGAGACTGATCGAAATGACCGCCTGAGATCGGGCCCCGCTAAGGAGAGATCCTTCGCAGGGCCTCGAAGAAGGAAACCACCTTTCGACGGTCCAGGGCGTCGTCGCTCCGCACACCCGTGCACACGTCGACGCCGTAAGGCTGGACGGTTCGCACGGCGAACTCGACGTTCTCGGGGCTCAACCCGCCGGCAAGCAGGACCGGACAGTCGACGGTCTCCACGATCTCACAACTGATGTCCCAGTCGTGTGTCTGACCGGCCTGGGACTCCCACCTGAACGGTACCTGCGGGTTGGACGAGTCGAGGACGAGCGCATCCGCCAGGCGTGCGGCTGAGATGGCTGCCTCCACCGCGGAACGATCGATCACGTGAATGGCCTGTACGATGGAGACCCCGGGCAATTCCGCGCGCAGCCGCGTGTAGGCGCCCGGAGCCAACAGATCCCACAACTGGAGAGTATTGACGGCGCAGGCTCGTGCCTTCTCGATCAGGCGATCCGGGTCAGTCACGGCCGTCAGCAGAAACGTGCCCGTCGACTCGGGCAGCGCCGTCACGATCTCGCGGATCGTCGAATCGGGCAACTCGCCGGGCCCTACCGGCATCTCGGAAACCAGACCGAGGGCAGCGGCACCGAACGACACCGCCAGCTGCGCCTCTTCTGGAGACCGGATGCAGCAGATCTTAACCTTGACGGGAGTGATGACCATCGG
>Ga0316197_10001219_pt1 | contig 18483 bp, 21 predicted proteins | sample OudBiesiAoxic_MG_FD_204939 | JGI IMG/M metagenome (GOLD analysis project Ga0316197, IMG submission 204939) | Coastal sediment microbial communities from Oude Bieten Haven, Netherlands - site A oxic | ecosystem: Environmental > Aquatic > Marine > Coastal > Sediment | place: Netherlands... | reverse complement strand
CGCCTCCCCGCCTGATCCCTGCCGCGTCGGGTCATGGCGCCGGCGTCCGGCCTCGACGATCAGGCCGTGGGGTCGTCCACGTGACGGTCGAGCTGGTCGTCGTCAGCCGGATCGCCATCGGCCGCATCGCCATCAACCGCGTCTCCATCAACCGCATCGCCATCGGCCGCGTCGGCGGCAACCGCATCTTCATCAGCCGCGTCGCCGTCGACTGCATCACCATCGCCCGCGTCGCCGCCGGCGCGCGCGTCGTCGGTCGGCTCGCCGTCGATGGGCCCGTCCGCGGGCACCGGCTCGGCGATCGGATGTCGGCGCATCCAGGCGAGCACGACGCCGCCGACCACCACGGCCGCCAACGCCACCCACTGGTTGAACCGAAGACCACCGATCTCATCGGCGGGATCGATGCGCAAGCCCTCCACCCAGAATCGTCCGACGCCGTAGCCCATCAGGTACATCACCATCAGCTGGCCGGGTGCGGGCCGGAACCGCCGGTCGATCCACAACAGCAACAGGCACAACCCGAGGCTCCACAGCGATTCGTACAGGAACGTCGGGTGGAACGTGGTGCCCACCTCGTAGCCGGCCACGAGGTGGTCAGCATCGATCTCCAGCGCCCACGGCAGATCGGTGGGACGCCCGTAGAGCTCCTGGTTGAAGTAGTTGCCCCAGCGCCCGATCGCCTGGGCGAGGGGGATCGCCGGCGCCGCGCAGGTCGCTCCGACCGCGAGGGGGATCCCCCGCCGCTGCGCGAAGTACATGCCGACCGGAATGCCGAGCAGCAATCCGCCCGGGATACCGAGCCCACCCTCCCAGATGGCAGGGATCTTGCCCCAGTCGTTGCGGAACCGGTCGTAGTCGGTGGCGACGTGGTAGAGGCGAGCACCGATCACACCCGCCAGCACGGCCCACACCGCGATCGCACTGGCGTCGTCGCGGGTACCCACCTCGCGCTCTTCGAGACGGCGTCCGAACATCCACACCGCGGCAACGACGCCGAGCGCGATCATCAAGCCGTACATGTTGAGGCTGAATGGCCCGATGTCGATCGAGTTGAACGACGGGCTGGGAATGCTGGCGATCATGCGGCGAGGGGACGGTCGTCGCGGTCAGGAACCCGTGACACGAGCCACGAACTCCGCGGCCATTCGGTTGATGTCGTCGCGGTCGTAGTCCTGCGTCGCGACGTGGTAGCTGCGCTCGAGCCACACGTGTTCGACCTCGCCGGAGTGCGCGGCCGCCAGGTGTTCACTGTTGGCCGGCTCGACCACGTGATCCTGACGGGACGTGATCAACAGCAACGGCATCGTGAGCTCGCCGAAACGATCGGTCATCGGTGCCAGCCCGTCGGACACGAGCGACATCAGCGGCTTCAGCGGCGTGCCGTCGTAGGCGATCTCGACGACGTCGGGGTCGGCGATGTCGGAACCGATCCCCGGCATCAGTTCGTGCCCCTCGGCCATCATCTCGCGGATCATCTCCTGCACCTCGTCGGGTTGCGGCAGAGTTGCGGGGTTGACGCACACGATGCCGGCGACGTCGGGGTGCTGCAGCGCGGTCCACAGCGTGAGCGACCCTCCCATGCTGAGCCCCATCACGATCACCGTGTCGACGCGGGCAGCGAGTCGTTGATACGCAGCTTCGACCTCGCCGGTCCAGTCGGCCCACGACGTGGTGAGCATGTCCTCGACGGACGTGCCGTGGCCGGGAAGCCGCGGCAACTCGACATGGTGGCCGTGCGCGACCATCGCCTCGGCGAGGCCGCGCATCGAGGAGGGGTTGCCGGTGAAACCGTGCAGGACGAGCACGCCGACCGTGGTCGTACCGTCATGCGACATCGGTTCGGCGCCGGGAAGGACGTCGTGAGCAGACATGCCCCTCGTTCTAGCCGCTGGCGCGACCGTTCCCCCACCGCCGTGTTCAGCGGTAGGGGTCGGCCGGTCCCGCTGGTTCGTCCCACCAGTCGTCGGGCACCGGTGCGGCGCGCCAGTCCGGATCGGGGTAGATGCAGTCGACCGGGCACGCCGGAAGGCACTGGTCGCACCCGCTGCACAGCTCCGGGATGATGATCACGTCGGCACCGTGGTTGAAGATCGCCCCGAAATCGGGCGGGCAGTGTCGCAGGCACGCGTCGCAGTTGATGCACTCCGACATCTCGATCCGCAGCGGCACGTTCTTCCACTTCTCGTTGCGGGTGCGGGTCGAGATCCGCTCGTCACGACTCCTCGCCATGGCCGGATCGTAGTGAGCGTGACAGCGCCGGGAACGAGCCGCGTCTTGACCCGCGGGTCAAGACGCGGCTGGACTGGCCGCGTGACTTCACCGGCGATCGACGAACGCCAACACACCGAGCACGGCCGCGAGCGCAAACAGCAGTTGCTCGACGCCGCAGCAGTGCTGTTCGCCGACCGGGGCTACGAGGCGACCCGCATCGCCGACATCTGCCAGGCGGCCGGCGTGGCCAAGGGGCTCTTCTACTGGTACTTCCCCACCAAGGGGGCGCTGTTCGCCGAGCTCGTGCGCACGATGAGGTGGTCGCTTCGACGCGCCCAGGGCCGTGCCATCGATCCGGCGACCGACGCCGCCACACGAATCGCCGATGGAGCCGAGGCGAGCGTGCGGTTCATGGCCGAACACGCCGGTTATTTCGCGCTGCTCGACGTCGAGCGATCGTCACCGGACGTGGCCGACGTGCTCGACGAGGGCGCCGGCGTCTATCTCGACGACGTTCGCCGTCTGGTCGAGGAAGGCCAACGCGACGGCACCATCACCGATGCACCGTCCGAGCTCGTGGCGGTCGGGGTGCTGGGCGCGGTGTCGTCGTTCTCGAACTCGTATCGCAACGGCCGGTTGCACCCCGACATCACCGTCGACGAGTTGGCCGCGTTCGTGCGCCGGTGGGTGGCGGGCGCGCTGCGCTGACCGTCAGCCGAGCTCGTCGGCGAGGGCGGGGTGACGAGACGTCATCACCGCCACGAACGCGTCGACGAGGTCCGGCTGGAATTGGGAGCCCGCACCTGACATCACGAACCGCACGGCTTCGGCCAGGCTCCATTCGCGTTTGTAGATACGCCTGCTGGCAAGCGAGTCGTACACGTCGGCGATCGCGACGATCCGACCGGCCAATGGGATCGACTCGCCGCCGAGACCGTTCGGGTAGCCGGTGCCATCCCACCACTCGTGGTGCGACCAGGCAACGTCGGCGGCGAGTGCGAACAGCTCGGTCGACACGCCCGACAGCAATCGCCGACCGAGCACCGTGTGCTGCTTGACCTCGTCGAACTCGTCCATCGTGAGCGGACCCGGCTTCAGCAGCACGGAGTCAGCGACGGCGACCTTGCCGATGTCGTGCAGTCGGGCGGCCAGGCGCAACCGCTCGCACCACTCGGGCAGCTGCCCGATCGCATGGCCGATCTCGGCGGCGAGATCGCCGACGGCGTCGGTGTGCCGGGTCGTGTTGCCACCGCGGAACTCCGCAAGCGAGGCGAGTCGCTCGAACGCTTCGAGGTGGTATGCGTCGACGTCGACGTGATCGACGGCGTACCCGGCGATCAGACCGGACGTCTGCAGTCGCGTGATCTCGGCGAGGTGGCGACCCGTCTCGGTCTCGTGCGCAACCTGCACGGTGCGCATCCGGAGGTCGGAGGCGTCGGTGAAGATCTCTCGATGCAGGGCGAAGTGTCGCTCTCGATGCTCGAGGGCGTCTTCGTAGCGGCCGGCGCTGCGGTGGGCGGCGGCGAGCAGGTCGTGGATCTCGAGTTCGAGGTCGCGATGGTCGGTGCGATCGGCGAGATCGAGTGCACCGACGAGCGCTGCGACCGCCTCATCTGGTCGACCGGCGCGCAGCGCCACCCGGCCTTCGGCGACCATCACGACGAGCTGCTCCGAGGGCATCAGCTCGCCTCCGGCGACGATGCGGTCAGCCCAGCGTGCTCGGGCATCATCGAAACACTCGAACGCGGCGGCGTGGTCGCCGGACCCGACATGCGCCTCGGCGAGGTCGGCCAACAGGCTCCCCACGAGGTGCGGCGCGTGCCGGTCCGCCAGCTCGACGGCTCGCCTGCCGAGCCGAACCGCGTCGTCATGTGCGCCACGTCGGCCGTGGATCCTGGCGAGGTTGCCGAGCACCATGGCGTCGATGTCGGGACGCTCGAGCGGCTCGTTGACCGCGAGTGCCGTCTCGTAGGTGGCGATCGCCTGGTCGTGGTGCCCCATCGACTGGTGGATCGCGGCAACGGTGTGCAGGAGCCGCCCCTCGTCGATCGCGTGATCGGTGGCCCGGTAGACCTGCAGCGACCGCACGGCGTGATCGAGCGCGCTCGGGTAGTTGTTGGCCTGGTAGGAGATCACGGCGATCAGGTGCAGCGACCAGGCGAGCGTGAGCGTGTGCTCGTGTGGTGCCGCCGACTCGACCACCTCGGACGCGAGCCCGAACGCTTCGTCGGTGCGGCCGGCCTGGTGGGCGAGCACGGCGAGTTGATACAGCGCCTCGGCCTCGACGAGTTCGAGGCCGGCAGCGCGAGCGATCACCCGAGCCCCGAGTGCGAGCTGCCGGGCGCTGTCGGGATCCGGAGTCCGACATCGACCGGCCTCCGCGAGGAGGTCACGGGCCCGTTGCTCGTCGCGCGCCCGCTGGGTGGGCTCGACGGCCGTGTGTTGATGCATCGATGAGTCGCTCACAGTGGTTCCCGGTCGCATCCGATGACACCGGCGTCGATCGCCGGCGCCATCATCGTGACGTCGGTCGACAGTACCGGTGCGACCGGCGACGGGCGAGACTCCGTACGAGATCTTGAACAAAGCCAGACCGGCGACCACCGTGCGTAACCTGATCGACGCTATGAGAGGACAGCAGGGCGCCCGCCGCATCGAGGGCGGAGCCCTGTGGGCCCTCGCTCCGGCGATCGCCGTGCTCCCGTTCAGCTTGTTGGCACTGTTCGTGCTGTGGCTTCCGCTGGGTCTGCTGACCGATGTCCGGTACTGGTGGGTCGTCGTCGGGTTCTCGGTGGCCGGGCTGGCGATGTTCGTCCGTCCCTTCCAGGTCGTCGTGCTCACCCCGATCATCGGCGCCCGGCTCCCCACCCCCCGAGAGGCCGCGGTCATCGAGCCGCTCTGGTCCCAGATCGCCGCGGCGAACGATCTCCCGGCGACCCGCTATGTGGTGCGGGTCCTGCCCTCCGACGAGCTCAACGCGTTCGCCTGCGGCGGCCACCTGGTGGTGGTGACCAGCTTCGCCGTCGACGAGCTCGGCGACCGCCAACTCAGTGGGGTGCTGGCCCACGAGTTGAGTCATCACCTCGGCCTGCACACGGTGGCGATCACGTTCGGACACTGGATGTCGGCGCCGGTCGTGCTGCTCGCCAAGGTCGGCTTCTTCCTGGAGAACGTGGCGCATGCCGCCGCTGGGAGTTTCGGGCGGACGTCGCCGCTCGTCGACACGCTCGGAAACGTCACGGCGGTGCTGATCGGCGGAGTCTCGTGGGTGTTCACCGCCGGGCTGCGTGGCAGCGACGCGCTCGCCAACCTGGTCGGTCACACGTCGGAATTCGAAGCCGATCAGCGGGCGGTGCAGATGGGATTCGGCCGCGAACTGGCGTCGGCGTTGCGCCAGGTGCTCGCGAGCGGGTCGAGCGGCAGGCCGATCGGTTGGCGCGCCCGACTCGGTGCGTCACATCCGCCGGCGCTGACCCGTGTGGCACGCATCGAGGCGATGATGCGCCACCCGGCCTGACGACGTTCGGTGATCGTCACGCAGTGATCGGAGCGATCACGGCGTCGAGGACGGCGGCGAGATCGGTCGGCGCCAGACCGATGTCCATGCCACGCTTCCCGCCGCTCACGTACACCTGCTCGAAGAGTTCGACGGTCTCGTCGAGCACCGTGCGCAGTCGTCGGCGTTGCCCGATCGGGCTGATGCCGCCGACCACGTACCCCGACGAGCGCTCGGCGCGTTCGGGGGCGCACATGACCGCCTTCTTGGCGTCGACGGCGGCGGCGACCCGCTTCATCGAGAGCTGACTGCTGACCGGGACGACGGCGACCACGAGTTCGCCGTCTGCGTCGACCATCAGCGTCTTGAACACCTGCTCGAACGGCAGCCCGAGCGCTTCGGCAGCCTCGCGCCCGAAGTCGCGGAGATCGTCGCCGCGGTCGTACTCGTGGATCGTGTACGAGATGTCGGCTGCTCGGAGCGCCACGACGGCCGGTGTCACCGGGCCGATGGTACGACGGGAGGGACGACCACCCGCATAGGGTCGCCGGCGTGCGTCTCTCCGTCGACCCTTCGACCGACCCGAACGACTACGACTTCACCCACGCGATCCGGGTGCGATTCGTGGAGACCGATGCGATGGGCATCGTGCACCATTCCAACTACCTCGCGTACTTCGAGGAGACCAGGGTCGAGTACCTGCGGGCGATCGGTCATCCGTTCACCGAGTGGCGCGAGAACGGGCTGGAATCGCCGGTACTCGAGTCGTACGTCCGCTACCGCGTGCCGCTCGAGTTCGACGATGCGATGACGGTGCACCTTCGTCTTGCCGACGTGACCCGGGCGACGTTCCAGATGGCGTACCTGATCACGGTCACCGACGCCGCCGGCGTGCACGCTGCTCGGGCCACCGGCGTCACGGTGCACGGCTGCACCACCACGGCGGGCCGCCCCACGCGGTTGCCCGCCTGGCTCGCCGAACTCGGTCGAGCCTGATCGCGGCGATCGGGAACACCTCGCCGAACGCGCATCCATTCCGTCGACGGCTCGGCCTCGCTGATGCCGCGCCACGATGGATACGTTCGCGGCATGGCTGACACGGCGACTCCGGCACGCGTTCCGATCGTGGAGTACCTCGTCCTCGACGACGGCGACCCGCATCTCGTGGCCAACGAGTGCACCAACTGCGGTGCGCGGTTCTTCGACCGGCGCAATGCCTGCGCATCGTGCTTCGGCACCGAGTTCACGTCGGTACGCATCGCCGAGGAGGGCGAACTGAGGACGTTCACCATCGTGGCGTTCGCCGCACCCGGGGTGGAGGTGCCCTTCGTCTCCGGGGTGATCGACTGCGCCGGCACGAGCGTTCGCGGCAACCTCCGCAATGTCGAACCCGACGCCGACCACGTCCGAACCGGCATGCGAGTTCGACTGACCACGTATTCGCTCGGGGCCGACGACCGAGGCACCGAGGCGATCGGCTTCGCGTTCGAGCCCGCGACCTGACCCACCACCGACCAACACCCACCACCAACCCGTTTGCGTGACGGTTTGGGAGCGGATCTGCTCCCGAACCGCAACCCAAACGGAGAACTGGAGCACTTTCGTGAGCGATGACATCTGGATCCTCGGGATCAACATGACCAAGTTCGGCAAGCACACCGACCGCGACGTCGTCGACCTCGCAGCCGAGGCGGTGATGGCCGCGCTCGCCGACGGTGGCGTCACGATGGCCGACATGGGGGTGCTCGCGGCCGGCAACCTGATGGGGTCGGGCGGCATCGGGCAACAGGTCCAGAAGCAGGTCGGCCAGACGGGGATCCCGGTGTTCAACGTGTCGAACGCCTGCGCCACCGGAGCGACCGCCCTGCGCACTGCGATCATGGCCATCAAGGCCGGCGAGTGCGACATGGGACTCGCGGTCGGCGTCGAGAAGCTCGCCGGCGCAGGCCTGCTCGGAGGCGGTGGCCGAGCGAAACAGGATGGTCACGAGTGGGAGCCGCAGGGCCGCTTCGGCGCGGTGGCCAGCACCGACGGTCGGATCGGAACGGACACGATGCCCGGTGTGTTCGCACAGGTCGGCATGGAGTACGGCCACCGGTACGGCGGCGCGGACTTCGAACTGTTCGCACGGATCTCCGAGAAGAACCACGCCCACTCCACGCTCAACCCGCTGGCCGCGTACTCGAAGCGCTTCACGCTCGAGGAGATCATGGGCGACATGATGATCGCCTACCCGAACACGCGGCCGATGTGCTCGGCCAACTGCGATGGTGCGGCCGCCGCGGTGGTGGTGAGCGGCGAGAAGCTGAAGACGCTGTCCCTCCAACAGCAGCGACGAGCCGTCAAGGTGTCGGCGTCGGTGCTCACGTCCGATCCGTACCAGGAAGCGTGCCAGGTGCTGCCCGACGTCAACACGCTCACCCGCAACGCCGCCACCACCGCGTACGAACAGGCCGGCGTCGGCCCCGAGGATCTCGACCTCGTCGAACTCCACGACTGTTTCGCCACGGCCGAACTCGTGCACTACGACAACCTCGGGCTCTGTGACGAGGGTGGCGCGGTCGACTTCTTCGAGTCCGGGGCGCCGTGGCGCGACGGTTCGTTGCCGGTCAACGTGTCCGGCGGCCTGCAGTCGAAGGGCCACCCGATCTCCGCGACGGGAATCGCCAACATCTGGGAGGTGTGCCACCACCTGCGCGGCGAAGCGGGCGACCGTCAGATCGAAGGCGCCAAGGTCGGCCTCGCCCACGTGATCGGCCTCGGCTCGGCGTGCGGTGTGCACATCCTCGAGAAGTCAGCCGCCTGATGTAACGGTGGTGTCAGACACCACCGTTACATCTTGAGCGTCGAACCGCCGTCGACGACGAAGATCTCGCCACTGGCGTACTTGTTGCGCAGGAGGGCGAGCACGGCCTCGGCGCAGTCGTCAGGCGTCGCCGAGCGCGGCACCGGCGCGATCTTGGCGATCGAGGCGTGCAGCGCGTCCCAGTCCTCGGTCCACGGCGTCGCCACCAACCCCGGCGCCACCGCATTCACTCGGATCGGGCCATAGCTCTTCGCGAGCAACTGGGTCATGTGGTTGAGCGCGGCCTTCGTCATCGAGTACGCCATCGACGACCCGACCGGGCGCACGCCGGCGATCGACGTGATGTTGACGATGCTTGCGTCATCGGACTCACGCAGGTGCGGGATCGCCCGCTTGGTCAGCCACCAGGTGCCGAACACGTTGACGTCGAACGTCTTGCGGAAGATCTCGTCGGTCAGCTCGTCGAGATTCTCGTGCGGGATCTGCGTGGTCCATCCTGCGTTGTTGACCAGGATGTCGAGTCGGCCGTATCGCTCGATCGTGTCGTCGACGAGTGCGTGGCCCTCGTCCTGCACGCTGATGTCGGCCCGCACATAACACGACTCGCCGGGCAGCGCCGCCGAGACCGCCTCGCCGGCCTCGACCGACGACGAGGAGTTGACGACGACGGTCGCACCGAGCGCCGACAGTCGGTGGGCGGTGGCCTCACCGATGCCACTCGACGACCCGGTGACGATGGCGACACGACCTGCGAACTCGGAACCGATCTCTGCGGACATGGCCCGAACATAGCGACCGTCGCCTGGCAGTATCGGCCCGTGCCCGTGATCGACCATCTCGTCCATGCCACCCCTGATCTCGATGCGACGATCGAGGCGTTCGCCCGGTCGACGGGCATCGTTCCCGAGGTCGGCGGGTCGCACGCCGGGCTGGGTACGCGGAACGCGCTCGTCTCGCTCGGGAGCTCCTATCTCGAGCTCATCGGACCCGACCCCGACCAGCCCGCACCAGCGGCGCCCCGGCCGTTCGGTCTCGACGATCTGACCGGCCCGGCCTTCGTCGCCTTCGCCGTCCGGCCCGGTGCCCACGAATCGATCGAACAGCTGGCCGCAGCGGCGGCCGACGCCGGGGTCGACCCGGGCGACGTGGTGTCGATGAGCCGGACTCGCCCGGACGGTGTCGAGCTGAGATGGCGGCTGACGTTCCCGCATCCTGAACGCGGGCCGGGCGTGCCGTTCCTGATCGACTGGGGGGACACGCCGATGCCATCGGACAGCATCGGACCCCGGGCCGAACTGATCGACCTACGACTCGTCGACCCGGACCCCGACCCGATCCGCTCGCTCCTCGCCGCACTCGGTCTCACCGTCGACGTCGAGGTCGGTCCAGGAAGGGCCATGCAGGTGAGGATCGACGGCCCAACCGGCCCGTTCTCGGGCTGACCGTCAGGCGTCGAGCGGCGGAACGACCACCACGGGCCGGTCGCTGTGGTGGACCACGTGGTGGCTCGTGCTGCCGAGCATCTGCTCCTCGCCGGTGCCACGCGAGCCGACGACCACGAACGAGGCACCGAGGTCACGGCCGAGGTGCAGGAGCACATCGGCCGGGCTTCCGTACACGATCTCGGCACGCCACCGCAGATCGGGGTCACCCTGCAACGATGCACACCACTCGTTGCGCAGCAGCCGCTCGATGTCGTCGCGGTGACCTTCCGACGGCACGTGCCGTCCCTCGATCATCGTCATCAACCCCAACGCGTGGAACACGTTGAGGTCGACATCGAACGACCGTGCGAGCCGGGCGGCCAGCGACAGCGCCCGCTGCGCGTTGGGCGAGCCGTCGACGCCGACGATCACGGGTCCGGCAAGGTCGGACTGCGCCGGGTCTGGGCGTGCGTCGCTCGATGTGGTGCTCGACATGGTGGTTTCCTCCGGATGCGTTCGGCGCACGCTCGATCCTAGGGTCACCCGGCCCGACCGGCGAAGGGCCGAACGGCCGTGGCGGTCGAACCGCACGAGGTCGCGTGATGGAACCATGAGCGTGGTCCTCGAGTTCCTCGGTGCGGCACGCACCGTCACCGGCAGTCGCTTCCTGGTCCGCACGGAGCGCTCCACCATCCTCGTCGATGCCGGGCTGTTCCAGGGCCGCGAGCGGGCGGCGAACTGGGAGCCGTTTCCCGTCGACCCCCAGACGATCGATGCCGTCGTGCTCACCCACGCCCACATCGACCACAGCGGCTGGCTGCCGGGACTGGTCCGCGACGGTTTCGCCGGCCCGATCCTCGCCACCGCCGAGACGCGTGACCTGTGCGCGATCCTGCTGCCCGACGCCGCACACATCCAGGAGGAGCAGGCGCGCTTCACCAACGAACGCGGGTTCGGCAAACACGACCCGGCGCTTCCGCTCTACGACGGCGAGGATGCGGCCGCCGTGCTCCCCCTGTTCCGAACGGTGCCGTTCGGGATCCCCGACGAGGTCGCTCCGGGGGTGACAGCCAGGCTCTTCCCAGCCGGCCACATCCTCGGGTCGGCCAGCGTGCACCTCACGATCGAAGACGACGCCGACGACACGACTCCGGGGACGACTCCGGGGACGACGACGTTGCTCGTCAGCGGTGATCTCGGCCGCGGGAACCACCCGCTCGTGTCGGGGCCGGGGGCCCCGCCGGCCGCCGAGACGGTGCTCGTCGAGTCCACCTACGGCGGGTCGCTGCACCCGCCCGACGAGGACGAGATCGAGGAGTTCGCCGACGTCGTGCGGCGAGCTGCCGCCCGCGGCGGAATCGTGCTCATCCCGGCCTTCGCCGTCGACCGGACCGAGGTGCTGCTGCACGTGCTCGCCGACCTGATGGCCGATGACCGCATCCCCCGACTGCCCGTGTTCGTCGACAGCCCGATGGCGCTGCGGGTGCTCGAGGTGTACCGGGCGGCGCTTCGGCGCGGCGACCCCGATGTGTGCGTGCCCGGCGCGACACCGTCGTTCGATCCCGGCGGCGGCCTCCACGAGTGCCCGACGGTCGAGGATTCGATCTCCCTCAACGCCTTGACCGCGCCGGCGATCATCATCTCGGCGTCGGGCATGGCGACGGGTGGACGCGTCCTGCATCACCTCACACGGCTGTTGCCACATCATCGCAACGCCGTCGTGCTGTGCGGGTTCCAGGCATCAGGCACGCGCGGGCGACGGCTCGCCGATGGCGACACGTCGATCAAGATGCTCGGCCGCTACGTGCCCGTGCGTGCCGAGATCGACATCTTGCGTTCGCTGTCCGTGCACGCCGACGCCGACGGACTCGCCGGCTGGATCGAGGCGCTCCCCGAGGCCCCGCGCACCGTGTTCGTCGTTCACGGTGAGCCTGAAGCGAGCAGCGCGCTCGCCGACCGGTTGGTCGCCGACGGCCACCACGCCGTGGTCCCGCGCCCGTTCGAACGAGTTCGGCTGCCCTGAGACGGGCGCCGACGTGGCGTCCCATCGGCCCGCGATGTCCCACCGGTGCTGCTCCCGTGACGTTGGACCCTGCCTCGGAGGGGTCCGATCGTGTTGGATGTATCCATGGACGCTCGACAGCAGGCCACGGAGATCCTCACCGAGTCGGAGTGCTGGGAGCTCCTCGACCACGCCGAGGTCGGGCGCCTCGCCGTCGACGTCGCCGGACAGCCCGACATCTTTCCGATCAACTTCGTCGTCGAGAACCAGACGATCGTGTTCCGATCCGCGGCCGGCACGAAGCTGGCCGGAGCCGTTCTGAACCGGCTCGTGGCGTTCGAGATCGACGGCTACCAGCCCGACGACCGCACGGCGTGGAGCGTCGTGGTCAAGGGCCACGCCCGGCCGATCGAACGTATGCAGGAGCTGTTCGACGCCGAAGACCTCCCGCTGTATCCCTGGCTGGCATGGGACAAGCCGAACTTCGTGCGCATCGAGCCGACCGTCGTCACCGGCCGGCGGTACCACATCGTCGATTCGGCCACACCCGACTCGTCCCTCGGCTGGGAGAGGCCCGTCGACCCCGATGGCGAGCAGCTCGCCGCGCAGCCCGAGCCGGATGCGCCGTTCCATCCGGGCGAACCCAAACTGCACGCCGACTGAGACCGCGCTCACCCCGAACCGTCGCCACCGATCGATCAGGTGCGGATGACCAGGGGCGGATGACCAGGGCCGGATGACCAGGGCCGAGCGGTCAGGGCCGGGTGGTCACGCAGTTGCGCCGACGACGTTGACCACGTCGCCGCGGAGCGCAGCGGACACGTTCGCCAGCGTGGTCTCGGCGATCGCCGCAAGCGCCTCCTCCGTCAGGAACGCCTGATGCGCCGTGATCAAGACGTTGTGGAACGTGAGCAGACGAGCGAACACGTCGTCGTCGAGGATCTGCTCGCTGCGATCTTCGAAGAAGAGGTCGGCTTCCTCTTCGTACACATCGAGAGCGAGCGAACCGATCTGGCCCGACTTGAGCCCGTCGACGACTGCGCTCGTGTCGATCAGCGCCCCGCGGCCGGTGTTGACGAGCATCACGCCCGGACGCATCGCATCGATCGAATCGGCATCGATCAAGTGGCGTGTGTGCTCGGTGAGCGGGCAGTTGAGCGTGACGATGTCGCTCTCGGCGAGCAATTCATCGAGGTCGACGTACTCGACACCCAGCTCGAGCAGGTGCTCGTCGCGGAACGGGTCGACCGCCAGCACGCGGCAGCGCAGATGCCACAACAGTCGGGCGACGATCGCCCCGATCCGACCGGTCCCGACCACCCCGGCGGTCTTACCGGCCAGATCCACACCGACGAGACCGTCGAGTGCGAAGTTGCCGTCGCGCACGCGGTTGTAGGCGCGGTGGATGCGGCGGTTCAGCGACAGGATCAGTGCAAGCGTGTGCTCGGCAACGGCATTGGGCGAATACGCGGGCACATGCACCACGGTCACACCCAGCCGAGCGGCCTCGCCGACGTCGACGTTGTTGTAGCCGGCACACCTCAACGCCACGCACGTCGTACCCCCGGCGGCGAGCGCACGCAGCACCTCGGCCGACAGATCGTCGTTGACGAACACGCAGACCGCAGGAGCCCCGGCCGCGAGCTCGACCGTGGCGAGATCGAGCCGTGCGTCGAGGAAGACGAGGTCGTGTCCGAACTGCCGGTTGGCAGCCTCGAACCCGTCACGGTCGTAGGACTTGGTGGAGAACACGCGGAGCTCGGCCATGGGGCGCCAGCCTGCCACGCTCGGCCCGGCGATGCGGCCCGAGGCCAGGTTCGTCAGTCGCCGGCGGTCGCCACGACGACCGGACACGCCGCGGTGTGGAGCAGGTCGGTGCTGACCGAGCCGAGCAGACCGGCGGTGATGCGGCCTCGTCCCCGTGTGCCGACCACTACGAGGTCGGCCGTCTCGCTCGCCTCGGCGAGGGCTTGGCGCGGCGCGTGGAACACGATGTCGCGCTCGGCCCGATGCTGCGGATCGATCCGGTCGAAGGCCTCGGTCATCGCTGCTTCGTGCTCGCGGACGTCGTCGGGATACCGGGAGACCGTGAGATCCTGGTCGAGCCAGGGTGCCAACTCGATCGCCGCCACCGCACGAATGGTGGCACCATCAGGCACGACGTCGAGCGCCCACCGCAGCGCTGCGGCGGCGTGGTCGCTTCCGTCGAAGCCGACGACGATCGACCTGGTCTCGCGAACCGTCCAGTCGGTCGGCACGACGACCACGGGGGTCGCGGCGTGGGTTGCGCAGTATCGGCTGACCGAACCCAACACGTGGTGACGCAGACCGCCCTCGCCTCGACGTCCGACGACCAGGAGTGTCGCGTCCTCGGCGGCGTCGACCAGCACCTCGGCCGCTTGCCCTTCGATCACCGACGACCTGGTGTGCACGCGGGACATGCCCGGCGCATCCGCGGCGACGTCGGCGAGCACGGTTGCGATCGCCTCGTCGGCATCGTGACCGGCGGTTGCCTCGAGGCCGATCTGGTCGACGCCGAAGCCTCGTTTCGCGGCGAACAGCGACATGACGGCAGGCACGTGAAACGCCGCCGTCGCCTCGACGACGACGTCGCAGGCCGCACTGTCGGCGACCTGCCGAGCCTGGTCGACAGCCCACCGCAGGGCGTCGACCGCCGGCCCCGATCCGTCGATACCGACGATCCACCGCTGTGCACTCCGCTCTTCGGTCATGCCCTGAGTATCGCCCCCGGGACGGGTCGGGCGCCAGGTGACATAGGCCCCTTCCGAACGAGCCACCACGACATGGATGCTGGAGCCGGGAGCGACGTTTGCCGACCGCGTGGTCGGCGCAACCCCGACGACGTCGCCACGAGGAGGTCGCGATGAAGATCACCGATCTGGTCATCCGGGAACCGGTCGTCGTCGAACGTGACGCGACCATCGCCGAGACGGCTGCGCTGATGGTGTCGTCGGGTGTCGGCGCCCTGGTCGTCGTCGAGCACGGTCGCCCGGTGGGCATGGTGACCGACCGAGATCTCGTCACCCGCTGCCTCGCCAAAGGCGTGCCCACCGATGGACGGGTCGACGCCGTGATGTCGATGGACCTGGTCGCCCTCGACGGCGACGCCGAGGTCGAAGACGTCATGCACGCGTTCCGTCAGCACGCAGTGCGTCGCGTTCCCGTCGTCGACGGCGATCGTGTCGTCGGCATCGTGTCGCTCGATGACATGGTCGTCTCGGTGGCCTCGGAGATCGCCGACGTCTCCAAGGTGCTCGCGGCACAGATCATGTTCCCCCACGCCGGCGACGAGGCGCCGCCGCCTGTCCCTTCAGCGTGAGGCCGACATGACCGAACCTGCACCCGCCGGACGTGGACCCGTGAATCCCGACCATGCCGTCGCGATGGAGCAGGTCGACGAGTCGACCTGCTGGGCGCTGCTGCGCAGCGTCGACGTCGGTCGACTGGCGATCCCCGTCGACGACGACGGCGCGCCCGGGGTGCAGATCTTTCCGGTCAACCACGTCGTCGACCAGGGATCGATCGTGTTCCGCACCGCCCTCGGCACGAAGCTCAGCCAGATCACCGACCGTGAGGACACACCGACGGTTGCGTTCGAGGCCGACAACGCCGACGCCGGCACCGGCCGCGCCGAGGGCGACCAGGTCGCCTGGAGTGTCGTGGTGCACGGTCGAGCCGAGCTGATCACCACGGCGACCGACGTCTTCGACAGCTTCGACATCCACGTCCACCCCTGGCATGCATCTCGCAAGCCGTTCTTCGTTCGCCTCGTGCCCTACCGTGTCACGGGTCGCCGTTTCGTCGTCACGCGACGATGACCTCCGGCCCTTGCCGCCGGGCCGGAGACCACCGATGATCGAGAGGTGGGCCACGACGTCAGGTCGGGGCCCGGTCGGAAGGAGCCACAGATGGTCCAGCACGTGATCGTTCCCGTCGACGGGTCGGACGCCTCGTGGCGCGCCGTCGACGCAGCCGTAGCGCTCGGCCGGTGCTGTGACGCATCGGTCGAGGTCGTCGAGGTCGTCTTCGACCAACCCGACGTCGCCGAAGCCGTCACTCGCCTCGCCGACCGTGTCGGCACGCACGACACCGAAGGGGTGACGATCACCACACGTGTCGAGCTCGCCGCCGAGAGCGTCGCCGGGGCCGTCGAACGACTGATCGAACAACAACCGGATGCACTGGTCGCGATGGCATCGCACGGACGCGGCCGCTCGGCGGCATTGCTCGGCAGCGTGACCGAGGAATTGCTCCAACGCACCTTCGGGCCGATCCTCGTGGTGGGTCCGAAGGTGACATCGCCGGGCTTCGCTGGGCCGATCGTCACCACCGTCGACGGATCCGAGGCGTCCGAGTCGGTGCTCCCCCTCGCTGCCGCATGGGGGATCGAACTCGGCTCCGAGCCGTGGATCGTCGAGGTCGCCGACCCCGACGTCGTGGTCGCACCCGACGTCAACGAGAGTGCGTACCCTGCCCGACTCGCACGCGGGCTCTCTCACGACTCCGGGCACAGCGTCCAGTTCGAGGTGTTGCACGGCCACGTGGTGCACGACGAGGTGGTGTCGTTCGCCGACTCGATCTCGGCCTCGCTCATCGTCGCGAGCACCCACGGCCGAACCGGGATGTCGAGGTTCGTGATCGGCAGCACTGCGGCGGCGTTCGTCCGCCACGCTTCGTGCCCGGTACTGCTGGTTCGTCCGCCACACCTCGTGGCCACCGATCGCGAGGGCACGACCTAGCATCACCGGTCGATGGAACCCGATCAGTTCGCTGCAGCGCTCATCGACGCGAGCCCCGATGGCTTGATCCTCGTCGATCCCAACGGCGTGATCACACTCGCCAACCCCGAGGCGGCCGCGATGTTCGGTCGCTCGGTGGCCGAGCTGGTCGGCTCCTCGGTCGACGACCTGGTCCCGGTGGAGTTCCGACGTGGGCACGCCCGCCACCGAGCCGGCTACGCCGCACACCCGTCGGTCAGGCCCATGGCCAGCGGACTTCGACTGTTCGGACAGACCGCGGATGGGGCGCTGTTTCCCGTGGAGATCAGCCTGAGCACCGTCGAGATCGACGGACGACAGCAGACGATCGCCACGATCCGAGACGTGAGTGACCGACAGGAAGCCGCGGCTCAGATGGCCATGATGCAGGACCGCGAGCGCATCGCTCGCGACATCCACGACATGGTCATCCAGCGGCTGTTCGCCGCTGGGATGAACCTCCAGGCCGTACAGGCCCAGGCCCAACCGGCGATCGTCGCCAAACGGATCGGCGACGCCATCGACGATCTCGACGACACCATTCGCGAACTCCGCTCGGCGATCTTCCAGCTCGGCCAACAGGGTGAACGGCGCAGCGTGTCGGCCCAGATCACCGAGTTGGTGCACGAACGATCTCGGCATCTCGGGTTCGAACCGACCGTGCGTCTCGCTGGTGACCTCGACCACCTACCCGACTTCGTCGCCGACCAACTGATCGCCACGCTCACCGAGGGCTTGTCGAACATCGTGCGCCATGCCAACGCATCGAGCACCGACGTGCACGTCGACCTGACCGACGGCAAGCTCTCGTTGATCATCGGCGACAACGGGGTCGGCATCCCCGACGAGCCGAAGCGGTCGGGAGGGCTCAGCAACATGATGTGGCGGGCGGCCGAATTGGGCGGGGCCTGCTCCGTGGGCCCGAACGAACCGTCCGGCACCCGTCTCCATTGGCAGGTCCCCCTCGATTGACCGTTGTGCCGAGGGCGCTCCTCAGTGGTCGTTGCGGTGTCGCTCCTCGAGGCGTGCCGACAACGCCGCGGCCTCGGTGCGGCGGGACATGCCGAGCTTCGACAGCAGGTTCGACACATAGTTCTTGACGGTCTTCTCGGCGAGGTACATGTCCTGTGCGATCTGACGGTTGGTGTAGCCCTCACCGATCAGGTCGAAGATCCGCCGCTCCTGCGGCGTGAGGTCGGCGAGCCGGCCCTCCTCGCTGTCGCGAAGGCGACGGATCGCCAACCTGACCTCCGCATCGTCGAGATACTGGCGGCCCGCGGCGACACCACGGATGGCCTCGACGAGTTCGTTGCTGCGGATCTGTTTGAGGATGAAGCCTGCGGCCCCGGCCAATCCGGCGTCGACGAGCGCCCGGTCGCTGTCGAACGACGTGAGGATCAACGACCTGGTCTCGGGGAAGTCGGACGTGATCTGACGGCAGACGTCGATGCCGTTGCCGACGTCGAGACGGACGTCGAGTACGGCGACGTCGGGGCGGCACTCGCGCACGACCTCCAGCGCCTCATCGGCGTCGCCGGCCTCGCCGACGACGGTGAGATCCGGTTCCGCCTCGAGGGCAGCAGCGATCCCGCGACGGACCACCTCGTGGTCGTCGAGCAGGAACACCCGAATCGGCGAGTCAGCAGTCATCCAGCCATTGTCGCCGCAGACCCCGGGCCGTGTCGAATACCAGGACGAGCGGTCGTCAGCGATCCGGGGCCGATGATGACGAGGCATCACCGACCACCGACGCATCCTCGGCC
>Ga0316197_10001218_pt1 | contig 18486 bp, 14 predicted proteins | sample OudBiesiAoxic_MG_FD_204939 | JGI IMG/M metagenome (GOLD analysis project Ga0316197, IMG submission 204939) | Coastal sediment microbial communities from Oude Bieten Haven, Netherlands - site A oxic | ecosystem: Environmental > Aquatic > Marine > Coastal > Sediment | place: Netherlands... | reverse complement strand
TCGTTTTTAGCAGTAGCCCCGATAAATAGACAAATATTTCTAAGTCGCTTCCGCCCCCATTGCGAGCTAGAAATGGATATCATTATTCATGATTTAAAAATCCGCTAAGAGCCTAGAGCGGTCATTAAACTTTTATAAAACCATGAACATATTAAGACCAATATTAACCAACATTCGTTGCTCACTTGTGAGTCAGGCTTAAGCTCAAAGCAGGCATTTGTGTTTTAATGGCTAAAGAACGCTGTGAACCTATTGCGGGCATTAAATAATGTTGCTTTTCTATCGCGCTAATGGAGTACAAACTGACTTAGAAAGTTTTGATACTTCACTCTAAATCAGAGTCAAAATAATTTAACGCTGGTGAGCAAAATCCTGTAAAATTTTTTATACACTAAAAATCAATTAGTTGTTAATATCGTTATAACTTACTGTGTAATAAAAGGAACTTTTATGCTTGTTTTTATATTGTCTTTATTTACTATCTCTTCTATTTTCATTGGCGTTCATAGCTGATATGTCGAAAATAATCAATGTCAGTCGTTCTAACAATTTACTTCCTTTTCTTTATTATTTTGAGAAAAAAGGGATTGAATGGAAGGCTATTGCTGAAAAACACCATTTTCCAGAAGATATTATGGAGGGGGAATACTGGTTGCCGTCTCATCAGGTGATGGGGTTTTTAAACTCGATGATGAGAAGTTCCAAGCAAAGAATTGGTCTGGAAGTTGGTCGTTTGATCACATTGGAACAAATATCTCCTAAGTTAGCGCTAGAAATGCTTAAGTGCAGTAATCTTGAGCAAGCTTTACATCGTTTGATTGAGTTAATGCCTAAACTAAGTAGTCATGTTGTCATCTGGCCTGAGAAAATAGCAGGCAAGTGGTATATCTGTCACCGTGGTGCTTATCACCCAACGTTACCGAGTTATGATCAAGCTGAATGGTTCCGCTCTTTTGCATTATTATCTTTGTGTCGACAATTTTTAGGTGAATTTTGGCAACCTAATTCTGTTTTTATGAGCTTTTCTGAGCATCTAGGAAAGAACTTACCACGCTCATTTGAGGCAACATCTTTTGCATTCAGACATGACTTTGGTGCGTTAGAGGTGCCATTAGCGGATGACTTTGTCCCCATTGAAGTCGACAAAATTGAAAGTAATTGGCAACAGTCGATTCAAGTATTAATTGAAACATATGCTAGTTTACCGTGGTTTAATATTGATTGGTTAGCGAGGTTCGCAAGTACATCTGCACGTACTCTACAGAGGCGTTTTACAGAACAAGGAAGTAATTTTCGCGAGCTAAAAGATAAAGCGAGATGCGAGAAGGCGAAGCAATTATTAAGTGAAAAATGTCCTGTGTATGAAGCTGCTTGGCAATGTGGCTATACCGACTTATCAAACTTTAACCGCGCTTTCAAAGGATGGACCAACCAAACCCCTTCACAATATCAAAGAAGTTGTATCGCCAGGTTATTGTGAATTATGTTAATTAATACCTGAGGGGGAGTTGTGATTATTTTAAAAAAGTCTCTGCTGATCTGCTTAATATTATTTAGTTCGTTAGGCTTTACGTCTAATCGCTTGACCATATTTTACATTAGTATCTAACTCGCTATTATTTACAACGACTTCGCCATTAACAAATAGCCAATGAACGCCTACTGCTGGATGATTAGGATCTTGATAAGTGCCTACATCTGCGCTCGTTTCAGAGGCGAATACTACAATGTATGTATCCATACTAGACTGGATACGCTTGGCGTAAAGTGACCTATTTTGTGTTCTGTGTTTATCTATAATGTGTCCATTCTTAGTAGAAAGTATCAATTTAATAAATACTTTCACATGCTCAGAGAACCGTACTATTGGCTTCTTAAAACACAATTAATAAACAGGTAATGCAATGAAAACTTTAAAAGGTAAGGCTGCTATTCTAGCTACAACACTAATGGCGATATCATCCATTTCTAATGCGAATGACAGCTCAATGAAAGATGGGGTTACTCATGATTTTGCGCAAGAGCAAGGACCAGCAACGTCTGGCGCAATGGAAGTACAAGCATTAGAAGTCAATAGCGATATGGCTCGATGGAAAAAGCCTCAGTCACTGGAATTTGTAACAGAAGCCACTGAGCGATTTAATTTCCCAAACTGGCAATCTGGTAATGATGACTCTATCTATTACAATATGAATATTCCTTCCTTTTTTAAAACAAGCTTAGTCCCTAATTCTGGCGAGTTTAGTGTACTAGAAAGAGATATTAACCCTAAGATCCAAGATGTAAAATTTAAGGCACATGACGGTAGCACCACCCCAAGTTTGAAAGAATACCTGACAGGGCCAAGACAAGTTCAAGCGATGATGATGATGCATAAAGGGAAAGTGGTTTTTGAAACCTATCCTGGGATGAATCCAAATGATATGCATGTTTGGATGTCAGCTTCAAAAACATCAGCTGGTTTATTGGTATCAATGTTAGCTGATGAGGGCAAAATCAATTTAGATAACCCAGTAAGCGATTATGTTCCAGAGCTTAAAGACAGTGCTTGGGATAACATAAGTGTTAAAAACACCATGAATATGTCTGTTGCGGTAGACAATGAAGAAACATTTGAAAGCTTAATGAATCCTAAGTCTTGGATCTCTAGCTTCTTTACTTCAATATTTACCGGGGGAGATGAAAATAAAGGTTTATGGCGCAAATTGTTAAAAGAAGTCACACCTTTAAAAGATGAGAAACCAGGTGATCGTTTCCGCTACTCAACCTCTAATACAATGGTATTAGTACTTATTGCTGAAAATATAACAAAAATGCCATGGCAGGAATATTTTAATGCACAAGTTTGGTCAAAAATAGGTGCTCGTAATCCCTTTATTGTTGGCTTAACGCCAGATGGCACTGCCGTTGGAGGAGGACTCAACTTCACCACCCCAGAAGATATGTTACGTTTTGCTATGTTATATACTCCAAGCTGGAATAAAGTTTCCTCTGAGCAAGTAATTTCAGATAAATTACTAAGCCAAATCCAAACTATGGGTGATAGAGATGCTTATAAAGTATCAACTGAGCTTGGCTATGGTCAAAGATGGTTTGGTGAAACACCCGCATTTAATACCGCACAATGGGATCACGCCTTTGATGACGGTGCAATGTTTAAACATGGTAATATGGGACAAGGGATTTATGTTGACCCTAAAAGAGATTTTGCTGCTATTTATTTTGGACTGGCAACCAACGATGAAGAAGCTGCTGGTATCGATCATTCACCAGGTTATTTAAGAAATGCAGCAAAAATGCTGGCAGGATTTTAATCAACATCACCACTTATATAGATAGATAGTAAGGCTGGCACTGTATTGCCAGCCTTTATCTATGAAGCTGCTTGGCAATGTGGCTATACCGACTTATCAAACTTTAACCGCGCCTTTAAAGGGTGGACAAAACAAACTCCCTCACAATATCAAAGAAGTTGTATCACTTCGTGAATAATTAATACCAATCCGCATAAGTATCTGATCTATCTTGTTGGTTAAAATAATAGATAACTACGTTGCATTCAATCGCAATAGCCAGCTTACTCAATCATGCGCCTTGCTCTCTATCATTTTTCCTCAACAATCCCTGACCACAATATTATGCGGATTGGTATAATAATTAGGTTGGCGTAAACTGACCTATTTCATTAAGTGATCTGTGTTTATATTAGCCCTACACAAACACAGGAGATACAAAAATGAAATTAACAACAATAGCACTAACATTATCTACACTTGCTTTATCTGCTAATACGATTGCGGCTGAAAATCCAGTTGAAGCAGCACTTAGAGCACCAGGCGCAATGGTGACTTTACCCGTTGAGTCTGCGAAGCAACCCTTTTCAAATGAATTTATTGATGCTGCTCGTGATGAGTTTAATAACTTTCATTGGCAAATGGGAGGCGATCATGCCCTTTATTACAATATGCACATGAGTGAATTCATGCCAACTTCTGTTTCGGCACCAAGTGATCACTTTAAACCACTAATAAAAAATATTCACCCTGAATTAGCTAGCCTGAAAGTACAAACAGAAAGCAAAGGTGAAATGACCATGGAAGACTATTTAGCTGATCCTCAATTCCGAACTCAGGGCTTTATGTTGATACATAAAGGGGAGATCGTATATGAAGCTTATCCAGGTATGAAACCAACTGACCATCATATTTGGGCTTCTGCGGCTAAAACAACCGTTGGCTCTGTGGTCGCTATGTTAGTCGAAGAGGGGAAAATAGATCAAAACAGTAAAATCACTGATTATGTACCTGAACTGAAAGGCTCTGTTTGGGATGACGTGAGTGTATTGAATGCGTTAAACCATGCGACTGGTTTAGATAATGAAGAGACTGCTGAGTCTATTATGAACCCAGACTCACCCGTTGTGCGTTTCTTTGCATCTGCTTTTGGCTCACCACGTTTTGCGACCGGTGAACAAGAAGGTTGGGTTGATGTAGCACGAGATACCAAAAAACTGGCTGATGATGCACCTGGTCAGCAGTTCCGATATGCATCAATGAATACTATCGTTTTAACTAAAATGATTGAGCATATCGAAGGAACTAACTGGGCTAAAGTGTTCGAAGATAGAGTTTGGTCAAAAGTAAATGCGCGTCAACCAATGTTAATCAACCAAACACCAGAAGGTATGGCGATTGCTGTTGGCTTAGTTTCTACCACTTTGGAAGATATGGCGCGTTGGGGAACATTATTTACACCTAGCTGGAGTGCAGTTGCAGATGAGCCTGTTATATCACAAGCAGTGATGGATCGTATTCACAATAATGGTGATAAAAATGCGTTTATCGGTACTTCAAAAGAGCAAAGTTCACTACATGCATTTAATGAAAAAGCATCTTATAACTCATATCAATTTGATTATATTTTTGAAGATGGTGCAATAGCAAAAAGTGGTAATTTAGGCCAATTTATCTACATTGATCCTGATCGAGATTTTGTTGGTGTTGTGTTTGCGACTAACCCTTACCATTCTGGTTATGGTGAAAGTAAAGCGCCTGCATTAATGCGTAGTGCAGCAAAAGCATTGGCAGATAAATAAACGCCAATAGCGCTTATTTTTTTTAAGTGTTCACTTTCATATAAACATTCCTGTGTTTGAGAGTGGGCACTTTCCTCATTTTACGTCATTAAATTTTATTCATTGTGGCTACCTTCAATTTTAATCTGCGCAGTTAATATCGCCAATAGCAATCTACTTATTGAACCGTTCATGCTTGTTAGTTAATAAACTGAGTGCAACGGATCGTTATACTTTCATTTCTACACTCTCTTTTATAGTGGGATTCACATATAAGCTAACCATTGATATTTGAAAAATATCTGCATCTATGCGTAACAGAATCGTCTTTGAGGTTTACGATTTTTATTCACTAGCTTTATTTTTACTGCTCGAATATTTAGATCCATATTGAAAATAAATGAGGTTGTAGTAAATAGATATAACGATAGGTATGTTGGCGTAATATGACCTATTTTGTTCGCAGTGTTTACCTATAATGTTTCCATTCTTATTAGAAAGTATCTATTTATAAATACTTTCACCTACTCATAGAGTCGTAGTGTTTACTTCTCAAGCATAACTAATAAAAAGGTAATACAATGCAAATTTTAAAACGTAAGGCCGCTATTCTTGGTACAACACTTATGGCGATATCGACAGTTTCAAATGCAGATGATAGCTCAATGAAAGAAGTATTAGGTCAATATTTAGCGGTGCCAGGTGCAACAGTCACAATGCCTGTTTCTGCTGCTAAAGAAGGCTTTTCTCATGATTTTTCTGATGCTGCACATAAATCATTTAATAACTTCCATTACCAAATGGGTGGTGATCACGCGCTTTATTATAACGCACGTTTAAGTGAGCTTTTACCGGTTGCATTAGCTGATCCAGCCCCTCAAAGTAAGCAATTAGAAATCGCAATTGATAAACGGATTGGCGGTGTTACTTTTGATACTAAAACCTCTGGAAAAATAGCGTTAGATGATTATGTTGTTCATCCAAATCATCGCGTGCAGGGAGTCATGATGATCCACAAAGGTAAAATTGTATATCAACAGTACCCTGGTATGAAACCAAGTGATACACATGTTTGGATGTCTGCCGCTAAATCGACAGTTGGCCTTGTTATTGCACAGTTAGTGGATGAAGGAAAGGTTGATTTAGAACAACCTATCGTTACTTATGTACCTGAATTAAAAGGTTCTAACTGGGACCAAGTGACCGTTAAAAATGCACTCAATATGTCTACAGGTTTACAACTTGAAGAAACATTAGAATCGATTCTTGATCCTGAATCTATCATTGTACGTTTCTTCTCGGCTGAGTTTGGTACGCCTGCACCAGGCAAAGATAAGCTAGAAGGCTGGTTAGAAGTGGTTAAACAAGCTGAAAAAATTGATGGAGAAGAGCCTGGTGAAGTAAATCGTTATAGCTCTGCAACTACAACGGTACTGAACTACATGGCTGAAAAAATTGAAAATAAACCTTGGATTGATATTTTTGAGCAACGTGTTTGGGGTAAATTAGGTGCGGATAAAGCGATTCAGTTTAACCTAACACCCGAAGGTACTGCCGTATCGCATGGTTTAGTTTCTACAACGTTAGAAGATATGGCTAAGTTTGGGACATTATTTACCCCTAGTTGGAATGCAGTTGCTGATGAGCAAGTCGTTACTCCACAGGTAATGAAACTGATGTACGACAATGCGAATCCTGTAGAAGTATTTGAGAAAGGCGGGAAATATGCGGGTTTAGTAAATGATTTTGTTGATGCACCAATGACCAATACGTTCCAATTTGATGCAATGTTTGCTGATGGCGCGTTATACAAGCATGGTAACCTAGCACAAGGTATCTACATCGATCCAAAACGTGATTTTGTAGGTGTTTACTTCTCATCAAACCCATATATCGCACCTTACGGTGAAGATAAAATGGCAGGATTCCTACGCGAAGCGGCTAAAGTAGTCGCTGGTGAGTAGTATTCATACTGAATGGATTAATAGTAAACTTCCTTAGTCCCCAGTAGTTTTGGTGTAACCAGTAAAAGAATGAATAACTGGTTACACCAAGTTTAGATATAAAATGATGAACTCCCATTCGATCGTACTCATCTTTTACTTTTTCCTCTTTGAACTAAACATATTAATACTTTGAATTTTAATTTCAATTATCTAATTTTACAGCCAGATATTAGCCCCTTAAACAAAAGAGTTAGATGCGCGAAGATATAACGTAGGCTTTATTGGCGTGAAGTGACCTATTTTGTGCGCTGTATTTACCTATAATCTCCCTATTCTTATTAGAAAGTATTCATTTGATAAATACTTTCACCTGTACTGAATGTTAAGTGATGATTTCATTTAATAATAATTTTTTAAATATTGGTAATTTCCATGAATAAAAGTACGCATGTTCAGCCCTTGCAAAAAGACATATTGTCTTTTATTGACAGGTTACACAAAGCAGGTTGTGCTCCTCGATCGATTCAACGATATGCGCAGTATTATGCTCAAGATAAGGGCGTTAACATCTCTGTCGACGTGACACCAACGAAAGTCATAACCGTTTTTCAAGAACCGATACAGCAAGTGATTTTGCAAGATAAAAATCCTCCGTCTGTCAACTTAAGGCAACTTGTTGGGACGCTTAATGCGATGTTGACTAAGCAGCCTTATATTGCATCGGAAAGTTATTCAGGCTGGATGTTATGTTTAGCGAATATACTGCTTCCACCTTGTTATTTAATACTCGTGGGAAGTACCTATGTAGGCGTTGCTATTGCAGCATTTTTAGGACTGATAGCTTGGCTGGTGCAAATTTCGTTTACCGGAAAACGTGTTGTTTTAATCGAATTTTTGGTTGCATTAATTGCAAGCTTTATGGTCGGATTATTGGCCTCTGTCATTCCCAATTTGCCCATACTAGCGTTGTGCATTTCGTCCATTGTACTATTTATTCCAGGATTAACTGTCACTAATGCGCTTGCAAGTCTTGCTTTAAACGATTTTAGCTCTGGCATTGAACTGCTCGCTCAAAGTGCACTAATAGTGATTAAGATTTTCATTGGTGTGGTGTTAGGTCTAAGTCTATCATCTCAATTTTCTGAATATACCTTGGCAATAAGTTTTATAAATGAGATCCCTTTATCACTTCATATATTGGGATTAATTGGAATTTCTATTGCGATAGGCATTGTCTTTAACGCCAGTATGACTGATATCTTAATTGGTTTACCTGCTGCTGCAATAGGTATGTGGGGCCCACACTGGTTTACTACCGATTGGGTGGTTGGCACATGGATCAGTACCATGATCATCACCTTGTATGGTTTGTTAGCTGGGCGGATACGTAACATACCTGCGTTAATATATATTATTCAAGGCATTATTATTCTGGTTCCTGGAAGTCGAATAATTGTTGGCGCGAGTGAAACATTTTATTCCACTGCAATTCTACCTATTCCTAATATTGGCATGTCAGCACTGCTTATGTTTTGCTCGATCGTAGCAGGTCAGATTATGGTTTACTCTATTTTCAGTGAGCGAGTCTTTACCGGTATTGGTGATTAAACAAGTGACTTAACAATTTCACTAATTTCAAAATAACGGTTAAATCATCTGATTAGCACTATTTTGAAGAGTAGCGTTATCTATCAGTGATTTAGTCACTCAGTATTATTGCCATCCCCCCTTTTATTGATCAACAAAACAGGAGCCTGGAACCTTGAAGACTATGCCCCAAGAACTTATTTTTGGCGAAGTTTATTTTCCCCCTTTATTACTCGTTGTCGCGTTAGCGTACCTCTTAACTCATACCGTAACGTCGATTGCGGTTAAGTTTGGATGGCATCGATATGTTGCTATACCTGCTATTGCAGAGCTCAGTATCGTGGTTATTTTTATCGGCTTAATAAGCCGTTTTATCCCAATTGTATAAAGAGAACAAAATGAATAAACGTTACATAGTTACACTGGCTTTAGTCTTAAGTGCTTTATGGGTATTGATGACTTTATATCAAAATTATAATGGGGAACCTTGGACGCGTGATGGTCAAATACGGGCATCTATTGTACAGATCACACCACGTGTCACAGGACAGGTGGTTGCTATTTATATAAATGATAATGCAAAAGTGAAAAAAGGAGATCTGTTGTTTGAGATAGATGACAGCATGTTGATTGCAAATTTAAATAAAGCGAGCGCAGCAATCAAACAATCTACCGCGTTACTAGATAAAGCGGTTAATGAGCAACGACGCTCTGAACGTTTAGAGGCGTTAACACCAGGCGCTATGCCTGTATTGGCACTTAATAACTTAGAAATTGCAGTGAAAATTGCCAACGCCAATCTAGAAATGGCTAAAGCGACGAAAGAGGAAACACTGCTTAGTTTAAATTTCACTAAAATCTATGCACCAACCGACGGGTATATCACTAACTTTCATTTACAAGTAGGGGCACAGGTAGTCGCGAATACCCCTGTGGTTGCCTTAATAGATGAAAATAGCTTCTGGGTAGAGGGCTTTTTTAAAGAGAACGATTTACAGGGAGTAAAGGTGAATGATAGAGCGTATGTCACTCTGTTAATGCATGATGATCAACTTATTGAAGGGAATATTAAAAGCATCTCTTACGGTATTGCAAAAACAGATGGTAGTACAGGCAATGACTTGCTACCAACCGTTAATCCTAATTTTCAATGGATCCGTTTAGCTCAACGTATTCCCGTGAAAGTTAAGCTAATTGATATTCCTCAAAATATTCAATTACGTGTAGGCATGACTGCGTCCATTAAAATTATCAAGAGTGTGTAAATCATCTTTTCGAAGGTCTGAGTATGTTTAATGAAACAACTAAGGAAGCTATAAAAGTAGGTGCGGCAGTCGCTCTTACCATTTTTCTCTCTATTTGGTTTGGTTGGGAAAAGGCTTATTGGTCTGCTATCACCGTTTATATCGTCGCTGCCAATGAGAGTTATTCTTATGCGATTAAAAAAGGGCAAAATCGACTATTAGGTACATTAATAGGGATCTGTTTCGCTTTTTTCTTATTAGCAACATTTCCGCAACAGCACTTGCTTCTCATCGCTGTATATTGCTCCTTTTTAGCACTCTGTGTTTACATGTCATCTCATCATCGTTGGGGATATGCTGCGACGATAGCGTTTGTTGTGTGTGCCATTGTTGTTTGTTCAGGTGGTTTTGAAGCGAGTACTACCTTCAATGTTGCTATATTACGTATTCAACAAACGATACTGGGGATGCTTGTATACAGTTTGGTATTTAGCTTGCTGTGGCCTAAAAAAACAGAAGATATCTTTTTTCTCTTATTACAACAATCTGTTGCCGATCAACGCCTCACTATTGTTAAACTAGGCCAACAAGATCAAGCTCCTCGGAATACGTCGAGTGTTGCCCAGCAAAAGCAACGTTTGAATAAATTAAACGAGATCCTATCTCTGCCTTTAAATGGTAACCATCGTTTGCGAGAACAACGTAAAGTATGGCATTTGATCAGTAGTGCATTGATGCGTATGGATCTATTACTGGATATGCATGAACAAGGTGTGGCTATCGATGATGAAATCTTTGTGATTGGCGAAAAGTTGATCAGTGAGAGCATGTTATCAATTAAAAGCCCACATTTATCGCTACGGTTATGGATGCTTGAAACTAAAAATAGATATCAGGTGCCCACACCCCGAACCAATTCATTTTTGCTCCCCCTTAATAAACGCTTAAAAAATGTTGCCAAAGCACTATCTATCTTAATTACTTGCCTATTAATGTGGATTTATATTCCCCTACCGGGTGGTTTTATGGTGCCGATGATCGCCTCGATTTTGGCTAACGTATTGGTGACTCTGCCTGATAATGCAATTAAACATGTCGTGCTGGGGGCCATTGTATGGGGCCTGTTTTTCCTGGGGCAATATGTACTACTTATGCCAAGTTTTACTGAAGTATGGCAGATTGTAGGCTTGTGTTTTATCAATGCGATTATCATTTGGAAAACTTGTCGTGCTCCTTCCTTAGGGATTCAAAAAGTATTAGCGGGCAATTTGGCGGTCATTTTACCCATGGGCGCATTACAGTTGACGCCTAATTATTCGATGGAAACGCCCTTATTGATGCTGACCTTGATATATCTCTGCATAGCTGTGGCAGGCTTTTATACAAAATTGTTTAATCATAATAGTTAAATGGATTATTAGAAATATGAACTATTAGCAGGTATTTTACACCTGCTAATAGCATCATATAAATATCTCCCATCTCCCATCTCCAATCTCACAACAACAACAACAGCTAACAGATCATTGTAAAATGAGTGTATAAATCAAAGATTGATTTATACACTCATTTTTTCTTGATATAGCGGCATTAAAAATAGCTAACTAGAATTAAGTGATAGTCAAAAACGCACTTAATATGTTTGTTGATATACAATTTCAAGATACATTCGAACCAATTATTGAGGCTTAATCGAACATTGTGCGTTTATGCTAGCTTGAGTATCAGTCAATAACCCCCTTCAAAAACTCCCTTTAAAAACCAAGGGGTAAATTATGAATTGATAAAGCGGAGTATCGTTTTCAGTATCATGAAAAAAGGGGGAAGCTGTTAAGCTTCAATCGTGAGGAAGGATATGACTAGCTGATAAGTGTTGCTAGTTTTTGTTGCATCAATGCTTGGTTCATACCGCCTTTAGGCGATATAAATACTAGTCGTGTTGCTTTTTTTTCACCCTCTAGCCATGCATCTCCAACAGTCACATTAGCGCGTTGTCCTGTGCATTGGAAAATACATCGATGGTCTGGGCGGTCATCTAGATTCAATATACCTTTCATACGATAAGCATCAATGGAAAACTGTTGTAATAAAGGGTATAGCGCTTGCAGAGAAAGTGGTTTTTCTGTTTCAAAACTAAAGGTCTCAAAATTATGGTTCACATGATCATGATGACAATGATCATCGTCGCAATCATGGTGCTGACAACTCTGCTTTTTTGTTTCTGCTAATTGCTGCACTCTTTCTGGCACTTCAAATAAAATAGGTAAATCAACAGTACCAAACTCTATTTCAACTTGTTTTGCGAAAGGAGCTTGTACTTGGCACCATCTTTTTACTTCAGTGAGTTGTTGAGGTTCAACAAGATCTACTTTATTTACTAACACAATATCAGCAACTTGAATCTGTTGTTCGGCAAGCTTTGCCATTTGACCTTCTAAGCCAAGTATATTTTTTGCATCTATTGTAGTGATAATTGCATTTAGTGGCGCATGCTGCTGTAACTCAGGATCTTCAAACTTACTTGCCACTTCTTTAGGCTCTGCAATACCAGATGTTTCAACAATAATATGATCTGGGCGCTCCTCTAATGCAAGTAAACGCATCACTGAAACAACTAACCCCTCTGCGAGGTTACAACAGATACAGCCATTCTCTAGACTGATCATATTTTCACTTTTTGATTTAACTAGCTCAGCATCTACGTTAATTGATCCAAAGTCGTTGACGATAACAGCCATACGCATTCCATTTGCATTGGCTAGAATATGGTTTAGTAAGGTTGTTTTACCTGCGCCTAAAAAGCCAGCTAAAATGGTTACTGGAATAGGTTTCTTGTTCATAGCATGCTCTCTTATTAATTTTTTATATTTATCTATCCATAATTAAAGGGCTGAGCGAATACTCAGCCTTTTTTACTGGAGTGATTTATCCGATAATTTTGTTACGAACAGCTTGGCCAGGGTTTGAATCTAACAACATTTCACCAGCTTCAATGATAGGTGTCCCGTTTACAAGTACGTATTTCATACCTGCGGAAAGGGCGTTGGGCTTCTCAAAGGTTGCTACTGCTTTTACTTCATCAAGTTTAAAGATTGCTATATCTGCATCTTTCCCTACTTGAATACGTCCTTTATTTTTCATTTGTGGCACAGCATCTTCAAGAATACGGCATGCGTTTAAGCTCGTTCTTTCCATCGCTTCTACTAGTGTTACCGCTTTGTATTCATGGACATATTTTTCAATAAAACGAGAGAAACAAGCAAGTGAGCGTGGGTGAGCAATCGCGTTGCTTGGTAGGGGCCATACATCACCTTCTATTAATGTGCCTTTATCATCCATCCAAGGCATTGCATCCGATGCGATAGCCGCACCAGGGAACAGTACAGAACGATCCATTTTTGCGCGATCTTGTTTGTCTTCATCAGGCTTTAAGAAGTGCATTACTACAACCGTACCAGGCGCTGTTGCTTGTAGTTCAGTTACTTTTTCTTGGTTTAGTGCTTTACCATTCGCTTCCATGTAACTCGCACTTGGCACCCCCCAACGTTGTAACCAATCATCACCACGGAAAACTTCTGCGCCAATAACCGAAGAGCCAGCGCCATAAGGATAAGCTTCAGTAGTAACGGCTAAACCTTTATCAATTGCTGATTGAACTAAATCTGCACAATCATCAATATCTTGTACTGACGTGCTGTTTAGATGACAAATGTGCATGTGTGCACCCGTTGTCGCCGATAAGCTAATTAGCTCTTGGTATGCTTCAAAGCTTGATTGTGGCTCTGCGCTGTTTAGGTAACGAACATGGGTGTATGTTGGCACTTCATAGCTTTTTGCTAGTTTTGCTAACTCATAGTATTCCTTATGGCCGTAACCAGGTGCATAACCAGCGTTAATACCAATACCTAACCCCCCCTCTTTAAGGCCTTGTTCAACCGAATCAAGAATCTGTTTTAATTCATCTGGGGTTGCTAGCGTATTTTGCCAATTGTTTTTAGAAAAGGCTTTCTGGAACCAAACAATCGTGCCATCGGGAGCAGGCATAGTAGGTTCTTTTGCCTCGATACGTGCGTAAGTCCATGCGACAGAGGCACCGTAGTTAATCGGGCGACCTTCAGCAGCCGTAATGTCATAGAATGTACCGATAGGGAATAGACCCGACTCCATTTCTAGTGCTGTTGTTACGCCATCAAATGCTTGCGCACGAGCAGCTGGAAGTTGTTGGCCATGGGCATGCATGTCGATGAACCCTGGTGCAACAATAAGACCAGTTGCGTCAATTACTTTAGCGCCTGTTAAAGGTTTTTTAGAGATAGCGGCAATGCGGTTACCTTTAATACCTACGCTACGAATTGCATCTAATTTAGTTTCAGGATCGACAACACGACCATTTACAATAACAATATCAAATGGTCCATTTTCATTTTCTAACAGGTTTATTTTTCCAGCATTAAGTTTTTCAGCAGAGGCATGTAATACCGATGCAAATGGAACGGCAGCGGCGCCAATAGCTAATTTAGCCAAAGTAGATCTTTTTGATTGATCAACATTATTAATCGTATTTTTCATCTGTTCATTCCTGTGTGAGTTAACAAAGTAAGATGAAATTTACGCTAAACCAAAGGGGCTAAATAGGTCATTTTACGCCAAGTTAATGTTGTTAAAATATTCGCTATATTAGGAGTAAAAAGTGCCGGTGAAATAATGTAAGTGTTTTTTTGTTGTTATTAATAGGTTGGCGTAAAGTGACCTATTTGCAGTTTCTGTGTTTGTTTATAGTTCGTTCCACACAAACACAGGAGAAACAAAATGAACAAGATAATTACAACAGTACTAACAACGAGCCTACTATTTGCGGGCATAAATAACGCACTAGCTGATGAAGCAACAACAAAAGTTGATCCTTCCGATTTGACTAAGGTGAATACAGCAGTTTCAATCAGCATGGCGAATAATGGGGCTTCAAAACTGACTGGTTCACTAGGTTTTGGTTATAAAAATGGTCAAATGGGCATGACAACATTAGAAGGTCAGTTAGATGATGAAGGTCGCTACAGTGATAGTCGTTTACAATATTTCCATGTTTTCAATATCGGAGGGGATGTTATCCCTCGCGCAGCACTTTCAATCGATATTATCGATAACCAAAGTTTCACTACTGCCGCAGCTGGTGGTCTTGCAATGTTCCAAACACCTATGGAATCATTAACTTTCTATGGTCGTGCTGCTGTATTAGGCGGTCAATATAAAGACAATTTTGCAGATTATATGGGAGAATCAAATACTGATATCTTCGGTGGAATGGGGGCAGCTTATGCGGTTTGGAAACCTGGTTCAGATGGTAGTTACTTTTATATCTCTCCTGAATACACTTACCTAGGAGGGGATATTGAAACAACGACCACTAAGATAACTTTATTCGCTGCAACGCCAATGTCAGCAGATGGTAAACGCTGGGGGCAACTCAAGTTTGAGAGTAGTGATATTAGTATGAAATCAAATGCTAAGAATGAAGGCGGGACTGATAATGTTGTTTCAATTGCATATAAAGTATTTTTCTAAAAAACTTTCTATGGGTGCTTTTTAAGTATTGTCAAAAGGCTTTAATGTTTGATTAAAGCCTTATTATAAATTTATAAGCTTGAAATTATTAGGTTGCACCGTAACTATCTGACTTGCTAGGCAAAAATGACTTAGGCGTAATCCACTATTTCATCTAAGTTATATACAAGATTAATGTCTGCTTTGTCGGAACAGCGGACATTACATGCTTCAAAATAGCACATAAATCCTATGGCGCAATGTGCCCCGTTGCGACTTTCAATGGTTATAAAAATATTTGTAGATGATTACATCTTTCTTAGCAATCCTTATCTGATTTAAGAATTCTTAAATCAGATAAGGATTGCTAAGAAACTAGTTTTAATAACAGAAAAGGGCTTTTAATAAATCGGTTTGTTGCAAAGGTGAGCCGTGTAAATTTCAAATTGGGTGATGATTATTTTCATACGCGTCAACAAGTGAAACTAGCTTCTCCAGCTCATCACCTTCTTCGGTGTTTGGAGTAGCATCAAGCAAGGCCTCAATTCTCTTCATAGCCATTTTGTATTCGGCTTCAGATAGCTCAAATCCAAATTCAGCCAGCGAAATAGTTGCTAATTCATCAACATGAGCATTATAGGAAGTCATACCTTCTAATAATTCTTTTTCAGACAAAGATTTATTACTCGCCATCTATTTTCCACTCCATTAAGTCAAGTTAGGTAAAGTATAGCAAAATTATGCATGTGTTCTGTATTGTAACTTCGAATGAAATATACAGTGGAGAAAACGTTTGTTAGGAGATGTTTGTTGTGGCTAAGTCATTTTGGCGACTAGTTTAGAGTAAAGTGTTCAATATTTTCTATGGCGGTTTGTGCCCCGAAGCGAGCCAGAATAGCAACTCGCTAACGCCCCCATAGCGACTTAGAAACCTATAAATTAGAGGGCAATATGACTTAGCTACAACAGTATTATTTCAATTTTGCAATAACCCCAAATGATGAATCGTCAGACTCATCACTATCAAACCCATTAACTACCTCTACCACCTTAAAACCATTTTCTGCCAACTCAGCACGAATAGCTTCAGGGGTAAAATATTGCATCCAATTGTAAACATCCCATGTACGGTTTTCTTCTACAATGGTGTAATGATCAAGCGAGGTACTCGTTTCTTGATATCGAAAAGCATTGTGAAAAGTAAAATAGTTACTCTTTGACCAAAAATTATGCATATGATTTTCTGCAAATGTGCTGTGTTCAGTAAATTGTTCAAACAGCTTTGTAGAGAAAACATCGAATACAAAAGAGCCATCAGCCTTAAGTGATTCTCGCACTTTACTATAAAGCTTTTGACGATTTTCTGGTGAAAGAGCGCATAAATCACAATAGATTAATGTTATCAAATCTTGCTCTGCTGGCAGTGTGTTTTCTAAGTAGTTAGCAACTTCATAATCGATTTGAAACTGTGCTTTATCTGCAGACGCTTGCGCATATTCAATTGAGTTACGGGAGAAATCTAAACCATGCACTTTTGCACCTAATGCAGCATATTTTTCTGCATATAAACCAGGGCCACAGCCAAGGTCGCAGATAGACTTTCCATTTAGTGAAAACATTTTTTCTAGCCATGTTACCACTCTATCAATTGCAATTAATGGGCGTGATGCCATGGGGGTTTCTTGGCTTAAGTGAGCTTGAAGCATCTGATCTGCAAGGTGTGGATCAGTCCATAATTTATCAGTTGTATAAACGGAGAACAGTTGTGGTTTTTGCTGAATTTTAGTTAATTTTTTAAACATGTAATATATCCTAATTGTGATAAACAGGTTGTATTTGTTTAGGAATATATTATTGGGTTGTGCTTGTGCGGTATTGAATAAATCGGACACAATCTACAAATAAGGTTAAATTAAAAAACGATTTACCGTTACATTGGGCTGGTTAGATAATAATTTGTTGATCGATAGATTTTTGAAGTCGAGTCGGCGTTTGCCCCATATAGTTTTTGAGCTCTCTAGTCATATGTGCCTGATCTGAATATCCACAATCTACCGCTATTGATGAAATGGCATAATTAGGATCTGCTAAACACTCCATCGCGCGTCGTAATCTAATAATAGACGAGTATTGTTTAGGGGATAAACCAACAGCATTACTAAATTGTCGATTGATAGTTCTCTCTGAAAAATCTATCTGTTGCGCTATGCTGCTGACTTGTGAAAGCCCTTGCGTCTCATGGATCAAGCTAAGAATATCTGTGACCATTGATGATCTACTCTGTGTTGGTTTTACACACAGATGCTGATTAATACTGGTGAACAGTTGATTCACACTGTTTTTGTTGCGGTAGAGATTTTCCAACCACGGAGCATGCGCTAAGGCGTGCTTTCCAGATTGCAGGCTATCGGATATATTACAGATTGGCGTATTAAGGAAAGTGTCTGCACTGCCTGCACGAAAACGAATACCGATGAAACCTTGATGGGCTTTGATATTCATTACAAGTGCTTTTGTGAAAGGAAGGCAGATAATGGGTCTGATATTGCTAACCTTTCCTCCTAACAAAATATCGAATGTTAAGATTAGATCTGCCCGACCATCGGGAATAATCGTGTGGCTTTTATCTTGAACATTATAATATGTCCATACAGCTTCGACGCTTTTATTCTCTAATGCATCTATTTCAACTTCATTGAAACCAATTTGAAGTTCCATTTATTCCCCTGCCCAATCTGAAAAACTAAGTGTAGTAGTATAGTGATTTTGGCCACTAATCTATAATAATAGTATTAAAATATCTAACTCGCTTTATGCCCCTTTGCGAGATAGATAATCAAGTCGCTACCGCCCCCTTAGCGCCTTAAAAACTTACAAAGTTGTAGCCAATATTACTTGGCCACAACACTATATTACTTAGCTACAACAGTAGAACAGGAGTATGGACAGTAGGTAGTTATGAGAAAGATAATTTTTAAAAAAACGAGCTGAATTTAGAGTAATACCAATGGAATTTAATAGGTGATCAGAGTTTGCGCAGGAAAAATTATTACTAACAAGGCGTGAGTTGCAGGAGATAGTTGTTCTCACTTCA
>Ga0316197_10001217_pt1 | contig 18496 bp, 21 predicted proteins | sample OudBiesiAoxic_MG_FD_204939 | JGI IMG/M metagenome (GOLD analysis project Ga0316197, IMG submission 204939) | Coastal sediment microbial communities from Oude Bieten Haven, Netherlands - site A oxic | ecosystem: Environmental > Aquatic > Marine > Coastal > Sediment | place: Netherlands... | reverse complement strand
GCACCTCCCAGGGGCTCCTATCGGCGCCCCGCCATAGGAGGTCGCGCAGGTTTTGCCCGTACCACGCGATCACCTGGGCGACGGCCCTGTCGGTCGGTCGCGGTCGGCTTGCCCCTGCGCCCCGTAACTGCATCGCTGCCCCGTGTCCTGTGCTCAGCCCAGAAAGACTCGGGGTTACCGTATGTGCATGACTTCGTTGCTGCATCCGGTGGGTCCGGAGGATCCCAAGGTGTACTGGCGGCGACGAGTTGCCGTCGGGGCTGTCGTACTCGTGCTCATTATGGGTATCGGTTTCCTCCTGCTCTCAGGATCGGGAGCCGGCACCGCCTCCCCGCAGTCGGCCGAGGCGAGCCCAGCGGCGTCGCCGGACTCCTCGGCGGCCCAGCCTGACCCCGATTCAAGCCCAACCCCCCAACCCGCAGCGTCCTCATCGGGGGCGAGCGACTCGTCCTCGCAGAGCCCGTCGGCCCAGCGGGTGCAGGCATGTTCGGATGAGTCGATCTCGGTTTTCGTCTCCACCGACGCCGAGTCCTACGGGGCCGACGCGAATCCGCAGGTGACACTGACCATCGCCAATACGGGGTCCAAGGAGTGCCGCCGCGACATCGGCGCGGCCGCCAATGAAGTGATCATCCAATCCGGTGGCTTCCACGTCTGGTCTAGTGACGACTGCAACCCGGGCGACGGCAAGGATGTCCAGGCACTGCCCGCCGGCGCTCAGGCGCAGGTCACGGTGGCCTGGGACCGGAAACTCAGCGAACCTGGCTGCTCGTCGGAGCGAAGGGCCGCAGCACCGGGGACCTACACGGTCAAAGGCCGAAACCTCCAGGTAACCAGCGAGGAATCCACCTTCATCTTGCGGTGATCCCGCATCGCGCGGCAGTCGACGCCTCAGCCCCGCCTCGTTCCGCGGTCAGTTTCGCGCGGCTGGCGATGCCGGTTCTTTGATGGCCCGGACCAATTCGGCCACCGTTGACACGGGGCGTACCCGCATCGAGACCCCCTCGGTCGGGCTCTCGGGCGGAACGAGGGCCTCGGTGAAGCCCAACCTCTCGGCCTCCTTGAGGCGACGCGCCAGCGAAGGCACCGGCCGGATGTCGCCGGCCAGCCCCACTTCCCCCAGGGCCACCAAGCGATGGGGAGGTGCCACGTCGGCCGTAGCCGTGGCAATTGCGATAGCCAGCGCGAGGTCGGCTCCCGGTTCGTGCAGTCGCACCCCACCGAGACTGGCCGCGTAGATGTCGGCACTGCCGATGCTGACACCGGCACGACGGTCGAGAACCGCTGCGATCATGGCCACCCGGCTGGAGTCCACACCGGAGGTGATCCGTCGTGCGGTGGTCCCTCCGGCCCCTCCCACGAGTGCCTGCACTTCGGCGACCAACGGTCGGCGCCCCTCCAGAGCAACCGTCACGGCCGTGCCGATGGCCGGGGATTGGCGCTGTGACAAGAACAGTCCGCTGGGATCGACCAGACCTGTGATGCCGTCTTCGTTCAGTTCGAAGCATCCGACTTCATCCACCGCGCCGAAACGATTCTTGACGGCCCGGAGCATTCGCAGGGACGTGTGCCTGTCCCCTTCGAAGGACAGCACGACATCCACGATGTGTTCCAGTGTCCGAGGGCCCGCCACGGAGCCGTCCTTGGTGACATGACCGACCAGGACACACGCCAGACCCCGCTGCTTGGCCACCGCAGTCAGGGCCCCTGCGACAGAGCGGACCTGCGCCACGCCACCGGCGACACCATCGACTGCCGTGCTGCTCACCGTTTGCACCGAATCCACAACGAGGAGATCCGGTGACTGGGCCTCGATGTGGGACAGCACAGCGGCCAAATCGGTCTCCGTTGCGAGCATCAACCCGGGAGCCAGTGCCCCCATCCGCTCGGCTCGCATTCGAATCTGGCCGCCGGATTCCTCGCCGCTCACGTAGAGAACCTTCCGGCCCGCCATGGCTTCCTGGGCCGCCATCTCCATAAGAAGGGTCGACTTGCCCACCCCGGGTTCCCCAGCGAGCAGTACTACAGCGCCCGCTACCACGCCGCCGCCCAGAACCCGGTCGAGTTCGGCCACCCCCGTGCCGCGACGTGCTGCATCGTCGGGTTCTACCTCGTGGATCGGACGGGCCGGCCGACTCACCCGGCCCGGACGAAGTGCGGCCACAGGGGCTGCGCCCACCTCCTCGACAGTGCCCCACTGCTGACACTCGCCACACCGACCGACCCAACGAAGGGATGTCCAACCGCATTCAGCGCAACGGAAAGCGCTGGACTCCGCCTTGCGCGTGGCTGCACCGTCGGACGACTTCACGGTCTTGGATGCCATGTCGCCAATCTATGGCCCGCCTCCGACGCGTCCTGCCGCACACACAACCACCTTCGGTGTGTCGGACACCCCGAGGGTGGGCAGTGAACTGATGGAGGCGTCAATCGGGGATAGGCCGAGGAGGATCGGCGGGATGGACGCCGATGAGGGGAAGATGCCGCTTGCGTCGCTGGGTGTTGGTGTCCTCGTGGGCTGCGCAGTGTCCCGCAAGGACGTCGGCAGCGGGCTTCCCGATGAGTGCAACCAGTTCCGACTCGTGGCGCAGGTAGAGCGGATCCGCAGCTATGTGGGCCTCGCTGTTTCCGCTGCAATACCAGGACAGGTCGTGCCCGCCCGGCCCCCAGCCGCTGCGCGTGTATTCGGTCAACGTGATCACCAGGCGCTGCGTGTCGTCGCGGTCCTCGCGCCACTCGAAGTCCCGGCGCAGAGGCAGCTGCCAGCACACGTCGGGTTTTGTCTCCACGAAAGAGACCGACTGCTCGTCCGCCAGCAGATGCAGGGCACATCCTGTCCCTGCCGAGAATCCCGGCCTGTTGAGGAAGATGCAGGCTCCGTCCACCACCCGGGTTGCCAGTTGTGCGTCGCCCTCGGACGCCCCGTCCTCGTCAGGCGGCTCGACCCGAAAGGCGCCCTGGGCAACAGCGACATCGTGGTATTGCCACATCTGTGGTGTCAGCCGTGAAGCCCACTGTTGGACTCGATCCCGGTCCTCCTCGTCGGAGAGGTGGGCTCCCAGAGTGCAGCACCCGTCATCCGGTCGAGTGTCGTAGATGCCCGGACAGCCTCGGCCGAAAATGCACGACCACCGTGACGTCAACCACGTGAGATCCGCCTTGATGATCTGTTCTGCGTTGGCAGGGTCGGCGAACTCCACCCACGACCGGGCGAAGTCAGGGTGAACTTCTGGCACGGGGACCACCCTAGGGCTCGGTATCGGATCGCTGCCGAGGGCATACATGGGGCAGCCCTGAACAGTCCCAGCGATGAGCGCAGATTTCCCCCGTCGCCCTGGGCTGCGTACTCTTGTCGAGTAGGTGCATGCACGATTCAGGGTGGCCGGTGGCGGCCCGCGGCGCGGATGAGGGTCGGTGATGAGCCCCAACAACCCAGTGGTCATCCCCGATGCCAAAGTCGCCCTGTCGACGGCCTCGGTCTACCCCGAGTCAACCGCCGCCGCCTTCGAGATCGCAGCGCGCCTCGGCTATGACGGCGTCGAGGTCATGGTGATGACTGATGCCGTGAGCCAGGACGCCGACGCGCTGATGCGGCTGTCCGACCATCATTCGGTCCCCATCCTCGCGCTGCACTCCCCGTGCCTGCTGGTCACACAGCGCGTGTGGGGAACAGATCCATGGGGAAAACTGGTGCGCTCCCGGGCGGTCGCCGAACGTCTCGGCGCCGAGACGGTCGTCGTCCATCCGCCGTTCCGATGGCAGCGGGACTACGCCCGCGACTTCGTGATCGGGTTGAAGCGATTGACGCAGGACACCGACATCCGTTTCGCGGTGGAGAACATGTATCCCTGGCGGGTCCGCTCCCGCGAGGTCGCCGCGTACGCGCCCGGCTGGGACGTGCGTATGGACGACTACCCCCACACCACCCTGGATCTGTCCCACACCGCGGTCAGTGGATCGGATCCGCTGCGGATCGCTGAGGACCTCGGTGAACGACTGGCCCATATCCATCTCGCCGACGGCACGGGCTCGGCCCGCGACGAGCACCTCGTGCCCGGGCGTGGCGATCAGCCAGCCGGCGTGCTGCTCGAGCAACTGGCGGGCCGGGGGTTCACGGGCACCGTTGTGGTCGAGGTCTCCACCCGTGGCGCCGACAGTCGCGCTGAGCGGGAGTCGGACCTGGCTGAAGCGTTGGCCTTCGCGCGCCTGCACCTAGCCGCTGTGGCCTGACCCGGGTCGGGGCTTCCCCCTGCGTGTTCGGATAGGCGTGGCTATCGTGACTGACATGGGTTCCGATGAAGCGCGCGATGCAGTCCTCGATGCGGCCAGAGCAGCATTCCACTCCAGCGGGTACGCCCGGACGACGGTGAAGGGCGTGGCCGCCATGGCTGGCGTCGCACCCAGCGTTGTGGCCAAGTACTACGACAACAAGGAGGCGATGTTCGCGGCGGCGATGAAACTGCCCTTCGATCCCTCCAGCGCGGTCCCGGAACTGCTGGCCCCAGGCTTGGACGGGATGGGCGAGCGAATGGTGCGCGCCACCTTCGAGGTCTTCAACGATGAGGAGTCCCGCGAGGACTTGATGGCCCTTTTCCAGGCGGGCGCATCGGCCGGTCGCGCCGCCCAGAGCCTGCGTGACTTCCTGGAGGACTCGGTCATCGACCGCCTCGCTGTGGTCGTCGGGATCCCCGACGCGCGGTTGCGCGCCTCGTTGATCTCCTCGCACCTGATCGGGTTGGCCGTCACTCGCTTCATCATCCGGTTGGAACCATTGGCCTCGGCTCCCGAGGAAGACGTCGTGCGGATATACGCGCCACTGATCCAGGACCTGCTCGACCCGACCAAGCCGATCCTGAAGTGATCCCCATCATCTAGGCTGGCTGTGGTCACCTGGCCCACCACACTCAAGGGAGCGAGGGCGCTACGTGTTGCGTGAAGTGCTGCTGTCGGTGTCTCGCAGCGAGCCGATCCGTGATCTGTCCACCTCATTACCCGTCACCCGCGACATCGTGAACCGGTTCGTCGCCGGGGAGCAGATCGCCGACGTGGTCGCGGTCAGCGCAGAGCTGGTATCCGATGGATTGTCCGTCACCATCGATCGGCTGGGGGAGGACGTCACCGAGATCTCGCAGGCCGAGCAGACGCGCGAGGATTACCTGCATCTCCTGGACTCCCTGGACCGCGCCAACCTGACCGCCGATGCCGAGGTCTCCGTCAAGCTCTCGGCCCTCGGCCAGTCGCTGCCCGTGGACGGCGAATTGATCGCGCTGGACAACGCCTTGGCGATCTGCGTCAAGGCTGCCGAGGTGGGCACGACGGTGACCTTGGATATGGAGGACCACACCACCACCGATTCGACCCTGTCGATCCTGAGGGAATTGCGCGGGGACTTCCCGTGGGTGGGCGCTGTGCTGCAGGCCTACCTGTTTCGAACGGAGGGGGACTGCCGCGATTTGGCCCACGAGGGGTCGCGGGTCCGGTTGAGCAAGGGCGCCTACCGCGAGCCCGAGAGCGTGGCTTTCAGTGACCGGCGTGAGATCGATCTGGCCTACGTGCGCTGCATGAAGATCCTGCTGTCCGGCGAGGGCTACCCGATGCTGGCCACCCACGATCCCCGGCTCATCGAAGTGGCCAAATCATTGACCACGAGATACGACCGGCCCAAGGGAAGCTACGAATTTCAGATGCTTCACGGGGTGCGGCCAGACGAGCAGCGCTACTTGTCGGCCGAGGGGGAGACGACGCGCGTCTATCTGCCCTATGGCGAGGACTGGTACGGGTACATGGTGCGGCGGATGGCGGAAAAGCCGGGCAACCTCGCGTTGTTCATGCGATCGATGACCAGCACCAGATAGGCACCCTCGGAGAGGCCTCACCCCAACTATCAACATGACCGTTTGCAGGTGGAGGAGTCAGCCATGGGCGTGATAGCCGTACTCGGCGGTGGAGTCATGGGCGAAGCCCTACTTTCCGGGCTGATCCGGGCTGGACGGCGGGTGGACGACCTTCTGGTGAGCGAGCGCCGGCCGCAACGGGCGGTCCAACTCGAGGAACGCTACGGCGTGGAGGTCGTCGACACCATCGAGGCTGCCCGGCGGGCGGACACTCTCGTACTGGTCGTCAAACCGCAGGACATGCCTGCCCTGCTCAGAGATATCGCCGGTGAGGTCCGCCCCCACAGCCTCGTCGTTTCGTTGGCGGCCGGGGTGACGACCCGGCAGTTGGAGGAGCACCTGTCTCCCGGGACATCGGTTGTCCGCGTGATGCCGAACACCCCGGCGCTTGTCGACGAGGGCATGGCGGCCCTTTCGCCGGGCGCCCACTGCGACGAGGATCAATTGGCTCACGCAGAGGGTCTGTTGCAGGCGGTCGGGCGCACGGTACGAGTAGCCGAGCGACTCCAGGACGCCGTGACCGCCATCTCGGGAAGTGGGCCAGCGTACCTATTCTTCGTCGTGGAATCCATGATTGAAGCCGGGGTTCACCTCGGCCTGCCGCGCGCGCTGTCCACTGAACTGGTCGTCCAGACCGCCTACGGTGCGGCCACGATGCTGCGCGAGACAGGTGAGCACCCCACAGTTCTGCGGGAACAAGTCACCTCGCCGGGGGGAACGACCGCCTCGGCTTTGCGGGAACTGGAGAACCACGCTGTTCGTGCCGCCTTCCTTTCGGCATTGACTGCCGCGAGGGACCGGTCCCGGGAGTTGGGCGCGTAGTCCGGGCCGGACAGCATCGGATAGCCGCAGCGTGAGCGATACGGTGAACACGTGAGCGATCGCGTCTACGTGCCGTGGAACGAGTCATTGCGCGCCTACGACTTCGGGTTCGCCCATCCGATGAGCCCCATCCGTGTCGCCCTGGCCATGCGACTGATCGACGAATTCGGTCTCCTCGACCACGGCAACGTTGAGGTGGATGCCGATTTCCCGGTGGCCACCGATGAGATGTTGCTGCGGGTGCACACCGCGGAGTTGCTCGCCATAGTCAAACAGGCCGGGGAGAATCCGGAGGGCTTCGTGGACATGGGTCGCGGCCTCGGCACGGCCGACACCCCGGCCTTCCACGGCATGCACGAGGCCGCGGCGCGCGTATGCGGCGCCACGGTCGCCGCCGCCCAAGCGGTCCATTCGGGCCGGGCCCAGCATGCGGTGAACATCGCCGGCGGACTGCACCACGCCATGCCTGACGCTGTCAGCGGTTTTTGTGTCTACAACGACCCCGGGGTGGCCATCGGTTGGCTGCTGGACCAGGGCGTGCAGAAGGTCGCCTATATCGACGTGGATGTGCACCACGGCGATGGTGTCCAGGCGATGTTCTGGGACGATCCCCGGGTCCTGACGGTGTCGATCCACGAATCTCCCAAGTCGCTGTTCCCCGGTACGGGTTGGCCCTCCGAGATCGGGGGACCGGGCGCCGAGGGCACCGCCGTCAATATCGCCCTTCCAGCCGGCACCGGCGACCAGGGTTGGTTGCGAGCCTTCCACGCTGTGGTCCCCCACGTGTTGAAGGCGTTCGAGCCGGAGATCATCGTCAGCCAGCACGGCTGCGACTCCCACTTCGAGGATCCCCTGGCCAATCTGACCAAGTCCATCGACGGGCAGTCGATGGCCTACCAGGCGGTCCATCGCTGGGCCCACCGGTATTGCCAGGGGCGCTGGGTCGCCTGCGGGGGCGGCGGCTACGAATGGGTCGATGTCGTCCCCAGGGCCTGGACCCACCTCATGGCCATCGCCGTCGGCAAACCGATCAAGCCCACCACGGAGATTCCACCCGGTTTCCGCGAGTACGTCATCGAGTTGATGGGCCGTCAGCCGCCCTTCCACATGACTGACGGCTACGACCCCTGGCCCAAGAACTGGGAGTTGGGCTATGACCCGGCCGATCCGGTGGACCAGGCGGTCCTGGCCACCCGAGCGGCTGTCTTCCCCCACCACGGGCTCGTCGAGGACCGCTGGCACGGATTCTGAGGGTCGCCACCCGGGGCGCGAGGACGCCGCAGGCGCGCCGCGCAGGGGATTCTCGAAGGGTTGAACGAGACAGGAGGACTACGCTTATGAGTGTGGCCCCTCGGGGCAGTATCCTTAAGTCCGTGGTCCGGCTCGGGCACCCATTGGTCGAGCTGTCTCTGGTCTTTGCACACCGCAGGGACGGGGAACGGGCCGACGCGCCGATACCAACGATTTCGAGGCAAACATGGGCTCCGTAGTCAAGAAGCGCCGCAAGCGCATGGCCAAGAAGAAGCACCGCAAACTGCTGAAGCGGACCCGGGTCCAGCGCCGCAACAAGAAGTAGCCCCCGCGATGGGTCAGGTCGTACTCGTCACGGGTGTCTCCCGCTACCTGGGGGCACGTATGGCCCGAATCCTCACCGAGGAACCAGCCGTGGATCGGGTCATCGGTGTGGATGTGGTGGCGCCACGAGCCGACATCGGCGGCGCGGAGTTTGTTCGGGCAGACATCCGAAACCCGATCATCGCCAAGGTCATCAACGCCGCCAGCGTGGACACCGTCATCCACATGGGGGTGCTGGCCACTCCCGTGCAGGCCGGCGGCCGCATGTCGATGAAAGAGATCAACGTCATCGGCACCATGCAGCTGCTGGCCGCCTGCCAGAAATCGGCAACCGTGCGCCGCTTGGTCGTGAAGTCGACCTCGTCGGTGTACGGAGCAGGTCCGCGTGACCCCGCCATGTTCGGCGAGGAGGTAGAACCGCGCCATTCGCCTTCGTCTGGCTGGGCCAAGGATTCCGCGGAAGTGGAGGCCTACGTTCGAGGTTTCGCGCGTCGGCGGCCCGATGTCACAGTGACCAACCTCCGCTTCGCCAACTTCATCGGACCGGGTGTGAACACGCCGATGACGTCCTATTTCTCGCTGCCCGCGGTACCCACCGTTGCCGGCCACGACGCGCGGCTGCAGTTCATCCACGAAGATGATGGCCTGGAGGCTTTGCGAATAGCTGCGACCCGCGACACTGCAGGGCTGTTCAACATCGCAGGAGACGGCATCATCCTGTTGTCCCAGGCGATCAGAAAGGCCGGCCGGGCCTCATTGCCGGTACCCTCGCCCCTGGTGGGGATGGTCGGACGAGGTTTCATCAGCGCCGGGCTGGCTGATTTCTCACCCGAGCAGGTTCGTTTCCTGACCTACGGCCGAGGGATGGATACCACCCGAATGCGCGAGGTCCTGGGCTTCGAACCCACCCACACGTCGATGGAAGCCTTCGAGGATTTTGTCGCCGCACGGCGCCTGAACCGGCACGTCAGCCCACAACGTGTGGCCGCTGCTGAATCCGGACTGCTCAGTCTCTTCGGTGCTCAACCGGAGCCGTCACCCGTCACACAGGAGGCCGACCATGCCTGAGGCCAGGGTTATTCCCTTCGACCGCGACGGCAAGCCCGGCGACGGACAATCCCGGGTCGGCTCCGATGCCGGCTCGCCGCCCTTGCCGGGAAGCGTCATCGACGAACCCGACTTCGACCAGCGGCTCGCCAGTGCACTGGCCTTCTTGCGGCATCGCATCACCGGTGATTATGAGGTCGACGAGTTCGGATTCGATCCCGAGCTTCAGGACAAGGTCCTCATGGAGCCCTTCCGCTGGTTGTACAACAACTGGTTCCGGGTGGAGACCCGCGGACTGGAGAACGTGCCCGATGAGGGCGGCGCACTGGTCGTGGGCAACCACTCCGGCGTCATCGCGTTGGATTCCCTGATGACGCAACTGGCGCTCTTGGACCATCACCCGGCCCGCCGGCGCCTGCGCCCGCTGGGTGCCGACCTGGTCTTCTCGACGCCATTTGTGGGGGAGTACGCCCGCAAAGGGGGAGCGACCCTGGCCTCGGCCGCTGATTCCGAGCGACTCCTGGCCCAGGGGGAACTGGTCGGGGTGTGGCCGGAGGGATTCAAAGGTGTGGGCAAACCCTTCAGCGAGCGGTACAAGCTGCAGCGCTTCGGGCGCGGCGGTTTTGTCTCCGCCGCCCTGAAGGGGCGGGTGCCCATCATCCCGACGGCAATTGTGGGTGCTGAGGAGATCTACCCGATGATCGGCGACGCCCGGCTGCTGGCGCGCGTCCTCGGGCTTCCCTATGCCCCCATCACGCCCACCTTCCCCTGGTTGGGTCCCCTCGGGCTGATCCCGCTGCCCAGCAAATGGATCATCATGTTCGGTGAACCCATCGACACCTCCGGTTACCCCGAAGACGCCGCAGAGGACCCCATGCTGGTGTTCAACTTGACCGACCAGGTCAGGGAGACCATTCAGCAGCAGTTGTACCGACTCCTGGTGCAGCGCCGATCTGTATTCGTCTAGTCGACTGCACGGGTCGATGCCGCTACCGGTAGGCCGCAGTGCATGATGGGCACCATGTCTTCGGTCGAACACGGCAGCGTCGGATCCGCCGCGCCCGTTGCCGTTGCCGCTGACCTGACCGAGCATGTCGAAGTCGTGCACGAGCAGTGGCCCACCCTCACCGAGGATGGGCCGGACTGGTTGGCCGTGTTCCCGGGTTTGGGGTCGGTGCGGGTCCATGATGATGGTTCCTACGACATCTCCGTCGAGCCGGTGCCAGCGTCGACTCGGGTTTCCGCGACCGGCGTCGCGCCCACGATCACCCATTCCTTGTGGGACGGGGCTCCCGAGATCAAGGGACTGCAGCCGCGGAACGAAACCGAGACGATGCGGCACGAGGCCCTACGTTTCGGCTGGGCCGAGCCGCTGGCCTGGCGGCGGCGGGGTTACCGCCTGCTGCACGGGTGTACTGTGCTCGATCCCGACTCGGGCAAGGCCGTGGCGGTGCTGGGTCCCCCGCATGACACCGCCATCGTCGTCCTGGAGTTGGCGAGGCGCGGGTGGCAGTTGATCAGCGATCAATTCGCGCCCGTCATATGGCGCGACGAGTCATTGGAGGCGGCTCCCGCGGCGGCGCCGCTGGTGGTGTCGCGATCGCGAGCGGTCAAGGCCGGATTGCCCGGCGTGCCGGTACGCGCCAACACCAACACGGTCCGCCTCGATGTCCCGCGTGCGCAGTCACCGGCCGCGATTGCGGCGACCGTTCACGTGTCCATGCACAAGGAGGGCGACGAGGAGCCGTTCGTTGTTCTCCAAGGCCGTGAACGCTTGACAGCTTCGGCAGGTCTGCTGATGCCCGAGACGCTTCTTTCTCTGATGCCACTGGTCAGTTCAGGGGACGCGGATCGAACGCTGGGGGACGAGGCTGCAGCGAAAGGTGGTACCGCCGTGACGCCGCAGCAGGCCTTCGCCGAGCACATGAAGGCCATGGCCATTCCCGGCGCCCGTCTCTACCTCGATTCCGGCGACGTGGCCGGCTCGGTCGAATCGGTCGTCTCATGGTGGGAGGAGGGCCCCGGTGCGCAGTGACCCAAATGCGGCGGCAGCCCGTGAGAACGGTCCGGGCCAGACGGTGTGGCTGGCATCCTTCCCGAAATCGGGCAACACGTGGATGCGAGCGATCGTCACCGCGCTCCAGACCGGCGATCATCTCTTCGCCGTGAATCAGCTCGGTTCCGGCGCCCAGCCCTTCCACGTAGGTGGGGCCGTGGGTCGCTGGGGCATGGACGTGCGCTGGGTGGACAACGACGAGATCGAAGTCCTGCGATCCGCCATGACCCATCGCCGAGTCGCGCCACCCAGCGATGCACCGCCGATGCTGCGCAAGACCCACGAGCTGTATCGGCCCGGTTCTGACGGTCGCGAACCGTTCCCGCTCGCAGCTACTCGGGCGGCAATCCTCATCGTTCGCGACCCGCGCGACGTCGCGTGTTCCTACGCCCCATTCTTCGGAACGAATCTTGCCGGGGCCGTGGCCTCCATGCAGATAGACCGGCCGGCCTACCCCAATCCCGCGCAACAATCAGCTCGCCAGCCGTGGGGCAGTTGGTCGTCGCACACTCTGTCCTGGCTGGACGAAACCGTGCCTTTCCCCGTTCATCTTGTCCGTTACGAGGACATGAGATCCGATGCCGTGGGTGTCCTCAAGCCCGTCTTCGATGCGATCGGGATGCCGGTCCCCACCGAAGACCTGGCCGCCGCTGTGGAGCGAACCCGCTTCGACCGGCTCAAATCAGACGAGACCGACAAGGGATTCCGGGAGACGAGTCCCAAGACTCGGACGTTCTTCCGCAAGGGTCGCGCAGGCGGATGGCGTGAGGAACTGCCGGAGAACCTCGTGGCCCGACTGCGCGACGATCACGGCCCAGTCATGGAGATGCTGGGCTACCACGGGACCGAGCCAACACCTTCTGACGACGACGCGGTATCAGTGGTCACGCCTGTGCCACAATGACGCCCGTGGTCGCCAACCTATCTGAGTACCTCACCCTCTCGGCACAGGTCGACGGTGCCAAGACAGCAATCATCGATGGCGAGCGTCGCATGTCCTACGCTCGCCTCGATTCCGCGGCCACAGCACTGGCCGCTGGGCTTGCCGGACGTGGGATCAACGCCGGGGATCGCGTCATGCTCCTCCTGGGCAATCGCAGCGAGTTCGTCATCTCACTATTTGGCGTCCTTCGGCTGGGTGCGGTAGCGGTCCCGGTCAATCCGTCCCTGGCACCCGACGAGATCCGCCATGCCGTTGCGCACGTGGAGCCGTCCCTCATCATCACCGAACCGGACGTGGCCGAGAAGGCTGAGCAATCCGCCGAGGGGACCGAGATCCTGGTCGGTGGGAGTTCTGCATGGGCCGACCTGCTGGCGTCGGGCCGCGCCACGGCGCCGAATCTCAAACCGCAGGCCGATTCCGATGCGTTGGCAGTGCTGCTGTTCACCTCCGGGAGCACGGGTCGACCCAAGGCTGCGATGCTTACCCACCGCAGCCTTTCGGCCAACATCGAACAACTGCGTCTGTTGCACAATCCCTCCGCAACGGCGGCCGATGATGTCGTGCTCGGGGTCCTTCCCCTGTCCCACGTCTACTCGCTGAACACGGTCATGACCCTGACGATCGCGGTCGGGGCGACTCTGCTCCTGGAACCTCGATTCTCCCCGAGCGGAACGCTCGACCTGGTCCGGGCGCAGCACGTCACCGTGGTGGCTGGAGCGCCGCCGATCTACGTGGCGTGGACTGCGGAACCTGATCTGGCCGAGTCGCTGTCCGGGGTGCGCTTGCTGACGTCCGGGGCATCTGCCTTGCCATCGGCGCTGTTCGAGCAGTACTCGACCTTGACGGGTAAGACGATCTGGGAGGGCTACGGATTGACCGAGTGTTCCCCCGTGGTGGCAACCGCCCTGGCGTCGGAGCGTGCCAAGCCGGGAAGTGTCGGCAAGCCCCTGCCCGGCGTGGAGGTGCGCCTGGTGGATCCCAGTGGCGACCCAGGGGAGGACCGTGCCGGTGAGATCTATGTGCGTGGGCCGTTGCTGTTCTCCGGCTATTGGCCTGACGGCCACGACGGCCCCGATGAGCAGGGCTGGTGGGGGACCGGCGACGTTGCCCTCGTCGACGCCGACGGCGACCTGCGACTGGTGGATCGCACCAAGGAACTGATCATCGTCTCGGGCTTCAACGTGTACCCCCGCGAGGTGGAACGGGTGATCGAGGAGATCCCCGGGGTGGCTGAGGTTGCTGTTGTCGGAGTTGCCCATCCGTACTCCGGCGAAGCTGTGAAGGCCTTCATCAGCACCCGTCCGGGAGCCGACCTCACCTCGGATGAGGTGGTGGCTGCATGCCATGAGCGACTGGCGCGTTTCAAGGCGCCGACCCTTGTCGAGTTCCTGCCTGAGTTGCCGCACTCGGGATCGGGCAAGATCGCACGCGGCAAGTTGCGCAAGATGGCAGGCGCGTGAGTCGCACAGGCGCTCACCGTGTGGTCGTGCTGACACGCCCTGGCTGTCATTTGTGTGATGTGGCGCGCGACGTCGTCGAAGCCGTTTGCGCCCAGCGTGACCTCGACTACGACGAGATCGACATCAGCGAAGATCCCTTCCTCGCCTCGGAGTACGCGGCGGCGATCCCGGTCGTGCTGGTCGACGACGTCGAGGTCGCACGGTTCCGGGTGTCGCCGCAGGTTCTGGCCGCGGCTCTGTGACCCGTCGACTCGGGGGATAGCCTCCCCCCGGATCAGCGTGAGGCTGCCTGCCGATACCGCGAGATACCAAGCGGGATGAAGATCGCGAGCAGGACAACGCACCACACGATGGACATGAAGATCGGGTACTGCATCGGGAACGAGTCGCCCGCGGAATAGCCCTCGGGAAGGTTGCCGAACAGCGTCCGAACCGCGAGGACGACCGAGGAGATCGGATTCCACTCCGCGATGGGCTGCAACCACTCGGGCATCGACTCGGTGGGGACGAAGGCGTTGGACAGGAACGTCAGCGGGAACAGCCAGATCAACCCGGCGGTCTGGGCCACCTCGGGGGATTTCGCCGACATCCCGATGACCGCGCCGATCCACAAGAAGGCGTAGGAGAAGAGGAACAACAGGGCGAAGGCCGCCACGACTTCGATGAAGGAGGAGTGGGTTCGCCATCCCACGATGAGTCCGGTGATCGCCATCGCTGCGACCGTGATGGCGGAGAAGCCCAGGTCGCTGACGGTTCGTCCCGCCAGGACGGCCCCGCGCGACATCGGCAGCGATCGGAATCTGTCGATGATGCCGCGTTGCAGGTCCTCGGCCATCGCGATTGTTGTTGTGGCCGAGGAGAAGGCCACCGTCTGCACAAAAATCCCTCCCATCAGGAACTCCACGTAGGAGCCCCCCGGGACCTCGATGGCGCCGCCGAAGACGAGAGAGAACAGCAGGACGAACATGACCGACTGCAGGATGCCGAAGACCAACGAATCCGGCACTCGGAGCAGTCGGGTGAGGTTGCGGCGTGCCACGACCAGGGTGTCGGAGATGGCGATGGGAATCGATGAGGGGTCCGGCTGAATCTGGTCGGCCTGGGCAGGCGTCGTTCCTGGCGTGGATGTCATGACTGGGTCGCCTCCTCGGTCTCATCGGCTGCGGTCTTGCCGGTGATGGCCAAGAAGACGTCGTCCAGTGTGGGCCGCCGCAGGGCCACGTCGAGCACGGTGACGTCGGTGTCGTCGAGAGCCCGGATCGCTTCGATGAGTGTCTGCGCCCCACCTTCGGCGGGAACGCTCAATTGGCGGGTGTGGTGTTCGACGACCGGTTCGTAGCCCGTCAACGCTTCGAGGGTCTCAGCGGCGGCAGCGATCTCGTCCTGCGATCCCACGCTGAGATCGAGGCGCTCCCCTCCGACCTGCGATTTCAATTCGTCGGAGGTCCCTCGGGCGATGACCTTGCCGTGGTCCACGACGGCGATCTTGTCCGCCAGCTTGTCGGCCTCCTCCAGGTACTGGGTGGTGAGCAGCAACGTGGTCCCGTCACGGACTAGTTCTGCGATGACGTCCCACAGGTCGACACGACTGCGCGGGTCGAGGCCGGTGGTGGGTTCGTCGAGGAATAGGACTGGGGGCTGGGCGACCAGGGCGCCGGCCAGGTCCAGCCGGCGCCGCATGCCGCCGGAGTACCCCTTGGAGGGCCGGTCTGCGGCCTCGGTGAGGTCGAATCGTTCGAGCAACTGCTCGGCACGGGCTGCGGCGTGCGCTGAGTTGAAATGGTAGAGCCGACCGATCATGATCAGGTTCTCCCGGCCGGTGAGGTACTCATCGACGGCCGCGTACTGCCCAGAAAGGCCGATGGCTCGGCGCACATCGCCGGCCTGCTTGACGACGTCCATCCCTTCCACGCTGGCACGCCCGCTATCGGGTTTGAGCAGGGTCGTGAGCACCCGGACCGCGGTCGTCTTGCCGGCGCCGTTGGGGCCCAGCAACCCCAGCACGGTTCCCTTCTCGACCTCCAGGCTCACTCCGTCCAGTGCCCGCACCTCGCCGGAGCGAGATGAGTAGACCTTGACCAAGTCTTCGGCGAGGATCGCACTCACTGTTGTCTCCGAATCTTCACGTCGCCCAGTTGCTCAGGATCACCCGGATGAGTCTTGGTCGCGACCTGATGCCGGGCGGCAGCGAGCGCCGACATCGTGTCAGTGGGTGTAGTTCTCGACTTTGAGGATCTCAACGGTCATCGTTTTGCCGTTGGGGGCCTCATAGCTCGCCTCGTCGCCGACCGTCTTGCCGGTCACGGCCGCCCCCAGGGGGCTGCTGCTGGACCAGACCTCCACCGAAGCATGCGCTGCCTCCTCCCGGGAGGCAAGGAGGAATGTCTCTTCCATGTCCAGGCCCGCGAAGCGGACCGTTACCACCTTGCCGTGGGCGACTTCACCCTCCGCAGATTCCGGAATCCCGATCTGGGCGCTCTTCAGCAGCGCCTTCAACTGTCGGATGCGGGCCTCGTTCTTCCCCTGGTCGTCCTTGGCCGCATGGTAACCACCGTTCTCCTTCAGGTCGCCCTCCTCGCGGGCGGCCTCGATCCGGGCTGTTATCTCCTTGCGCTGCGGGCCTTCCAGGTCGGCCAATTCAGCCGTTGTTCGATCGAAGGCCTCTTGCGTAAGCCACTTCACCGCATCGTTCACAGCAGACCCCTGCCGTCGTGAGGCCACGTGCGCAGCCTCCATTGGTCAGTCAGGCCACCTAACGTAGCAACCCATCGCGGATGCGGCCATTGACAACGATGCGCCGGTTCGGTCAGTCGCGGCCCGCAGCCTGCCGCGTGTGCGCGAGCTACGCGCCGTTGCCCAGGGTTTCGTCCCCATCGACCACCGTCTCAGGGTCGGTCCACGGCTGCTGCGGGGGAACGATCCCGGGTGGGAACTGCGGTCCCGGTACCCGCAACTGCTCACCGCTGGGCACGCAGGTCAGAACCTCCACCACAGCAGCGGGACCGAGAACGCGTAGCGAATAGGTCGACTGCACGTAGGTCTCGCCGGCTTCGATGTCTGTGGTGGCGTAGCCGAGATCCACCCTGTCAGGGTCCTGCGCCCGCACCACGCATGTGACCGAGTCACCTCCGCGACGTTCCACTTCGAAGGTGATATCGACCCGGTCGGGAAGCGGCTGGGTCCACACCAGAAGTTGTGACTCGACGCTGCGCCCGGCCAACTGGACGAAGACGTATCCGATGGCGATGGCGTAGGCCAACACCACGACGCCCACAAGCACCTTGGTCGTCCAAGGCGTGGGGCGGATGCCGTAGCGCTGCTTCATCTGCGCACTCATGTCTGCGTCGCGGTCTCGCACCGTTGGCACCTCGGCCCTCCCGACACAGGTCGCCCAGCTGTCCTGCTGACACAATGGGGTGGTTCCATGGTGTCATCCGGCACTTTGCCCTTCGGCTGGGCGGGGGCGGAAGACGGCGGGTGCCTGCCCCGGCGAACAGATGAGGAGAGTGCAGATGAACCTCGGTGTCTACGTTGGCTCTCTGCTCACCCAGGATGTCGACCCGGGCAGTCTGGCCCCACATACCGTCAGTCCGGGGGCCGTCGGATTCATCCTCTTCGCCGGCCTTGGGCTAGCGACGTTCCTGTTGTGGAAGTCCATGAACCGGCAGCTGAAGAAAATCGACCTACCCCGGGAGTCGGAGGTTCCCCGGGCGGGTGAGCCAGAGTCGGTGGGCGCCGACGCCTCGGGGCAACCCGCCGATGTCATCGATCTCAGCGACAACGGGGCCGTCGGGGGTCCCGGATCCGGTGAGCGCTAGTCCTGGGCAGGTGCTGACGCAGTTGCGTCGGCCCCGCTGGATCGCGCTGACCGCCTTCTTGGTGTTGTTGATCGTCGCCTTCTCGTTGTTGTCCCGCTGGCAGTTTCAGCGCGCCACGTTGCAGATGCAGGCTGCCGAGGCCGGGCTGGCCCAGCCGCAGTCGGTGGATTCGCTGGTCCCGACGTCGCCGCCACTACCGGATTCGTCCCTGGGGAGGCTCGTCATCCTCGCCGGTGAGTACGTCGAACACTCATGGGTCAGCGGGCGCAGCGCTCCCGACGGCAGCGCGGGTCGTTGGCTGGTGTCCGCTCTCGACGACGGTTCCGGCGCAGTCACGGCGGTCGTGCGGGGTTGGATGCCCGACGGCTCGATCGTCCCGCCGTCCGGGGTGGTCCGCGTCACCGGCCGCGTGCACGCCGACGAACACTTCTACTCAGGATTGACAGCCCGCGGAGCCGATGAGGTGGCCACCATCACGTCACCGGGGCTGCAAGAGCAGTGGCGGATGCCTACACGGCCGGGCTATGTGGTCCTCACAGGACAGGTGCCGGCTCTGACAACAGCCGACCCCATACCCGTGCCACCTGTGTTCGGTGCTGCGACCTCGGTTGCCTTCCCATGGCAGAACGTGGCCTACGCGCTGCAGTGGCTGCTCTTTCTGGGGTTCGCTGGTTTCTTCTACTGGCGCTGGTTCAGTGACGACCTTCACGAGACGGCCGACCAAGCCCCCGAGCAACCCGCCCCGGTCCGGACGGGCTGAGCCGCACGTATCCTTGAGGCGTGCAGCCAGCAACGCCTCAAGGACCTCCTTCAGCCACACCAGCCGACGAGACGCCAAGCGCAGCGGGGCCGACGGCGCCGACGGCCGACGGCGAGGGAGC
>Ga0316197_10001216_pt1 | contig 18510 bp, 15 predicted proteins | sample OudBiesiAoxic_MG_FD_204939 | JGI IMG/M metagenome (GOLD analysis project Ga0316197, IMG submission 204939) | Coastal sediment microbial communities from Oude Bieten Haven, Netherlands - site A oxic | ecosystem: Environmental > Aquatic > Marine > Coastal > Sediment | place: Netherlands... | reverse complement strand
TCCGGACTGAGAGCTCCGGCGACCGCGCCGGCCAAATAACCGACCTCCTCCGGTAGAAATGTAATTCCAGCTACATTTTTTGCCCTCGCTCGGCCCGGAAGCATCACGAAAACAGTCTTCGGATACGCAGTCGCCACCGAGTAAAGGGTTGTTTCGGAGTACCCTCCAATGCAAAACACAAGGCTGGTTTCGGCTCGCCCCAGATCTTCGAGCACCTTCCGTCCGTCCGCAGGGTCATCGATGCGTACCCGTGCGACATCGGAGCCGAATTCAGCCGCAATGCGTGCCGATCCGTGCTCCGCAGCCCGTTCCCATTGTCCGGAAATCGTTTGATCCGTGAGCAAGCGAACCGAGAATCTCGTGTCCGGAGGCCGCGCGTCCCGGCCACAGGCCGCGGCAAGTAGCGCGATCATCGCGACCATCGGAACAACCCTCAATCTTTTGCTGCACACAACATCGACCATTTTAACGCCGCGCCTGCTGCGCCGTTAAGGGTTCAGGGAAAAGCGTGAAGTCTGGCCTGAAATGCTGTAGTTCATTCAATGCTTCACTGAGAAACGTCTTAACTCTTTTCTCCTGACCCTTATCTCTCGATTTGCCTTCGACTTCAGGTGCGTTAGTATTCGTGGTGTGGATCTCCTGCAATTGGTAGCCGAGCTTGACGAGTTGCTCGAGGCCGAGGGCAACACAGATTACTGTCCCAACGGCCTCCAGGTCGAGGGAAGTCCCGAGATCAAAAAGATCGTCACCGCGGTTTCCGCCTCTCGAGAGCTCTTCGCCCTCGCCGCCGATCGCGAGGCTGAGGCCGTCATCGTTCATCACGGGATTCTGTGGAACGGTTCGGAAGCACCTCGGATCGTCGGCTCATTCAAGGAGCGCGTCCGCCTTCTGATCGAGAATCAGATTTCACTGATTGCCTACCACCTGCCGTTGGATCGGCATCTCGAACTGGGCAATGCCGCCCAACTGGCCCGTCGCCTCGGGCTTGAAGAACTTGAAAGCTTCGGAGTGCATGGCGGCGCCCCGGCCGGTGTATGTGGGGTCTTCCCCGAGGCTGTCGAGGCGGATGAATTTTTTGCAGCCATTGCCGAGGCATGCGATCGCGAACCCCAGGTCTTCCCGGGAGGCGATCGGTTGGTGTCGTCCGTGGGCATCGTGACCGGCAGCGCTCAGCGCGAGTTCCACCAGGCGGTGGCCGCTGGACTTGATGCCTATGTGACCGGCGAAGCGACCGAGTGGGTCATGCACCAGGCCGCCGAGGACGGTGTCCATTATGTGGCCGCGGGCCACTACGCGACGGAGCGTTTCGGCATCCGCGCCCTTGGCCGCTGGATCTCTGACCACCACGGACTCGACGTCGAGTTCGTCGACATACCAAACCCCGTCTGACGAATTCGGAATTTTGAATTCTGAATTCTGAATTTCCATACACCCGTCCCAATTCGCATCTGTTCGCTGCTGCGACAGCGTCATTCCGAATTCCGACTTCCGACTTCCGAATTCGTTACACTCCCACCGATGACTGACGCAAAAATCGCCCCGACTCCCGGGAACGTCTATTCGTTTTCAAGAATCAAGTGCCTCCACCAATGCCCCCTTCGTTACCGCTACCGGTATCTCCAGGGCCTCAAGGAGGCCTTTCGCTCGATCGAGTCCTTTCTCGGCAATGCAGTACACGATGTTCTCGAGTGGATGTACGCCACCCGCGACATTGGACCTGTCCCCGATGAATCGATGATTCTCGAAAAATTCGCGGCGAGTTGGAAGGCAGATCGTGACGACACGGTGGCGATTGTCCGTGTCGACGACAAAGAGAATGCCTACTTGAAGCTGGGGCGCGAGATGCTGTCGCGGTTTTTCCACGACACCTTTGCCCGCGATCGCAGCGAAACCTTGGCACTCGAGAAACGGCTGTCGGTTCGGCTGTCCGACACTGTCGTCTTTACCGGGTTTGCAGACCGGATCGGCCGCACCGAAAATGGCCGCCTTTTCGTGATCGACTACAAAACATCGAAAAGTGAGGGTGACGGTTCGGAATTCTCGGAGGGGCTACAGGCCCCACTGTATGCCGCGTGTACGCTGGCCGACCAAGACGAAGAAGAGGCCCTCGCCGGCTACCATTACCTGCGCTACGGAACTACCCGCTGGCAGCAGGTAGACGGTGAACGCGCCTCGCAGTTGCTCGATCGCTTCCTCGATCTCGCAAACGAGGCAGCGGCAGCAGGTGAGTTCCCAGCCCGACCCGGCATCCTCTGCGCCTGGTGCGGTTTCAACGCACAGTGTCCGGCGGCAGAGGTACCGGACCGCTTCTCCGGCGGACTGCGCCGAGCCGAACGAGACGGACGACGTCTGTTGTAGCTATGATGATGCAAGACATGGACTCAATTGTCATTTGCGGCTGTGATGACGAGAAAGCCGGTCGAGTAGCACTCGGCCGGCAGCAAGAACCGGTGATCGTGGAGGTCGCGTGGATACGATCCTGACGACCCTGGTTGCCGCCATCGCGCTCGGTATCGCGGGCCAAATCATCGCCGAGCGTTTCCAGCTCCCCGCGATCCTGCCACTACTCGTCTTTGGAATCCTGTGCGGCCCGTTCGGGCTCGGCCTCGTCCACCCCGAGGCGCTCGGAGACGCTCTCGAGGCGTTTATCCACCTCGGGGTCGCGATCATTCTCTTCGAAGGTGGCCTTTCGCTCGACCCGCAGCGCCTTGTGAAGGTGGGCGCCGCGGTTCGCAACCTGTTGACGATCGGCGTCGCGGTGACCGGCATCGGCGCCGCTGCGCTCGCTCATTGGATCGTCGACATGCCGTGGGCGACAGCGGCTCTGTTCGGCGCGATTGTCACCGTCACAGGGCCAACCGTGATCGTGCCACTGCTGCGCCATCTCATCGCGCCACGCGAGGTCAAGACAATCCTGCTCTCCGAGGGTCTCATCGTCGATCCAATCGGCGCGATCCTCGCCTACCTCGTGCTGCAGTGGATTCAGCGCGCGGGGATCCCCTTCCGCGCACTCATAGGTGAGCTGCTGGTGCTTGCCGCCACCGGAATCGTGCTCGGGTTCGCAGCAGGTGCACTCGCCAAGCTCATTCTTCGCACACGGGTGGTCGGTGGCGAACTGAGGAATCTGAGCGTTCTCGCCCTCCTGATGGTCTGTTACCTGGTCTCCGAACATCAGGCGCCGCAGTCCGGCATCCTGGCTGCGGTGGTCATGGGTTTCACGATATCCGCAGCCGAGCTCCCAGATCTGGTCTCGGTGCGCGCGTTCAAGGGCCAGCTGACCACTCTGATCATCTCCATGCTTTTCATTCTGCTCGCGGCACAGCTGGATCTCGGCACCGTGATCGCCCTCGGGTGGAGCGGCGTTGCGGTCGCCGTCGGGCTGATCCTCCTCGTTCGCCCTATAGCAACGACCCTCTCCATCTGGCCCGATCAGCTCGATGGGCGCGGAAGAACGGTTATCGCCCTCACGGCGCCTCGGGGCATCGTCGCGGCGGCAGTTGCCTCGTTGGCCGCAAGCGAGATGGGCAAGGCCGGAATCGGGGGCGCCACCGAGATGGAAGGCCTCGTCTATCTTTCGATCCTTGCAACCGGTGCGTGGTCGACCGTTGGTGCACTGGTACTGCCTCGGGTCCTCGGATACACCTCCGATCCGGAGCGACGCCGGGCGGTGGTGGTTGGGGCCAACGCACTGACCCAGACGTTGGCGCAGATATTGTCGACCAACGGTCGAACGACGATCACGGTTGACGCGTCAGCGTGGAGGCTCGACCGGTTCCGCCAGGCCGAATTGTCGACTGAGATCGGCGACGCCCGCGATGTCGTAACCTACGAAAATGCAGGCGTCGAACGCGATTCCCTGGTGATCGCGGGTACAACCAACGACGAACTCAATCTGTTGGTTGCGGAACTGGTACGTACCGAGTTCGGGGTCGAGCATCCGGCCGTGGCAATGCAGCGTCCACCAGACGACCTTGGCCGGCGATCGCGCGCCTGGATCGATGTGCTGGGCGGCACCGGCATCGATGTTCCCAAGTGGACTCGTCGAATCGAAAACCAACAGGCCTCTGAACTGACGATCGACCCACAGTCGACGGAAGCGATGGCGGCGCTTCGGACTGTCGAACAGGAATCCAACGATAGCGTCATCCGGCTGGTCGCCTTCGTTCGGAACGAACCCGTATTCGAGGTCGGTGACGCCCGTCTAGGGAACAAGGATCGACTGATCCTCCTCGTCAAAGAAGGCCGGCCGTTCGAAATTCTCGAGCCCTATGATTTGGCAAAATTGGAGGCCACAAACGAGACCGATAAAGCGGCTGCCGACAACGAGTCCGGCGTCGAATCGTTGTAAGACACCAGGAAACACTCTCATTCATATCGTTCTCGCAAAAACTGCCATCTCAAGACATATCGATGGGTCGGAATAGGTATATGATGGTCTCCATCAACCCCAAGGAGGACATCATGGCTTTTGAGCTGCCGGATCTTCCCTATGCAGACGACGCCCTCGCTCCTCACGTGTCGGCTGAAACCCTCGCATACCACCATGGGAAGCACCACCGCGCATATGTTGACAATCTCAACCGCCTGGTTGCAGGCACACCGTGGGAGGGAAGCTCTCTCGAAGAAATTATCGAGAAAGCAGAGGGTGGCATATTCAACAACGCCGCTCAGGTGTGGAACCACACTTTCTACTGGTCGTGCATGAGCCCGGCAGGTGGTGGCGAGCCACCCGCACCTCTATCCGCCAGGATCAACTATACCTTTGGGGACTTCGCCACGTTCCGGGAGAAGTTCTCCGAAGCAGCACTGACCCATTTCGGTTCCGGGTGGGCATGGTTGGTGGGTGAGCCATCGGGCCGTCTCGCCATCATCTCCACCGGAAATGCCGACAATCCCCTCCGAGACAACAGCAAACCCGTACTCACCTGTGATGTCTGGGAACACGCATACTACATCGACTACCGAAACGCCCGAGCGGAGTATATCGAGCACTTCTGGGATGTCGTGAACTGGGATTTCGTCGGCTCGAATCTTTGACGATCGTGAGTCAACCACTCGCAACGGATCGGTAGGCCCGATAACCTTCGGCCATGATCTCGCGTGCCCGTTCGAACTCGAACCAGCCGATGTTTCCGACCTCGGGTTCCACCGTCTTCGACGCCCGCTCTCCCTGCTTCGCCAGGTTGTACTGCATAACGTGGAAGGAACGCATGACCACCTCAAGCCGGCCGGGGAAGTCCGGCTTACGCCGCAACATCGGGAGCGGGTGACTATCGAGGAAGGCTTCGACCCGATTCAGAAGCTGAGTCGGTGCAGCACCCTCCAGCAGTCGCTGGACCACCGGTTTGATGGCGTGACCCGGTGCAGGTGGCCGGAGCACATTGACTGCCAGAACAGGCGCCGAACATAGAGCCTGCGCGGTCGCCACCGGCACGGGCGTCACCATGGCGCCGTCGACCAGGGTCTGCCCGTCGATTGTAAACGGTGGCAAGATTCCCGGAATCGAAGACGATGCGAGGACTGCGTTGGCCAGAACTCCCCGGCGGAGGACGACCTCCTCGCCGTTCTCGAGGTTGCAGCAAACAGTGGCGAAGGGTATGGCCAGATCTTCAATGGGCTCGAGTCCGAGGGTTTCCCGAAGCAGATCTCGAAACGCGGTACCTCCCGGCGAGCGGAGCATAAGCCTACCGAGCCGTGCCCAGTCGACCGAGGAGAAAAACGCCTCCATCTCGGTCCCACGCATTCCGCGGGCGTACAGCGCTCCAACGATGGAACCCATCGACGTCCCGGCGATCGCAGCTACCTCGATGCCGTCTTCATCGAGGCCTCGCAGGACGCCGACATGAGCGAGACCTTTGGCCGCTCCACCTCCAAGCGCAAGCGCTACTCGTTTCTCCGCCATGGGCGCAGTGTAGCGGAAAGGGGGGTCAGGATACTGGATGCTGGATCACTGCTGTCCAAAACAAATCCACAGACGGCAGCGGCAGCAATCAGGGGGCAGTGGCAGGGAACAGCGCCAGCCATCAGCGCCCGCGTCGGGTGCAGCACAACGCCGAGCCGCAAAGCGGCGACAGATGGATAGCCCGGGGTGTCAACCCCGGATCTGGCGTCAGATTTTCCGTGAAAACCCCCGGAGGGGGCAGATTCGCGACAGCGGCAGCGTCAGAGGGCAGGGGCAGAGGCAGAGGGCAGGGTCCCGTGACGCCGGCATGATCACCTCCGGGTCGTTCAACGGGCGAGATAGCTGCCAAGTCGGACGGGACCGGTCGAACCACTGGAGAATCGCCTACGCCTCGGCCAAAGAGGTCGACAGCCACTTGAAGCTCCTCGCGCACGCCGGGGCGATCAGTCAGACAGCCGCCCGTGACGTCATGAAGGCCTTCGATCAGGTCCGTGCCATGACCTGGCGACTGCTCAACCCAAGGTCATGATTTCAGTGATATATCTCAATCAGACTGGATGCTGTCGCTGGTGGCTGCCACTGCACCTGCCGCTGCAATGCCTCCGCCAGTCAAATCTGAGTCGGCTTCCCGAAACGCTGTCTTGGACAAGATTGATACTGGATGCAGGATGCATAACAACCTTGAGTCCCGTTCCCGAGAACTCAAGGGGCACGTGGGTGGATTGCACGCACTCCGAAGCAAGACGAACATTGAGTTGGGAACGGGATCGGGCGCGGGCCAGAGACACGAAAAGCCCCGGGAGAATTCCCGGGGCTCTTCTTTTCCGAGTTTTTGATGAGGAAAGGAACGAAATCAGTTGTTCTCGACCTTGATCTTGACCGAACGAGGCTTCGACTCCTCGCGCTTGGGCAGGGTGAGAAGCATCTCGCCGTTGGAGAATCGGGCCTCGATTTTGCCCACATCCACCGAGTTCGGGAGAGTGAAGGTTCGCTCGAAGACTCCATAGAGCCGCTCCACGCGGTGATAGGTTTCGCCTTCGGCCGCCTCTTCGAGCTTGCGCTCGCCGCGGATCGAGAGGGTTCCCTCCTCCACCGTCACCTCGACATCCTCGGCCCGGAGGCCGGGAAGGTCGGCGGTAATGACCATCGAATCCTCACGCTCGAGAATGTTGATGGCCGGCACCCAGGAGCCTCGCAAAGGACGCTCTTCCGAGTTTCGCCACATTCCGCGTCCCAGCATCTCGTCGAACAGGCGCTCCATCCCTTGGGAAAGGTGTGCGGTGTCGGTCGTCGGATTCCATCGTGTCAGCATGACCATTTTTCAGTCCTCCTTTTATCTATCGATCACAACCTAAATATAGGATCTGATAATTAATTTGTCAAGTCTAAAAAGTAAAAAAATTAAAGGATTTTAGTGTATAAGCATAAGAAATAATTTAAATGACTTATTCTAATTATATTTATCATCTCGTCGAAACATCGGGGCGAGGAGGAAAAGGAGCCCGCCCACCCTCCACTTTTCGCTAGGGCGGCTCGTTGCATCTATAATCCCAAGCCCGAGATGACCATCATGAAACCTCTACTCACGTTGATTACCGCCTATCGTGGCGCCTACGCCGGGCTGCCACGCGAGGTGTGGCTGCTTTCCGGCGCCCTCCTGGTCAACCGTGCCGGAACCATGGTGTTGCCGTTCCTCTCCCTCTACTTGACCCGGGACCTCGATCTCACCGCAGCCAACGCAGGCCTCATCATCGGCTGCTTTGGTCTCGGCTCGATGGCCGGGTCGTTCATCGGAGGCTGGCTTTCCGACCGGGTGGACCCTGTGCGCGTACAGGAATTCTCGCTGGTTGCCAGTGGGTTCGGGTTTCTGGCGTTCACGCAGCTCGAGACTTTCACGGCTCTGGCGTGTGGTGTGCTGTTCCTGGCGGCGATTTCGGATGCCTTCAGGCCGGCGCTGATGTCTTCCGTGGCCCTCCGAAGCACTCCCGAAATCCGGGCACGGGCATTCGCTCTGATCCGCCTCGCAGCAAATCTGGGGATGGCCGTTGGTCCGGCTGTCGCCGGCATCCTCGCGATATACGGCTACGTCTGGATCTTTGTTGGCGACGCCCTCACCTGCTGGGCTGCCGCAGTAATGCTGCTGGCAACGATCAAGGCCGATGCCGCGGCTGGAACCGGCGGTCGCGGGCAGGTCAGGGGCCGGGACAGATCACCGTGGCGGGATTTGCCGTTCCTCGGATTCATGCTGCTTCTCGTGTTGCTCGCAATGGCGTTTTTCCAAGTCTGGTCAACGGTGCCGCTCTTTCTGCGATCGTTTTACGGAATGTCTGAAAGAAGCATCGGCCTCCTGCTGGCTCTCAATGCGTTGCTCATCGTACTCACCGAGATGCTGCTCATCCGGGCGGTCGAGAATTTCGACCGCATGAAAATGGTAGGCCTCGGCGCCTTTCTGGTCTGCGGTGGACTCGCCATCCTACCTTTCGGTCCCGGCTGGATGGTGGCTGTCCTCTTCATGGTCGTTCTGACCGTAGGCGAAATGTTGTCGATGCCAATCACCAACGCCGTCGTTGCCGAGCGGGCCGGGGTCGAATCGGTCGGCCGCTATATGGGTGTATACACCCTTGCCTTCTCCACAGCCTTTGTCATCGGCCCGATCGCCGGGACTGCGATATACCAAAACCTCGGGCCTCAATACCTCTGGTGCGGCGTCGGTGCAGTCGGGGTTGCTCTCGCCATCGCCTTTGCCGCCCTCTCGCGACCGCTTCGCACGCGATCGTAGCTTACAGCCTGAAGAATCCGGACCCCGGTCACCAAGAACCCTCGAAAAATGCAGAGAAAGTCAACGACGATCCTGCTATATTGATGGGCTATGACGTCCGACCCCACTCCCGGCCGGAAGCGCGGATCAAGGTCAGGATTGTTCGAGATCCACACCGGGGAGGTACTCGGCAAGCTACCGCGGGGAATCGCGGAACGCGGGTACCACCTCTACCAGGACCGCAGGGTGGCCAAAATCACCTGGACCGGGGACGACCTGGAGTCCGAACTCACGTCACCTGCTTCGACGGTTCGCATTTCTGAAATCGGGAAAAGCACATTCCCTTCGTGCGCATGCTCTATCTGCGGCGAGCAGGACATGCCGTGCTTTCACGCCACTGCTACGCTGCTCCAATGGCTCGACATTCGAGCCACCATGCAGCGGCTGGGTCCCGGGGCAATGTGGCGCGCCAACTCACGCCACCCTTTCATCTCTCCCGGCCGCTCGGCGGCAGAGCGGGTCGATCTCAGTCATCTGACCGGCCACGATCTGCGGTCCGCGCTCGAGTTGCAGCTCTCGTTGCAAAAGACCGGTACTGCGATCGCGCGGCTCGAAGGCAACGACGTCGAAATTCGAATCGCCCTGCCATCCGGCGACACCCGGCTTGTCTTCTTTACGGCATCGAACCTTCCCGGCGCACTGCCGATGCTCCGTTCGCTGCCAACCATTAAGCTTGAAGGTGAGCTCTCCGATCTCGAGCTCTCAGAGGCCCGCCTGCGGCCGGTTCTCACCTCGACCTGGGACGAACAGGGCATTATTCTCGAACCGGGCTATCGCCTCGGTTCCGGCCAGGTCTTCACCGGTTCGGGCCTCAACGGTCGCATTCATGGCAGGTGGGCGCGGATCGGCTCGCATCTCTGTCGCCTCCTCGATCCGGCAACTCCTCTGGTGCCTTTTCACCGCCAGGGGCGAAGGGTGCTCAAGGGCAAGGAGGCCCTTCGATTCCTCAACCTCGATCATCCTCAGCTCAGGCAACACTCCTGGTACCTGCCGCAGGGACAGCTCGCGACTTTTCGACAGCCGCAATTGCCGATCCCGACGGCGTTCGAGGCCGAATACACCCCCAACGGGAAAGTCCGTGTTAGGCCTACGTACGAGGCCGCCGACACCCAGATCTCCTGGGCCGAAGCACTCGTTCTGATCGAAAGTGGCTTCACCCGAATTGGTGAAACGATCGTCCGAGCCCCGGAAACCGAATTCCTTCAAGAGCTCGGCTTCAAAATGCCGAAGCGCCGCCGCGATCTCGGGATGCTCGGCAGTAGAGTCGCTTTCATTCGTCTGGTGGCCGAGACCGGGCTCCCGGTCGAAGGACCGGACGAGGAGCTCCGAGAACTTGCGGCCGTGCTCCAGGGTCGCGCGGGCCAGGAGGTTCTGAACCCACCCGGTCTCCGCTCCCGACTCCGGCCCTACCAGGCCGGCGGAGTCGCCTGGCTGTGGAGCCGGTATCTGGTCGGGGTCGGTGCTCTGCTGGCCGACGATATGGGGCTCGGTAAAACCCACCAGGTGATGGGCATGCTGTGCTTGCTGGCCGATCGCGATCCCGAAGCACAAACTCTTGTGGTCTGTCCCCGGGGTGTCCTCGAACACTGGCACACCCTCCTCGAGCAATTCGCTCCCGGACTTCCTGTAAGGTTGTTCCACGGTCCGTCACGCTCGCTCGATGGTTTCAAGGGCGGCGGAGTCGTTTTGACGACCTACGACATCCTTTTTCGGTCTACCGACGAACTCATCGAAAGGGATTGGGCGGCTGCGGTCTTCGATGAGGCCCAGCGAATCAAAAACCCACGCACCAAGGCCGCGCGGGCCGCCCGCAAGGTCCCCTCGAAGTTTCGCCTCGCCCTCACCGGAACGCCGCTCGAGAACCGCCTTTTGGAACTGTGGTCGGTAGTCGACCTGATCCTCCCGGGCTATCTGGGTTCCGAGCGCGAGTTTCGAGCCATTCACCGCGATCCCACCCACCACCAGCTCCATCTGCTTCGGCAACGGCTCGGGGTGCTCACCCTGCGTCGAGTCAAAGACCAGGTCCTGGCAGATCTTCCAGAAAAGGTCGAGGACATTCGCTACTGCCATCTGCTACCGGAGCAACGGGCGGTCTATCGGAGCATCCACCGCCAACGGTCGAAGGAGATCGTCGAACTGCTGCACAACGAGGAAGCCGAGATCCCCTACATGCACATCTTCGCTCTCCTCACCCGGCTGAAACAGGTCTGCGATCACCCAGCATTGGTCGAGGGCTCGGAGGGTGGGACCGCCGGGTCGGCGAAGACCGAAATCTTCGACGAAATTCTTGACGAGGCACTCGACGGCGGATTGCAGGTCGTGGTCTTCTCACAGTACGTGAAGATGATCGAGCTCATGTCCAGCCATCTCGATCGTCGCAAGATAAAGCACCTGGTGCTCACTGGCGAAAGCCGAGACCGGGGACGGATCGTCCGCCGCTTCAATTCCGAACAGCATGAACGCGTGCTGCTCGCGAGTCTGCTCGCCGGCGGTGTCGGCATCGACCTCACGGGGGCCTCGGTGGTTCTGCATTATGACCGGTGGTGGAATCCAGCCAAAGAAAATCAGGCCACTGATCGTGTCCACCGGATTGGCCAAAAGCGCTTTGTCCAGGTGTTCAAGCTCATCACCCGCAACACCATTGAAGAGCGGATCGACGAACTCATCCGGTCGAAAGTGGACCTCATCGAACGCGTGGTTGCACCTACCGAAGACCTCATCTCGAACCTTGGCCGGAACGAGCTGATTGATCTCCTGGACCTGGACATCCCGAAAAATGGGTGACTGGGGCTGGCAAGGCCGAGGTCAGTTTTGAGTTCTTAGTTTTGAGTTATGAGTTCCGCCTCTCAACCCATTTGCGTATTTTGGGCGGATGTGAAAAAACTCAAAACTCATAACTCACAACTCAAATCTTTCTGAGAGGTGACAGGCGCTCCGATTACGGAGACAATAGGTACTTGAGCAGGAGGTACCGACATGGATACGCCGGAATACATAATCTGCCTCGAGTGCGACACCCCGGTCTACACCTTCGATTGGGATGGCACCCGGATTACAGGAGGCATCTGCACATCCTGCGGCAACGAAAAACCGACGCTTTTTAATACCGAGGAAGCCTACGAAGAAATGATGGCCAGTGAAGACGGACGCCACTACGGATCCGGGAACGACTGACCGCCTCCGTCTATGGCGACAGTCTCCTTTCTCTGGCACCTCCATCAGCCCGCCTACCGCACCGCCGATGGCATTTCGCACGCTCCGTGGGCAGCGGTGCATGCGGGCGGCGCCTACACAACCCTTGCCCGCGCCATCGAGACCACCAATGCCACCGGCCAGGTCATCAATATCGTTCCCACGCTTCTCGAGCAGCTCCTGGCCTACGCCGACGGTTCAGTCACCGACCCGGTTCTGGAATCGGTGCTGACCCCGTCTACCGAACTCACCTCTGACCAACGAGAGACCCTTGTTTCGTGGGCTTTTCACGTCGACCCACGGCAGCTCGCACGCTACCCGAGGCTCGGCGAGCTCGCCAAAAGGAAACCGGACTCGAGTTCCGAGAATCGTCTCGCCAGCCGCTACGGCCCAGGGGATCTGCGCGATCTGCAGGTGCTCTTCGTTCTTGCCCATGCCGGTGAGCAGGCATGGACCGACGAACGTCTCGTACCGCTCTTCAAACGCGGCAGCAGCTTCAGCGCCGACGACCACGAGCAGGTGGCGCAATGGATGCGAGCGCAGCCGAACGAGCTGATCGACCTCTGGCATCGCATCGGTAGGCTTCCGGGGGTGGAGATTTCCACCAGTCCCTTCGCCCACCCGATCATGCCACTGCTCATCGATACCGGGATTGTCGAAGCCAGTTGGTCCCCTCACCCTCCTCCCGATGTACCGAATTTCCACCATCCTGAAGACGCCCGCTGGCAGCTTGCCGAAGGCCTCTCGTTCATGCGCGAACACGGCTTTGAAACCGTCGGGTGTTGGCCGCCAGAAGGCTCGGTTTCGGCGGACGCCGTCGCGGCCTACGGCGCGGTCGGAGTGCGTTGGCTGGTTGCGGACGAGGGTATCCTCGAGCGCAGCCTCGATCGACCCCTCCGCCACGGTAACAAAATCTCCGACGAACTTTACAGGAAGTGGCGTCTTGGAGACGAGGGTCCAATTCTCTTCTTCCGCGACCGCAGGCTCTCGGACGCCATCGGTTTCGAGTACGGACGGTGGGAGGACGAGGGCAAGGCCGCTGAATCGCTTGTGCAACGACTCGCGACAATCGCGCGCGAAGAGCCGGAGGAAGCTTCGATCGTGATCGCACTGGATGGCGAGAACCCGTGGCTCCACTTTCCAGAGGGCGGGGGCCGCTTCCTACGCGAGCTATTCGAGCGACTCAATGACTCGGGGCCGGAGCTTGTGCCTGCGACTCTCGGAGCAATTTGCGAGTCTGCAGAACCCGAAACCCTCGACCGCCTCCATCCCGGCTCATGGATCAACTCGACCTTCGCAACCTGGATCGGCCACCCGGAGAAGACTCGCGCCTGGGAGGTACTGGCCGACGTCCGCAGCGCGATCGAAAAAATTGGCGATAGGCTCCCGGAATCGATGCTTCTTGCCGAAGGATCCGATTGGTTCTGGTGGCTTGGCGATGACAACCCGACTGAGCTCGCTCCCCTCTACGATCGGATTTTTCGTCACCATCTTGCAGATGCGTGCGCACACGCAGGCATCGTCCCACCGGTCGATCTCAGCCAGCCGCTGAAGTCGCGAGCCGATTCATCGACGGAGGTATCGACCGTGTCCGAACTTCGCTATTGCGCGGTCAAACATCGTTGGACGATCATTGCTCCCGAACGCAAGCAACGTCCCGGGGAGGGCGTCCTTTCCGACACGAGCGAACCGATCGCCGTTGAGGATGACCCCTTCGCGGCCGGCAATGAGGCGCAGACTCAACAAGAAATCTTGAGAATCCCGGCTGGGGCTGACGGCATACCATGGCAGGTCCGAGTTTTCGCCAACTCCTTCCCTGTCCTCAGGGTCGAGGGCGAGGTCGTTCGTGAGGCTGTCGGCCTCAACGATACGGTGAGCGGTGTCGGCGCCCACGAGGTCATCGTCGAGACTCCAGAGCCCGGCTTCGAACTCGCCGATCTGCAGGTGGAGGAAATCCAGCTCGTTCTCGAAGCCTATCGAGCGCGGCTATTGGATCTCAGACGTGACCTCCGACTGCGGTATGTCTTGATCTTCAAGAACAAGGGGCGAGAAGCGGGCTCCTCGGTCCATCACGCCCACTCACAACTGATTGCCACGCCCATCATTCCAACAGTGGTTGTCAATGAACTCAACTCATGCCGTGTGCACTTCAGCCGCAGGGAGCGATGCCTGTTTTGCGACTTGATCGGGCAGGAGCAGCGGCTCGCCGAGCGGATCTGCCTCGAGACCGACAGGTACATCGCGATGGCACCTTTCGCTGCGTCAACCCCGTTCGAGACCTGGATTCTGCCCAAGGAGCACCACCATGACTTCGCCCTCTCGACAAACGACGAATTGCGGGGGATGGCGGCGATTCTGCGTGACTTCCTGCGCAGAGTTCGGGCTCTGCTCGACGATCCGCCCTACAACCTGGTCCTCCACACCGCCCCGAATGTGCACCCCCGCCCCGGGCGGCCGGACTACTGGTCGACCATCGAGCATGACTATCACTGGCATTTCGAATTTGCGCCGCGTACCAACCGCCTGGCGGGCTTCGAGTGGGGATCCGGCTACAGCATCAACCCGACCCCGCCGGAAGAAGCGGCGCGACTGCTCAACGAGGCTGACCCTGAGCGGGAGTGATGCTCGATGCTCGATGCTCGATGCTCGATGCTCGATGCTCGATGCTCGATGCTCGATGCTCGATGCTCGATGCTCGATGCTCGATGCTCGATGCTCGATGCGGCAAACAGGTAAATTCCCGTGCCGTATTGTCAAGGGGTCGGTGAGCGGAAATCCGAAATCCTAAATCCGAAATGGACGGAAGGGTGGGTGGGCGGATCAAGTATCCAGTATCGAGAAACGAGAATCGGGTGGGTGGCGGGGTGAGGTGGGTGGGCGGATCGAGAATCGAGTATCGAGTATCGAGTATCAGGAGTTCAGCGGCTTGAGGATCGCGCGCACTGGAGCAGCTTCGGCGCCCTCGAGCAACATCGGCAGAGCAACCATCAGATAGCGTCCGGGTTTGGCATCACGAAGCCACAGCCCCTCGATCCAGGTCATGCCAAGTTCGAGAAGCGCGTGATGCGCGGGAAGATCTTTCGACGAAAAGATATCGACCGAGGGTGTATCGACCCCAACCAGCTCCACCTTGCAGTCAGAGAGCCAGCGCACCAGCTCCGCCGAAAGCCCGGAGAAACCCCCTTTAATGGAGGCGTCAATCGGGTAGGAGTCGCTTCTGAAAAGGACCCTCGAGGTCGAGGGCAGCCAGCCGTCCGGTAATTCCTCGGGTGTGATAGCGCCACCGGTGGCGGGAATCCGCACCACCTCGGACAGACCAATACAGCGCTCGAGTCGCAGGGCCTCGACTCCGTACGCCGTCTGATCGAGGTGGAGTGGCGCATCGACGTGGGTACCGATGTGGCAGGTTGTGGAGAAAGAACTCAGAACGAAAGATTCCCCACGCGTTTGATCGAGCTTGAATGGATGGTCGCCGGGCCACACTGGAGTCGCCGAATGCAACGGCCGGCTGGCATCGATCCAACCCTCGGAAAACGATTCCAATTCTTCAGGAGCTTGCGGCCGCATCAGCTCCGATCCCGCGCTTCGATCTCAGCTCTAACGATCTCGGCCGCCCTGATGTGCCGACCGACGAGCTCGACCAGACCTTTCTGGTCGATGATCGGTTTGGCCACGTAATCGTTGGCACTGGACTCGAAGAGCAATCTCTCGCGGTCACCCTTCATGGCGTGTGCAGTGAGGAGGATGACCGGCAGGTTGATTCCTTCAGTTAAGTCGCGAATGCGACGGGTCAACGCGACCCCGTCCACCTTTTCACCGGCGATTCGGGTCCGGCCGAGTGAAACATCCATCAACACGGCCACCACCGGCCGTTCTTGGATCAAGCTCAAGACCTCGTCGCCGTCATCGCTGCACGCCACCTCGAATCCGCCGACTGAAGAGAGGATCGCCTCCACCAAAACTGCGTTGGCGGCATCATCCTCCACAACGAGCACCAATTCGGCCACATACCCTCCGTGTTCGAGAGTATCTCGAACGGTTGGGAAGGTCCACTGTGGTTCAGGGTAAGGAGTAAAGAGTGAAGCCCACCAGCCCCGCCGGGATGAATTCTCCATCTTCACTCTAGACTGTTAACTCTTTACCCTTTTCTTGCGAAGGAAATCTCCGATGTCGGCACAGTTGATGAGGTCGGACTTTGTTGCACCCGCCTTCCTCGCGACAGCGACGCCCCAACGAACATCCTCGAGGCCTTGGGTCGAATGCGCATCCGGGTTGACCACCAGCTTGACACCGCGGTCGAGGGCGCGACGGGCCCAGCGCCAGTCGAGATCGAGCCGGTAGGGACTGGCGTTGATCTCGACCGCGACCTCATGCTCCGCGCACGCCGCAAGCACCCGATCGAGATCAACGGCGTAACCCGGCCGTGCCAGCAATAGGCGGCCGGTCGGGTGGCCCAGGACCCGGCAAGCGGGATGCGACACGGCCTGCACGAGGCGCTCGGTCTGCGCTTCCTCTGCAATACGAAACGCCGAATGGACCGAGGCAACAACATACTCGAGTCCCTCCTCACATCCTTCGGGGATATCCAGGGACCCATCAGGCATAATGTCCGCCTCGATTCCCTTGACGATCCTGAATCCTGACATCGACGCATTGAGGTCATCGATACGCCGCCACTGGTCGCGCAGGCGCTCTGCGCTGACGCCGTTGGCATAGCTGGCAGCCGGAGAGTGATCTGCAACACCGAAGAACGACCAACCGAGTCCTCGAGCCGCATCGGCCATCTCTTCCACCGTGGCCGCTCCGTCTGAATCGGTTGTGTGATTGTGGAGAACCCCCAGCAGATCCTCTACGACGACCAACTCCGGCAGGGTGCGTGCCACCGCCCGCTCCACCTCGCCTTCTCCTTCTCGCAACTCAGGCGCCACCCATTGACACCCGAGAGCCTCGTACAACGTGTGCTCATCGGCGTACTCGTCCCGGGCATCGCCACTCCACAAACCGCTCTCGTCCAACCGAAGCCCCGATGAAGCGGCGTGCTCGGCGAGCGCGTGAAGGTGTCCGACGGCACCAGTCGACCACAAGATGGCGGCCGCCTCCCCGGCCGCCGAGACGACACGCACAGTCATCGGAAGCCCGCTTTCGGTCACAGCGTTGAACCGATTTGGCTCCTCCATTTCGATCCCGGGAAAGAGATCGGAAAGGGCATTTCCAACCCGCTTTTCTCGGTCGGCGGTCACCACAAACTCCAACGAACCGACGGTTTCACACCAACGCCGTACTTCACCCCCGATCTCGACTTTCGCGACACCATCAATTCCAACCAACGAAGAAGCGATGTTGGTCGCTTCGGTCCACGCCTCGTTGATTAACCGGCGGTTTCCCGCCATTCGCGCAAAGCGAATGGCCTCGATGAGCTTTTCTTGAGTTTTGGAGCCAAACCCCGGAATCTCCACCAACCGGTTTTCGCGGCACGCGTATTCCAACTCGCCGACGCTTGCCAACCCAAGGTCGCGCCACAACGCGCGCACCTTTTTGGGTCCAAGACCCGGAATCGTGAGCATATCCCTGACGCCGGATGGGACCATTTGCTCCGCGTCGGCGAGGATTTCGGGGCGCTCTCCGGCGGAGAGTTGCTGAAGGAAGGCTACCGTTCCTTTTCCAATTCCCTTGATCTCCAAAATCTCACCGCTCTCGACCAGAGCATCGAGATCACCCTCGATCCGCTCGACGATCCTCGAAGCGTTCGCCAGGGCGCGTATTCGATGGACATTTTCACCCTGAACCTCGAGGAGGGCAGCGGCCTCCCGAAGAGCACGACCAGCGGTTTTGCGATCAAGGCTCATTTTGCCTCCAAACGTAATAAATCGAATAGCATACCGATCCCGATCGCGCCAGTTCCGACCCCGTCATGATATATTCATCAGGGTTTTATGGGCTTTTTAACGCGTTTCCGATCAAGCCTGACCTACCCCATCGCCGCCACCCTGGTTCTCGTCACAGTGGTCCCGATGGTGTTGGTGGGGATGCTCCTGTCATCCTACAACCGCGATACCCTCGAAACTGCTGAAAAACAGTATTTGACGCGGCAAGCGGTGAGCCTCGCCAATGAGACGTCCCTCTTCGTCTCTGGTCACCAGACTCTGCTTGCCAGCACAGCGCGGGCTCTCGCCGCAGCAGATAGGATCGACGTCGACAGCTTCGAATCTCTCCTGCAGGGGGTTGGCAGCGAGCCCGGCCGCGCCTTCGTCTATCTCCAGATCATTCCCCGAAACGGCACCGGCGCCTACGTTCGTTCACCACAGCTCGACCGGGAGATGATGGGCATCCTCAAGGGTGCGATGGATCTAGCCCACGAACAGGCGCTGGACGGTTACCAGGTCGAAGAAATCATCCTCGACGTGCCTCCTGGTGAGGCTCCGAAGGCCCTCCTCTCTTACCCTCTCCGGTCTCGCGGCAGCGAGGTGTGGGGCTCGCTGCACGGAGTTCTGGATCTCGCTTCGTTGCAGGAAAAGCTCGGTGAGACCACTTATACCGGCTACCTGGTGAGCGTGATCGACAAAAACGGAGAGGCGGTGCTTTCGTCGATCCCAAGGCT